>Ga0180433_10004047_pt1 | contig 20888 bp, 28 predicted proteins | sample SS_ome_8_FD_132980 | JGI IMG/M metagenome (GOLD analysis project Ga0180433, IMG submission 132980) | Hypersaline lake sediment archaeal communities from the Salton Sea, California, USA - SS_1_D_1 metaG | ecosystem: Environmental > Aquatic > Non-marine Saline and Alkaline > Hypersaline >... | reverse complement strand
GATCTCTTGGTATTGTATCTTCAAAATTAATTTTTTTAAAGTTTAGTGTTTCTTTCGATTTAATTGGATTTGTATTATTTTCTTTTTTTATTTCTGGAAACTCTTTTTCATTAATTGAAAATTCATTCTTATTTTCTTGTTTTTTTTTATTAAATGGATTTGCTCTATTTGTATTATTATTTGAATATTTATTTTTTTTATTTCTATTAAATCTAGAAGTATAGCATGATTGCTGTCTTTGCATTTTTCTTTTTATCTATAAGATATTATTTTTTTTTTTTTAAATAAAAGTTTATTCAATTTTTTAATTTACTTAAAGAAAAAAATATAATATTATTTATCTCCTAACAGCTAATCTTTAATTATCTTTTTCTTTAATGCCGCGTTACTGTTTAATAAATATTTACAGGAGATAGCACTATGATATAATATTATTATATAAAAATTTTATAGATATTTTTATATAAAATTTTTATATACTAATATAATATATGTCTATTGTTGTATTACAAAAAAAATCACGTAGATATAAAGCTCCTGTTAGTGGTATTGCAAATTATGGATTTTCATTAAATGGAACGCATAGAAATATAGGTGTTGTAGGAGAAACTAATTTGGCTAGAAGCACTCATAAAACTCGATTTAGAGGAACTGAACCCATGGGTAATGGTGGTTGTTGTGGAACATATGTTAGAAAAATATCTAATTCTGGACAAGGAGTTCTTCCTGGAAATAGTGGAGGTAAAAATAGTTTTGGTGGTTTTAATGATGATTCTGTTGTTAAAAGAAGTGTTAAAAATACTCGTGCTTTAATTTCTGAACAGTTTGAATTTGGTCGTCAAACTATTCAAGGTGCTCCTGATTTCCCTGGTGTGCAAACAGATAATAAATATTGTGATTGTCCAAAAGGTGGAGGATTTTATGCTGGATCACGACCAATAGTTCAAAAACCACTTTGGACTAGTCAAAGTGATTATATTTTATATAATATTGCAGCGAAAAATTGTGGTTATTGTGGTGAAACTGGACTAACTGATGGTTTACCCCAAGATGTTACTGGTAATATTTGTAATTCTGGTATTCCTGGTTCTAATTTTATTGGAACTCGAAGAATTACTAATAAATGTACTATTGCAAGACCTGGTCAAGGAGCTATAGATATGAATACTTATTTACGTTGTTTAATTTATAAAAAAAAATGTTTACCTCAAAATAAAAATTCTGAATATTTAAAATATAATAAAATGCCGGATCCTGCTTGGCAAATTAATACCGGTGCTTGTCCATAAAAAAAATTTAAATTATTTATATCTTATTACTCATCTACATGGAATACATTTTTTATTATTTAAATTTTTAAAATGCTTTTTACCTTGACATTCATGCATGGTTTTATAATTTTCTGGTTTACAACCAATAAATGTATTATTTGGACCACTATATATAATTTTTTTAATATTTAAAGACAGAATTATTTTATGACAATCTTGACATGGTGCAGAATCTTGTAAATCACCTCTACAATCTTGTCTTACTACATATAATGTTGTTTTTTTAAAAATTTTAGCTGGCTTATCCTTAAACGCCTTTTATATTTTCTGTATATTTGCCGTATGCATTCGTATTAACTTGATAATACAGATTTCGTAGGCAGGCAATTTCTGCATGGCAACTACATGTATTTTTAATGAAATCATCTTTTGATGTTGTTCTTGTAATATTATTATGACCACGAGCTACAATTTTTCCATTTACAACAGCAACACAACCATGTTTCATCAAAACATCTGATTTTGCGGCCTCCAAAGCAGCCATAGCAATAAATACTTCTTCTTGGCGACTCAAATTCATCATTTTTATTACTATTAATATAAATATTTAATTTCAATTTTATTTTTTAAATAATTGAATTAAAAATAATTTTATTATTTAAATTATAATTATGGCTACCTATAAATTAAACATATGGATTGATTCTTCAATAGTTGATGAAACTACAGCTGCAAAATATCTAGAAGCTATTGAAAAACATAATAATAGTGTTAAATTATGGAAATCTAATCCTGAAATCTCCCATGTAGATGCTGGATTTGATTTATTTGTCCCTGATAATATTCCTATTAATCGAGTGTCATGGGCAAATAAGTTAAATATGGGTGTTAAGACTTCTATGACTTTTAAAAATAAGCCTACTTCTTATTATTTATATAGTCGTTCTAGCACTCCTATTAAAACTCCTTTACGATTATCTAATTCAGTTGGTATAATTGATTCTGGATATACTGGTCATATTATAGCTTTATTTGATAATATTGAACAGAGAGAATATACTGTTAAAAAAAATGATCGATTAGTTCAAATTTGTTCACCTAATATTACTTATCCTTTAGAAGTATCATTAGTTAATGATGAATCTGACTTTCTTAATACAACTAGAGGGACTGGTGGATTTGGATCTACAGATTAAGTTTTTGAAATTAATATTTTAAAAAATTGAAATATATTTTTTTTATTTATATTATTAGTTGTCTTTTTAGTAATAATAGTATGGGTTCTAGGCGAGTATCTCAAATGCAGAAAAACCGTCAGTCTATTCTTACCGAAGAATGGGCTAAGTATCTAGAAAATGCATATCCTCATTGGTGGGAACAAGAATTTAAGAATATTTGGTTCTTTAATATTATTTATTATTCTCCTAATTATGATTCTAATACAATGTCTTCTATTATATATCGATTTCATTCTAATCGTTTTTCTACAATGAAACAAATTCGTTATGAATTTAATGCATTTCTTTCTCAACAACATAGTGTTTTAAAGTTGTGTTTTGGTAATGATATTTATGAAATTATTAAAAATTATTTGCCGCCTATTCCTAATTTATCAGATAATTATATTTATGTTCATAAATATCTTCCTGATAATGTTGATGGCCGAGAAGGATTATCTTTTATGCGATTTAAAACAGATGATACCCTAACCCTAAATCATCTAATGGGAAAACTACCTTTTCAAAATCATGATATTATTAATCTGAGAATTCGTAGTAAAAAATTTAATAAAAATAGTAGTGATTTAATTAAAAAGTTCTATTTAAAAGATATTTTATCTAATCCTATTAATTAATTTTATTTTATACTATATTATAAAATATATTATTCTTTTTTTAATATATGAATACTTGTATACCTAAATTTAAAAAAGATTTATCTAGACCAAATAATAATATTGTAGATTTAACTACTATTCGTATTGATCCAAATAATGAAAATGCTGTTATACCTTTTACTTCTGATAATCATTTTGTCTCTGCTATTGGTAGTGAACCAAGTGATTCTAGTATTACTTTATCTAATAATTCTGATCAAAATGATGATTTTAATAGTACTGATTCACCTGATAAATTTGAAATAATTGATAATAATTCTAATGTTATTATTAATTTACCTGAGGAAAAAGAGACTCAAACTATTCCTTCTGATAAATATGATCCTTGTTCTCAGTTTAAAAATGGTGTTCTAGCATGTGTTAATTCTACATTTTCTCATAATTTAATTAATAATCAAAATCTTGAAAAACATATTAATAAAAATATTATTTCAAAAAAAAAAACATTTTATAAAAAATTATCATATAATGATTTTAAAATGCAATTAGATAAATATTATCAACAAGATATTGTTCATAAATATTCATCTGCTTTAGATATATTAGCTAGTTATTTAAAAGGTCAAAAAATTATTTATATGGAGGCGCGGAATTATACTGTGACTCATTTAAATAGATTAATGTTTCCTGCAATTTTTATTACTGCTATATGCTCAGTTTTACAGGTTCCTTTAGAAAATATTGAATTTTTTAATACTCCTTGTGCACAGTCTAGTGAAGATAAACATTCTATATCTTATGCTTTTTTATTATCTATTGCAAGTGCTATTGTTGCATTTCTTTTAAGTGTTATTAATTATTTAAAACTTGATGCTGCATCTGAAGCTCATAAAATCTCCTCGCATCAATATGATAAACTCCAATCTTTTATTGAATTTCAATCTGGTCAAGTATTATTATTTAGTGATCCACGTCTTAGTTCTACTAATATAGAATTTCAGTGTTCAGAGAATAATAATTCTTTATGTCGACGAAAAGCTCAACTTAGTTTAATTAAAGATATGAAAAAAAAAATTAAAAATGTTGATGAAAAAATTGCTGATATTAAAGAAACTAATCAATTTATTATTCCACGTAGTATTAGATATAAATATCCTTTAATTTATAATACTAATATTTTTTCTATTATTAAAAAAATTGATGATTTACGTGCTAAAACTATAACAACTTTAAAAAATATTAAAAATGAAATTCGATATATTAATGCTCTTCAAAAAAAGGTTAATTTTAAATTAGATGATAATAAAACTAGAAGGCTAACTATTTTATTTTATCTTAAAAAAAAAAATATAAATACTATTTTATTTTTAAATACTGCTTTTTCTATGCTTGATAAAATGTTTCAACAAGAAATATTAAATGCTGAACTTAAAAATAAACATTATTGTTGTTTTAATCTTCATTATTTTTGTTATAATTGTTTTCCTAATTATGCACTTCCTAATAATTATATACCGCCTGAAAAAGTCGGTGGTGAATTATTGGAAAATTTGATGGATTTTGTTCAAACTACATCTACTGATGATTTAACTCAAGAAGAATTATATAATTTTTATAAAGAATATAAAATTAAAAAAGCTAAGAAAGAAGTTGAGAATAATAATTAATTATTCTTTTATAAATATTTTTGATAAATCTCTCTTTATTGTTTGAACATTTTTTGTATGTTTTTCTATTGTAATATTTTTACTATCTAAATCAAAACTATTCATTATATATTTATAAATATATACCTCTTTTGTTTGTCCTATTCGATATGCTCTTGCTATTGCCTGATCTTCAATTGATGGATTCCAGTGTGAACTCACAAAATATATTTCATTAAATATTTGTAAATTTAATCCTTCGCAACCTGTCTGTATTTGTAAAATTAAAATATCAATTTCTTTATCTTTTAATATTTTTATTCTTTCTTTTTCATTTATTCTTCCATCAAATTTTTTTGTATTTATATTTTTCTCTAATAACTTATTTTCTATGTAGTCTATTTCTGCTTTAAATGTACAAAATATAATTTTTTTATTTCCATTATCTTTTCTCTCTAATAATTTTTCAATTACTTTATTTAATTTACTTTTACCATTTGTTGCTTTTATAAGTAATTCTTCTTTATTGATATCATTAATTAAAGAACTATTTATTATTTTATTTATTGATTTTTTTAATAGATTTGGATAAATACAACTTTGTTTTGCTCTTATCATTAAAGGTAAATGACTATTTCCAAGTTGATTAGCTATTTTTAATGGACTATTTTTAAGATTACTAAAACTTAATACACTATGTATTTCTTCAGCTAAATTTTTTTCTTCTTGTGATTCCCAATCTACAATTATTTCATTAAAATATATATCTGGTAATTTTAGATCAATATCTTTTTTAGTTCTTTTAATAACAAAATTATTAATAATATTATACAAATTACTAGGATTTGTATAATACTTATTAGGTATACCTATTTGTTCACAAAGATTATAAAAATCTTTTTTCTTATTTTGAATAGGTGTTCCTGTTAATAACCATCTTATATTACTTTTTAATTTTTTTGCTCCTTTAAATATATTTGTATTATTATTTCGCATATGATGTGCTTCATCAAATATTATTCTATTCCAAGATATATTTTGTAAAATCAGTTCTCTTTTTGTATTTAAAATAATTAAGTTATATGTTGTTAATACTACATCATATTTTTTTATATTTTCAATATATTTCTCTCTCTCTTTTCCATGATAAATTAAAATAGAAAATTCTGTTGTTTCTTTTATAAATTTTCTCCATTGTTCTAATAAACATCTTGGAACTACTATTAATGTTTTCATTCTATTACAAACCATAGTTCCTATCATTTGAATTGTTTTTCCTAAGCCCATTTCATCAGCAATTAATCCACCTTTTATTATTTTATCTTCACATACATTACCAAACAGTTCTTTTTTTAAACACCATTTTACACAATCAAATTGATGTGTTTTTTTATCAAGACTATTTTTTTCTAAATAATCTTGAAATTTTTTTATTGACATTTTTTTTGATACTTTTTCAAATTAAAAATTTTCAATTTTATATTAAATAAAAAATTGAAATTATTTATTTATTTATTTATTTAATTAATTACTTATGCCTCATTGCAAACATTGTTCAAATTTAGGTTTAAAAACTGCCGATACCCATTGGCTAAGAGAAGGACGTGGAGTTAATTCAAAAATTGTTTGTCCTGAACTTCTTAAAACTACTTGTCGTTTTTGTAAGCAAAAAGGTCATACCATTGGATATTGTCCGGAGTTAAAAAAGAAAGATGAAGAAAGAATTTCTAAAGCTGCTGTTGAATATAATCCTATTACTTCTGTTAATTTAAATAATCAAGCTTTATTTAATTATAATTGTATGTTTGATTCTCTAGATTTTACTAATATACAACCAATGGATATTGATATTTATTAAATCTCTATATTTATTGTTTTTAAATTTTTAATTAATTTTTATTAATTTTTTTTTATTACTTTTAACTAATAAATATGGTAAACAACTACTTAAACATCCGGCTGTTGTTTCCGCTACAGCATTAATATTTAATTTTCCTTTAGATGCATCAACTACTAAATCTATTAAATTACCAACTGTACCATTATCAATTAATAATAATAACATAGCTTCTTCTTCATTTGTAACTTTTTCATCAATTACTTCTCGTAAAATTTTAATAGCAAATGTTTTTTGTTCTGTCCCTTTTATTGGAGTAGCTTCAACTATTTCCATTACTGATTTTATTATAATATGTAAATTAAGGACTGTTAAATTAGTACTATCTAATAAGTATTTAACTTTTTCTAATGTAGAATCATAAAGTTGATTTTTTCCTTTTGGTTCTTTTAAAACCATTTTTTTTGGAATTGTTAAAGTAATTTCATTTATATTAGTCATATATATATATTAATTATTAATATTTTTTTTTATATTATTCAATATTACAATAATTTTCAATATGAAATTTCAAGTAATTAAATGTATTTTTTAAATTATAATTTAAATTTTTAAAAGCTATATTATTTTTTTTTATAGGAATAATTGTTTCTATATTATTTTCTCTTAATAAAATAGAAAATTTATCTATTACATTTTCTATGCGACAAAATTCTAATAATATTGTATTATTATATATTTCTTTTTTATATAATAAAAAATTATATTGATTAAATAAATTATATATATTTTCTAATTCTAAATACATTATAATATGTATTAATTTATTATATCTATTTCTTTATTATTTTTATAAAAGTATTTTAATTTTTTAAATCTTAAAAAAAAGATTTAAAAAATATATAGCCCACGGTGGGATTCGAACCCACAACCCCCAGATTAGAAGTCTGGTGCGCTATCCATTGCGCCACGCGGGCATTTTTAATCAAAAAATTTAATAAATAAAATAAAAATTTAATAAAAATTTAATTAAAATTTAATAAAAAAAAATTTTATCGCTCTGTACTGGTTTCGAACCAGTGACCTTGCGGTTAACAGCCGCACGCTCTAACCTACTGAGCTAACAGAGCTAAACAACAAAATAACCTTAGTTATTTTTTTTGCAAGAAACTTATATTCATAAATAAGAGAATAGTAGTTGCTGTAAGTTTCTTTTATTTCTCTACGGGGAATTGAACCCCGGACTCTCGGGTGAAAGCCGAGTATGATACCACTACACCATAGAGAAACATAAATTGATAAATAAAAAATTTAAATAAAAAATTTAAATTGCACGGAGTTGGGTTCGAACCCACGAGGCTTTCGCCATGCGATCTTAAGTCGCACCCCTTAGACCACTCGGGCATCCGTGCTTACATAGGGTGGGATTTGAACCCACGAGGCCTTAGCCATGTGAACTTGAGTCACACCCCTTAGACCACTCGGGCACCTATGTTATTCCTAACAAGGGGCTCGAACCCTTGACCACTAAGTTAAGAGCTTAGCGCTCTACCAACTGAGCTAGTTAGGAATATTTATATTTTTAATTTAAAAAATTTATAATTTAAAAAATTTATACCCTGTAAGGGGATCGAACCCTTGACCACACGGTTAAAAGCCGTGCGCTCTGCCTGCTGAGCTAACAGGGCGTTTTTAAAAAATATAAATAGCAACGCCTAGTTTCGATCTAGGGACCTTCGGGTTATGAGCCCGACACGCTAACCACTGCGCCACGTTGCTATTTACACCCGCCGGGACTCGAACCCGGGACATTCGCTTGGAAGGCGAATATGCTAACCACTACACTACGAGTGTATAAAAAAATCTAAAAAGTTCCCAACCGGATTCGAACCGGTGTTTATTGATTCAAAGTCAATCGTCATCACCACTAGACCATGGGAACAAATTTTCGAAGTAGGGTTTCAACCTACAACTAGACCCCAAAAAGACGCCCACTCTACCAAACTGAGTTTTTCGGAAAAATTAAAAATTTAAAAAATTTAAAAAATTTAATGCTCGCAGAGGGGCTTGAACCCACGACCTTCGGCTCATAAGACCGACGCTCTAACCAACTGAGCTATGCGAGCTGAAATATTTGCAGGAAACATTTTTTAATAATTTTAAAAGAATTATTTGTATTATTAATGCTGTATGTTTCCTATCTATTGCAAGAAGCCTTATTATATTTTATATTATTTTATATTATTTTTATTTTGCTGTGTGCTTCTTTTACAATATGATATATTGTCATGTCTTTAAATATTTATTGCATTTATTATTCTAAAAGTTTTTAATTATAATAAATATATATTATATATACTTATAGATTTTTTTTTTATTTAAATAACTATGGAATGTTCTATTTGCTATAAAGTTATTTTAAAATCTTATTCTACAAATTGTCTTCATCATTTTTGTCAATATTGTTTAGTTAAATGGTGCAAAAATAATTCTACCTGTCCTAAATGTCGTTCTTTTATTTTTTTTATTAAACCTGACCCTGAATTTGATGCTTTAAATTTTTCTAATAATTCTATACAATCTTCACCATTATCTTTATCTCAAATATTTTCTAGTGATATTTCTTTTAATCTCTCTATAATTTATATTGATTTTCATAATAAAATATCTAAAAATGTTGGAATTACTCTTATTAATAATAATGGTTTAGGTGTTAAAATTAAGAAACTTACTAATAATGGTCTTGCCGCTGCCGCTGGATTAAAATGTAATCAAATTATTCTTTTTATTAATGATATTCCTTGCTTTAATCATAAACAAGGTATTGCACTTATTCAATATAATACTTTTTTAGAAATTCCTATTACATTAAAACTTTTAAATAATTAAAAAATTGATTATATTATTTAATTTTTAAATAATATAATATGGATAATCTTTTTATAAAAAAATGGTTACAGTATATTGATAATCATTTTTTAGATTCTTCTTATTCTGATTCTAATATTATATCAAATAAAATTCTTATTAATTATAATCATAATAATAGTAATAATTATGATAATATAACTAATCTTATTAATAAAATAAATCAGCATAAATTAATTCATAAAAATGATCAAGTTACATTATTTATTACTACCTTAATTTTACTTAAAAGACTTACTCAAAATTATTTATTTTCCAAAAATATGATTTATAAAACTATTCTTGGATTGTTTATTATATCAGAAAAAATAAATAATGATGAAATGTATGATAATTATACTTGGGCTAAAATCAATGAATTATCTCTTAAAGAAATTAATAATATTGAAATTTCTTTACTCTTTTATCTTAATTATCACACATTTATTACTAAAAATGAATTTTTAAATATTGCCCAAATTTTATATAACTAATTTATTTATCATGAATTTCTTTATAATATAAATATGCAGCTATTGCACCTAATATTTGAGCACCTGTTTGTCCTATAAATTCTATCATATTTATTTTTTTATCTAATAACATCATTAGATTTACTGCTGGATTAAAATGACCACCTGAAATTTTTCCACCAAACCATATTACTGCCGCTAATGTTAAACCTATTGCTAGTGGATTACCTGTTATAATTATTACTGAAAGAAAAATAAAGGTTCCTAAAAATTCTACTAAATATTGTAACAAATTATTTTTCATTTTATATTATATTTTTATTAAAATTGAAATTTATTTATTTATTTTTGAATTATTAGTATTATTCTATAATGACTACTGTAACGCATATTTCTCAGTCAGAAATAACCCCACAACCATCAATTGATCCTGCTATTCTGGATTCATTTAATTGTCCTATTTCTTATGAGCCTATGAATGATCCAGTTATTTGTGCTGATGGTCAAACATATAATCGTTCTAGTATTGAAACTTGGTTTGCTAGTGGAAATATTACAAGTCCATTAACTGGAGCACCATTACCACATCTTGAGCTTATTCCTAATATTGTTTTAAGAAATATTATTCGATCACACTTTCCTTCTTTATCTTCGTCAGCTACATCCCTACCTACATCCTCTACACCTCCACCATCGCTGCCTTCTTCTCCTATTAGTTCTTATTTACAACATCCTATTAATCATGATAATTATTCTGATAATATTTTAAGACGATATATTCGACGTATAGGTCACGAGCAACGGATCCGACGCAATCAACAACGACGGGAAGCTAATTATGATAATCGTATGGCACAGACACGTGCGCGTCTTAATTTACAAGATTCAAATAATAATAATAATCAATCTGATCTATCAAATAATATTTTAAATGATCTTATTGAAATTGTGAATCTTATTAATAATAATCACCTTGATAGTAATAATAACTTTGATAGTAATAATATTAATTCTAGTAATCTTATTTTAAGTCATATTAATTCTATTGTGAATAGACTAATATCTACTAGTCAAAATTTTAATAATCAAAATTTTAATAATCAAATGTCACTATCAGCCCATCGTTAAGCTACAGTATCTATTTCACAATAAATAATTTAAAAAATTTAATATAAAATATTTTATCACTTTAATTAATATTTTTTTTTTGTATACTTTTTAGCCACATAATTTCTTTAATACTTTCTATTATATTTTCTTGTAATTTTATAATTACTCTTTTTATTTCTTTTTCATTATTTATAGTAACTTTATCTTCTATATAATATAAATCTAAATAGTTTAATTTTTTAATAGTATCTTTATCATCTCTTTCATTTTCAAAATAATTAAATTGTTCGAGATTTAAAATATATTTTTCTTTTTCTTCTTTCATTAAAAAATAATATTTATTTTAATAATTAAATACTTTCAATTTTCAATATAATTCACTTAATGGAATTCTTTCTATTAGCGGAGGTACTCGACTTAATTCATTTATTGCTCCATTCATTAGTGCTTCTCTCACTGTTTTATTACGTAATGAATAGTATAATGTTTCTGTATTTGTATAATAATTTCTATAAGTATTTTTATTTTCCTCCCATATACTGCATGAAATTGACCATAAGAATGATATCCATAAAATTGAACAAACTGCATTATCTTCAAATAATTCATTACCTGTTATTATTAAATTATCTATTATATTAAGTATACGTTCAGTATATGGATCTGATATACATATTATTTTTATTGAATAATTATTAGGATTTATAGTTGAGTCTGTTATATATTTTGTCCAACTATTCCTTGCTCTTAAATCCCATATTAATTGGATAAGAAAGTTTTTCTTTTTTATTATATTTTTGATTTTATATTTTTTAATATCTTTAATTGTTTCTTCTTTTATTATATTTTTAATATAATTTTGTAATTCTAGTGGTAATTTAGAATAATAATCCATTTTGTAATATATTTTAATTTGTTTATAATATTCAATTTTAAATAAAAAAATAGTATATCATGAATAATTTTGATCGAACTTCTATAACTTATTTTATGTGTATTCTTTCTTTAGATAAAGAAATACCATATATACCTAGAGAAGTAAGAGAGATAATATGGGAAAAATATTTTACTGTTCCTTATATATCTTGTATTATTTGTCATCAAGTTATGTTAAATTTTAATATTAATATATTAGATTCTATTAATACAGAAACCACTTATATGAATAATGGTGCTATTACTTGCTGGCCATGTAAATATGCAGAAGATATTATGTTTTAGTAACCTGCTATAGTTAACCATCTACTAATAATTGGATCTGGGTAAGGGTTTCTATCATATGGCATTATTTTGGATATAAAACTAAATATTATATTATTCATTTCTCTATATTTTTTATTACAAATATCTCCATTAATAACTTCTACTTGACTTATTAAATATACATCTATAAGACCTTTGCAAAATTTTCGTAGTAATGTTTTCCAATAAAATATATCCTCTATTCTACCTGTAAAATATTTATTTATATATTTCATTTTTTGAATATTTTTTATGCATAATGGATTTATTAAATTAATATTTTTCTCTTTATTGTAATATTTTGATAGAGTTAGTGATATTTCAAATATAGCTATTTTTCTTGCCATATATCGATACCAATTATTTATTATCATATTTACTTTATCATTATACCATAAATCTTCTGCTATTAATATTATTTTTATTTGAATTTCAAAAGGAAAAGTTGTAGAGATTAGAGAATATTTATCCATCTGTTTTGGCATTTTGATGGATTTTATTATAGATGTAGAGAGAATTATATTAATCAATTTTAAAAAAAAAAAAAATAATTAATCCTATATTCTTATTTAAATTACTATCACTATCACTAATAGGTATATAATCTACTAATAAATAAAAAATTTATATTATGATTTACCGGTTAACTTGATTATTTCAATTAACTAGTTTTTATATGTGTTTCAGCATTTCGGCCCAATCTTACGCATCACCTCCTGCACAATCTGCAGCCAGAGCCATGAGAAATGCCGAACGATTTACACTATCTGTAGTTGGTTTGAATCTATTCGCTTTCCAGATACACTTGACACAATCATCACTATATTCAATTTCACTATCACAATCGCTATCCGTACCATCAGATTCACTGTCTCCACACTCATAGTAGTCATGCCAAAAAGTACAACGTTCCCAAAGTTCTCGTCGGCGAATAATTCGTTTAGGATAAATCCAAGGTTTCATCATTTGACGATGTTCTTGTGCAGACGAATTACGTCCAAGATGATTCCAATAATCCCCCATAATTATCGCAACAGATTAAGTGCTTTATAAATCAATTTCAATTTTTATTTTTATAATCCAAAATAAAAAATTGTGCTTAACCTATACAATTTTTTATTGTTTACTAGATTATCTAGTAAACAGATGTGTGAAAATCAAAATTGCTCTTCTTGCGTTCAGATGCCAAAACATCGCTAATTTCCACAATGTCCTTCACAATGTTCTCCCAGTCTTCCGCAGTACCTCCAGCACAATCTGCAGCCAGAGCCATGAGAAATGGAGAATGATTTACAATCTCAGTAGTCGGTTTGTACCTATTCGCTCTCCAGATGCACTTGACACAATCATCATCACATTCAATTTCACTATCACAATCAGTAGCCGTACCGTCAGAATCGCAGTCCCCGCACATGCAATCGTCTTGCCAAAAAGTGCAACGTTCCCAAATTTCAGGACGGCGAATGGTTCGCTTAGGATGAATCCAAGGTTCCATCATTTGGCGACGTTCTTGTGCCGATGAGTTGCGTCCAAGATGATCCCAAATATCGCCAACACCAATAACACTACACCCAAGACGGTGATATTCATAGTCAGGTGTGTGGCATTGAAAACAGTAAGTGGTAGGTACAAAATCGCGTTGAGGATCTTGAAATTCACACGCATCAACGCAACCACATTCCTTGCACAAGAATTTCTCAGACCAAGTCATGGGAGTATGATAAGACATATCAGTAGAAGGCGCTTTTCAAATTGGGATATTTACGATATAAATGGGGAAAAGCATTTCAATTTTTTTTTTATTTAGATATATAGTTAAATTTAGTTGTTAATTTATCAAAAGCATGAGCTACACGTAACATGTATTTTGTCCCAGGACCGCCACTATATTCATTATACCATAATTCATATTCAACTTCACGTAGAATCATATTCCAATATTTTGGTTTTTCTTTACCAGATAATATCTTTACGCAATATTCCATAATATTAGCTGTATGAGGTAACATTACATCTATATTCAACTTTATGCCGACATCAACACCTCCCATGAGACCAATCAGCGCTGCCATCTGTGATTTCTCTTTTTCTATTAAATGATGTGCAACCAATTTAGGTGCTTGAAATTTTTGCCAAGTGCTGGCAATCATTCTTTGAGCATCTTGTCTTTTGTCATATCGAATAGAAAGAATTAGCACTCGTAGCTCAATAGGAAGTTGAATCCAACTCATTGTTTATGAAGTGATCGCCGCACATTATATCTTCATCAAAAATTTCATTCAATTTTTTAATACTCTGTGCACTAGCGAAGCTTGGTCTCGGCTTGGATCTATCCAATAAAAAACCAAGCAAGCTTTCGATTTTACCCTTGTACCCTACTTGTACGGCAAATCGGAAATGAGTGACAAAACAGGAATTGAGTAACAAAACCTGAAATGAAAAAAAAGCCTACTTGTTCTGCTTTTTTTTCATGCCCACACATACACACACACTACTGGTTCCCGCTCACGCTGCTGCATACTTAGCCTTCTGTCCATCACTCATAGCCTTCCATTTGGCTCCAAGTTCCTTCATCACTGCACCACGTTCAAGCTTGCCACCACTTGCCTTCTCTAGGGCAGTCTTCACCTTTGCTGCTTCAGCCTTGACAAACAAGTTGTAGGCACTTGGTCCCCTTGGAGTAGATGAAGGGCTTGTCTTTGCCGCTTTTGGCTTGCTTGCCTCAGTTGGTGACTTGGGTGGGCGCCCACGGGGCTTGGATTCCGCCGCTGGTTCCTTCTTCGGCTTGGTCACTTCTACTGGCAACTTCAAGAAGATCCTTGCTTCCTTCTCAGAGAAGTCAAACTCCTCAGCCAGTGCGGTGATCATCTCGTTGACCTGCTTCATCGTCGGCATTGTGTTCTTGGTTTTCTTCTCAGGTTTCACGCTAACCTATATCCGTGTAAAAGTATTTCAATTTTTATTTCGTATAAAAAAATCCAAAGAAAAAATCACGCCCATCCAAGCCCTATCCAACCCATGAACTACTTACATGCCACTGTTTGAAGGTGGCCCAAATCTCATTCCTTGAGATCGTTCTTCCTCACAACCACAATGGCAGCGACCCCAGGCTACTTCTGCCCAAGTCTTTGCATTGGAGCGACCTGGTGGAGGAGCATCCCACCATTCTACCTCTCCATCTTCAACTTGATCTGCCCAGCTCTTTTTGGGCGGTGCCTTGTACGCGCCAACTAGTGCATCGGTCCAAAAGTTCTTCAGCTCGTCAGGCTTCCATGCCTCCCAAGTGGCAGTTGTAACAAAACCAAGCTCCATGACTTCTTCTTGACTGAGTTGCTCGATTGGTGTCGGCCAGAGCCATCTTGTCACCGATGCAAGCTCCATCTGCTCAGCAAGCGTCATCATGTCGGTTGAGATCATCTCTTGTTCGTTTGCCATTTTGGCGCGATTTTCCATCCTAATAGAAATTCCATTTCAATTTTTTATTTTTGATAAAATGTTACTCATTTAAACAAAAAAACCAAGTGAAAAAAGGCCGAAGCCAATTTTCCATGCTCTTTTTTTGGATTTTTTCCCTATTTTCTACCGAGCCACACCCTCACCAACCCATGTGTCAACCTAATCAATCTGCCGCGCCATAGTGCGTAATCCAGAAAAGCCCAAGGCAAATAACAGTGCCAATAATATCAAGCATCATAGTAGGTAGATGTGAGTGTATGTGATATAGTTATTTATACAAAAACATTTCAATTTTTCATTTTTTGTAAAATGTTACTCATTTAAGCAAAAAAACCAAGCACACCCTATCCCTCAAGACAGCCAACTTACTTGCATGTAAGAACAACAAAGCACACATAGAGTGTATATCCGGCAGCAATCGTTTCAAAGATCATCTTTTGGTAGTGGATTGGTTAGTGTGTTTATTCGTATTTTGAGCATCATACACTTGCTCATATAAAAGTATTTCAATTTTTTGAGTGTGACTAGGATCAAAGGGAAAAAAATCAAGTGAAAAAAGGCCGAAGCCAATTTTCCATGCTCTTTTTTTGGATTTTTTCCCTATTTTCTACCGAACCACACCCTCCCCAACCCTGTTAGTCAACCTAATCACTCTCAGCACCCGAGCTTGCGGCCTCGATCCAGTCGTCCTGCTCCTCCTTGGAGAGGAGCTTCCACCTCTTTCCAAGGCACGTGAGCACATGCTTGGGATGGAACTTCTCGGGCTCGTCATCCAGCTCCAACTCAGCCTGGAGTTCCTCCATGGACAGCGCCTCAAGCTCTTCCTTGATCTCCGGCCGCATGGCCTTCATGAAGGCTTGGTAGCCACTTGGCTTCCTTGGCTTCTTCTCCTTGGGCTCCTTCTCCTCCTTGGCCTTGCCCTTGCCCTTGGTGGACTTGGGCTCAGCCTTGGGGGAAGCCTTGGGAGAGGCCTTCTCCTTCTTGACCACCTTGGTGGCCTCAAGATCAAGCAAGCGAAGTGCCTCCTCGAGGTCGAACTCGTACTTGTCAGCAAGCGCCTTGACGCACTCAGTCGCATGCTTGTTCAGCATGGTCTTGACGGCGATCTCAGCAGTCTGGTTGATCATCACGGTCGACATCGTTGTGGTTGCTGGTAGCTTTGGCGTGTTTGCGCAGACAGATATTGGCCGAAAAGCATTTCAATTTTTTGAATTCTGCAAAAAGTGACCTTGGGTGCGTATGGTAAGTTTGGATTTTTTGCAAAAAATTACTTCAATTTTTTGTTAAGTTATAAAGTTGAAGTAATTTTTTGCAAAATTTTGATTAATGATCTATATGTTATAAGGAATATAGAAAATTGAAGTAATTTTTTGCAAAATTTTGATTAATGATCTATATGTTAGAGAGAATATAGAAAATTGAAGTAATTTTTTGCAAAAAATTCAAGTTTATTATTTCCCCCCCAAGTCATTTTTTGCAGAATTTAAAAAATTGAAATGCTTTTTTGCTGTGGTAGGGTTAGCGCAAACCAACACGCCAAAGCTACCAGCAACCACAACGATGTCTTCCATTGCGATCAACCAGACCGTCTCCGCTGCGGTGCTCAAGATGATCACCTCCAACACCGAGGACATCGTCGGCAGGCTTGCTGAGAAGTACGGGTTTGACCTTGAGGAGGCTCTCCACCTTACGCTTCCCAAGGAGGTTGTGAAGAAGGAGGTCACTCCTCGCAAGTCTTCTCCGAAGGCTTCCCCCAAGGCTGAGACCAAGTCCGTCAAGGGCAAGGGCAAGGCCAAGGAGGAGAAGGAGGCCAAGGCGAAGAAGGCCAAGACCGGCTACCTCTTGTTCTCGGACTCTGTGCGAGCTGAGGTGCGCGAGGCCCTCGAGGAGGATGCTGAAGAGGGTGTCAAGGTCATGGCCAAGGATGTGGTCCGCGGCATTGCAGCCAAGTGGAAGGAGCTGAGCGAGGAGGAACAAGGGGAGTGGAAGGACCAAGCCGCTGCTGCCAAGTCAGCCTCCGCAAGTGAGGCTGAGGAGGAGGAGGAGGAGTAGGTTGACTAACAGGGTTGGGGAGGGTGTGGTTCGGTAGAAAATAGGGAGAAAATCCAAAAAAAGAGCATGGAAAATTGGCCTCGGCCTTTTTTCACTTGGTTTTTTTAATTTTAAACGTTATAGCAGAGAGAAAAAAAAATTGAAATCGATTTTCTCTCTACTACATTAGTGCGCGAGCCATGATCGATCGATAACACACATTGATTATCATATCTAAATTTACACTCTCCCAAGCTATTGTGGGGACGCCTGCAATTGTTTGGAGCACAACTCAAACCAGTTTCTTTTAAACAGCACTGGGACACGTCAACACTGACTTTGGTCTGGCAAACCATTAAGAAGTTAGTGAAGATGGAGTCCAGATGGGGCGCCCCTGCCTGGCCTGATCAACCAGGGAGTCTAGCACGCGTAGGGGGCGATGACGTGTGAAGCGTCACCCTAAGAGCTCTAAAGGTGCTTGTCTATTGTTACTGGTGGCCAACTGATACCGTCTCATTGAGCACTGCTCGCTCTTCGTGGCTGCGTCCACCACCGACGCGGCCGCGAAGGGCGAGATTGCGTGTTCAATCCTTTTTTCCTTTTTTTATTTATAGCTGAGAGAAAATTGAAATTGAAATATATTTTGTTATCTTGAAATATAGAGTCGAGATATGTCACAAGAAAGTGCCATTTCAAATGCATCTACCGATATTCTAGATCTTCATATGTGCAGAACAAATCAAGAGAATTTAAATAGTTTTCATGCTTGTATTAATAATAATGAATTGGCTCAAAGAGAACTAATTATTTTATCCAAATGTTCTTGTTGTAGTAGACATCAAGTTAATAAACCGAGAATTTTTACTGCTTGGATAGAACTACCTTTTAATGGAACACAAAATACTACTTGTCAATGTAATTGTAGGCATGTTTCTAGATTTATTTGTCGTCAGCATCCAGAGTATCAGGGTTAGATATAATATATTATTGTATCTATTTTAAATTTTTTAACCATAGAGAGAAAAAAAAATTGAAATCGATTTCCCCCATCTTCTCTATGCATCAACCACCAAGCAATCATGGCCACAACGAACTACTTCAGCAACTTCAGCCACGATGCCAAGAGCGACGTTCTTGCCGCAAGTGTCTACCAAGATGGCGACAAGTTCGACCATCTTGGTCGCAACGTCTCGGCCCAACAGCGTCGCCAGAACCTGGTTCCTTGGGTTCTTGTTGATCACCAGCGAGTTCCAGTTGAAGATCCTCCTGAGGTCAAGAGGGCTTCGGCGAACGCGCGGCTGGCAGATGCACACTCTACTCGCCCTCGTTTGCTAGTGGATTAGATCTATTAAATAATATTTCAATTATATCTATATATTTTTTTTTAATTGGTTTTTTTGGTTTATTTTAAATTTTTTACACTCAAAGCAGAAAAAAAAATTGAAACAGATTTCCCCTCTACTGGGTATGTGCAGTCAAACTCAAACAATCATGTCGTCCAACAACATTCCATCGATCTATGTTCCCCGCGTTCACAACTCTGTGACGTGGGAGCAGATGAAGTCTGTCTTCGAGCAAGTTCTTGGAGAGGGAACAGTGAAGCGTGTTGAGATCGTCAAGATCAAGCCGCGTGAAGGACAGAAGCCACCTCCATTCAATCGGGCATATGTCCACATCAAGAAGTGGATGCCTGAGTTTGAAGGAGTTCGCGACAAGCTTGTTGCAGGAGGGACGGTCAAGATCGAGTATGACGCGCCTCACTACTGGCTTTGTCTACTCAACAAGTCTCAGCAGGAGAAGCCCAAGACCAAGCCTCGCATCATCCTAGATGTTGAGACTGACAACAAACACACTCTGGCTGATCACATGCCAGATAAGTTCAAGGCCGCTGCTGCTCCTAGCAATGCAGCAGTCGATGCTATGATGCGGGCTGGATACAAGGGCAAGAAGGACGGTGTAGTCTGGGATGATCGAGATGAGGAGATGTGGAGCGAGGATGGGGAAGCCAAGGAAGAGTTGACCTCCGAGTCGTAAATAGCTGTAAAGGGGTAGGGAATTAAATGGGGATTTAATAAATAAATTTTTTTATTTTAAAAAAATTGAAATTTTTTTTTATATAGAATATTATGAAAGAGAGAGAGAATGGATGGGCTTTTTATTATGCTTTTTCTAATATTTATTGGTGCTGGGTCTCGCAAAGCCTATTCTGATCAAGAAAGGATTGATGCTGGTTATTATACAATTTATTTAGGTAAAAAATATGCACATTATCGAGATGAACCTCGAAATAATCCTACATCTCGAATCTGTCATCTATAGAAATAGAAATAAATTTTAATTTTTTTTTATTTAAAAAATTGATTAACTATTTATATTTTTTTAATTTGTAAAATGTCATTTGCAGAGGAACTGGCGAATACTTCAATTAAGAGAGCTAAGGCCATTCAAGATTTTAAAATGAAAAAAATGAGAGAATTTGAGGCTGAAAAGAGTAAACGTGAAGATGAACTTATGAGAAAACTCACGGCCAAATATCATCCTCTTATTAAACACGCTCTATGGAATTCTGCTTTAATTGGGGGTAATAGAGAGAAATATATGAATCTTGATTATAATGATTTTAAAGCTAACTTTCCAGAGCTCGGAAAGCCTGCTCAGGTTTGTGAGCGGTGGCTTAATGAAATGACCAAAGAAGATTCGCCTTATGTTCCATATAAAGTAACGCCAACTCATTTCCAGCCTATCGCTAATGGAGCTACTAATTATGATGATATTACTTCACTAGTGGCTGAACGCTGTGCGCTAGCTGATGGACTATATAGTGTAAGTGAACCCCCACAGAAGGATCATTTTGCTGGTCTAAAGTTTTGTGTTTGGAATAATCATGCATTCACTGTTCATTTTACATGGTAGAACCCGACTTTTTCGAGCATGTAATCTACTTTATTATACTATATATATTTTTTTTATTTATATAGTATAATCTCTCTATAATAGTAAATCGGAAATGAGTGATAAAACTGGAAATGAGTAATATAATAGTAAATGAGTAATATAATAGTAAATGAGTAATATAAT
>Ga0180433_10004046_pt1 | contig 20890 bp, 16 predicted proteins | sample SS_ome_8_FD_132980 | JGI IMG/M metagenome (GOLD analysis project Ga0180433, IMG submission 132980) | Hypersaline lake sediment archaeal communities from the Salton Sea, California, USA - SS_1_D_1 metaG | ecosystem: Environmental > Aquatic > Non-marine Saline and Alkaline > Hypersaline >... | reverse complement strand
TCAACCCAGTTAGTGTTGAACTTGACCTTGCCGTCATTGAAGTTGAAGTACGGGGCGTTCGAGAAGTCGTCATCGGCGTTCGGATAATTACCACTCGTCCATCCAAGTCACTGGATTTTGAGCTTTAATTCCTACTAGTAGTGGGACTATATGCTCTCAACCCTGAATTTTATTCGGCAGTATCCGCTTTTGAAGCGAAACCTGCGCTAGACGAGAGCAAGCAGTATCTCCTCAATGCAACACGCTTTTGTAAATCGTAATCTACAAAACTCTGGTTGAATATCTCTTTTTTGAAGAGAGAGTTTGGCGACAGCGATCCGTAGACTACTGTGCATTAGCCTATGCTCACTATTAGTATACCAAATTTTAGATAAAAAACAACTGCTTGTGTATGCAGTAAAAAGAAAAAGGGGTTATCCACGTTAGTGCTGTGGATAACCCCTAAAAATTTGTCTCGACCGCCTTCGGCGGAAATTCAAGAATCAAGAAGTCAAAAGATTCAAGAATTCAAGACACCAAGGCTCACTACTGCGGAAGAAAGGCCGACGCGGACCCGTAGTTGCCATGGGCATAGTCAACCCAGCGAGTGCTGAACCTGACCTCGCCGTCATCGAAGCAGAAGTACGGGGCGACCGAGAAGTCGTCACCGGCGCTCGGAGCGTATTCGTCGCCCGAACAATCAATCCATAAATCGCCGTAATCCTGAAGACGAATAGGATTGGTCAAAAGCATTGTTCCGACATTCTTGGCGCTTTCGCCAAATTCTGAAGCGACAAGCACTTCTCGCACTCGACGAACTGAACGACCACGATGACGTATGCCGAATTGCTCTGGCACGATAATGATATCGCTTCCCGATTGCTGCTTCACGATCTGATTTATCATCGAAACAGTCCGCACATTCTGTCGCAGGCGATCAGGACCGAGTTGACCTTCGCGAAAATTACGAAATTTGCCTTTCCTGTCTTTGGCCAGCGCTTTCAGGACTTCTTCCAGCTCCTCACCATAATCGGCAGAAAAGAATCCTGGGCGGATAAGTGCGAAAGGGCCTTCAATCCAATTGGGAAGCTTAAGCGAGGGGTAAACTTCGCTCATGTAACGGACAGCGCCATCAGGATTGAGTGTGGGCCAGTGCGAACGAAGAATGTCAATCTGGTCAGAAACCTCAATGGGCTTCCGATAACCAGAGAGATAGCCGTAATTTGACTTGACCTCCTCGTCCTTGAATTTGTCGGAAACCGACAAATCCTTAAGGGCAGTTAATGCCACATTCATGATAACGGACGTGAATTCGTCGCCGTGCTCAATGACGCTCTGAATTCCGTCTTTGTCGAGGTTAACTTTTGTGAGGGCACGTTCAGCCGCATCCTCGACAAACCTGAAATACTGCTTTCTTTGGCCTGATGTGATCGATTGTGTCGTCATCATCAATTACCTCCTATAAATACATTTTTGCCCGAATCGCTCGGACTGAGCGGCTTGCTTCTTTATGAAGCGAGTACAGTAAGAATCCAGCTGTTTATCAACGATTTAGGACGACCACTGTACTCACTTCATAATCAAAAACCTTGTATTAATAATTTATTATTTAAAGAACCAAATAACAATTTTTAAATATACCATGTTTAATTAATAATGTAAATCAAAATAACAAAAAATAGCTTATATTAGCTATTTTTAAATTAAATATTTAATACTATTAAAATTATTATCTATTATTCTTACTTATACCTCAAAGCTGTCAACGGATTTAATCTTGAGGCTCGGACCGAGGGATAGATTCCGGTTAAAAAGCCGATGACAGTTGAAAAGATAATTATTAAAATAATAAACCAAGGCGGACTATAAAATAAATCAAGCGCTTGTCCACCAAACGTTTTGGCTAAAAAATTAACGCCGATATTAGCCAGCAGTCCCGCTATATAGCCAATGATTATTCCGCCAATCCCGCCTAAAAATCCCATGATAGCAGATTCAAATAAAAACATTCTTCTCAAATCTTTTTTCGACACGCCGACTGCCCGCATAATACCTATCTCATTTATGCGTTCCAGCAAGGCAATCGTCATAGTATTAAACATGCCAATAGCAGATACCACTAAAGCGACTAAACCGAATAAGCCCAAAATAATCTGGATAATCCTAAATATTTTATTAGCCTGATCAATAGTATCGGACAATGATGACACTAAAAATCCTTTTTCTATAATTTCATCCCTAACTGCCTCCATATATTCATTTGCTTCTACTTTAACCTTGAGCTGATCATATTTTTTTATTTCTAAATCGCTTATAGTCTGGCTAGGAATATAAATAAAGTTTGTATTATCGTCTTCTACTACGCCCACAACTTTATATTTTTCCGGTCTAACGCTTGATTCCACTTCCTCAATTTCTTCTTCAGATACTTTAGGCACAAACAAGACTAAAGCCACTTCTCTGCCTAATATTTCCTCGGGTGTTAAATTAAATAACTTAGCTCCGGCTGAAGAAATAACTGCTTTATACTCACTTTCAGAGCTAAAAATTTCTCCATAATCAATTACTAAACCACCTAAACGAAAATAAGAAGAATTTACTAAATACGCTAAACCATCTCCGGTAAATTTATCTAAAGTTAACTGGGCAGACAATGTAATTACCGGACTGACTTCAACTACTTCTTGAATCTTAGAAATATTATCTACGTCTTCTTGATTCAAAGTTATTATATCTGCCGCAACAGGCGCCACGTCTAAACTCAAAAGCGAATCTTCTGTAGTAATTCTACTTAAAATAACGTTTTGTAGACCATAACCTAAAGAAACTAAAAATAAAACCGTGCCAATACCAACACTTACCCCTAAAATAGTTAAAAAAGTTCTCATTGGACGCGTTTTAAACATCCTAGTTGAAAGCGTAATTGTATCTAATATTTTCATGTTGGTAGTTTTTTATTAATAATTGTTCCCACAAATCAACAAATCTATTCACAAATCTACAAATTACAAATAAGCTAAAATTACCTGGTATTTGTGAATTTGTGAATAGATTTGTTGATTTGTAATTAACGGTATTTACCTAAAATTAATAACTCTAAATGTTTGGCCATCTTCTTAGCTAATCTCTTATCTAGCCCGGCCCCGCCTCTCTTAATAGGAAAATCAATCCTTTCCTGAAACGCTCTTTTATCAATCTTTTTAGATAATCTATCTTTAATAGCTTCGTCAATAATTTCTAAAACTGTAGGTTCTTCAATCTTAATGCCATACGCGCCTAAAAGATAATATCTTATCTGTATAGCTTCTTTGTTTATGTCAAACTTATGTTCAATTTCCATCCTCTTTTCTTCTGCTTCTAAATATTTTATTTCTTTAACAATAGATTTAATCTGGTTAGCTAGTTTCATTGACGTTCTCCTGTCTAAACCTAAACCTCCTTTTTCTACTGCTACATCAAGATAATTTAATAAACTATCTTCTTCATGTATGCCTCTTAATAATAAATCCTCAACTTTTTTCTCAATGCCGGCTATTTCCTCTTCGGTCATCCCGGATAATACTTCAGTTACTATCTGTTTTGATTTAAAAGGAACTAATAAATTTCCTGGTGAGCCAGAAATACTGGAAAACGTCCGCGCTAGAAGCTCTAATTCTTTAGATAAGCCTGGCTTTCTCTCCTCTTCCCGAGAAGCTACTACTGCTTCATTAATTGCGTTAATTACCCTAGTTTTAACTATTAAACCGTCTTTCATGTAAAACACCCGATCAGCTAAATTCAGGTGGGAAGGATCATGAGTAACTAAAATAACAGTCTTTTTTTGATTTTCATTAAGGTTCCTGATTAAGGCCATAACGTCATCAGCTGAGCGTGAATCAAGGTTGCCTACTGGCTCATCCGCAAATAATATATCCGGATTATTTACTAAGGCCCTGGAAATCGCTACTCTTTGCTGCTGTCCACCAGACAACTCATTAGGCAGCTTGTTCTCTTGCTCTAAAACGCCAAAATGCTGCAATAACTCTTTAGCTCTTTTTTCTCTTTTAACTTTTTTTACTCCGCAGGCAACTTGTGGTAAAATAACATTTTTTAAGACTGATAATGAATTAATTAAATAAAAAGCCTGGAATACCAGGCCAGTTTTTTCTTGATGATATTTTTCTAGCTCTTTATAACTAAATTGATTAATGTTCTTTCCTTCGAAAAGTACCTCTCCCATTATATTTGATTCTAAGCCAGAAATAGCATAAAGTAAGGTTGATTTCCCGCATCCTGAAGGACCAAAAAAAATAATAAATTCGCCCGGATATATTTTTAAATTAATATCTTTCAGTGCCTTTACTTCGTTAGGTTTACCTAAAAAATAAGTAACGTTTAAATTTTTTACCTTGATAATTGGTTTATCAACTGTGGCAGTACTTTGCTCATCAGGTTTTTGTTCACTAGGTTTTTGTTCATCAGGCATATAATAATTTTTACTAATTCATTGTACCCGTACTATTATTATAGCATAAAAAAATAACTTAATGGGATTGTCACCAATTTAACAAATTTGGCTAACATTAGTGCGTGATACATTTCACTTATTTATTTTACATTAGTAAAATTTAGCGTTAATTGGCGTAATCTAGCGACACGCTAAAAAATCAGCATTGCGTCCCCATAACTATAAAACCGATATTTCTTATTTATAGCCTCTTTATATGCCTGATCTATACATCTTTTAGTGGCAAACGCCGAAACAAGCATCAATAAGGTGGATTTAGGTAAATGAAAATTTGTAATCATTGCATCAACCACATTAAACCTATACCCTGGATAAATAAATATATCTACCATTCCTTTAAAATCACTAATCTGTTTTGATAATTTACTCATTGAAAATTGATCATTCATTGATAATTGCTTGCCCGCCGAAGCCCGAAGGGCAAAGGAGGGATAATTGATAATTGATAATTTAGAAAAAACCGCCTCCAACGTCCTCACACTCGTCGTCCCTACTGCCACCACTCTCCTTCCTTCTTTCTTTGCTTTAACAATCCTGTTTATTACACCCTTCTTTACTTCTACAAATTCCGCATGCATCTTATGCTTTTTAATATTTTCCACCTTCACTGGCGCAAACGTCCCTAAGCCAACATGCAAAGTTATATATTCAAAATGCACGCCCTTAGCCTTTAATTTTTTCATCAGCCTCGGCGTAAAATGAAACCCTGCTGTCGGCGCCGCCACCGACCCCACCTTTCTATCATCCGCATAAACCGTCTGATAGCTCTTGGTGTCCGTCACCCCCTTAGGTGTCGGACACCCCTTACCACGTTTGATATATGGTGGAAGTGGCACTTCCCCAATCTTCTCCACCACTTTCATCATCTCCTTAATGCTCTTATTAAACTCCACTTCCCAGGTCCCGTCACCATTATCCTTAATTAACTTACACCTCAGTCCCAGCTTAAATTTCACCTCTAACCCCTCTCTCTTCCGACTCCCCCCAACTAAACAATGATAAACAGAAATAGCTTTTCTCCCTAGCTCTCTCTTCCGCGAGGTCACGAGCGGGGAAAGGATGGGGAGGGGACTGGGCAGCAAAAACACCTCAATTTTCCCACCCGTCTCTTTCTTTTTCCCAATTAACCGCGCCGGGAAAACCTTTGAATTATTTAATACTAAAACATCACCTGGCTCTAAATAATCAACTATATCATAAAAATGCTTATGTTCTATTTCACAACCATCACTACCTTCATTCGGATGAACGGAATTTGTAAATCCGCACTTTTTAACAACCAAAAGCCACGAGTGATCCCGTGGTTTTATTGGCTCTTGTGCTATTAATTCTCTTGGTAACTTGTAATCAAAGTCACTGAGCTTCATATTTTCTATATATGTATTATACTCCTGGTTGCATGTTACATATGCTACATGTCATACGCTATGCGCTTACGCCATGCGCTTTCTTACTCCTTTCTGCTAACTTAATAATTAGCCTTCTTATTTCTTCTGGATAAGGCACTTCATGAAAAAGAAATCTCTGTTTAGCGCCAGCCGTCTGAATATAAACATCGCCGTATTTAAAAATAGTAGGTAAAATTCCATGCACCTCGCTAGTTACATCCTGAACCCTAAATAATCTATGCTCGGAAATAGTGCGGGAAAAAAATCCTTTTTGTAAAACATCAATTATCCGCTCGTCAGTTATGATCCAGACATCAAGGTAATAATCAATAAATGAAAAAAAGAAAAAAAGCCATATAAAAAGATAATAAGCGCTTACCCCTAAGATAACGAGCGGCCAAACAATTTCATTTTGTAAAGCATTGGGGTAAATATTAGTAACAAAAAAATAAAAAAGTACGGCCGGTAATATTATTAAAGCTGTAAACAATAATACTCTTTTAAATAAAATAAAAACATCCCGCCTCACAACTTTTATTATTTCTTCCCCCTTTAATTGTCCTGGTAAATGTTTTATCGATAACATACTGGTTATTACAATTTATGTATAAAACTAAATATTACGTTACACCTTAATTACTTTAGAATTTCTTATGGCTGCTCCCACGAATCAACAAATCTAATACAAATTCACAAATATTTAAATAAATTATAATAGTAAAATTTGTGAATTTGTGATAAGATTCGTAAATTTGTAATTAGTAAAAAGTATTATTCATCTCAAACAAACCTTCAAGTAATGAGATATTTGCCTGCCAGTCAATTTGCGAAATAAAATTATATGATCCAGCTAGCAATAAAAGTGAAATAGCAATATAAATAAAGGTAGTAAAAAATGTAGTAAAATTTTTAAATCCAAATTTAATCATATGAAAAAGCGCTACCCAGCTAAAAATAATCCAAACAACTAAAAATAAGCCGTAAATTGCTAGAAAAATGTATAAAGGAAAAGTCATGTTTTAATATTAATAATTAACTTATAACATATAGCCCATAACTCGTGAATAAAATACCAGTTATAAGTTATATGCTATAGGTTATAATAAAGACTTTTGTCTGTTTTTCTTACCAAGATGTTTATAACCAATATCCGTCACCACTCTCCCTCTCGGAGAACGGTCCAAAAATCCAATCTGCAGTAAGAACGGCTCATATACATCTTCAATCGTGGCCATATCTTCACCAGTTGAAGCCGCAATTGTATTTAAACCCACTGGCCCGCCTCCGTATTTATCAATTATAGTTTCTAAAATCAGCCTGTCCACACAATCTAAGCCCAGCTCATCAACTTCTAACATAGCAAAAGCTTTATAGCAGTTTTCATAATCTACTTGGCCGTCGCCTTTTACTTCGCAATAATCTCTAACTCGCTTCAAGAGCCGGTTAGCCACGCGCGGAGTGCGCCGAGATCGCTTAGCAATAGCCCGGGCTGAATCTATTCCCACCTTGGTATTTAAAATTCTTGCGCTCCGGTTAACAATTTTCTCTATATCATCTTCTTCGTAAAAATTTAAATGATGGGTGATGCCGAACCGGTCCCGCAAGGGCGCGGATAAAAGAGAAGCCATGGTGGTCGCTCCCACAATTGTAAATCGTGGTAAATCCAGTCTAAGGGTACGCGCTGAGGGACCCTTGCCGATTATAATATCCAACGCATAATCTTCCATAGCCGGATACAATATTTCCTCAATAGTTTTATTCAGACGGTGAATTTCGTCTATGAAAAGGATATCACCCTCGCCCAAGTTGGTCAGTATAGCCGCTAGATCACCAGACTTTTCAATCGCTGGCCCGGACGTAACTTTAATATTAGCGCCTAATTCATTGGCGATCACATGCGCTAAAGTAGTTTTGCCTAACCCAGGCGCGCCATATAGAAGCACATGCTCAATCGGTTCTCCCCGCTTTTGCGCCGCTTCAATTGTTATTTCCAAGTTTTCTTTAATCTTTTTCTGCCCCACATATTCGTCCAGACTTTTCGGCCTTAAAGTTAAATCTAAAGCCTGATCCCCATTAGTCTCCTTAGCCGAAACCACCCTGTCCTGCCTGCCCGCCTTTTTGGAGGGAACATCGTTGAAGGGCCTGTCTTCAACCTGTTTAATGCTTTTTTTAGCTTCATTTTCCATATCTATATTGTATCTTTATAACTAGAATTTGGCAAATAAAAGAGGGCAAATACAAACTGCCCCCTGAGTAGTACTCCTACAAACGATCTTCATCTCTCATCTTCAACCCGTCTATCCTGGTAAATGCAGAATCATTTACTATGGTCATCATACCAGATTGACCATCACTTAAAGCCCACCATTCACTGCCCGGAACAATCAATCCAAGACCTCGCATAGCTTTTAAATGAGCCAGCATACAAGTACTTGTGTAAATTTCTGTAAAAGGATCTGTTTTTTCACGCATCTTACCCTCCATTTTTGATGTCCTTGCATACCTATATTTTACCCATATTACCCATTTTTGGCAAATAAAAAAACGAACCTAAATTCGCATTCGTTATATTCGTTTCTATTAGTTAAAATTCGTGTCTTTATAATTCGTTATATTCGTTTCTATTCGCCTGCCTGCGCAGGCAGGTTCAAATTCGTGATTCCAAATTCGCGATTCATTATTCGCAATTCGCTATATTTACATTTATTCGCATTATTAGCATATTAATATAAATTCGTATATTCGTAATAAATTCGCTCAAATTCGCGATTACACTTTCCTGAACTCGCAAATCTCCTTAAAATCACAAAACCCGCAAAGCTGTGATGGCTTAGGTGGAAAATGCCCTGATTTAGCTGCTTCCTGGATACCCTGAATCCTTTCTATGGTTTTTTCCTCCATCTCTTTTAACTCTTTATCTGTGCCTAAAAAATTAACCTCTGTATTATTGTCTAAATAATAAAACTGTAAATTATCAATTTTTTTATTCAGAGCCTGTTTCATAGCCAATTGGTATAGTAAAAGCTGCTCTTTGCCTTCAGCATCTAATTTTTCAGCATCCTTAGGCTTCCCGGTTTTATAGTCTACAATCTGCACTCCTTTATCGCCTAAATCATCAACTCGGTCAATTTTCCCAAAAATTTTATATCCGCCTAATTTCAGATTAACACCTTGCTCTAGAGATGAAACATTCGGCCAATTATCTTTGTGTTTATTATAAAACTCCTTTAATATCTCCTTGCCTTTTTTATAATACTCATCTTTTTTTGTTTTGAATTATACCATTCATCAATCCAGCTCTGCTCATATAATTCCAATATCTCCTCCAGGCTAATCACAGTATTTTTAACTCCCCTCTCCTGTTTAGAAGAGGGGCTGCCTGTCCGCCGTAGCTTTAGCGAAGGAGGAGGGGTGAGGTTAAACAGATCACCCTGGCCTAAACCCCGCTTTTCCATAATAAGCTGAAATACTTTTTGCAGGGTCAAATGCATAGCCTGCCCAAAACTAAAGACAAACTTACCGCGTGTCGGCACCTTCAATATATGCGCAAAATAATATTGATAGGGGCAATTCTTAAACGCCGTCAACTGCGTATACGAAAAATATGACGGTAAATTAATTTGAGTCTCCTGTTTTCCAACTTTTATTTTATCAACCGGCATCTCTAATTTTTTAGTCCCTACTCCCCGTGCCCTACTCCCTACTCCCTTTTTCTTGCTCTCTGTTATCAATCCAAGTTCGGAAAGAAAACGTGATATCTTCTTCTTCCTCACTCCTCCATAATCAGGCGCCCAAGTAAAATACAAATTCTCCTTAGCTCGAGTCATCGCCACATAGAACAATCTCCGTTCTTCCTCGGTATGAATATCTCCTTCTGGTAAAATTTCTTTAACTAAAGCATCCGGAATTGAAATCGGCTCCTTCCTCTCAATTGTAGGGAACCGTAAGTCCACCAAATTCACAATAAATACGTATTTAAATTCTAATCCCTTGGCCGCGTGCACAGTCATCACCTTGATTACATCAGGTCCGGCGTCAATGTCCATAGGCAAGGCACCTTGCTCCCCGGCTTCAATCTCTAAATTCAATTCATTTAAAAACACCTTAACACTCTTGTTGTCCGAGTTGGCTTCAAATTCCTTAATCCGCTTTAAGAATTGGTTCAATAAAGCGATAGACTCTTGGGCTTTCAGTTCATCCTGATCAATTAAATATTTTAAATACCCGCTATCGTTCATAAAAGCCCTTACCACTTCAGAAGTACTGCTATCGCGTGTCAAGGCTGTATGCGTATTTATTAAGGCCATAGCTTTATCAATTTTCTTTTTCAACTCTAGTCCGATATTAGGAAAACTCTTTAAAACTTCATAAAGCGACCAGGCTTTCTTCTTAGCAAAATAATTAAAATTAACTAGCTCCTGGTAAGTAAACTCAAAAACAGGCAAGTTTAAAACTCGATAAAGAGCAGCACTTTCATGATAATTATCTAACATTTTTAAATAAGCAATTACGTCCATAATAGCCGGCTTGCTGTATAAACCGCGTGAAGAATAAAACTGGTGCGGCAAGCCGGCTATTTCTAAAGCATTACAAAACTCCTTAGCCGATTCATTCGCCCTCACCAATATTGCAAAATCACTCCAATTCACTTCCTTATCTTTAATTTTGAGATCCGCAATCTTCTCCACTGTCCTGTTAACCTCATCCCCTAAATCTCTCCCCTCAATAACTTCAATCACCCCCTTGCCCTTATTTTCAGCAACCAGCTTTTTAGATAGCCCCCTCTCACCCTCTTTACCTTCTTTGCCCTCTTTTCCCTTCTTTTCTCCACCCTTGTTTAATTGCCACTCTAATCTATTAGGATCATTCTGTTTTATAAACTCATAAGACAAGTCTAAAATATTCTGACGATTGCGATAATTTTTTACTAAAAAAATCTGCTCAGTTTGAGGAAAGTCTTTTTGGAATTGTAAAATGTTACTCATTGAGGCTCCCCTGAAGCGATAGATAGCTTGATCATCGTCTCCTATAACCATCAAATTATTTTTCGGGCTAGCTAATAATTTTATCAACTCATACTGCGCCCAATTTGTGTCCTGAAATTCATCTAATAATATATATTGAAACTGCTGCCTGTATTTGGCTAAAATAGCCGGCCGCTCACGAAATAGCTTTAAGCAGTAATTTATCAAGTCCCCAAAATCTAAAGCATTATTATCAAGTAACAATTGCTGATAAACATGATACGCATTCGCCACCTCATTAATCCTCTTAACCTCCTGCACCGCCATCTCTTCTAAATCTCCGTCGTCCCCGCCCTCTTTGTCATTACGAGGAGGAGCCGAGCCCGCTTCGCTTGCGAAGCGAGTTGAGCGACGACGTCGCAATCCCGTCTTATCCGCAATATCCGTCATAGCTAGCACCTCTTTCAGCTTGTTTTTTATCTTACCTCCAGATAATGCATTGTCTAAATTCTGTTGTAAGTCTTCAGCATACTTTAAGTACTCCCCTGTTCCAATGTCTTCATCCTTAAGACGCGAAAAATGCTTAATCAATACCCGAATAAACTTAGTCGGGTTACCCATAGGCCGATAATAATCCAATTCTAGTTTATCTAAATTTTTCTTAACTAAAGAATACTGTTCAAATTCATTTAAGAGCTTAAAATCACCCGGTAATCCGATCTCTAAGCCATGCGCCTGCAAAAGCCGCTCGCCGAATGAATGAAAAGTAGAAATACAAAGATCAAGATAGCCCATCGGTAATAACTTATCAACCCGTTCTTCCATTTCTCCAGCCGCTTTTTCCGTAAAAGTTAAAGCTAATATCTCATCTGACTTGGCTAATCCTTGCTCAATTAAATAAGCAATCCGCTGCGTAATCACTGTGGTCTTCCCGGTTCCAGCTCCAGCCACAATCAAAAGCGGCCCGTCCTTATGCTGGACTGCTTTCAACTGCTCCTTATTCAGATTTTGCATAAGATTATTTTCCATATTTCACTGCTTGCCTCGCCGTAGCCATCAGGCGGAGGCGGGCTTTTTATTTAATTTTTCCATGAGGTTCTGATCCATCTTGATTTTGTCATCTCGACCCTGAGCGAAGCGTAGCGAAGCCGAAGGGGAGAGATCTAAATATAAGAAAACTTAATGCTAATGTTTTATTCAAAATAAATATTAATACAAAATAACCATAACATTATTATCTTACCGAATAATCAAAACTTAAGCAAATAAAAGTGGCTTGGCCTCGGGTATCCGAGGCCAAGCCACTTTTATAAGCTACTTTTATAACTCATTACTTAACTAAAAACTCCCTCACTCTCTTAATATCCTGTGCTTCCTCAATAACTATTTTACATAATTCTTCATATTCCGCAACACTCATAAAATCAAATAAAATAATATCCTTATTACAAAGCTTACCATTGCGTTTACCTATATAATCTAGATAACTAGACCAAGTCCAATCTTCAGCCTTTCCTAATTTATGAATTTCATAATTACAATTAACATAAGCAGAAAGCCACCATAACTTCCCTTCCGAGTTAATCGGATAAGCTTCAAATGGTCTCTCGAACAACATTCCTTTACGATCATAATTCTTATTCAAATAACCTGCATAACCGGTTCCGAGTTTATGCATAAATTTTTCTATACCATCATCAACCAACTGTTTTAAAATAAAGTGATAATGATTTGGAATTAAACAGTAACAAATTATATCAACCAATTTTGGTAAAGACTCAATGAATTTTGACAAACAAAAGGGGCCAGGCCCCGGGTACCCGGGGCCTGGCCCCTTTTGTTCACGCGCTTTTCTTAAAATATAATCCCTCTCCTCATAAGTGGAATCATTATTAAACTCCCACATACTGTTTAAAAATCTTACGAAATCTTTTATGCTAATAAAAATGTCCTACTTAACAGCTCAACGATTAAAAACATGATAATATTTTCCTGTTTCAATATTAATTTTTCGCATTATAACTTCACAATTTTCGAAAATTTCTTCCCATCTTTAAACGGTCCGATCACTGCTAAATTCAAGCCCTTATTTTGGAATACGTCTTTAGCTACTTGCCTAATACTACCAGGCGTCACTTTATTTATCCGCTTAATTAGCTCTTCCGGAGTTATAATCTTTCCTCGGATAACAGCCTGGCGTGCGTACCAGCTAGCCATGTTGTCTGAAGATTCAAGCTGGATTACACTGCGGCCCTTGACTAGATCTTTTGCCCGCTTTAACTCTTTATCGCTCACCAAAGTCTTGGTTATTTTTTTATATTCATTAAGGATAGTTTTAATTGCTTCTTCTACTTTATTAACCGGTACTCCAGCTTGGGTAGTAATATACCCGGTATCTGTGTAAAATTCAGATTGCGTGCGTACGTAATAAGCAAGCCCACGGCGTTCACGCACTTCAGTAAACATGCGCGAGCTCATAGATCCGCCTAGTATTATAGATAAAATACGTAATATAAATTCATCTTTATGGTTAATTGGAAATGTCCTTAAACCTAATGATAAAGTAGCCTGATCAGTTTTTTTGTAATGCAATTTTATATTCGGAATTGTCTGTAATTCACGCGTTTTAATCTTATCTTTAATATCTGTGTATTTAAGTTTAGAAAAATATTTGTTTATAAGAGAATCTTTATTTTGCAGTCTGCCAGCTAAGCAGACCGTGGTGTTACCGGCGCTATATTGAGTACTTATATAATCTATAAAATCATTACGTTTAAAAGCTAAAATATTTTTCTTTGAACCGATTATTTCTCGGCCAGCTGGCGTATCACCGTATAGGCAAGACTCAAAAACGTCTTCAATATACATCATCGGATTATCATGATACATTTTTATCTCTTCAATAATTACGCCTTTTTCCCGCTCAATTTCTCCTGTGTCCATCTTTGAATTAAGCAACATGTCACTCACAATATCCAAGGCCAACTCAATTTTTGAGCTGTCAACTTTTACCCAATAGCCTGTATATTCTTTAGCTGTAAAAGCATTATATTCCCCGCCCACACTGTCTAGTTCCTCCGAAATTGCTAAAGTACTCGGCCGTTTTCTCGTACCTTTAAAAAACATATGTTCCAAAAAATGAGAAATACCATTATTTTTTTTATTTTCATATTTTGAGCCAGTCCCTACTATAACTAAAACCGTTATAGTCTTAGTTCCTCTCATCGGTACCGTCACTACTTGTAAATTATTTTTTAATTTTATTTCTCTATACATATGCATCTCCCACAAATTTACAAATCTCTTCACAAATGCACAAATATTACCAATAACATCTTAATTTGTATTTGTAAATTTGTGAGCTGATTTGTTGATTTGTGGGTTACTTAATATTAATCCAAACACCAACCATGTAAAAATCACCCCAAAATGCAAACTCCAAAACCAATGGTCAACACTCATCATTATAACTAATGCTAAGAGTAACGACAAGCCTATGATATTCTTTTTTCTAATGCAAGTCCACCCTAAATATCCTAATAGCCCTAGAAATCCCAGCAATCCCAATATTCCCACTTCAGCCCAAACCAGTAAAAACACATTATGCACTGGCTGATACTCCCAGGCTTGTCTTTCTGGCGCATGTTTGCTCATTGCCAAGCTATAGTTACCTATACCAATTCCAGTAAAAGCATTTTCCTTAATTAATTCCTTAGCATCTTTAAAAGACGCTATTCTTTCCTGACTAGACATTATTTCTAATCTAGAATCTTTTGTCAATCTAGTTATAACTAAATTTCCAAACTGGCTATATAAAACAGCTGCTAATATAATGCTCACTAAAATTATCTGCAAAACATTCTTTTGCACCCATAAATCTTTTCTAAAAACTGACCAAAATAACATCAATATAACTCCACCCGACACACTAATCCACGCTCCCCTTGAAAATGTAAAAAAGATAGCCATGATAAAAATAACAAAAAATACATAAATCAGGCCTTGAAAATTGAAAATTAGAAATTGAAAATTTTTTGAAAATTGAAAATTAGAAATTGAAAATTTCTTCTGAAATAATAAACTAACTAATAACAGCACTCCTACCACCAACATCCCTCCTAACACATTCGGATGTTCCATGCCTCCGTATGCTCTTAACCACCTTTCCCTAATCCCATCGGGCCCAATAGTTTCTATCACAGACACACCCAACTCGCTTGGATTATGCAAGGCCATACCCAGCCACTTATTGGCAAAGCTAGATTGCATTAAAAATTGCCAAATTCCTAAACAAGCCTGTAATAATATCCCAACTAATAAACTCCGAACGAACTTTACACGATCATATTTAAACGCTACAATTAGCCAAAAGAACCCAACTCCCAATAAAAACACCCCATACCGATATAACGCTAATATTTTATCACTAGCAAAAAATATGGATACGAATATTATTAATTCCAAAAAGCCCACCAACCACCACTTTGTCGTTCCGGGCTTGACACGGGAAAATTCAGGGATTAGCGCTTTATCTTTAATTCGTAATTGATATACAATAAATAATCCAACTAACACTAATAGCAATATATCCACTCCATACAAACTAATCCTAGAATACTCAATTTCCCCGCCCCTAATAATCCACCTCGTCTGCCAAGGCAACAAAAAAACCAATAAATACAACCCATACTCAATTGTCTTTTTTAGCATTCTCATACCTCGTCACTGTCATTCCCACGAAAACGGGAATCCAGAAGTTTATAGAATTTATTTAAATATTCACCCCGTCTATCCTTCACATGCAGCTTCAACACCTTATCGTTAACAACCACTCTTGTGTCCTTATTCATTATACCCTTCAACTCTAGAGGCATTTTTCTAAGCTGGTACTTTTTTAAATTACTCTCTAATCCACCAATCAACATATCAACTGTATCGCGATAAAATCTTGATCTACCCTTGCCTGCATTCCTCCGATAATGCAAACCAGCCGGCTGCCAGTTAGGTAAACTTTCTTTAATCCAGGAGTTAACCCTAATAAACTTTTCATACACTTTATTAGAATCGTAAATTATCACCAATCCCGCCAGCCAATAAATAAAATATATATCTTTTTTTATAGTGTCATTGCGAAGAGCGCCCTCGGCGTTAGCCGAGGAAGCGATGTCGCAATCCCGTTGTTTATTAAAATGTTCTTTTAGCATCAATCCTCTTAAATCCATCCCTTCCTCACTTATAAAAAAACTTAAGCAAATTTTATTCTGCTCCCGGCCAGCCTTTGGCCTTAATCCTAATAATTTAGTAATCAGTACGCAAAAAAATCTAGTAATCCAAATTCTGTTTTTTTCTGAAATTATAAATAAATCAATATCACTTACATTCTTTAGGTTATGCGCGCCAATAATATTTCCGACTGCCGCCATTTTTATCCAGGGAATAACCTTAAATAATCTAGTCACCCGAAGCGCCCGCTTCATTTTCTGATCAGTATAATTATACCTCTTTAGCCTTGTTTTTATAATCTTTTCCCTCCCCTTTAAAAAATAAAACCCATTTTTACTTTTAATCACTTCACTTAGCTCCCCCCCCTTCTTGTCCTCCGAAGCTTTCTTGTCCGCCATAGCCTCGGCGTAGGAGGAAGCATAGGAGGGACCAAGGGGGGAATTAAGGAGGGGTTCTAATACTTCCATAACCTCACTTAGCTCACATTTTACATTCAAGTATTGCCAAATCTCATAAGAAGTCAACGGATAATCAAATAAATCAAAAAAAGCAACTACCTCTTGAGTCGCTTCTTTAATTTTTCCTATTTCATAATCATTCGCCATATTCCATTGTCATTCTGGACCCTGGTCGCAACCGGGGGATAAAATCTCGGGATACTATTTCCACATCCTTTGCTCAAATCACTAAGGATGTTATCCAGAATATAATATTTATTCTTCAAGCCTAGGCCGATCAATTACCATTGCCTCTACCTTGGACTCGCCTTCAGTAATTTTAACCACGTCCTTATCAATTTTTTTAAACTCTTTATACGCATTATTATAATGATTGACGGTCGTCGACATGCTTACGCCCAGCTTTCTCATAAAATCTTCATAACTTAAGATATGTCGATTCAATTTTTCAACATTAGATCTAATAAATTTTGCGCTTTCTTCAATTTCTAAAGCTTTAAGGCCCTGGAGAACAGTCTGCAAATAAGCTAAAAAAGAAGTTGGTGAAACAATTATAACATGCCTATCTTTAAAAGCATATTCAATTAAATCCCGCGTACTAATATGCACAGCCCCGATTTTATTAACCAAGAGGTCATAATAAATCGCCTCACTAGGTATAAACATAAACGCAAAATCCATGGTTTTTTCTCCTGGCTTTACATACTTTGAGGTTTCATCTATGCGCAATTTTAAATCCTGCTTAAATAATTTTTCTAGTCTCTCCCGCTCACCAGACTCTTTGCAGTTAAGTATTTTTTCATAATTTTCTAAGCTAAATTTAGAATCAACCGGAATGATTTTATCTTTAACAAAAACAACCGCGTCCACAATGCTTCCGTCTTTAAATGGGTACTGCATCTGATAGGAGTTAGGCGGTAAAACATTTTTTAAAGTCTCTTCTAAATAGTATTCCCCTAACACCCCGCGTTGCTTTGGATTCTTTAAGATATCTTGCAGATTCTGCAACTGTGCAGAAAAATTAACCACCTGCTTATTAGTTTCGTCAAGCTTAGTTAATTTTTCTGTTACAGCAGTAACAATTTTAGCGGTCTGCCCAATTTGTGCTTGCGTAGCCTTATGCGATTCAGATAGCTTAGAATCCATGACCTGCCTTAACTCCTTATTCTGCTCATTTAACTGCGTTAACCTTTCCATCATAGTAATTATCTTTTCCTCACTATCACCACTATCATTTTTTCTACGTACTATAAACCAAATAGTAATAAACATACTAACTATTAAAATTATTAATAAGTATGGTGTTAATTGTTCTAACATAATATTTTTTATATTTTCATTTCCACCCCACTTTAGTGGGCTTTATTTTTATTATTATCATTCTAAACTCTGACTAAAGTCAGGTGGAAATAAAAATGGAAATTAAATAGTTTATATGTATTCTAGTTTACCAATATTATTCCTAAATCGCAAGTTTAACCAACAAAAAAGCGCCATTAGACCGCAGCAGCGGTTAACAGCGCTTTTTCTTAATTTTTTAAAGCATCCCCATGCTCGACCTATTGGTACCACCAATAAATCAAGGAAGAGGGGGCTGTATCAATCTAAGCCAGATCTTTCTGTCGACTTCTAAACTAATACAGCCCTTATAGCCTCGCTTAAGTTGTTAGTTCAAACGGGCTTGTCCACCGTAGTTTTACACGTAGGCGGGCTTGTCCACCGTAGTTTTACACGTAGGCGGGCTTGTCCACCGTAGTTTTACACGTAGGCGGAGAATTACTTTGCTGAAGCAATTTTTTTTGCAAAGTAAGTTTTTTTCATCTCATGCTTTTTTGTTTTAGTGAATTAAACTTTTTTCTAAAGAGCTTAAGCTTGGCATATATGTGTTTTAAGCCAGCTTTTTTAGATGACCTGTCTCGTCATCACAAAACCCTATCTTTTTATAAAGGTAAGGAATTGTCATAACAAAACTTAATTATATGAGGGATCGTGGAATTTTAATAGCAATAATTAAATAAAACTTCCTATCCTAGATTATCTATATTTAAAATAGAAAAATTTAGATTTTTCATCCCCCTCCTTGAGTTGAGGAGGGGTCAGGGGTGGTGTTGTTCATGGTTTTAAAACCACCCCTGGCCACTCCCTGTTCGCCGGTAGGCAGGCTTGTCTAAGAAGGGAAGCTAAATAAAAAACTTTTATAACTCCCCAGCCTCTCAATTATATATCTTTTCTAAATCTGTTCCCCTATAAAAATACTTTAAAGTATCTATCCAGCCCTTGGCTTTATCTCTAATCATAATTAAAGCTCCCCGGGCGCTCATACCCACTCCATGCCCCCATAAATCCTTACCCTTATCTTCAGGTACTGATACAGACTCTAACCATGGTTTAGCGTTCCCGTACCAGACCTCTTCCCAGCCTCTGGTGCGGCCATCACTTTGCGAAAAATACGGTGTTACCACTATCTTTTCGTCATAAGTAATTACTACACCCTTAGTAGCGTTCACAGCCTCGGACATCCGTGATAACCTGCTTTCAGCATTATAGCCCCGATAAACCTGGTCCCAAACAGAGTCCAGGTGAAAATGCTCTTTAGCATGCTTTGTTGATCCGTCAGCAATATCATATTCAATGCCCCGGTTATAATGATACATCGCATAAGTCCGCGCCGCTACGGCAATAGCTTTTTGGTAATCAACTGGTGAATAATTTGTGGTTTCTGCTAAACCTTTTAAATAACAACTCATTGGCAGCTCATTTATTACCCAAAGTTTTCGTGTTTCCAGGCTATAATTAAATTCTATTATATTTCTAAATTTATTATCGTTTAAGCTTGTATTCCATTTCGGCCGGCTGTCAAAATCCAATAAGGTCATCACGCTATTTTTATTCCTAGGGATAAATCTAATTGGTACAAAAGAAAATTTAGTTAAACTTTTAGTGCTCACTGTATATTTATTATTGCTTGAATTATAGCTGATAGCAGCCATAAAGCCGGCCGGCAGCCCTGACATCAATAGCCTATCTCCCCCATAAACATCAAAATAATCTTCACTAGTTATCCGCTCAGCCTTATCAGTTGTAAATAAACCAATGCGCAAGATAGGCTCGGCTTCTAATTTAATATTTTCACTAATGCCGCTAGTATTATCATTTTCATTCGGATTAGTCCGGCATTTTTCATATTGCTCTCTTTCTTCACTGCTTAGAGCAATACAAAAATCCGCTTGGCTATCTAAACTAGCTTCAGAAGTATCAATTTGTTCATCTTTTTCAGCTTCATTCACCTGATTATCAATTAAAGTGTTTTCCACTGCAATATTATCATCAAGCATCTCAATACTTTTTAAATCTATGAAAATTCTTACTTCCGAACCTGGAATAAAATAATTATTTACTACTAGATAATAATTTTCCTGAATCCGGCCATCAATATCATCCGGCGCCTGAAAACGCAAAGTCAGAGAAGCTGTCTCTCCTGGTGCAATATCTGTTTCTAACCCGATAGGCCGATAATATTTTAACCAGCTTTCATGCCGCAATATTGAAATTCCTCTTAAAAACGGCCCTTTTTCTAAAAATACCTTATCTTTTGGCCAGGTTTCTTTACCTATGTTTTTTATCTTGATAATATACTCGCTAGTTTCACCAGCCTCCATTTTTAAATTAATTGTCCATTCATCAACTTCAGCTAGATAATCTTCAGTACTTGCGGCTAAGGCTGTTTTTATGCCCAGCAAACGTTTTAAGGTGCTTGATTGTTGGTTTATATGTTCACTGCTTTCTAAATGATAAATCTTTTGGTTTAAAAAATATTCATGCTTTCTAGCATCCTCTATAGAATTATAAAAAAAATTTAAAATATAAGCGCTAGTAATTACAACTAAAAAAGCAATGGACAAACTAAGAGAGAGTCCAGACCAGCTGAACTCCTGTTCCATTGCTTTCTTTTTTATTTGCTTATATGATTTCCAGCCAATAAAATTTAAATCATTCTCTCGAGCTAGAAGATTCGTATTTGTTTTCATTTTTTTTGCCTGTCCAACGTAGCTCTAGCGTAGGTGGACTTGCCCGCTATAGCTTTATACTTATAGCGAACTTTTTATTTTTGTTTTAGACCTTTTAAGCTTATAAGACTATGTATCTTTGCTGCGAAGGCGAGTGTTCATTTTTGGATGGCTTTAAAACCATCTATATACATTTTAACAAATTCTAACGATTTTGTCAATGTTAACAATGTTTTATTTATTCGGTTTTTTAGACTTAAGGGAATATTTGTGATGCTATTTTTTAAGAATTTGGCAAATCATTTTATACCGATTTTCTCTATTCATTCCTCTATGAATTCTCAATAAGTTCTTTAATGTCGTT
>Ga0180433_10004043_pt1 | contig 20895 bp, 26 predicted proteins | sample SS_ome_8_FD_132980 | JGI IMG/M metagenome (GOLD analysis project Ga0180433, IMG submission 132980) | Hypersaline lake sediment archaeal communities from the Salton Sea, California, USA - SS_1_D_1 metaG | ecosystem: Environmental > Aquatic > Non-marine Saline and Alkaline > Hypersaline >... | reverse complement strand
GCTTTAAGGTTATTTCTAGAAAGGTGAATTGGGTAAAGGAGTAAACATAAGGTTGTGATCCTAGTGTGCGATGTGATAATCCTTATTTGTGAGGGGGTGTTTATTGCGTGTTTTAGTACGTAGGCACAACGAGAGTATTTGCACCCCGCAATTGTTACGATTGTACCCCACAAGTGTTACGGTTGCGCCCTGCAAGCATCGGTGTTTGCGCCCCACAAGCATCGCGATGCATGTACCTAGCAAGCATTCGGGTGTTTGCGCGCTGCAAGCATCGGATGCATGTACCTAGCAAGCATCGGTATTTGCGCCCTGCAAGCATCGGATGCATGTACCTAGCAAGCATTCGGGTGGTTGCGCCTAGCAAGTGTTATGCTTGCGGCCCACAAGTGTTATGGTTGTGGCTTGCAAGTTCTTACCTCCCCTAAGCGCGAACCTAATGAAACCCTAATGATTCCGGGCACTTAGGGGAACGGCTTTTTTCTTTGAGAAACTAGAAAAGACCCTTGACCGGCCGCGCTCGGGCTGCTAGAGTATAGATGTTGACGGGGCGACCCGAGCCCCGGCGCTCTTTGAAAGCTGAATAACGCGCCCCCCGCGCGGTACCTCCCTTAAGGGGAGATCTAATGAAAAGCCTGTTAAATCAGGCACTTAGGGGAACGGCTTTTTTCTTTGAGAATCAATATTTCATCCTTGACCCGCCGCGCGCGGGCTGATAGAGTCTAGACGTCGACGGGGCTTCCGGGTCCCGCCGGTCTTTGAAAGCTGAATACCGCATCCCCGCGCGCCTTAATCCTTTAAGCGCGCGCCTAATGAAAGCCCTGAGAAATCAGGCACTTAGAGAAATAGCTTTTTCTTTGAGAAAAAAGAAAAAGCCCTTGACGAGCGGCTGTCCCCATGGTACTATAGGGACAGTTGAGAGAGACACGGGCAATCCCGCCCACGGGCAATTAAGCCCAGACGTTAGATAGGACAGAAACACATGGCTAACAACACCACCATCTTCACCGTCACCGACAACCAGACCGGCGAGATCCTCGCCTTTTCGTCCGCCGATGCGATGCTGTCGTATGTTCGTGACCTTCACGCGGATCTCGCGCCGGAAGGTTCCACTCTTATGATGGGTGGTGTTCCTGCGACGAACAAGGTTGTAAAGGCGAACTTCGCTGATTCCAACGTTGGAACGTTCACTGTTGCCGGTGACGGCGCCGACGCGATCGCGTCCCTTCAGAGCAAGCTGAACGGCGCTATTCAGGCGTGTGTTGGGCTGGGTATCGACCCGAACAATGTTGCAAAGGTTAGCGATCTGCGTGAGCAGCTGGCCGTCGCGATGGCGTCTGTTACGACCGATGATCAGGGTCTGATCATTCAGGTTCGTGAGCTGATCCTTCATAAGCGCCGCAAGGCTTCGCGCAAGTCCTGACAGACTTCCCCCACATAAAGGAAGCAACATTAAAGCCCGGCCATCGTGCCGGGTTTTTTTGTATCCGCGTTAATCGATTGCGCCACACAAGTACTCACAAGTACTCACAATTCCTCACAAAAAACAAACCAACCTAAGCCCCCCCTCCCCCCTCCCCCCATGGGGGATAGGGCGCCCGGTATATGTGCTTAGGTAATGTTGGGTCCAATATAGCTGCCTTAGGCCGTTTAAAATATTTCTGAGTATAGCCAGCCTTTTAAAAGTCTTAAAACTTTTGCTACGCATTTAATAAAATAAACTAATTACATTAGGAGGAATAATGAGCAATTGTCAACAATGCGGTAAACCAAATCCGCCTTCAAAAGGAAACAAGCGCCGAAAATTCTGCAGCAAAAAATGTGGGAAGTTAAACCACTACAACAAATACCAAGCAGAAGGCCGCTACTACACCAAAAAGAACCCAGATTGGGGCAAAAAGGGTCGCGAAGAAAAAGAAGACAGAGAGAACCGCCGCAAAGAATACAAATGGTGCCAAGAGCACATGTACGATATTCGAAGGATAGAGAAAGAGTACGGAATAAATAAACATACAGCTCGGAACAGGGCAATTGCACATGATATAGAGCCAAGAATTGTACGATGGAAACAAGAATACCACTTCTATACTAAAGAACAAGTAGAGCAGATCGCAAATGAAGTTCCGCCACCACAAAAGACCCCATCAGCCCACCTACAAAGAGCAAAAGAGTACAGGAAAAGACCCGAAGTACGTAAAAGGAATAGTGAAAGAAAAAGAGAAAGAATGAAAAATAATCCGGCGCTTCGCTTAAGCAGAAACGTAAGCGCGCTAGTGTATGAAGCACTAGTAGTCAAACAAGGGCTAACCAAGGGAGGTTCCACATTTGAGCACCTTCCTTACACGCCCTTAGAACTTAAGGAACACATTGAGAATCAATTTAATGAACACATGAGTTGGGACAATTACGGCGACTATTGGCATCTAGATCACATTGTGCCACAAGCGGCACTTATATATGATTCCCTTACGCATCCAAATTTTCAAAAATGTTGGGCTTTAAACAATCTTCAACCGTTGGAGAAAACGGAAAACTTATCAAAAGGATCATGGCACAAAGGAAAGCACCACCGGTATAAGAAAGACTAATTCACTACACACGGTGCTCTGAGCTTGCTTACGTATACCTCAAAGATTACGACAATCAAAAAGAAGCAAGGCCCAAAAAATTCCTAGGAAAATTTTCGAGACTTTTGAAACTACTTATAAAAGGTACCAATGATATGTCTTATATGATATGGGGATTTCTGATAACATTAATGATTCTAATAAGCATATTGACTTACGATGAGAGAAAAGAAAACAAATGAAAGTAACAAATACATTATGGCATTGGAGATGGAAGGCGCACCTTCAAACTTTAAACGAAGCTAAAGAAGAAGCAAAGTATTTTCCTTACATTGAGGAACTAAGAGCCTTTGATGATCTTCCAAGAGAACTAACACGCGACCAATATTCGGAAGAGCCGAAACCAAAAACAAAGTATACAGCAATCAAAGAGTTTCTGCTCAACTTAGTTGAAGAAAACAAAGCTGAAAAGTTAGGTTCAGGTGCTTTCCGTACTGTGTATAGGTTTAATGAAAATCCAGATGTTGTTCTGAAATATGCTCGGGGCGGTTTCGACAACGCTCAGAAAATGAACAAAGAAGATTTCGAATTAGCAACAAAATACCCTTCAATCTCCCCGCGCGTGTATGCGCACGACGACGAATGGACTTGGGTTTACATGGACTATGTAGAGCCGGCTTGGATTGGTGAAGATGGCCGCTATTACGAAGCGGTTCGAAACACATTCCCAGCAATTACAAAATACATATTGGATAACGTTAACGATTATCTTCCTATCAATCCTTATCATCCCGATGATTTAATGCTTGTTCTTTCAATTGCGGCCGCAAAGCTTTCCCGTAAAGGCCGCTCTACGTCATGGTCTCGTCGAGGCAGAGGAATTGAAGATTGGGTTGGCCGCCATAAAGAAAATCTTCTAAAAGTAGCTGGGCCGGCTTTTACCCAACTATCCAAAGCAATGTTGGAATTCAATATTTCGCCTGGAGAACTTCGGGAAGCAAATGTCGGGTATGGAAAAGACGACAAGTTAATCATTATTGACTCATCTATCTTCGTAAACTAGTTACTTATAGGAGGGTTGCTTATGACTTTCTTTGTGATTATCCATAGTGTCATGATTGTCTGCTATGCTAGCATGACTTATTTTATCTGGCGTGGCTGGAAAGACAACCAAATAAAAAAGAAATACAATACTGCACTCCGCAATTCTGTTATTGCGCTTGTCGAAGATATGCAAAAAGAGATAGACAAGAATGAAAAATTAGTCGCGGAAGCCAAGCGTCAAGTTGCCGACACAATGTCGGCTGTGAAAGCTGATATGTCTTCTCTTGATTCTGAGTTGCATGATCCAAACGATATAATGAACGACCCTGCTTTGCTTGGTTCAATACTGACTGCTATTGTTGTGAAATATGGCGATATGAGACTTGGGGCGAAGGATATGATTCTAACAGAAGAAAGTGAATACGTTTCCGTTTATGTTGATACTGAAACAAAAGAAATGATTCTTTCTACTGAACATGATTTAGAAGGTGACACTTCTTATTTTAACTTTATCAACCCGAGTGACGATGAGACCTATCATTAATGGAAGTGGGCGATTTAGTTCGGTGGTTTAAAACAGACCAAATAGGAATAATCCTTGATATCTTTGGAGACTTGGATCCCGAAGATCCTTGGGTTCGGGTGATGTTCCAAAAGGAAAATCAACAAACTTTTCAATGGTGCAAAACATCAAGCTTGGTACCAATAAAAAAAGAAGGGGCCGAAACCGACCCCTCCTCATAGGCGCATCAACTAGTGGAAGTGGGAGCTTATGAGTCGCGCCATAGGTTATTTGAAGCAAACTTAATTACTTCTTCAGCTGAGTCCTCGTTGTAACCGTAGTCATCGATTAAAGTCTGAACCATTGCGTTAAACTTCTTCTGTTGCTTAACATCTCTGGACTTAGACTTTGTCACGATACGAGAAATGTCTCTTACAGAAGCAACCAACTTAGATTCAATCGCCTCACGGAGCGGACCGTAAGAACGCCAATCGATTACCTCGCCTCTACGAAGCTTTGCAAACATGTAAGAAGTAATGTCAGCACGGAAGTTGTTCTTCGCAGAACCCTTAATGCCAATCTGCCCCTCAATAGAAGCAAGGAACTTCTCGTCAGGTTCCATCTCTTCGTTTGTTACACGATCCTTAACCTTTGTGTTGTTGACATAAGCCTCAGCATGATCAAGGTAGTTGTTGAATAGGGACTCGGCCTGCTCTTCGTAAGCTGTAACGAAAGCCTTTGTGATTTCCTTCTCAAGAATGGAAAGGTACTCTTCGTGAAGAACCTTCTGAAGGAACTCAAGGCAACGCTTACGCTCGTCAGGGTTGACAATCTGCTCTTTAACTTGCTTGATAAGAGACTCGCGAATAGAAATTGGCGTAATCATATTCTTTGTAGAGTCAGCAAGAGCAGCATCGATCGCCTTCATGATGAAGCGAGTGGAGATACCAGTCATACCCTCGTCCTCTACCTCTTCGCGAAGATCTTTGATATCAACCTTCTTGATGAGACCCTTCTCAACAATCTCCTCACCGTTGTAGATCTTCATCTTGGTTAGGGCATCAACCTTGTTGGAAGGCTTGAGGCGAGAAAGAACAGAGAACATTGCAGCAACCCGAAGTGTGTGCGGAGCAATGTGGCTATCAAAGTCGGAACGACCGATAAGCTTCTCGTAAATCTTTACTTCCTGATCAACCTCAAGGCAGTAAGGAACGTTAACGCGGACGATACGGTCAAGGATGGCCTCATTTGTATGCTCAGCCTTGAACTTGTTCCACTCTGCTTCGTTGCAGTGAGCAAGGATAACACCATCAAAGTAAATCATTGCTTGCTTGCCCGGGGAAGGAACTGACTTCTCCTGAGTTGCGGTGATCATTGTGTGAAGGAACTCAATCTCATTCTTGAAAACCTCAACGAATTCAACAATACCTCGGTTGCCGACGTTGAACGCGCCGTTAAGAGACAGAACACGCGGATCGTCTTCTGGGTATAGGTCCAACTTTGAAATATCCTCAGAACCGATTAGAAGGCTTGTATCCTGTGTGTTCGGATCCATTGGAGGAACAACACCGACACCCTTGCGCCCACGAACAGAAAAAGAAGACTCTGTGATTGGGAACTTTGTAAAGTCACCACCGTACTCCTCTAGAAGACGGTGACGGCATACAGGGCAAAGGTCGCCTTCAATCTTGATGCCGTATGTCTCGGCAAACTCATCACGCAAAGAACGCGGGATAAGGTGAAGAGGCTCCTCACGGATTGGACAGCCATCCAAAGCATAGATTGGATCACACTGCTCAAGTGCTCTCTTGATATGCTCTACAAGAGCAGACTTGCCTGCGCCTACCGGACCGAGAAGAAGAAGAACCTGACGGCTCTCCTCACCCTTCATCGCGGCAGAGTGAAGGAAACGAACAACCTTTTCCAAAGGACGCTCCATACCAAAGAACTGTCCTGAGAAGTAATCGTAAGTCTTTACTGTCTCACCGTTGAAAAGCTTGTTACAGCGTGGGTCAGTCTCGTCTAAAACTGTAACGCCCTCACCGATAATCTTCTCATAAAGTCTTTTGTGAGCAAGAACAGGAATACCCTTATCTTCCTCAATAAGTTTTAGGTAATCTTCCAATACCCCGGAGAACTTCTCTCTCTTCTTACTCTCGCGGTGTTCTCTAACCGATTCGAGAAACTTGCTTGTTGTGGTCATGCTAAAACTCCCATATTTCATCTTCCACTATGGTGATTAATTTCACCTCATCACGCCAAAGGGTTTTAATGTGCTCAAACACTTTACGCGCGTAATTCATTTCTAAATCTCTACCATCGTGCTCGTGAACGAGAGAAAGTGTTCCATCTTTCTCAATCTCCTCTACGAATACGACTGGTATTTTGTTGAGACCTACATTCGTGATCATCGCATCACGAACTTTCTCCCAACCTTCTACATCTGATATATCATCTACTATACTAGATTGATGCTTTCTATTAAAGGAATAAGAGAAATAATTATGCTCTCTCATAAATTCTTCATCAGTATAAAAACGTAAGAATGTTATATCGTTATGAACTTCTCGGATCGTCTTTGCTTCCTCGAAACCTTTCTCTTCAATAATCTTCTGGAAGAGAGTATATCCTAAATGATAAGGATTGATTTGTCCAAAGTGAGGACGAATAACTTGATTGTGTAGTTTTATAAAAGGCAAGTAAAGACTATCAGGAAGATTTAGCTCGTTGATAATCTTTTGATGGATCGTACAAGCCCAACCTTCGTTCATTACCTTTGTTAGAGCCTGGGGGATGAAGTATTTTGAAGATTCCTCAACAATAAGAATAAGATTTCTTTCCCACTCTTCAAGATTTATGCTGTGCTCGGCAATAAAACGAAGAAGATTGTACTCAGGACGTATAGGAACTTTGCTTAGGTTTGGATTATAGTCCGGATTTTCCATCATCTTATTTTTTTCAGACTCAATAATCTGATCACGAGTCTTATATTTGATGCCTGGGTATCTTGGTACCTGATATTTGATTGAGTGAGCAGCATCTAGAATGTTTTCAACCTTATCAATACCGATTGAAGGATCCTCAATCAGCTGACGAACGTATTTCGCAGCAGATTTGAAGCTTGAAATAATGTTCGAAGGGTCTGTGTGAGCAAACATTCGGTTCTGCTTGAAGAAATCCGAGTGCCCAACACAGTGAGCCATAGTTAGAATGTGAATGTAAAGAGCATTTTCTCTCATCAAGTAAGCGATTGACGGATTTGAGTTGATAATCATTTCATATGGAAGCCCAGTTTGTCCCATATTGTAAAGAGTGTGAGTTCTTTCATACTCTTTTCCGTAAGACCAGTGCCGATAATGCGTTGGTAGACCTGTGTAAGCCATCGCTCCAAGCATTTCGGCGTAATCAATGATCTCATAATCGATTGGAAACCAATCTAATCCTAAATCTTCGCCTACACGACAGATTTTGTCGTCCCATTTTTGTAGATCTGCGACCGTCCAGTCACTCATTTTGTTTTGCTCCCACCAAAAAGAGACTTGAAAGCCATCCAGATGTGCTCTGTCTGACCAATCATCACTCTCTTGAACTTTTTATCAGTAATCGGTCTCAATCTTGCCCATAGATTATCCAACTCTTCGTTCTTCCACGCCGAAAAGTTTGCCCACGGGCTGTTTTTGACACTGCTATCTTCCAAAGAATCATCATCCAAGCCTTTGTAACTCTCATTTATCTCGCAATAAGCAGTCAACTGGCTGACATCTTTGATTTCTTTGAACAAATCTATACATTTTTCGTTGTCGGAGGCCCAGTTTTCGCCATCACCACAGTAAAATGTGTAAATATTCCAAGCATTTGGGTGATATTCTTTCTCAACTATCTCCATTTGCATTTTCAAAGCAGATGAAATGATTGTTCCGCCGTAAGTTCCAACTTTAAAGAAGTCATCTTCGTTTACTCGCTCGGCATGAGTGGAGTGAGAGATAAAAACAACCTCAACTCGCTCATATCGGTGATTCAAAAACTGATAAAGTAGGAAAAAGAAGGATCTTGCAAGGTATTTTCTTGCTTGAGACATAGATCCCGACACATCCATCAGAAAAAAGATGACTGCTGCACTATTTTCCTTTGCTTTGGGCTTGATGTGATGATATTTTAGGTCGTCTTTGTGAAAGGGGAACCGTTCATCGGACTCTGGGTCGTATGCTCCGGTCTTCTCAGCCATTTTTTGGCGACGAATCTTTCTTTTTAGAGTTTCTTTCTTAGAAAGTCTCGGTCGAATACCTTGAAAACGATACCCCTTGCGTTTCACAGTCTCTTGTGTGATAAAACGGAACTGCTTCTTCTCTAAATCTGGAAGATCAAGATCTGAGAAGAGATACTCAGCCAATTCTTCAAGAGTGACCTCTACGTCGTAATATTGATCGCCCTTTTTGTTGCTGCCTTTGCCCGTTCCTTGTCCGGAGCCTTTCTTGGCACGCTGCTTTCCAATTATTTGACCTCTTTTAACGTTATGATCACCTCCCGAACCAACTGTCTTGTTTTGTTTTCCCGATCCGTAGATAAATCGGTACTCTTTAAGACCCTTCACAGGTATTCTTATCTTTTTCTTGCCATTTTGTCCAATAATTGACTCGTCAGCAATCACATCTTTGATGGATTCCTTGATTGCCTTTTCAATTTTCTTCTTGTGACGAGTTCTATCGCTAGCTGCACGGTCAACAATCGATTCATGTTTGCGAAAAACGCTCATATAATAAATACTTTCCCACTTAACTTAAAAACATTTTAATTTTACTGTTGATACTAGTATAATACAAAAATGATGGTATTTCAAGGTCTATTTTTACTTGTTTTGGGCCACTTCACAGCAGCTTTCTTAGTATATCTTAACCACAGGTTTGTTTTTCACGGAAAGTTAGGAAAAATTGGCCCACTTAAGCATATTCGTAAGTATCATTCACTTCATCACGCCCACGCGTGGGGAGAAAAGATGTATTACTATATTTTGGTGCCTTGGTGGGCTCGGATTCTGTTTTTGAGCATCTATGCTGCTATTTCACTTGTCTCAGTGGCATTTGCAATGGGTTTGGCAACATTTTCTGCCTATTATGCTTACAATCATTACGCAATTCACAAAAAATCTCATCGTCGGCATTCTTTCTACCATCACTCGCTTCATCATAGCGATGCAAAGGTAAATTTTTCTGGGATGTATCCCTTTATAGACCGTCTGTTCTCTACTTACAAAGAGAGCCGGCCAATTCTATGATTTTATGGACAATGTAAACGTTCTAAAATTAGATTCTTCATTTAAGCCCGTCGAAGTTATCTCCTGGCAAGAAGCCGTCGTATTAACTTGGTTAAATAAGGCTTGGGCGGTTGAATATACCGATAAATGGGTGCGGTCAGCCAAGGAAGCCTTTCAAATACCCTCTGTGATCGTTTTATTTCGCTATATTGACGAAAAATTCTTTTCCTTACCTTGTACACGCAAGAATATTCTAACTAGAGACGACCATCAGTGTCAATACTGTGGGAATTACTTTAGAGAGAGGGATTTAACTATTGACCATGTGATCCCGAAGTCCAAGGGAGGCAAAAACGAGTGGGACAACGTTGTCGCTGCTTGTAGGGCCTGTAATCAGCGAAAAAGCGATTATTTATTAGAAAATTCACCGGTTTCCATTATACGAAAGCCAAAAAAGCCTTCTTATCGCTCTTTAATCGAAAAAAGGATTGGCGGTGCCAATTCAAAGTGGAAAGAATACTTATAACTGGGAGAATATCATATGTCACGTTATACTTGGCTGTTGGACCCCGGGCACGGTGGCTTTATCGATGGAATTTATCAGACAGCTGGAAAAAGATCTCCAAAATTCCCTGATGGGTCTCGCTTATACGAAGGAGAATTTAATAGAGATGTCGTTCAACGAATAATAGAAATTAACAACGATAAGATTGATGTTGTAAATTTAGTTGATACACAGGAAGATGTTTCTTTAAGAAAAAGAGTTAATTTGGCAAACCAAATTCATCGTGAAAAAAGAAATTGTATTTTTGTTTCTGTTCACGCCAATGCATTTGGAAATGGCAAGGATTTTAACGGGACCAAGGGTGTATGTACATTTCATCACGTCAAAAGTTCAAAAGGAAAGGCTTTAGCTCAGTCTTTGCAAAAATGGTTGGCAGAGCTTACTCCGTTTAGAGACAGGGGTATTAGAGCAAATGAGACTTGGGCAAACTTTTATGTTCTTAGAAAAACACATATGCCTGCTGTTCTGTCAGAAAATGGCTTTATGACTAACTTTGATGATGCCACACATTTAATGGATCCAAATGTCAGACAGGCAGTTGCAAACGCTCACTACAATATGATGTTGGAAATAGAAGAAAATGGACTCTGATAAGAAACAAATAAAAGATATAAGTTTTGCTATTGACGAATTATTTATCAAAGTTGATCAGCTAAAGACAAAGTTGGACAAGCTTTGTAAAAAAACTGATGGGTGCGGCACACTAAACAAAAAAACTCTTAAAAAGAAAGAAAATATTAATGCAATTAATATCAACACACTTCGTGAAGAAGAATGACGTAGGTTACCACGGTAATCTATTTGGTGGCATTATGATGGCGTGACTAGATGAGGCTGCGGCAGCTTTTACTGCACAGGTTGCCGACACTCCTCGTATGGTCACAAAGCACATAGCCTCTGTGACCTTCCAGAAGCCCGCTAGACCGGGTCAAATCATCAAGATGTATGGAGAGGTGGCTAAGGTAGGAAAACCTCTCTAACGCTGAATATGGAGGCGAGAAGGCACTCTGTGTATAACGGCACCCAACGAGCAATCGTCAGCACCCAAATGGTCTTTGTTCGTATTGACGGAGATGGCGAAACAATCCCGATCTCTGAAAAAGGTTCGTCAGAAATATAGAGATCCCAAAGATTTCACTTAAATAACACTATTTATTACGCTATGAAAAATCTACTTGAATCTTGGGATAAGTTTCTTGCTGAAGAAGATCTTCTTGACGAGAAGAAGAAAAAGAAACAACAAAAAGGCAAAAAGCGAGCACGCAAGGTAGCAAAGCGAGCACGCAAGGTAGCAAAGCGAGCTGGGAAAAAGAAGAAGGACGATCGTTGCACCCGCATCGCCAAACGCAAGTATGATGTTTGGCCATCAGCATATGCGTCTGGTGCCGTCGTTCAGTGCCGTCGTGGAAAGATTTGGAAAGGCGTTAAAGAAGATATTGAAGCCTCTGAACTTCTTGAGAACACAGAATACGAAGATCTCTTAGAGGAAGCAAAGAAAAAGAAAGCAGGCACCGAGTCAAGTAAAGAGAGTTCCCTAAGAGATTGGTTTAAACGCAGAGGCGCCAAAGGTAAGACCGGTGGTTGGGTTGATTGTAATGCTCCCGATGGAAAGGGGGGCTACAAGCCATGTGGTCGCCAAGAAGGTGAGAAGCGCTCTAAATACCCTGCTTGCCGTCCAACTCCGGGTGCCTGTAAAGAACGCGGCAAAGGCAAGTCTTGGGGTAAGAAAGCCGCCAAGAAAGAGTCGCTTGAACGACGCATCGAAAAGATGGTTATCAAGGAGTTGCAGGAACAGCTTTTCAAGCCTGGATTAAAGCATCACGTTGAAAACAACATTCCTCTAACTGAAAACATTTATCGCATTGGTTCTCCTTGTTACTTCAACGTAATCAAACAAGGTCGTGAATATTACAAGATGGGTCTTTACGAGACAACAAACCCAGATGAGATTGATTTGTTTGAGAATACCGATCTTGGTGAGTGGGCAATGTTTGAAGGCGAAGAAGTTCCTTTGGATTTCCCAATGTATGAGGAAGAGATCAACGAAAAGAAAGATCCACCAATCGGAAAGCCAACAAAGAACACTGGTGGCGGCAAGAAATATAAAGTTTATGTTCGCAACCCAAAAACAGGCAACGTCAAGAAGATTACTTACGGTGATTCCAAAGGTGGTTTGAAAGGAAACTGGAACAACGCAGAAGCACGCAAGTCTTTCGCAGCACGTCACAAGTGTGCTGAAAAGAAAGACCGCACCAAGCCTGGATACTGGGCTTGTAGAGCACACAAAGACTTCGGCAAGAACGTTCCTGGCCGCTTCTGGTAAGGTGGAAGATTTCCCATTTGATGAAAAACATTTAATTGAGAACCTCTTTCTAAGAGAGTTCAAAGATACTGTTGATAACGAAGAACTAATCTGGCATCAAGACCGGGAAGATAGGATCATAACTGTATTAGAATCAAATAACTGGAAACTTCAGATGGATAACCAACTACCTATTATGTTGGAAACAGGAAAGAAATACTCTATTCCTGCTATGTCATTTCATCGGGTAATAAAAGGTGATGGTGCTCTAAGGATTATCGTGGAGAAGAAAAAATGAAACTTATTCTTGAAAACTGGAAAAGATTCCTAACAGAGGCAAAGAAGTATATTTGCCCTCCTGCCACACAGGATCTTGAATTAAACACAAAGAACCGTGACTCTGCCATCAAAGCAGAGCACATCCAGTATGGTCCACTTAATCTTGCGGACGAAGAGTATTATGATAGATTGGCAGATCATTGGAACACAACCATTGATGTGGCCAAAGAATCCAACTGCGGCAACTGTGCTGCGTTTGATATCTCTCCTAGAATGGATGAATGCATGCCAGGACCAGTTGAAGACGAAGAAGGTCGTTTAGGTTACTGCTGGATGCACAGCTTTAAGTGCCACTCCGCGCGTACATGTTATACATGGGCTGCCGGCGGCCCCATCGACACAGATGAAACATCCCACGACTGGCAGGATAGAAGCTCTATCGAGGAGAAGTAATGAAGCTTCTACTTGAAAACTGGAAGAGGTTCCTAAACGAAGAAAAGAAAGGCGCCTACTCGTTTGATTATGACGAGACCCTTGTCAAATACAAGCCAGATCCAGAAGATCCGCAGTTCAGCGTTCTGTATGATAAGCCTCACGAAGAAAACATTGCCAAACTAAAAGAACTCGCTGCTGCTGGTGAGACTGTTTATATTGTTACTTCCCGATCGAAGCGCACAGGAGACAAGTTTCCTTGGGATACAGCACCAGACCCAGAGGATTTGGTTGCTGATCTAAATCTTCCAGTCAAGTCTATTCATTACACCAATGGAGATTTGAAGGCTGAAACTCTTTTATCTCTTGGTGTTATCGAACATTGGGACGACGACGAAGAAGAGATTGCGGCGGCCAAAGAAGCAGGCATCAAAGCCAATCTTGTTCCGGGGGATGTTGAGCTTCGCGAGACAATGTTATCTATGTGGGCTTATTGTCTTCACGAAGGTGATGCTGAAGTTGCTCCAAAGATGAAAAAGTATCTTGACAACCATCCTTATATGGAGCCAGACGGTCTTCAAGAGAAATGGTCCGAGAAATACAAAAGATCTATTGACTGTAATAATCCCAAAGGTTTCTCGCAGAAAGCACATTGCGCGGGACGAAAGAAAAGAAACGAACAGTTAGAGTTAGATGAGCGTTGTCAGAAAGGTTATAAGACGCACCCAACTCGCAAAACAAAGAAGATGTATGGCAAAACATACAGAAACTGCATCAAAGCAGAAGAAGGCAAAGACCCAAAGGTCGGCACAGGCAAGAAACCAAAGGGCTCAGGACGCAGACTTTACACTGATGAGGACCCAAGCGATACGGTCTCTGTAAAGTTCCGGACAGTTCAAGATGTAAAAGATACTTTATCAAAGAAATCTTTCAAGTCAAAGTCCCACAAACGTCAGTCTCAGATTATCAATCTTATTCATCAACGTGTGCGGGCTGCTTATCAGAATGCTAAAGATCCTAAGACCAAAGCAAGATTGAAGAAAGTTCTTGATCACGCCGAGAAAAGAAAAGAAGCATCCAAAGAAAAAACTAAACGGTTACAAAAGAAAAAAGACTAATTAACGTATGGGAGAAATCAAAATGTCTTTGTTAGATACAATCCGAGAAATGGTGAAAGAAGAGTTGGAAGAAGCAATGGGAAAGAAGTCCCGAGCAACAAAACAACCACCAGATGCCACCAAGGCCGAAAAGAAGGCTGCTAACAAAAGAGTTAGAAAAGCCGGCAAGAAGGAAGCAGAAGAGCAGCCTGAAGAGTTGGATGAACGATCGCTCACAAAGCCAGAAAAAAGAAAACTTAAGTCTTTAGAAAAGAAAACTCCTAAAAAATCTTTTAAAGACCAATACGGTAAAGAAAAAGGCGAGGAAGTATATTACGCCACACTAACAAAGAGAGCAAAAGAGGAAGCTTAAAATGAACATTGATTACAAACAACTTAAAGTTCTCGTTCGAGAAGCAATGTTCACAGGCGGCGGTATCAACGAACCTTCTGCTCCCGAAGGTGTTCCACATCGAATGCCTGCTGCCGATAATGACGAAAAAGAACAAGATAAGGGCGATCCAGAAGCAAACCATTTATATGATGTTGCTCTCGCAGCCAGAGAGGCCGCTGAGAAGCTCGTAGAGGCTCTTGACGCGCCAATCTATGACGATGCCTACGAGCACGCCTTCAAAGCGTCTGCGTGCCTTAGAAAGGCTCTGAACAGCCTTGAAGGTTCTGGCGCACATCCAATGCCTGATCAGCGTGTTGTGGCTCCGGACAAAGAGCAGCAGCCTTACGGTATGGGCGGCGGAATGGATTATTACAGCATGGGGTATGCTGGTGTTGGCGATATGGGTGCCGGATTGGAAGAGCAGGAGGATGCTCTTAAAGGATTCGGATCCGGGATGGTTACCAAACAAGCACAAGCCAAAGGCGAACTTGAAAAGTCTAAAGCAATCGCAAAAGGTGACACTTTAGGCGGGGTCGATAATAGAGAAAGAGGCATGCTTGTGCAGATTGAAAAAATCTTAACCGACATAGCCGATAAGGATGACCTTATCAAGTATCGTTCTGCACTACAGACTGTTCTTAAAAACCTTTTGAAGGTATCAGCCAAACAACAGGAGAAAAAATAATGAAGATTTCAAAAAAAGAACTTAAAAGATTAATTGCCGAGGAGCTAACCAATACCTCTTCTGTTTTGCTAGAAATGCCGCAGATGAATCAGTTAGATCCAGCCTCCAACAACTACGAGAAGGACCCTGATGGCTATGAGGGCGAAATGGCTAAAAGATCTCTTTATCATATGGCTGCTCAAGCTCAGCAGCTTCACGATATGCTTCATGATGATGAAAACCTTGAGCCTTGGGTTGCGGCCAAAATCACAAAAGCAGCCGACTATCTTGAAAAAGCATTCAAGGCCATCTCATACGATAAGGGCCCAGGTAGAGGAAAACTATAATGAGTTGGGATTGGGCACATTTTAAAAACGAAGGTTGGTGGGCACACACAAAACGCGCATCCAAACTTTCTGGATTATTGTTGTTGTCTGGTTTGGCTATGTTGTTGCATATGATTATTCCTTTCTGGCAACAACCAAAATGGCTACAAGCTGAGGCCATCAAAGATAGTCTGGAAAAGTCTATAAGAAAGTAAATGCTACGACGAATAGTTAGATTAGTTTACTTTCTGGCTGTTCTGATCGTTATTGACCTCACGGCAACTTTATTTTGGGTAAAAAGAGGTTTAGCCACCGAAGCTAACCCAATAATGGATTTCTTTTTACAACATTCTCCAATATTGTTTGTTCTCGCAAAGCTAGGTTTAAGTGGTGTGGGAATATACATTCTCTATCATTTCAGAAGAACATTTAAGCGCAGAGTTTTTTACATTCTTTTGATTTTGAACTTAATATATCTATGTGTTTTTAGTTATCATCTATGGGCTGCTCTTTTTCTTCTTTTTTCAACTATTTAGTGAATAATGCATAAGTGCGTCAATAATACTGTTGGGAACGTTTATCATCTAGAGCAGATGGTTGATAACTTTTTTCCTTACTCTCAAAAACAACTAGGCTTTGATAAAGGAGCAACAATCGTTTTCCAAAGTGATGAAGACAACGCTGGAAGGATGCTAGGCAAAACTGCTTACTATGATCCCGAGAACTACCAGATTGTTCTTTACACAGACGGTAGGCACCCAAAAGACATCTTAAGGTCTTTATCTCACGAGTTAGTTCATCACGCTCAGAACTGCCGAGGAGATTTTACAAGAGATAACCCTACTTATGCTGGGTATGCTCAGAAAGATCCGCACCTTAGAGATATGGAGCGAGAAGCATACGAAAAAGGAAATTTAATATTTAGGGATTTTGAAGACCTAATTAAAACAGGAAAAATTAATATTGAGATTGATTTCTCACAATCAGGAGAGCCAAAAATGTCACTTAAAGAGTGGAAAAACAACGAGATCAACACAAAGTTGATGAAAAAGTGGGGACTTCTTAATGAAGTCAAAAACCCTGGGAAATACAAAACAGGTATGGAAAAGGGCTATGATAAGGACGGCGATGGTGTTCCAAATGGCGCCGATAAAGACCCAGAGGATGGAAGCGTACAGGAAGACCTTGACGAGGCAAACTGTGGCCGAAAAGAAGACGAGGAGACTGTTGAAGAAACAGCAGCACCAAAGATGATCTCTGTCCACGAGGCAAAGCAAATCACCCGCAGAATCTTAGAAAGAGTTAGAAAGGAGTCTAAGTAAAATGGTAGCACCGTTCATTAAAAGAAGAAGAAGAGCAGAGGCTGCTCGTAAGGCCGCAGAAGCAGCAGCAAAGAAAGCAGCTGCAGCAGCGCCAATGGCTGCCCCAGCACCAGCCCCAGTTGTTGAGCCAGAGCCAGCACCTGTCGTTGAAGAGGCTGTAGAACAAGTTGTTGAAGAGGTAGTTGAGGAAGTTGCCGAGGAAGCTCCAGCAGAGCCGGCTCAGGATCTTGGCTCTCTTCTTAAGCGGGAACTTGTTGAGCTTGCAGAAGCAGCAGGACACGATGTTGCAGGTCTCACAAAAAGAGAGCTTGTAGAGCTTTTAAGCTAAGACAATGAACTTACGTCGTTTAACTCGCCAGTTCATTTTAAATGAAGGCAAGGCTGTAAATCCGCTTAGCTATCTTCAGTCTATATCTGAGGTTCTCCAAAACATAACACCGCGTACTCGCACAGACGAGCGCAGGATTGAAATGGCTAGAGAAAGCTTGAAAGAAGTTAGACGACATATGCGCCGTCTTCAAGAGCGTGTTAGCGTTCTTGAAGAACAGGTTTCAATATTAGAAGAAAATAAGGAGAAGTGAAAGCATGATGTCTCTTCTAGATGAAGGCAAAGCAAACACTCACTTAACTCACCTTGAAGAACTTGTTTTAACACAAGGTCCAAAAGGTTATGATATGGCTCGGGCATTTTTGCTTGAATTGCTAGAAGAGTTAAAGGGAAATGTTGATTCAAAAGTAAAGACCTCTGTCAAATGGGACGGGGCGCCTGCTATTTTTACTGGTATCAATCCAGAGAATGGTAAGTTCTTTGTTGGTACAAAATCTATCTTCAACAAAGTACCAAAGATAAACTACACCCCCGAAGATGTTCAGAGAAATCACGGACACGCTCCGGGTTTGGTTGACAAGCTAACAAAAGCACTTCAATACTTGCCCCCCCTAGGAATCCAAAAGATCCTGCAGGGTGATTTCATGTTTGACGATGGGATGATCAAAACCATCGAGGTTGATGGTGAGCCTCATTATGCTTTCAAGCCAAATACAATTACTTACGCTGCTCCTGTTGACTCTAAGCTTGGACAGCAAATCGCTGATTCAAAGTTCGGCATTGTATTCCACACAACTTATGACAGCTTGGATAGTGGCGCTTCTTTCGGCGCTGATGTAAGCGGTCTAAATAAGGTCCCCGGTGTATGGGTTGATGATGCTTACTTTACAGACGATACTGGAACTGTTACTTTAACTGAGGATGAAGAAGCGAAGGTTAAAGAGTTAGTTGCAGCAGCTGATCAAGTCAATGAAAAGATCGATTATGACGACCTTCCAATGGATCTTCTAAACATCTACATCAACTCTGAGATCAAAGGTGGTCAGTTCCTTGAGGATCCCGAGAAATCTTTCTTGGGCTTCAAGCGTTGGTATTCAGGTCGCTTGGAGAAAAGAATTGATAAACTAAAATCTCAAAAAGGAAAGATGCGAGCAACTGAAAAAGGTCAGCAAATGCTTTCTTCTTTTGATGATAGAAAAGAAGATATTCTCAATCTTTTCAGAGTTTCCCGACTTCTATTTGAAGCAAAGAATATCTTTATCGCCAAATACAACAATGCTGTATATAACACAAAGCACTTTATTGATGATGGTTCAGGCGATCTTGTCGCAAGCAATCCAGAAGGTTATGTTGCGGTTGATCGCATCGGCAACGGCGTCAAGTTTGTTGATCGTTTAGAGTTCAGCAAAGCAAACTTTGCTGTAGATAAGGGCGCCAAGTTTCAGCAAACTGAAAGTCTTACAGTATTCTGGGGTTCTGACGGCTTCTCTGTAACAAAGACACTTTTGGAGTGGTCTCGCAACCTTCCTTCTGTTCAGAACAAAAATCAAGATCTTTATGAAAACCTTCTTGGTGGTGCTCCAATCACTTCTTTGGTTCGCGAAGCAAGCAAAGTAAAGGTTGCTTTGGCCGAAGCAGTCAACTGGGCTTTGAACGAGCAAGATGAAAAAAGAGTTATTGCTATTTACCCCGGACGGTTCCAGCCAATGGGTCGTCACCACTACGCAACCTATAAGGCACTTGCTGATCAGTTTGGCGCTGAAAATACTTTCATCGCAACTTCAAACAAAATGGGACCAAAGTCTCCCCTAGACTTTGAAGAGAAGAAAAAGATTATGGTTGCCCACGGTGTTCCAGCCGATAAGATTGTAATGACCAGAAATCCTTATCAAGCTCTTGAGATAACCAAAGACTTTGATCCAGACGCAACTGCGGTCGTATTCGCTGTTGGCGGCAAGGATATGCGTGAGAGCCCCAGATTTGCGAATCTAGACGGTTTCACAAAGAAAGGTACTCCTGCTTACTACAAAACTTACAAGCCAGGAGAAGAGCTTGTGGGACTTGGTAAGCACGGTTACATCGCAGTTGCCCCTCATGTTGAGATTGATATTCCAGGCTTCGGTGAAATGTCAGGCACAACTTTAAGACAAGCACTTAAAGGCGCAACTAAAGAAGACTTTGAAGCCATTATGGGATTTTATAATCAAGAGATTTATGATATACTTCAAGGAAAACTTGAAGAGATGTCCGCTATGGCTCCTGGAGGCGCCGTGCAAGGCTATGGTGCTCCTTTCCCAGGACCAAAGAAAAAGAAAAAGCCTCTATACCGAGGAGGACAATTCATTAAAGAAGAACAAGAGATTGTTACTGAAGTAATGAACTATTTACTAGGAATATCGGTGGGCTAATAATGATTGATCGTAAAGAATTTGCTGAAGAGTTAATGCTCCGTGAGAATGTGCGCAAAGCCATTCGCCACGTTTTGAATAAAAGAGAAACAAAAAGATTGAATGAAGAAAAGGAACTTCGTTCTATTGTTCGTTCCCTGTTAGCTGAGAAGAGTAATGTCGCGACTGTAGCGAAGCATGCCAGCACTGGCATTAACGCTTTAGAGGACCTTCTTAAGAATTCAAACTTACTCTCTGTTATTGAGACTGGGTATAAATCTCTAACCACCGATAAACAACAAAGAGATTCATACAGAGCACATATCCTCAATGCTGTTGATAAGTCACTTGCCCCAGAAGAGTCCCGCAAAGAAGCCGGCGCGGATGGAGAACTTGAAGCTGTAGAAGAAGAAATTGATATCACCATCTCTGACAAACCAGAAGATGATCCAGATTTCATTGATGTCTCAGACGAAAAAGAGAAGCCTGCTGAAGAGCCAGACGAGCGAGAAGGTTTTGGCATTGAGGGCGAAGACAAGACCGGTCGTAATAGAGCATACGACGATTTCCAAGACATTGAGAAAAACATTCTTGTAGCATACGATAATCTTGATAATCCCAAGGACATCTCAATGTTTGAAGAATATCTTCTGAAGAATCTTGCTTTATACTTTGACAAGTTTGAAGGCGAGCTATCTACAACTCCAGAAGAACCACAAGCAGCCCAAGATGCACAGCCAGATGAGCCTGCTGCAGCACCAGCAGCTGAAGAGGGTGAGCCTGATACAAATATTCCAGACTTCGAGTTAGAAGAAGGAATGGAAATCAATCTTGAAAGCCTTATTGATAAACTATTAGAACAGTAGAATATGACAAATCCTAATATAGAAAAGGGTTTTAGTAGAAACAAATCACTATCAAACACATTACGCAAAGAAGGTAAGTCTTCTGAAGCGTTTGAAATAATGTTGTCTGCTTTAACTCTTGAAGAAGTTATAGGACTAAAGTTAGAATGCTCTATGAAACTTACAAACGGTAAGCTGTATGGTTTCAATCTTTGGTCTAAAATAGTTGATATTTCTAAAGAAGCATTGTATAATGCAGTTATTAGTGTTACTGACACTAATGCAGAGATAAGAAGAATATTGGGCGTTAATCCAAGTTCGTGGGTAGATATAAAGAGAAAGTTTGACATAGACAGAGAGTAAAGAATTTTTCTGATCTTGTCAACAGAAAAAATAAATAAGGGGGTGACAGGTTTCGACAGAGTAAAGAAGATGGATAGTGCAGGTTGTGACAGCTAACTCAATCACATAAATCTTTAGTTAGAAACATATAACTGCAAACGACGCAGACTACGGTTTAGCACTAGCTGCTTAATCCCCGGTTGTTCTTCACCGGGTGTCCAAGAAGAACAAACAAAAAATAAAACGCTTTT
>Ga0180433_10004036_pt1 | contig 20911 bp, 13 predicted proteins | sample SS_ome_8_FD_132980 | JGI IMG/M metagenome (GOLD analysis project Ga0180433, IMG submission 132980) | Hypersaline lake sediment archaeal communities from the Salton Sea, California, USA - SS_1_D_1 metaG | ecosystem: Environmental > Aquatic > Non-marine Saline and Alkaline > Hypersaline >... | reverse complement strand
CTGATGCTCCACAACACCGTGGCCGACGATGTCGTCACGTGGCAGGCCGGCATCTTTCGGGACGCCGACGCGACCGGTGCGGGGAGAGGGGAGGACGAGTTCTCCTACACGGCGCGACTCGCGAGCGAGGCCTGGAGGAGCGAGGACGGCCGGCGGATCGTCCATCTCGGCGCATCATACAGCCACCGAAACCCGGGTGACGAGATCGCCCGGTTCAAGTCGGCGTCAGAGAACCACCTGGGTCCCGTGCTCGCCGACACCGGCGAGCTCCAGGCTCACGGAGTGTCGCTTCTCGGGTTCGAGATCGCTGCGGGGTTCGGACCGGTGCTGCTCCAGGGTGAGTACGTCAAGGCGTCGGTCGATCAGGTGGAGGGGACGCCCTGGCTTGGCGACCCGGTCCGCGGCGGCAGCTCCGCCGACTTCTCCGGGTACTACGTCCAGGTCAGCTGGCTGATGACGGGCGAGACGCATCCGTTCTCGAAGGGCGCACCCGGGCGCATCAAGCCTCGGAGTCCGCTCGGTGACGGAGGTCGCGGCGCGTTCGAGCTGGCCGTCCGCTACTCGGGGCTCGATCTCACGGATACGAGCGCGCACATCGAGTTCGGTGAGCTCTCGAACACCACGGTCGGCCTGAACTGGTACACGTCGGCGAACAGCCGCATCATGCTCAACTATGTGATTTCGGACTACATGGGACCGGATGCGGAGGAGCGGGGAGAGGACATCGAGGGGAGTACGTCAGCACTCTTGACAAGATTTCAGATTGATTTCTAGGTGCCGGGAAACTGTGCGAACCGCCTCGCATCAAAAATGGGTGCGGGGCAGCGAGGTGTCACTCCCGCGAAACCGGGGGTTCAGAAACAGTCCTAAGACTAATGAGAGCCCCACGACGGTTTCGACGCCAGACTGACCCAAGGCAGGCCCTCCCGAAAGGGAGGGCCTGTTGCATGTCGGGCCGGTTGCATGGTCTTCGCTGGTCACCTATGCTGGGCCGCACAGGCTCCTCCACGATATGCTCAATGTCTCCTATCGAGACCGTAACACTCTGCTAACATCCCTGAGGCACCATGGAGATGTTCTGTCAGCGCCAACTCAGCGAGGAGGGACCGCGGCGATGAGCAGGAACGGCATTCTCATCATCGAGGACGACAAGGACATCCGCGAGCTGATGGTGTACAACCTCACGAAAGACGGCTTCGCTGTGACCGGCGTCGAGTCCGGGGAGGATGGGCTCGATGCGGTCTCGCGAGATCTCCCGTCACTCGTGCTGCTCGACCTCATGCTGCCGGGGATTGATGGATTCGAGGTCTGCCGACAGCTCAAAGCAGGAGAAGGGAGCAGACACGTCCCGATCGTTATCGTCTCGGCGAAGGGTGAGGAGACCGATGTCGTTGCGGGGTTGGAACTCGGGGCCGACGACTACATCACAAAACCCTTCAGTCCGAGAGTGCTCACGGCCAGGGTCCGGGCCGTCCTCCGGCGCCGCGCACGACAGACTCCGAAGGAAGAGGATGTGCTCACGATCCTCGATCTTGAGATCCATCCCGGGCGCCGCGAGGTCGTGTACGACGGCAAGCGGATCGAACTGACGAACACGGAGTTCAAGGTGTTGCATCTCTTGGCGCGCAGGCCGGGCTGGGTCTTCACTCGCTACCAGATCGTGGACCGCGTCCATGGAGAGCACTACCCCGTGACGGAACGCTCAGTGGATGTCCAGATCGTCGGACTCCGCAAGAAGCTCGGGAAGGCAGGAGTATTCGTCGAAACAGTCCGCGGAGTGGGGTACCGGTTCCGGGACGATGATTAGCTCCGGCGCCCGAGGGCGCCGGAGAGCTGCGACGGCAGGAGCACATGCGCAGACACGGTCTTATCTGGCACATCTTCCCGACCTACTTGCTCATCACGATCATCTCAGTTGTCGGTGTGAGCTGGTACGGCTCGGTCGCGCTCAGGACGTTCTTCTATGACCGAGCGGAGAGCGACCTCCGGGCGCGAGCCGTTCTTCTGGAGAGCCGCTTCGCGGATGTCTTCGAGATCGTATCCGGATCGATCGACTCTGAGATGAGTGGGGACGGAGCGCTCCAGTCGATTGTCGTGCGACTCGGTGAGGCGACCGATAGCCGCATCACGCTCGTTCTGCCGGACGGGACCGTCGTGGCGGACACGGATGAGGACCCGTCTGCCATGGAGAACCACGCCGATCGGCCCGAGATCGTGGAGGCGATGGGCGGCAACGGCGGAAGTGCCGTTCGGTTCAGTCACACTCTGGGCATGAACAGGATGTACGTGGCCGTTCCCGTGAAGCGTGACGGCGCCGTGCGCGGCGTGGTGAGGGTGTCGCTCCCTACGACGGCGATAGACGATGAGCTCAGGCACGTCCGCAAGCGCATCGTGCTGGCCGCGCTCCTGATGGTCGCGCTGGCTTCGGCAGTGAGCTACGTGGTCTCGCGCCGCATCACGCGCCCGCTGGTCGAGATGCGCCGGGGCGCACTCCGGTTCGCGAAAGGCGGTCTCGGATATCGTCTTCCCGTGCCCGGCTCGCTTGAGCTCGCGAGTCTGTCTGAGACCCTGAATCGGATGGCGGAAGATCTGGATCAGCAGATCAGCACGATTCGTCAGCAGCGCGCCGAACAGGATGCCGTGTTCCACTCGATGCAGGAAGGGGTTATCGCAGTCGACGCCGACGAGCGACTGCTCATCGTGAACCGGGCCGCGGGCGAACTGCTCGGAGTCGATCACGATCGCGCGCCAGGGCGCAGCATCCAGGAGTTCATCCGGAACACGGATATCCACGCCTTCGCCTCACGCTCTCTGCTGGCGTCGCAGGCCGTGGAGGAGGAGATCGAGCTGCTCGGAGATGACCGGCGAGTGCTCCAGGCTCGCGGTGCGGCACTGCGCGACACTGCAGGGCGCGAACTCGGTGCCGTGATCGTCCTCAACGACGTGACGCGGATGCGTGAGCTCGAGAGTGTTCGAACCGATTTCGTGGCGAACGTCTCGCACGAACTGAGAACGCCCGTCACGCTCATCCAGGGGTTCATCGAGACGCTTCTCGACGGCGCGATCGAGGATCCAGCTGAGTCGACGCGCTTCCTCAAGATCGTTCAGCGGCATTCGGAACGTCTCAACTCGATCATTGAGGACCTGCTGTATTTGTCCCGCATCGAGCAGGACGCCGGAGAGTCTCGCGTGTCACTGAGTCCCGGCTCCGTCAACGACGTGGTCGCTCGGGCCATCGATGTCTGCCGGTCGACGGGATCCGAGAAGAGCATCCGCATCGAGGCGACCGGCGATGCAGGGATCATGGCGCAGATCAACCCGCAGCTTCTCGAGCACGCCATCATCAATCTCCTCGACAACGCGGTGAAGTACAGCGACGAGGGGGCGATGGTCCAGGTGGAGGTTGCCGAGACGGGGGAGGACGTCGTCATCCACGTTCGCGATCATGGCGTCGGAATCGCACCGGAACACCTGCCCAGGTTGTTCGAGAGATTCTACCGCGTCGACCAGTCAAGGAGCCGCGAACTCGGTGGGACCGGCCTCGGGCTCGCCATTGCCAAGCACATCGCTCAGGCACATGGAGGCGCGATCGACGTGCAGAGCACTCCCGGCAAGGGCAGCACGTTCACGATCCGACTCCCCGGGGGCCGGCCGTAGTCACACAGGGGCGCCCGACCGGCTGACCATCACACCACGCACGTACCACGAACATCCCTAACACAATCCTCACTTGGCCGTGATTTCCGGTGAACACTCCTGTCGCATACTTCCAGTGTGCGATGAGACAGATGGACGGGAGTCGTTCGTTGAATCCGCGGCAGGAGGAAGAGGATGAAGCTGTGTGTGCTGGTTGCGCTGGCGTTGGTCGTCTGCTCGCCCGAGGTTGTCTCAGCAGGCGTCGAGGAGTTGACGATCGGTGGCCGCTTCATGCAGGACTACACCGTTTGGGGCTCGGTCGATGACGCTCTTGAGTCCGCCGTCGGTGAACAGGTCAACGGGACCGAGATCCGCCGCGCGAGGATCTTCGCGAAGGGCAGGATCTACTCGAACATGAAGTTCAAAGTGAACTGGGATTTCTCGGATGGTGACGAGACGGCCCTGAAGGACGCGTATCTCGAGATCACGGGCCTTCCCGGTGTTGGAAACGCTCGCATAGGTCACTTCAACGAGCCGTTCTGTCTCGACGAACTCACAAGTTCGAAGTACATCGCCTTCCTCGAGCGCGCCTCGACCAATGCGTTCGCGCCCGGGCGCAACAGCGGCGTGATGCTCCACGACACCGTTGCGGAGGGGCGCTTCATCTGGCAGGCGGGCGCCTTCAGGACAACCGACGATGCGGGGGTGGGTGAGGGGGACGATGGCGTCTCGTTCGGCGCCCGCGTCGCGGGTCTTGTCGCGGGCGACATCAAGGATGACAACCGTGTGCACGTGGGCGCGTCGGTCAACAGCGTGACGCCTGAGTTCAGCGAGGTGCGGTTCCGTCAGCGTCCCGAGGTTCATCTGAGTGACCGCTTCGTGGACACCGGTACGATCATGAGCGACGGGATCCTGAGGTTCGGCGCGGAGGTCGGTGCTACGTTCGGTCCGCTCCATCTCGCCGGCGAATACATCGTGGCCAACGTGACGGCTGCCGATGTCGAGGAGGAGCTCCCCGTGCGCACCACGCAACGCGGGGGAGAGGATGCGAGCTTCTCAGGATACTACGCGCAGATCGGCTACTTCCTCACGGGTGAGACCCGTGGGTACAAGGAGGGGCAGTGGCAGCGGACGAAGCCGGCAAAGAGCTTCATGGAAGATGGTGGTCTCGGGGCTTTTGAGATCCTGGCCCGGTACTCGAGTCTCGACCTGAACGACGAGGACGCAGATGTCTATGGCGGCACGATGGACGATGTCACGCTCGGCCTCAACTGGTACATGCACGGCAACGCCCGATGGATGATCAACTATGTCATGTCAACGGTCGGCGACGGTGATGGTGACGAGGTCGGAACCGCAAGCGCTCTCATCACACGCTTTCAGTTCGACTTCTAGTCGCAGACCGCGGGTGCGTCGCCGGGCACTAACCCCTCCCGGCGGCGCCCCGACACTTAGGAGGAAGTGCAATGCAGAAGTTCTTCAGAATCGCCATCGTATTCGCGACCACCGCTGCCGTCCTGGCCGTGTCCGTTCCCGCTCTCGGCGCGAAGGCGCTGCACGGCGCGGGAGCGACGTTTCCCGAGCCCATCTACGCCGTGTGGATGTACAAGTACAACCAGCTGACCGGCGTCCAGGTCGACTACCAGGGCATCGGTTCGAGCGGCGGCATCCGTCAGATCAAGGCCCGCACGGTCGACTTCGGCGGCTCGGATGCTCCGCTGAAGGGGCCGGAGGTCCGCGAGGCCGGCCTTGTACAGTTCCCGATGGTCATCGGCGGCGTCGTGCCGATCTGCAACATCAATGGTATCGAGGCGGGTCAGCTCCGATTCACCCCCGAGGTGCTTGCGGGCGTCTTTGCAGGCGAGATCGGGTACTGGGATGACGAGGCCATCACGGGCATCAACCCGGGCGTCGCGCTTCCGAACGAGCCGATCACGGTCGTTCACCGGGCTGAGGGTTCGGGTACCACATGGATCTTCACGAACTACCTCGACAAGGTCTCGTCCTCGTGGCACGAGAAGATCGGAACCGGCAAGATCGTGCCGTGGCCGGTCGGTGTTGGCGCCAAGGGCAATCCGGGCGTTGCGAACTACGTGCAGCGGGTCAACGGTTCGATCGGCTACGTTGAGTACGCGTACGCTGTCCAGAACGACATGCCGTACGTGATGCTCCGGAATCAGGACGGCAAGTACGTGAGCCCCAGCATGGAGTCGTTCCAGGCGGCCGCTGCGAGCGCCGACTGGGCGAACACCGACAACTACTACCTCGTCCTGACCGATCAGCCGGGCGAGGGGAGCTGGCCGATCGTGGGTGCGACGTTCATCCTCCTCTACGCCAAGCAGGATGACGCCGAGACCGCGGTGGAGATGCTCAAGTTCTTCGACTGGTGCTACGACCACGGCGCCGACATGGCGGTTGAGAAGGACTACGTGCCGATCCCGAAGAACGTCGCCGACATGGTTCGGCAGACGTGGGCGGACGAGATTCGCATCGATGGCGCACCCGTCTGGAAGTAGCGCGGACAGACAGCACCGACACGCTCTCGAGAGGTCGGGGTCCGCGGCCCACGGGTCGCGGGCCCCGACATTGAGCGAGGACAGATGGTAGAGAGAACCGCAGCAAGACCGGGCGCAGTCGACGCCGCACCGCGCGACCAGAGCCGGCCGGATGCCGTCTTCAAGTGGCTGACGGCTGCGTGCTCGTTGGTGGTCATCGTGATCATGGGCGGCATCTTCTTTGAACTCGTCCGGAACTCCGGGATGGCGATCAGGGAGTTCGGCTTCAGCTTCCTGACGTCCGATGCCTGGAACCCGGGTACGGGAGAGTTCGGCGCCGCGAGCAGTGTCTACGGCACGCTCGTATCGACGGCGATCGCGATGGTCATCGCCGTGCCGCTGTCGATCATCATCGCCGTCTATCTTGTCGAGGTGGCCAGACCGCGCGCGAGCCGGTTCATCGGCGGCGCGATCGAGCTCCTCGCAGCCATTCCGTCGATCATCTACGGCATGTGGGGTCTGTTCGTGTTCGCGGCTCTGATGCAGGACCACGTGCAACCCTTCCTCGGAAACCGCCTGGGCGCGCTCCCGCTCTTCCAGGGGCCGCCGATGGGCATCGGCATGCTCACGGCCGGGCTCATTCTCGCGCTCATGGTGCTTCCGTTCATCACCGCCGTCACTCGGGACGTCCTGATGATGGTCCCGCCTGTGCTCAAGGAGTCGGCCCACGGCGTCGGGTCAACGATGTGGGAGGCCGTCCGCTTCGTGAGTCTCAAGTACGGGAGACGCGGCATCGTGGGAGCGGTCTTCCTTGGGTTCGGAAGAGCCTTGGGGGAGACGATGGCCGTGACCTTCGTGATCGGTAACAGCCACGGAATCTCAGATTCCCTCTTTTCTGCGGGCAATACAATCGCGTCAAGCCTGGCCAATGAATTCAACGAGGCCTCCGAACCTATCTATCTCAGTTCGCTGTTCGCTCTGGCGCTCGTGCTGTTCGGGATCACGCTGGCGTTTCAGACGATCGCGCACCACTGGGTCGCGCGGATGCAGCGACTCGAAGCGGGGGACCGCTGATGCAGCCTCGATCGAGGGCCCAGAGACGCGCGGCTGATGCTGCCATCCGAGTCATGATGGTTCCGGCAGCGCTCATCGGCATCGCCGTTCTCTCATGGATCCTGTGGGAGGTGATAGCACGCGGCATAGGCGCTATCACGCCGGCGTTCTTCACGGAGCTGCCCACACCCCCGGGTATGGAGGGCGGAGGTCTGGGGAACGCCATCCTCGGCACGGCGCTGATGACTCTCGCGGCGACGCTTCTGGGCGCCCCGGTCGGGCTGCTGGCGGGGGTCTTCCTGGCGGAGTTCGGGCCGTCGAGCAGAATCGCCACGGCCGTCCGCTTCACGACGAATCTCCTCATGGGAACGCCGTCGATCATCATCGGCATCTTCGTCTACGCGATTATCGTCCTGCCGATCGGTCATTTCTCCGGTTGGGCGGGCGCGGTCGCACTGGCGATCCTCATTCTTCCAGTCGTCATGCGGACGACCGAGGACATGCTCAACATGGTACCTGATGAGCTGCGTGAATCCGGCCTCGCGCTCGGCGCTCCCCGGTGGCGCGTCACGCTGGGCATCATCTTCCGGGCAGCGAAGACGGGGCTCGTGACGGGTCTGCTGCTCGCGGTCGCACGGGTCAGCGGTGAGACAGCTCCGCTTCTTTTCACGGCGCTCAACAGCTTCTACTGGCCTCAGTCGTTTGGTGAGCCTACGGCGAACCTCACCGTGACCATCTTCAACTATGCCATGTCGCCCTACGATGACTGGCAGCAGAAGGCCTGGGGGGCCTCGCTCCTCATCACCGTCAGTGTGCTTGTTGCGGCGGTGCTTGCGCGATTCGTGATCAAGGACAGAAAAGGGAGAACGGCATGATGGCAGTCGAGGAGAGAGCCCTCGTCCGACCACCGTCGGAGGTGGCGAACCTGCGCTCCGGCGAGATCGAGGACGCATCGACTCTGCCTGCGAAAGTGACGGTCAAGAACCTCAACTTCTTCTACGGCAAGCACCAGGCGCTGTTCGACAACACCATCAGTATCCCGGCGCTTCGTGTCACGGCCGTCATCGGACCGTCGGGGTGCGGCAAGTCGACGCACATTCGCGTCTACAACCGGATCTACGAGCTGTACAGGTCGCACAGGGCCGAGGGGATCGTGGAGATCGACGGCCAGAACGTGCTGTCGCCGTCGACGGACCTCCTGAAGCTCCGCAAGAACGTCGGCATGATCTTTCAGCGACCGACGCCGTTCCCGATGAGCATCTTCGACAACATCGCATACGGGATCAAGCTGCACTACCGCGCGAGCCGGAGCGAGATCACCGACCGCGTCGAGGATGCGCTCAAGCGGGGCGCCCTCTGGGACGAGGTGAAGGAGAAACTGGCGGAACCGGCGACCGCCCTCTCCGGTGGACAGCAGCAGCGTCTCTGCATCGCACGCGCCATCGCGGTCGAGCCCGAGCTCATCCTGATGGACGAGCCGTGCTCCGCGATCGATCCCGTCGCCACGTCAAAGATCGAGGACCTCATCGAGACGCTCCGCGACAGCTACACCGTCGTGCTTGTCACGCACAACATGCAGCAGGCGGCTCGCGTGTCGGACTTCACGGCGTTCTTCTACAAGGGACACATCGTCGAGTTCGGGGCCACAAAGAAGATCTTCACCAACCCCGACAACGAGCAGACGGAGGACTACATCACCGGCCGCTTCGGCTAGCGGACGCGGTAGGGGGATGCGTATGACGATCATACTCAGACGCGAGATCGACGGGCTCAAGAGGATGATCTCCTCGCTCTCGGCGTATGTTGAAGAGAACGTGCAGATGGCGGCGACCGCCATCACGGAGCGCGACACGGCGCTCGCGGAGAGGGTGCTCAGGCGGGACGTGGAGGTCGACGACCGCGAGATCGCGGTGGAGGAGGAGTGCCTGAAGATCCTCGCGCTCCACCAGCCGGTCGCGAATGATCTGCGCTACATCGTCGCGGCGCTCAAGGTCAACAACGACCTTGAGCGGATCGGCGATCTTGCCGTCAACATGGCTCAGGTGGCGGTCTGGCTTGCCGACCGGGGGAATCTGGAGATCCCGTACGATCTCTGCGGGCTGGTCGCGAAGGTGCGGGCGATGCTGGCGGACAGCCTTGATGCACTCATGGAACGCGACGCTGCTCTCGCCGCGAAGGTCAAGGCGGCCGATGAAGAGGTGGACGACGTCAATCGGGAGAACTACGCGGTCATCAGACACGCCATCAGAGAGCAGCCGGAGGAGATCGAGCGGCTCATCATGATGCTCAGGGTCTCCCACTATCTCGAGCGCATCGCGGACCACGCGACGAATATCGCGGAGGACGTCGTGTACATGGTCAACGGTGAGATCGTGAGACACAGCAGAGGGGAGTAGGATCGACCGACGTTCGGGAGCGCGGCCTTCGGCAGGTTCTGAGCGCGCTCGAGCGATGAAGCACCGGTGCGGTCGTTCGAAGCGCACCATGGCGCGAAGACCGATTTCGCGCCCCGGGGCCTCCCGCAGGGCTCCGCGCGAACCGGCGGGTCAGGTGTGTGATCCGCAAGCCGGGCGCCCAGACATCCTATAGGAGAAGCGGGACGCCCCGAGACGACCAGACGCCTGCTCGCTTGAGTCAGCCGGCCCCCTCCGCATGGAGGGGGCTTCGCGTTGAGGCCCCTGGCGCTCCTGGAAGGATGTGTCTGTCGTTGTGGGCCGGTGTACTACTTGAGGCGGGGCACGCGCATCCGCACCGAGGTCTCGTAGTCCTCGTAGTGGATGTAGTCACCGTGGAGCCAGAGCACGTCGGGGCCGTCCGCCGTGTGGCCGCGCGGCACGACGGGGCGGATGTTGTCCGCGGCGGAGTTGCAGGTGACCGGTTCGTGCGACCAGGTGGCGCCGCCGTCCGGCGTCCGCCAGCGCTCGATCTCGAAGACGTCGTTGACGGGGCGGGAGAGGTAGACGATCGACGGATCATTGTGATCGAGTGCGATGCCGCCGGAGTACCAGAGTTCCTGGCGGATCGTGTGCTTCTCCGGGTCGGCATCGACCGTCCAGCTCCCGGCCGGACAGATCTCGTGGTCGTCCCACGACTCGCCGTTCCACCGCGCGTAGCGGTACCGGTGATCGTCGGTCTCCGGGAAGTTGGTGTAGGCGATGACGGGGCGGTCGTACTCGTCGAGTGCGATGTCCCATACCCAGGCACGAACACTGTCGGCGCGCGCGTCGTAGACCCGGTCGGCGTCGCGAGGGAAGATGGGGAGATCCTCGATGTCGCGGATGTGAGTCCCATCCGCGCGGAAGAATGCGCCGCGCTCATAGAAGCAGTAGTAGAGGCTGTTCGTCGGGTCGTGCCGCGGGTGCCCGTCCGTGAACGCGAAGTGGATGCGCGAGTATCCGTCACCCACGCACTTCAGGTACGGACGCACCCCCTCGCTGAATACGAGGTTCGCCGCCTTCTCCCAGGTGTCGCCCTCGTCATCGGAGGAGGAGATGGCCGGGCGTCCGTCGCCGCCGCGCCAGAAGAGATACGTCCGACCGCACTCACCCTCGTCGGCGAGTGTGACCACGTTGGGGTAGGTCCAGCCCCAGCGCCCGCCCGTATTGGTCTGGAGCATCTGTTCGTCGTGCCAGTAGTCGACGTGTTCGGGGAAGCGGCTGGTCCGGTAGCGGAGCCCGGGGACCGCACCGGGGCTGCTCACGCCTCCGTGCGGGGAGTAGTACGTCCTGATACGGCCGTCGTTGAGGAACAGGAAGACCGGGTTGTCGTGGTCGTCTCGCTCGAGCCGCTCGTGCACGTTCGCCGTTGTCAGCTCGCCACTGTCGTGATCGTACATCGCGACGATGACGCTCCCGTCGCCGGAGACCCATCCGGCGTAGGTCCGGCGGTGCTCGCCGATGTAGGTAACGGCCTTCGGGTCCTGGCACCAGTTCCACGCGCCGGTGTCGGCGAGGGCGGGGAAGGCGGAGCCCGCATGGCAGTCCCGCGTCGCCGCGTCCGCGGTGTGGAGCTCGGCTGGCACGAGGCTGACGCCGTCGGATATCGCGGGGAGCGCGAGGACGGCCGCCAGGGTGCAGGCGACGAGAACCGTGATGGAGGATGCGCTCGAAGGTGCCATGCGGAGACGCTAGCACCGGTGTCAGACGCCGTCAAGCGGCCGCATGTCCTCCTGCGTGTGTCCGAAACCTCAGCGCAGCTTCGTGTTTACTACCCTTGCTATTGCGGCATTCGTGTGGTATCCTAGCTGCGCTACTGAGTGGTCGCCACTCGGTGGTCCTGCCTCACTCTACTATAGATGACGATGAAGATGTTCGGACCCGAGTTCCCGGCCCGGCCGGGAGGAGGAGCGAACGATGAGAATGGCGACTGCGATAGCGGCCGTCGTGTTCGCGCTGCTGTTCTGCGTGAGCGCTGCAGCGGACATCCCGGAGGTCATCAGCTACCAGGGAGTGCTCAAGGATGACGCCGGCGTACCCGTCGCTGACGGGACATATGACATCACCTTCCGTCTCTACGACGTCGAGACCGGAGGGACCATGCTCTGGCAGGAGACGCAGTCTCTCCTGGTCGAGGACGCGATCATGAACGCGCACCTTGGTTCGGTCGTGAACCTCACGGGGCTCGACTTCCTGGTTCCGTACTGGTTGAGCATCGAGATCGAAGCCGAGGGCGAACTCGTCCCGAGGACCATGTGGACAACAGTCCCGTATGCGGCGCATGCATCGTTCGCAGATGGGATCACGAACGAGGGTGGCTGGAAGCAGAGCGGCGACGACGTGTACCGTGATATCGGCAATGTCGGCGTGGGACTGGAGCCGGTTGACGCGCGGCTCGATGTGTTCACAGGCGACGGGATCGCCGGCGATTTCGACAACGGTTCGACCACGCTGCCGACTGTCCGCGTACACAACGCCGGTGGCACCGCGGGTGCGTTCTACTCGTGTGTCGATACCTATCCCGTGCCGACTCCGTACGCCGCCGTGTATGGACGAGGAGCGTGCGGCGCGAGGGGTGGTCACTTCTACTCGACCTCCGGTGAGGCACTCTACGCACATACAAGCGGGACCACGACGGCGCTTCTCGTTGAGGCGACCGGCACCGGTTACGCTGCACAGTTCCTGGGTGATGCGGGTATCCAGGTTCAGTATCAGGCGGACGTCGGCAGTTTCCGGATGTTCGGTGGCTCGTCGCCGGGATACGTTCTCACATCCGACTCGGACGGCGTCGGGACGTGGCAGCCGGCAGGTGGCTCCGATAGCGATTGGATCCTCGACGGCGACAATCTGCTCGCCGGGAATTCCGGCTTGGTCGGGATCGGTGCGGCCACGCCGGTGTCGAAACTCGAGGTCGAGACCGATGATGTCTCTGCGAGAGCCTTCACCGCCAGACATACCGGGGGCGCAGCACAGGTGGCCGACATCTCCAGAACATCGGTGCCGGTGGGGCAGAACGATATTCTCCAGATCACCGCGCCGTCGGGGTCACCCGACAACTTCCAGTTCATCGAGTGCGAGCGGGGGAGTGTTCCCGCGTTCCAGGTTCAGGGCAATGGTCAGGTCGTGTCGAGCAGCGGGGCTTCGTTCGCCGACGATGTCACCATCGCCGAAGGACGGCTCATCGTCTCGGATGTTGCCGGTCCGGTGGCGGAGATGACCGTGGCTGATCCGACCGCGACTGAGGTGCTGTATGTCATGGCGACGGACGAGAGCGGGACGATGGACGGGGCGGCCGTGCGGGGGACATACGTTCAGTCAACCGACTACGGCATCGGCGGCTACTTTACCGGTGGATGGAGAGGTGTCTACGGTGAGGCAATGAGCGTCGGCGGCGAGTATGCGCACTACGGCGTCTACGGCACTGCCGGTGGCAGCACTGGTATGAACTATGGCGTCTACGGGTCAGGCTCGGGCGCTGCCAATATCTACGCCGGCTATTTCTACGGCGACATGCATGTGAACGGGACACTCTCCGCCGTGACCAAGTCTTTCAAGATCGACCACCCGCTGGACCCTGCGAACAAGTATCTGCTTCACGCGTGCGTCGAGAGCGACGAGATGGCCAACATGTACGCGGGCAACGTCACGCTCGACGAGAGCGGCCGGGCACGCGTGCAGCTTCCCGATTGGTTCGAAGCGTTGAACGCGAACTTCCGCTACCAGCTCACGGCCATCGGCGCGCCAGGGCCGAACCTCTACGTCGCCGAGAAGATCAGCGGCAACGTCTTCGTCATTGCCGGAGGGGACCCCGGGATGGAGGTCTCCTGGATGGTAACCGGCGTGCGGAACGACCCGGCAGCTCGCGAGCACCGCCTCGTCGTCGAGGTCGACAAGTCGGCGCGCGAGATCGGGAAGTACATGCAGCCCGAGGCCTACGGGATGCCCCTGAGCGCAGGAGTCGACTACGAGAGTGGTCGGGGACCGATCCTGAGCAACACGTCTGTCGAGATCGAGCCACGTCCACCGTTCGACCCGACGGACGGAGAGTAGCGCAACACTCCGGGTCCGGGACGGAGCCGGAGTACGGACAGGAAGAAGAGGGTCTGACGCGCCCGGCTCGGCCGGGGGGGAGGGACGGACCATGAGACAGGCGACAGCAATCGCGGCCGTCGTACTCGCGTTCGCGCTCGGCGCGGGAGCGATGGCGGACGTGCCGTACACCATCAGCTATCAGGGTGTTCTCAGGGACGAACTCGGTGTTCCACTTCCGGACGGGTCGTACGACATCACGTTCCGGCTCTATGACGTGGACACCGGTGGAGCACCGCTCTGGGAGGAGACGCAGACAGTCGCACTCTCAGAAGGGCTGTTCAGTGTCCATTTGGGATCGTCCGTGTCGTTCGGCGGTGCCGTCGATTTCGCGGTTCCGTACTCTCTTGGGATCGCGGTCGAGGGCGAGTCCGAGATGGCGCCGCGTCACTGGCTCACCTCCGCGCCGTATGCGTTCCATGCGGCATACGCCGACGAGGCGCTGAGCGCCTCGGATGACGACTGGAACATCGACGGGCCGGTCGTCTATACGAACAGCGATGTTGGAATCGGAACCTCCTCGCCGGACGGCGCGTTTGATGTCGTGACCGGCGGAAGGATGGCGGCCGACCTCAGCAACGGTTCGCTGGACGACTTCTGCGTGCGCGCGCAGAACGTCGGTGGAAGCGCAGGCGGGTTCATGGTCGGTTCTGATCCGTTCGACATGCCGGCGCTCTCGACGGCCGTCTACGGTGTCGGCGGCATCGGAGCGCGCGGCGGTCACTTCGTCTCCGAGGGGTCGGAAGAGGCGCTGGTCGCAGAATCATACACGATCGGTCACGCGCTCGCCGCGCACGCGCACGGCGACGGCTATGCCGGCTACTTCACCGGCGGGATGGGCATCTGGACGGACGGGACCGTCGATATGGTCGGGTTTCGGCTCGGCGGAAGCGCCGTACCGGGGCATGTCCTCACTGCGGACGCGACCGGCTACGGTACCTGGCAGCCTGCGCCATCGGGCGGCGACGACGGCGACTGGACCATCGACGGCAATGGAGACGTCTATCCGACACTCGGTGGGCGGGTTGGAATCGGCACGACCACACCGGCTGCGCAGCTCGATGTGGTGTCGAACCTGCCCAACGAAGCGCTCTACGTGACGCACGGTGACGCCACGCCGCGTGTCGCGGTGATCGAGCGCACGTCGATTCCGGACCCGGGCAATGTTGCCCTCTCGGTGAAGATCCCCTTCGGTTCGCCCGACGGGTCGGTGCTGCTCAGTCTCGACCGCGGCGGGGCACCCGCCTTCTACGTGATGGGGAACGGCCGCATGATCGGCAGCAGGGGAGCCTATCTGACCGACCTCGTCGAGATCAGTAACGGTCAGCTGCTCGTCGACTACTACGGGGACCGCGTCGCCGAGGTCTCGACGGTCTACGCGCAGAACGGCGCACACGTGCTCCACGTCGAGTGCCCGGATACCGGTGTTCGTGAGGACGGCGTGGCCGTCTACGGCAAGTACGTCCAGGCGATCGACGGCGGCATTGGCGGCAAGTTCGAGGGAGGGTATATCGGAGCCTGGGGCGTAGCTGATACACCCGGCGGGAGTCTCGAGCACGTCGGCGTCCTGGCTCGGGCTACCGGCGGCGGCACGTACAACTACGGTCTCCTCGCGCATGCGAGCACCGCTATCGCGTACGCGGGTTACTTCACAGGCAACGTCGTGGTCGAGGGGACACTGACCGCCGACGCGAAGATGTTCAAGATCGACCACCCGCTCGATCCCGCGAACAAGTACCTGACGCACGCGTGCGTCGAGAGCGACGAGATGAAGAACGTCTACGACGGCGTGGTCGTACTGGACGATCGGGGAGAGGCGCGCGTCACGATGCCCGACTGGTTCGAGGCCGTCAACGGCGAGTTCCGGTACCAGCTCACGTGCATAGGTGCGCACGCGCCGGTCTTCATTGCCGAGGAGATCGCCGGCGGCGCGTTCGCGATCGCAGGCGGAACGCCGGGGATGAAGGTGTCGTGGCAGGTCACCGGCGTGCGGCACGACGCGTACGCTGTCGCACACCGCATGGACGTCGTGCAGGACAAGCCGTCGCTTGAGATCGGGACGTACAGGCACCCCGAGCTCTACGGGATGCCCGAGACGGCCGGTCTGATGTACCGGGAGGAGCGTGGCGTGGCGGCGCAGGAGGGGCTGACTCCGCGCAGCTCGCTTGAGGATTTCAGGACGGAGGATGGAGAGTAGGGCAATTGTAGCCGGTTCGAGGAGCAACACTGGCACGGTGTCTGTCAGCGAAGGGAGTGAGCGTGATACGTTCGTCAGCAGTCGCGGCGGCCGCGCTGACCGTGGTTGTGCTCATGTCGCACACGGCCTGCCCGATGGTGTACCATGTTGATATCGGAGGTGGCGGCGACTTCACGGCCATCAAGCCTGCGGTGCAGGCGGCGGCAAGCGGCGACACGATCCAGGTTGCCGCGGGGACGTACGCAGGGGAGGATAACCGGGACATCGATTTCGGTGACAAGAACATCCTGCTGGAGGGGGAGGGATCCGTCATCATCGACTGCGAGGGTATGGGGCGCGCTTTCGAACTGACGAGCGACCAGATCGACACATCGACGCGCATCCGTTGGGTCACGATCATCAACGGGTCGGCCCGCGCCTTCTCCGAGGACGGCGGCGGCGCCATTCTGTGCCAGGACGCCAGTCCGATCATTGAGTACTGCTCCTTCCAGCTGTGCGACGGCGAATTCGGAGGTGCGGTCAAGCTGCTCCGGTCAGACGCGGTCGTTCGCTACTCCCGCTTCGAGGACAACACTGCGGACTACGGCGGCGCGATCGCAACTGCCTACGGCGCCCCGTTCTTCGACATGAACCACGTCTGGGGCAACGCTGCCTCGGTTGCAGGCGGAGCGGCTCGCTGCTACCGCGGGGAGCCCCGGATCTATCGCATGAACGTCGTCCTCAACTCGTGTGCCGGAGGCGGTGCGGCGGTGGAGTTCCATGGTTCCCCCATTGCGCCGGATCTGACCAACAGCATCATCGCGTTCAGCACACAGGGCAGCGGGGTCTCTGGCGGCACGTCAGGTGTCATCAACCACTGTATCGTATACGGGAACGCCGGTGGCGACGACCTGCCGACGTACGCGGGCGACAACCTGTTCGTCGACCCGTACTTCTGTTCCGTTTACGACTACCAGAGCGGCGTGTGCGAGGAGTCGCAGGCACTCCACACAGTCAACCCATGGGGTGCCTACATCGGTTACGTGAGCGTGAACTGCTACGCGCCGTGTGAATCGCCTGTGGAGGGGACAAGCTGGGGGATGGTGAAGTCGCTCTATAGAGAGGAGCGTGGCGTGGCGGCGCAGGAGGGGCTGACTCCGCGCAGCTCACTTGAGGACCGCAGGACGGAGGACAGCAACTAGTGCCGGTGTTCCGCCGACGGTTGGGCACACAGACTGACTGCTTGTCACATGGTACAAGTTATGCTATAATTCGTCTCGTTGCGCGAAACAGACCGATACGATGCTGATACTACAATGATGCACAAGTCACCACCGGGCAGCAGTTCTGCGGGAGGAACAATGCACTGGTCCAGACTTCTCTTCGTGTTCGCGCTCGTGCTGGCTGTCGCGATGCCGGCGCTGGCGGACGACCCGATCGGCGAGGACTTCGGCGACGCGCCGGATCCGCCGTACCCGACCTACGCCGCGAACGGCGGTGCGTTCCATCCGTTCACGGTCGGGTTCAAGATGGGTTCACTCATAGACGGCGAGCAGGATGGGCAGCCGGATGCCGCCGCAACGGGCGACGACCTGATGACGACGGACGACGAGGACGGCGTGATCTTCGGGGCCAGCCTCGTGCCGGGGACCATCGGGAGCGTCTCGATCGACATGACCGGCAGCGCGCTCGGCGGCTACATCGACGCGTGGGTCGATTTCGGCTACGACGGCAGCTGGCTCGAGCCGGGCGACCAGATCCTCGCGAGCGTCTGGGCGCCGGGTGGCGTCGCCACCGCCTTCAACTTCATGGTCCCGGCGACGGCTGTTCCCGGGATCACGCATTCCCGGTTCCGTCTGAGTTCGACCGGCGGACTGCCGCCGACGAGCTGGGCTCTGGATGGCGAGGTCGAGGACCACACGGTTCTCATCGACGGCGGTCTCGAGGAGTGGAAGTGGGAGCAGCTTCCGGATCTCAACACGACAGGCATCGACGTGAACTGCAGCGACCCGTTCATCCTCGCGGATGACTTCCTCTGCGAGGCTCCCGGCAGACTGACACACATCGACGTCTGGGGTTCCTGGCAGACCGACTACCTGCCGTTCGGCAACGATCCGGCGGCGATCGAGTTCATCCTGAGCATCCACGAGGACATCCCCGCCTGGGAGAGCCCGACCGGGTACAGCATGCCGGGCCAGGTTCTGTGGATTCATCAGTTCGCGCCGGGCGAGTTCAACTACCAGATGTACGCGGACCAGATCGTCGAGGGATGGATGGACCCGCCCGACGTATACGTCATGCCGGGTGACTGGACGTGCTGGCAGTACTCGTTCGACATCCCACCGGAGATGGCGTTCCACCAAGTCGGCACGCCGGACTCGGCCATCGTGTACTGGCTGGACGTCCAGGCGAGACCGCTCGACTTCGAGGCGCGCTTCGGGTGGAAGACGACGACCGACCACTGGAACGATGACGCGGTCTGGGGCATGGGCCTCGAGCCGTACTTCGGTCCGTGGGAAGAACTCATCTACCCGCCGCAGCACGAGTGGATCGGGCAGTCGATCGACCTCGCGTTCCGTCTGGACATGACATACGGGACGGGTGTGCCGGATGACGTCGTGCCGAGCCGGCACTCGCTCTGGCAGAACGCACCGAACCCGTTCAACCCGATGACGATGATCGCCTACGACGTTCCGGCGGGCGGCGGTCACGTGACCATCGAGGTCTTCGATGTGAAGGGACGTCTCGTGACGACGCTGGTCGACGGCCCCGAACCGGAGGGCGCTCGGACCGTGACGTGGAACGGCACCGACGTCAATGGTGATGAGATGGCGACCGGCGTCTACTTCTACCGCATGACAGCGGGGGATGAGACGTCGACGAAGAAGATGCTGTTGCTCAAGTAGCACTCTCGCAGCGGAGGGCGCCTCTGCTGCTGCAGGCGCATCATCGAGCGGAGACGAAGTCAGGGAAGCCCGGCGGCGGGAGCTGCCGGGCTTTCTGCGCGTCCGGTCCACAGCGGTATCGGGTTCGCTCATGCATCTTGCCGAAACGGCATTTCTGTGGTACAATCCTGCCAAACAACAATTGCTGACCGATAATGGATGACACGAGGGTGATTTCAGAGGAGAGATGGGAGGAGTCTCTCCGTGATGGATCGACGTGCGCCGCCGGAGGAGGGGCCGCTCGCGGCCTTGTGCGGCGCGACAACCACCACCATCGCTTCCGCGGGAGGAACGATGAACTGGTCCAGACTTCTGATGGTGACAGCGCTTGTCGTCGCGCTCGCCGCTCCGGCGGCCGCAACGTTCAAGTGGGCGCAGGGCCCCGACTACAACGACACGGGTGTCAATGTCGAATGTTGCGACAACGGCGACGAGCCGTACGTTCTCGCCGATGACTTCCTGTGCACGGACACCGGTCCGCTGACGGACATCTGCATCTGGGGCTCCTGGGCGCACGACGAGCCCCCCTTCATGAATGCCACGAACGTCGGTTTCACGCTGAGCATCCACGCCGACATCCCGGCCGATGAGAACCCGAACGGCTGGTACAGCATGCCGGGCGAGTGTTTGTGGTATCGCGAGTTCCTGCCGGGCGACTTCACGATCGAGGAGGACTGGGGCGTCTACAAGTGGTGGCTGTCACCTGGCAGTGGCGCCTGGTTCCCCTGCTGCGCGGTCGTCTACAAGTACTGCTTCACGCTGGATGAGGAATGGACGTTCGTCCAGCAGGGCACGGAGGCCGAGCCCATCGTGTACTGGCTCGACGTGCAGGCCCATCCGATGGAGCAGGACAAGTACTTCGGATGGATCTCGACGACCAGCAACTGGAACGACGACGCAGCGTGGGCGACCGGGGGCGAGCCGTACAACGGTGTCTGGCAGGAACTCGTCTATCCTCTTGATCATCCGTGGGCGCTTGACTCCATCGACCTTGCTTTCGAGATCGAAGGCGACACGCCGATCGGTGAAGACTTCGGCGACGCGCCCGACCCGACCTACCCGACCTACCTCATGAACAACGGCGCCATGCACCCGTTCTACGGCGGCTACCAGATGGGGCAGTTGATTGACGCCGAGCTCGATGGTCAGCCGACGCCGATGGCGGACGGTGACGACATGAGCAACATGCCGGACGAGGACGGTGTCACCTTCTCGATGCCGCTGATGACCGGGCAGTCTGCGACCATGTACGTCGACATGACGGCCACGATGGCCGGCGGGTACATCGATGCATGGATCGACTTCGGCGCCGACGGCAGCTGGGCGGAGGCGGGAGACCAGATCGTCGTGAGTGGCTGGGCAGCTGCCGGCACGATCACACCGTTCACGTTCATGGTCCCGGCGAGCGCGAACCCCGCGCAGACGTACGCGCGCATCCGCATGAGCTCGACCGGCGGTCTCAACTTCGACGGCCCCGCGATCGACGGCGAGGTCGAGGACTACATGATCTTCATCGAGGACGGCGGTCAGCCGGGCGACTGGAAGTGGGAGCAGCTGCCCGATCTCGGCATGACCGGCATCGACGTCAACGCGACCGAGATGTTCGTGCTCGCCGACGACTTCCTCTGCGAGGAGCCGGGGAGGCTGACGCATATCGACGTCTGGGGCTCGTGGTACCAGGACATCCTTCCGTTCGACGGTGACCCGATGGGCGTGGAGTTCATTCTGAGCATCCACGAGGACATTCCCGCCTCCGAGAGCCCGACCGGCTACAGCATGCCGGGCGATATGCTCTGGATGCACATGATCCCAGCCGGCTCGTTCCAGGTCGAGATGTACGCGGACCAGATCGTCGAAGGCTGGATGGATCCGCCCGACTTCTACGTCATGCCGGGCGACTGGACCTGCTGGCAGTACTCGTTCGACATCCCGCCGGAGGCCGCCTTCCACCAGGTCGGCATGCCGGACTCGGGTGTGGTCTACTGGCTCGACATCCAGGCGCGCCCGCTCGACGGACAGTCGCTCTTCGGATGGAAGACGACGACCGATCATTGGAACGACGACGCGGTCTGGGGCTACGGT
>Ga0180433_10004035_pt1 | contig 20911 bp, 10 predicted proteins | sample SS_ome_8_FD_132980 | JGI IMG/M metagenome (GOLD analysis project Ga0180433, IMG submission 132980) | Hypersaline lake sediment archaeal communities from the Salton Sea, California, USA - SS_1_D_1 metaG | ecosystem: Environmental > Aquatic > Non-marine Saline and Alkaline > Hypersaline >... | reverse complement strand
TAACATTGCCCTTGCCTCGGCAAGCATACCCGAAAATATAACAGAAGAAAATCTAAGAGTTTCATATGGTTCTATCTTGGGATTTATCAGAAACCAGTACAGAGCAATAACCGGAACCGACTTTCGTATTGATTTTACGGCCTCAACAAATAACATGCTAAGGGCGTTGAAACATATAGTTCTTGTATTACCGGGTACCGACAGGGTGCCTGTAGAAGAGGTAGAGAAATATAACAGGCTTGCAAAGGAATTTCTCGCGGCTGCGTAATGGCCGCAGCGCTTTTATGAATTCAGCATTTTTAAACATTATCGATAAGGTGTCAACATGAAGAATAACAATTTATGTTCCACAAGTAAAAAATTAATAAGAAAAACCATATTGTTCGTATTGTTACAGGTTTTTCTCTTTCATAATACCGGATTTGCCGCTGTCGACAAAGCGGTGTCCGTTTCCGACACAGATCCTTCCACACGTAAGGTCACGATTCATGACATAGGTTTGCCTAAAGACATAGGTTCCGTAAAATCCAGACATGAGGGCGGAGGAAGAAAACTTGTGGTTCATATCCAGGACGCGCATTGCAACTACGAGGCCCAGTCAAACATAGCGAACATTCTTGAGCATTTCATTAAAAATTATGATATCAAGTTTGTTGCGGTTGAGGGCGCAGACGGTATAGTCGATACGAGCTGGTTCAAGGAATTTCCGGATGCTGAGATACGTAATGAGGTGGCCGATTATTTCATGAAAAAAGGTGAAATAACGGGCGCAGAATTTTTATCCATAACAAGTGACTATCCTTTCGCCATTTACGGCGCTGAAGATAAGAAATATTACATCGAAAATTTAAATACTTTTCTCGCAAGTTATCCCTACAAGGAACAGTTTAACAAATACTATAAGGACGTAAAAACGGCTCTTGAAAAACTGAAAAGATTTATTTATACAAAGGAATTGATGGTCCTTGACAGAAAGGTGAATGCGCATAAAGCAAAAGAAATTAAATTCGCAGATTACACCTCGTATCTTGGCAGTACCGCAAAATCTCAGGGGATAGATACGGGTAAGTATGAAAACTTCAAAATTCTCACCGAAACATTTCGTTACGAAAAAGACATAAATTTTGACAGCGTAAACGAAGAAAGGACGCGTCTCATTGACGAACTTGGCAAAATCCTGTCAAAAGACGATCTTTCTAAACTTGTAAACAAAAGTTTAGAATTCAAGCTCGGTAAAATCGATGCAAATAAATTCTATACCGATCTTGCAAAATTTGCCAGAAAAAGCGATATATCGCTTTCCGCCAGATACGGCAATCTTTCCCGTTATATGATTTATTCGCGTATTTACTCAAGGATTGACAGCGAAAAACTGTTTGAGGAAATAAATTTACTCGTTACGGCGCTCAAGGAAAAAATGTTCACAAATGATTCTCAAAAGAAACTCGACACACTAATGAGAAACATAAATATCATCATTGGATTCATGAATATTGAGCTTACCAACGGAGAGTATGAATATTATCTCGCCAACAAGAATGATTTTTCTCCGGATAAATTTCATGATTTTTTAAACCAAAACTCCCCGCGTTTTGGGCTTTCCTATGATGTTAAAGAGATACCGCCGGAACTTGTCGACGTATTTCCAAAATTGGTAGATTTTTATACGATAGCAATGAAACGCAACGAAATACTGATAAAAAATATGTTCAATGGCATGAGCGGCAAAAAAACCGATACGGCCGTTCTTATAACGGGCGGATTTCACACAAAAGGAATAGCGGAAATTCTTGAAAGGAAAAATGTTTCTTATATAGTCGTTAGCCCCGCCATAACGAAAGAAACCGAGAGCCCTTACATCTCTGTTTTGACCGGCCAAAAAACGCCGTTTGAAGAACTACTCGTAGATACGGCGCGGAGTGCGAGAGAAAGGTCTTTTTGACAATCAGGATAAGCGATTGAAAATTGACCGGTAGGGCCCAACATTCTAAAAGCGATTAGGCGGTTAAGTATGTTTAGGGACAGTGTCTGAGACAATGTAAGATCCGGGGGCGCGAATGATACGCGCCCCTTTCTTATTTGAAATTATCGAATTTGTTTGTTATAATGCGGCCAGCAGTGTGACCATTGACGGAAAAAGCGGGGTGTGTTTGTGAAAGAAGCAGAATTGCAAAGGGCCATAAACGGCGACGCGGCCGCCTATAAAGCGGTTACCGGTGTGCCGAAGGAACGATTAATAGCTTATTTTGAGTCCGCCCTAAAAAAAACAATGGAAACCCTGCCCGGGGACATTTTCGGTTTCGGATTCGGATATGATGTACGCGGCAACGCGCAGCCCGTAAAAGGCGGCGTTGTGAACCTTACCCCCGCCAATCTTTATCTTGTCGGTAAACTTTTGGGTACACACCACGCCGGACCCGGTGAAAAATATCTGCTTACAGGCGACATAAGGCTCCATACGCCGATACTCCGCTACATGATGGCATTGGGACTCGCGTCCGTCGGTATCAATGTAGATTACGCTCCGGATTTTTTGACGACCGGCGCCCATAATCTTCTGGCGGCGGAAAATCCCGGAAATTACAGGGGCATCGTACAGGTTTCCGGAAGCCATGGCGGACCGGCCAAAAATGGATTTAAAATAAAAGTAGATTTAGGCAAGGGGTATCAGGAGCCCCTATACGCGGAGAGACTGCAGAAACTTTTCGAGGATCGGACAAAAATCCGTGAACGGGAAAAATTTGAAAAATTCGGCGACATTGTCGAGATAAAAGGACTAAGCGACCGGGTTGTAAATATGATTAACGAAACCCTGCCGAAGGTCGGAAAAAACGAAATAGCCGTTATCGATTCGAGGGCCGGCTCGGCGGGACCTATCATTACGGCGCTGCTTGAGAAGCGCGGATTTTCAATAATCGATATGGACAGGATCCCCGGACAAAAACTTATTTCCGGAATACACAAGCTATGGAAGTCGGGGAAACACAGGATCGCGGTTATGTTGAACATGACGCCCGATGGAAATATGGGAAGGGGCATCTGGGACCCCTCAAAGCCGGAAGCGCTCCTGGCGACGCAAAAATTAGTTAGAACCATTAACGCCCGTCTGCTTGAAGGCATGCCGAAAGCTCTCGGCGCGGTATTTGACGGCGATGTTGACCGGATATCGGCTGTGTTGGAAGACGGCCGGGCCGTTCCCGCGTTCGAAATGACGCTTCCGTACTACCAGAGGTTTTTGCTGTATCCGGATAATCAGGAAGCCATAATAAAAATCGTACAAATGGGCGGTGAACCGGTCAAGGTCGTATGCGACGTGAGGGCAAACAGCAAACTGATGGGTTTGATAAACAGGGTAAATGCCCGGCTGCAAAAAACAGCGGGCATGAGAGATAGAAATTTTGTGGAAGGGAGGTTCATTACAACAGGGTACCCCCCGCAGCTGAGTTTTATGCGCAACAGAATAGCGGAACTCGACAGCTTTGTTAATTCCGCGCCGGAACTTAAAAATAATACCGATTTCATGAAAAAATTTACGTATTTGAAAAAAACCTACTTCACGGCCGAGGCTTCCGGCCACAATTTTTTTCACACATCCGGGACCTATCCCAATAAGATTTGCGACGACGCCATAGCCGGATTTATGACACTGTTGTATATTCGCCGGACAATGCCGGATTATGAAATACCTTTTTTGGGGCTTAAGGGAAAGGATCTGACCGACCTTTTCGACGGTTTTCCCGAGGCGCACTCGAGCTGCGAAATAACCGTACCGATCCCGAATGATATAAAAATTGACACGGCCCATGAAGTGGGAAAGTGGATGAAAGAGAAATTCGGAAAGGAATTAAAACCCACAACCGCGAAAATCAGCTATAACGATCGGGGCCTGCCCGAGACCGACAGGGAGGACGATTATTCCGTTCAACCCAAAGACGACGGGTATGTGGTTGTCTCGGGGTATAAAATTCAGCTCAGGGACGGCAGGACGGCGCTGGTTCGGTGGTCCAATACGAGCGAAAAGCTTACCACTATTTTTGAGGGACGTGACCTACCGAGCCTGATAAGCATTACCAGAGAAGTGACGGAAAGATTAAGAGAAGAAGAAAAAAAAGGCGCGGACGTATCGAACCTCGATAAAGAAATCGCAAGGCTCGAGGCTCTTTAAAAGTGCGGACAAGTTGCCGTAAAGCTTAAATTTTGCGTAATGTAATTCCGGTGGCATACTTTCACGGATAAGGAGGGCGGCATGGCGCAGAAAACCCACAAAAGGCTCAGCTACCTCGTAAAAAAGAATTTCCAGGTCAAATATACACTGCTCATACTCTCTACGCTTTTGCTTGTTATGTTCGCGAGCGCTGCAGGGATCTATCTGGGCATGTGGAGCTCGATCATAGAAAATTTCAATGAATTCAAGGTTTCACAAAATCTGGAGACAGCAAAGAGAATCGCCGGCTATGAGGATGTACGATACAAAAAGGGTGATTACCGGATCGAGAGGATTTTCAGGGAGGCGGAGCTTTTAAGCACCGAGCAGAGAAGTGCCCTGGCGAACGCATTGCGGGCGGTGAACAGGACGCTTCTTCCAAAAATCGCTATTCTTGCCGGCCTGATATTTTTAGGCGGGATTTTTCTCTCACACAAAGTGGCAGGTCCCATGTACAGGTTTGAGCAGTCAGCGAAGGCCGTGAAAGAAGGCAATCTTCGCGTGCATTTCAGTGTAAGGAAAAATGATGAAATGAAAAAAACCGCCTCCATGCTTGAGGAGATGGCAGAAAGCCTAAGAGGGGACATTGAGCGCATAAAAAAGGCCGGGACCCTTGAAGAGGCGCACAGGATAGCCTCGAAATACAAGACATGAACGAAGCAAAAATAGTTTTGGTTTTGACTGTTCTGGCATCGCTTTTATGTCCGCCATCAGCACATGCGCTGTCGCCCGGGCAGGAGAAATTTCTTGATAAACTCAGCCGTGATTCGTTTGGTTATTTTATGGAGGAAACGAATCCGGAAAATGGACTTATAAAAGATTCCTCGCGGCTCGGCGCACCCTGCAGTGTGGCGGTGGTCGGTTTCGGGCTCACTGCCCTGTGCATAGGTGAGTCGAACGGTTGGGTGAGTCGTGAAGAAGCGTATGACAGGATAGTACGGATCTTGCGGACTTTCACGGGTAAAGTTCCGCATGAGCATGGATTTTTCTATCATTTTCTGGACATGCGCACCGGCAAAAGGGCGTGGAATTCAGAGGTGTCTTCGATAGATACGGCGCTTTTTCTTGCAGGGGCACTTTTTGCGGGCCAATATTTTAAAGACACGGAAGTGGATAGACTGGCAAGGTTCCTTTATGAACGTGTCGATTGGCCCTGGATGATGAACAGCCGGGAAGTCATGTGTATGGGTTGGAAGCCGGAAACAGGCTTTTTAATGTACTATTGGGATTCGTATTCCGAGGCAACAATACTTTACGCCCTCGCGATAGGTTCACCAACGCATCCCATCGAGGAAAAGGCATGGTTCGCATGGAAAAGGCCGCGCGATCTATACGGAGAGTACGAGGTGGTATACAGTTACTTCGGGAGTATATTCACGTACCAGTATTCGCATGCATGGATAGATTTTAGGAACCTGTGTGATAGGGCCGGAGGCGTAAACTATCACGATAATTCAGTCAGCGCTACTCTCGCGAACAGGCAATTTTGTATCAACAACAGCGATAAACATACGGGGTACGGTGAAAACTCATGGGGGCTTACGGCAAGCCTTGGCCCGGACGGGTACAGAGGATACGGTGCACGGCCCGGAGCGGCCATTAACGACGGTACCATAGCGCCGTGCGGAATGGCGGGTTCCCTGATTTTTGCGGAAGAAGAATGCATAAAAGGGCTCAAGCACCTATATGAGAAACACAGAAAATTTTTATACGGGAAATACGGGTTTAAAGATGCCTTTAATGAAGATGAGGGATGGTGGGCGGAGGAGTATTTGGGCATAGACGTGGGCATTACCCTCATCATGTTGGAAAATTGCAAAAGAGGATTTGTCCGAAAGGCTTTTATGGGCACGGACCCGATAAAGAGCTGGGCTCAAAAATGTTTCAAGATACAAGAAGAGAGCAAAAATATTTGACAATTTTGGCATATATGGTAAAATAAGGGTAATACATATGAGACATATTCCAACTATTGTTTCATTAACACTGTTTTCCTGCTGTACGCTCTCGGCTCCCCCTGTTTTTTCTGCCGAGAAGACCGGTCAGCGGGAAACGGGCCTGCAAGGCGTGTACAACGGTTTTGAAAGTTTACACTTCAACAAATACTCTTCTGTTAGCGGCAGGGAAAAGAATCCGAATCCGGCACGAGTCAAAGAAGGCGCCAAATCCGAAAAAAAAGAACATACATCCCCCCCGGGAAAAAAAGAAACCAAAAAACAAAAACGAAACCCGATCAACAATCTTCCGGGAGACAATATCAACCTTGTGGCTCCCCTTGAGTACGTTGCGGATGTTGTTTCGGGAAGAATAATTCCGTGGGAAAGCGATGACGATGAAACATCGCCCGAGAAAAAACCGGACGAGGTTTACGTGCTCAAGAAGACAGAGCTGGACCGAATAGCCGCGCAGGCGGCGTATGAGACGTTTGCCGGAATACGTTTTGCCAAGTATTTCAGCGTGGGCCAGCGGGTAGAGATATTTCAGCAGGCAAAGCCCATAGATGCCTACGTGATGGATACCAAGGCGATAAGGTGGCTGGGCACTACCGTGGGCAATCCTCCACCGGCGCGACAGTGGGACACGCCTGCCCAGTTCAGGAGCCAGATAGTTCCCTTATTCACCAGGGCCTACGGAACGCAGTTTACCATGGATAGTCCTTTGGATAAAAGGCATTCCGGACAGGTTGCCCAGATAAGGTATACCCTTGATTACCGGGAGCTATACAGAGAGTATTATCCGAAATGGCCCCATCTTTTGTGGTCTCATTGGATGCAGAACGAGATAATGCTGATACACGCCACCAAGATCAAGGGCTGTGATTGGCAATACGCGCTTAACCTCGGATACAGGTATTCCACGATAGTGGAAAAGAATGCCGATCGTATACCGACAAATTCCGGATACGAAAACCGGCATACATATCTGGCAAATCTCGCCCTTATGCCGAACGACATATTTGAATGGTTCGGACAATTTGAGTACTTTAAGAGTAAGCGTCCGCGTTCAACCTTTCCATACAACCCGGATCACTGGTACTACAGGACAGAACTCAGGTTTCATACCCCCGACCGCAAGACAAGTTTTATACCGGGCATGAGCTACTCCGCGGATTACTACTTTCCGCTTCGCAACCGATATGAAAAATACGAAATATTTACCAGAATAGGCCGCGATTTTACCAAGCGTTTAAGCGCGACAAGCCAGTTCAATTACGTGCTTGGATTAAGGGATGAATGCGACAATACGGCTCCCAGTTATGCTGCTCCGAATCCCGTCAAGGATTCGGCCGCGTGGGCGGGCGTGGAAAACCGGCTAAGCTACAATTTCTGGAACAAATTTTCTTTACAGGCCGGAGTGGATTTTTCTGCCGGATGCAATATGTCAGACTTTGACAATTGGGCAACGCTCTTGGGAATCGAGTATTACAAGCCGGGTGTTTTAAGAGCGAATTTCGGCTGGAACTTCAACAATTACTACAACATAAACGACACGCTCAGTTCGGTGGGGTTCAAGGTTTTCATTTTCATGTAACACAAGCAGATAGCGGGGACAGAAGTGAAAAGAAAGAAACTTTCGATAACGTTAATCTTGATTCTGGCTGTACCGCTCTTTCTTTCCGGCTGTTCGAAAGAAGGCGCCGAAAGCGCGCCCGGGAAGAAACCCGTAGAGATAAAAGTGGCTTTCTGGGGCGCGCCGGATGAAGTAGGCATAATGGGGCGCCTGATAGGTGAATGGCAGAAGTCGCATCCCGAGATAAAAGTGCGGCTTGAGCACACGCCCTACAGGGGCTATGTTGATAAACTTCTTACCAGAATAGCGGGGCGTTCTGCGCCGGATATAATCTGTACGGAAGTCGATTTGTTCGTGGCCTTCCAGTCCAAAGATGTCCTGCTTGATCTTACGCCCTATCTGGCGGAAGACGCTTCTTTCAACACAGACAATTTTTATCCAAGGATCATAGACAGATTTACCGAGGACGGAAAGCTTTACGCCATACCGCGGGATACCGCGCCGTTTGCGTGTGTTTACTACAACAAGACATTATTTGAGGCCGAGGGCGTTCCTTGTCCGACGGATGATTGGGACATGAATGAACTTCTGGAGAAAGCGAAGAAACTCACCAAAACTGATGCAAACGGAAGGGTCGTTCGTTACGGTTTTTATGCCTGGGCGTGGCAAAATTTTGTTTATTCCTTCGGGGGAAGTCTCGTTAACGATGTGAAAAAACCTACAGCCTGCACACTTGATTCGGAAGAGGCCATTCGAGGACTTCAGTTCTACACCGATTTGATAAACAAGTACAAGGTGCATCCGTCCTCCACGGCGATGGCCAATCTCACCATGGGTGTGCAGGGAATGTTCGTTACCGGGCGCCTTGCGATGTTCGCATCGGGCATATGGGAGACGCCGGGGCTGCGAAAGATGCAGAATTTTCAGTGGGACGTCGTGATGTTTCCAAAGGGACCCGACGGTACAAGGGCATTCGGAACGGGCGGTTCCGGATATTCGATATTGAAAAGCAGCCGGCACCCGCGAGAGGCATACGAGGTTTTGAAAGCGCTTTCCGGCAAAGAGGCGCAGGAGATGTTGGCGGAAACCGGCCTGGCGCAGCCGGCTATCATGAGCGTTGCCGCGAAATGGGCCGGTGACGGAAAAGATCCAAAGAATAAAAAAATGCTTCTTCAGGCAATGCAGTACGTGGTTTATTCCCCGTTTACGCCGGTATGGCGGGAAGCTAGAGAAATGTATATATTTCCGGCGCTGGATAAAGTTTTTAGCGGGCGCCGGGGTGCGGCCCAGGCCATAGACGGAATCATAAACAAGGTAAACGCGTTATTAGGGACGGCGGGATGAAGAAAATACGTTCAGACAAAAACAGCGTGACGGGTAAATTCAGAACAAAGTACGGCTATTTTACCGATGATGGCGCCGAATATGTCATAACCAGGCCGGATACGCCGCGGCCGTGGATAAACATAATGTCAAACGGCAACTACGGGCTCACATTTTCACAGGCCGGTTCGGGTTCAAGCTGGTGGGGAAATTCCAATCTTGCCCGCCTTACGCGCTGGATGCAGGATCTCGTCAGGGATGAATGGGGGAAGTATGTATTTATACGGGATAGATCCTCGAAAAAATTCTGGTCACTTACGTGGAAACCCCTTTGCCCAAAATTTGATTTTTACGAAGTAAGACACGGGATCGGCTATTCCGTTGTTACCTCGAAGATCAACGGGATAAGGGCGTCCCTTACCATTTTCGTTCCGCCGGAGGATCCGTTGGAAATCTGGAAGGTTACGGTAAAAAATGAAAGCGCGGAAACGCGCAACCTGAGCCTTTTTTCATATCTGGAATGGTGTCTCGGAAATTCCGACGACCCGCACAGGGAGTTCCAGAGAACTTTTATGAAGACCTGGTTCGATCGCGTGACGTGTACACTCTTCGGCAGAAAGAAAAAACATCTCCTGCCAAAGTACATAAGCAGCGGTATGGCTGAATTTCCGTGCGGGGCATTCAATAGCGTGAACGTAAGGCCCGTCGCCTACGACGGTGACAAGGAGCGCTTTTTCGGCACGTATGGAAATTTTCAAAATGCGCGCGCGCTCCGCGAAGGAAAACTTACAAAAACTACCGGTGAATGGTCGGACCCGATTTCGAGTCTTCAGATAGATGTAACGCTTAAGCCGGGCCGGGAAAAGACAATTATTTTTACACTCGGTTACATGGAAACAGAGCAAAAAGCAAAGGCGCTCGCAAAAAAATACAAAACGGAAAAATCAGCCGATAAGGCGCTTGAAAAAACCAGGAAATTCTGGGAGGATCTTTTATCCGGCGCGATGGTCGATACCCCGGACGAGGCTTTTAACATCCTTACGAACAGGTGGCTCAAGTACCAGGCCATTTCGGGAAGAATATGGGCCAAATCCGCGTATTATCAGTCAAGCGGCGGTTATGGATTCAGGGATCAGCTTCAAGATAGCCTCGTTTTTTTACCGATAAGACCCGAGCTTTGTAAAAAACAGATTCTTATGCATGCCGGGCAGCAATTTAAAGACGGCACGGTGCACCATTGGTGGCATCAGCTCTCGACAATGGGGTCGATAACGGAAATGACCGACGATCTTCTCTGGCTCGTGTATGTAACGATGAGTTATTTGGAGGAGACAAAAGACTTTAAGATACTTGACGCGAAATGTCCGTTTTTGGACGCTGCGCCGGCCACGCTTTATGAGCATTGCCTGAGAGCGATAGAGAGGGTGCTTTCGCGATTTTCGAAAAGGGGCCTGCCGCTTATGGGCGCGGGTGACTGGAACGACGGCTTTAACATGGTAGGTGTGAACTGGAAGGGTGAGAGTGTGTGGCTTGCGCAATTTCTTTATGACATTCTCAGGAGATTTGCGCCCATTTCGAAAAAGAGACATGACAAGAAAAGAGCCGGACGCTATCTCGAAAAAGCCGAGAAAATAAAAAAAGCCGTTAATAAATATTGTTGGAACGGAGAATGGTTTATCGCGGCTACGAAGGATAACGGAGAAACTCTCGGAAGTAAGTCATGCAAAGAGGGGAAAATCTACCTGATGACGCAGACATGGGGTGTATTCACCGGTGCATCAACACCCGAGAGAAAAATAAGATCCATGCAGTCGGTGGAGGACCATCTCTGGGACAGAAAAATAGGCCCGCTTCTCATCGCGCCGGGGTTTACCAAACCGGATGAGACCGTTGGTTATATCACGCGCTACGCGCCGGGAACAAGAGAAAACGGCGCCGTTTATACACATTCTGCCTGCTGGGCCGTTTTAGCGGAATGTTATCTCGGCAGGGGCGACAAGGCATACGAAATGTATTCGAGTTTTTGCCCCATAAAAAGAGGCATGACCCCCGAAATATACAAAGCCGAGCCGTACGTTACCCCGGGAAACACAAACGGTCCGCAGGCGGCGGATTACGGCGCCGGCGGATGGACATGGTATACAGGTTCCGGGGCCTGGCTTTACCGCGTTTCGACAAATTGGATTCTTGGCATACGACCGACATACGAAGGACTTTTACTGGACCCGTGCATACCGAGAAAATGGGACGGGTTTTCCATGACAAGGCGTTATGGAAAGGCCGTATATAACATAGAGGTGAAGAATCCGCATCATGTTTCAAAGGGCGTCAAAGAGGTGTATCTTGACGGCAAAAAGCTAAGATCCAACACAGTGATGGATTTAGGCGACAATAAAAAACACAGTGTTAAAGTGACAATGGGATGAAAGGAGGAGTGAAAGCAATGAAAATGAATATTTCTCTAAGAATATTCATCGCAGTGGTTATCTCGCTGGTATTTTGCCTTTCCGCTACGTGGGCAAATGCCGAGGAGAAAATCCTGATTGCCGATTTCGACTCTGGTGAAAAGCCAAACAATGTCGGAGGCAATTTCGGGGGCTGGGACAAGGATCCTGCCGACTTTTCGCAGGGGTGTGCGGAATCCTTTGACAGCGCTAACCGGCGTGGTTCGCAGGGCTTCGCGATGAAGCTCGATTACGATGTCGATTCCAGGAATCCGGCCTACAATGGTTTCTGGATGTTCCTGCAGAATCTGGACGCGTCCAAATACAACAACCTGACGTTTTGGGTAAAGGGCGATTCCAAAGAAGGCTACACCACGGTATTCAAGGTGGAACTCAAGAATGCCGCAAGGCAGGTAGGCCGTTACTACGTAACAAATGTAACGGACAAGTGGCAAAAAATCGTGATACCCTTCAAGGATTTCAAGGGTATAACCGATTTCTCGAACCTTACCGAGTTCGTAATGGTGTTTGAAGACAGGATCGCTTCCAACAAAAAAGGCGTTCTTTACATCGACGATATCGCGTTCGAGAAGAGCTAGTCTAAATTCGTTAACTGTCATTGCGGGGAATCGCCCCCAGGGGCTGCCCGCGATGACAGTTAATGACCAACGATCAGGGGTTATGAAAAGATTATTTTTTTACACACTTTGTATTTACTTTTTAAATTTAGTGCCGCCGGCAGAATCGGCCGGCAGCGCCGCTGAAAAATTTGTTCCGCCCGTAATCTTAAATGATTACAACGAGGGCCTTTTGGTTACCCGTATCGGCGGGCTTTCCGGAGGCGACGAGGAGGCTCCCGGCAGGACCTTCGCGACCGTTGTATCGGGCGATAACTTTACGAGAGGAAATTACGGCTACTCGCTTATGCTCTATTATGATGTTTCGGGGCTTGGCGAATTTTCATTTTACTGGATAAAGCTCGGACCCGAAACGCATGCCGTCAAGGACGCAACAAAACCACTCGACCTGCGCGGCTACAACTATCTTTCGCTATGGATAAGAGGACTCGCCGGCGGCGAAAAGATAAAAGTAGAACTGCACCAGGACGCTGACGATAACGGCGTGTTTGTTTTCGGAAAGGACATAACGAGCTATGTTTATCTGGATGGATACATTCCCGAGGGACGCGTGACGCGGAATTGGCAGAAGGTTCTCGTACCGCTTAAGGACTTCAAGGGGATAACCGACCGGTCGAAGGCGCTTGAACTTGTCCTGGTATTCGAAAATGCCTCCGGAAATACCAGTGGATCCGTTTACCTGGATGATATTTTGTTTGGACACAGACCCGATTGGGCACTCGAAACCCCGGACATACAAAAAATAAAGGCGCCGATTGCTTCCTCTTTCAAAGTTAACGATTTGCCGCCGGAAGAATGCGCGGCATTTTCGCGCTCAAACGACTTAACGATAAAAGCGGAATCGGTACATGAAAATCCTTTCTTGGAAAGCATTAGTTTCCAGTATTCGGTGGACAAGGGAACTATCTGGCGTACGCTCGGTGCCGATTATGATGTCAGCAAAAATATTTATAACCTCAAGTGGTGCCCGCAGCAGAGCTGTCAGCTCCACGATTATCGGATAAGGGCCGTGGCCTGCGACATAAGGGGAAACGAGGCGGTTACGCCCCTGTTGATAGACCGAAGCGTCGAACCGCTTACCGATGATGAGTTTTTAAATTTGATAGAAGAGGCGGCTTTTCGATTTTTTGCCGACCACCAGAATATGGAAACAGGACTTTTTGCGGATACAACCGGAGGCGGCGATGCCAGCATTGCTTCTACCGGTTTCGGCATAACGGCACTTTGTGTAGGCGTAAAAAGGGGATGGATCAAAAAAGAAGACGCCTCAAGGCGTATAATGCTTGCGTTCGACACTTTTCTTCCGAATACGCCGGGCGGGGAAACTCTTGCCGAGGGAAAATACGGATTTTTTTATCACTTCCTCAACATGCATACCGGTAAGAGAGCCGGCAAGGCCGAGATCTCAACCGTCGATACCGCGATACTTGTATGCGGGGCCCTGACCGCGGGCGAATATTTCGGCGGTGAAATAAAGAAAAAAGCGGAAAAAATATACGAGAATGTGCAGTGGGGTGAATTTCTCTGTAAGGAGAGGGGGCCGTGGTACGGCATGTTTTCGATGGGATGGTCGCCTGAGAGGGGATTTCTCTCGTCCTACTGGGATTTCTATACGGATGAGGTGATTCTTATAAGTCTGCTTGCTATCGGTTCACCGACTTATCCTGTTGATCCGGGAGCATTTTATGCCTGGACGCGGCATAAAGGCGCTTACGGCGAAGGGAAGCCTTTCATTTACACCTGGCACGGGGCTCTGTTCTCGTACCAGTACGCGCATGTCTGGTTCGATTTTCGCAATATAGCGGACAAGAAGGGCGTAAACTGGTTTGAAAATTCCAGAAACGCAACTCTTGCGAACAGACAGTTTTGCATAGACCACCGGGAAGAATTCAAGACGTACGGCCCGGACAGCTGGGGCATTACCTCTATGGCGCGCCCGACGGCATATACAATGCATTTTGGAACCCCGCCGTGCGGAAGCGGTGAGGCGCAATACGACAGTACGATTTCTCCAACGGCTCCGGCGGGATCGATCGTTTTTACCCCTTATCTTTCTCTTTCGGCGCTGAGACACATGTATACGGCCCATCCGAGGATATGGGGCAAATATGGATTCCGGGATTCTTTTAATCTCGACTTCAACTGGTATTCTAACGCCTACTACGGAATAGGCGAGGCAATGTATGTGCTGCCGATAGAAAATTTCCGCTCAGGTTTTATTTGGGAAAAATTCATGAAGAACCGGCACATAAAGGAAGCCCTGCGAAAAGCGGGTTTTACCGAAAAAAACGAAAAGAGAACAGAATAGGAAAATTTCGTAAAAAAAAGGTGATAACGACATGAATAAGATACTCTTCGGCGCAGTTCTTGTTTTCTGTATGTTTTCAGTTATTCCGTTGGGAATCGCGTTCTCGTCGGAGAGCGCCCCCGGCGCGGTCGAAAAAAATCTTTCCGAGTGTTTGACCTACGATGACTATGAGAAATGTGCCGATGAGATCAAGAAAAAAATAGAAAAAACGCACGCCCCCGCCGACACCGCCGCGCTTTATTACGATCTGGCAAAAACAAGAATCGAGGAATTGAAGTTTTTGGCGGATAAAAATGATATTGAATCCGTGCGGCTCTACATGGACATAAGCGATGCCTATTACAGCGAGGCGCTTGATTCTCTGGACAAGGCCTCTCAGGGTGTTTTATCGACGCGCATGAAACTCGATACGCTTTTTCTTAAATTCCTGATCTACCGGAAAAAATTTGATATCAAAAAACAAGAGGCCCTCTTCAATGAAATAGCGAATAAAATCGCGGATTTCTCGGACGACAACAAGGAAAACAAGCGTCAGCTCGACAGGATCTCGTATTGGTTCACGAAAAATGCTCTTCCCGAGCATGCCTTGAGGATAAAAGTTTTATATGCAGAAAAAGCCCCCCGACAATCCGGTATCGAGGTGGCAGGGGACATCAAAAAAGAAGCGGATCGATTATTTGCCGAACAGAAATTTAAAGAAGCGGACGCCCTTTATAAATGTTATTTCGCCGTTGCCCGTAAGATATCGGGGGAGGATGCGACCGCGTCCGCTACGCTGAAGATCGCCGACAAATATTTTGAAACCGGAAAATACACCCAGGCGCTCGGATATTACCGCGAATATCTTAGCGAATATCCGCAGTCGCGTTTATCGGATTACTGCGCCTACAGGATAGGACTTTGCCTCTATCTCGCCAAGAATTATCCGGCTGCCGTTCGTCAGTTAGACAGCTTTTTGAAGGAGCATCCCGGAAGCAAATGGTTTGATGATGGTTTTGAAAATTTGAGCAGGATCCGCTATGAAGATAAGTCACCCGAAAAAGCGGTCGAAAATCTGAAAACATTGATTGCGGAGTACAACACGGCTCCGGCCCGACAATTCGCCGAGTTTCTAATCGGTCTTTTATATTTTGATACCGCCAAATACAAAAAAGCGGCCAAACAGTTCGCGAAATTCAAAACAGAATATCCGGACAGTATCTATTCCTATGCCGCACGACGGCTTATGAACGAGATGGAAAACATAAACGAGGGAAATTCATCCACCCTTGCCTCCGTTACCGACGATGCCTACAGAACGTGGGAGCCGCATACTCCTTTGAAGGGAAAAATTTCCGCAAAAATTAAAGGCAAAGAAGTATCATTGCCGCTCGAAAACATTAAGCCCGGTACGCGTATATGCTTCACACTTGATTCGGTGAAGGACCTCGATAAATGCGGGGTGTATCTCTACGATCCGGGAGACATGAGCAGACTCCCAAGAAAAATAGATGACGAAGTGAGGGAGGACCTTCTCTCCGTGAGGTGGTCCTCGGACGACGGCTGTATTGAAAGCGAAAAATACGGGCTCACAAAGGTATGGCAGGCGCCCGACAAACCGGGCACATACAGGATTTCCGCGAGCGTTGGCGATCTGGCCCTCATAAGACCGCCTGACGAGGGTACAAGGAAGGATTCCGAGCCGCTGGAGATGAGCATAACGGTTACTGTCGGGGAATAAATTACGGAGGGATAAAAAAACAAAAAACATGAAAAAAATAAAAGTTTTAACGATTCTTTTAGCGGCGGGAATTATCGCCTTCAATGCGTTCGGGAAAACGACCGAAGAAAACAAATTTGCTTTTAGTCACCTGGATGCCGGCGAAGAGGGGGTTTTTAATATCGGTCTTGCACTGGGCGGCGTATTCCGTTCATTTGACGAAGAAACCGGTGAAAAGGTTTTTAAGTTTGATTATTCGGCATCGAAGGGGTCGATCCTCGGGGTCTGGACCAAGGATTACCCATCGGGCATGGGTCGTAAGGCGGTGGATGCCGTTAGGGCAGGCGTCAAGGTGTCTGACCGCGAACAACTCAAACAGGTGGCCGTAAGGCTGGAGATCAAAGGGGAAAAAGCCATGCAGAAAATCCCCCTTCGGACCAAACACGGCTGGAGTTATGCCGAAGAGGCGATCGATTGGAATGTGATAGGTGATTTAAGAGAGGTTGTTTTTGTCGTAAGCCCGTCAAGCGCCGGTACGGAGGGGGCCAACACGATGTGGTTTAATCCGGCGGAATCCGGCGATGCTACCGGAGGGAAAGTAAAGCCCCTGGAGGGGGTATTGTATTTTTCCCTGGGATTTTACAAGCTGACATTCCTGCAGAAATATTTCATATTTGCGAAGATCGCCTTGATCTTCATAATCGGTCTCGTCGTATCCTTTCTGTTCGGACTTTTTAGAAAGCGTTTTCTCAACCGGACGAAAATATCCGGACGGGAAACGATCCCTGCCGGGGACACAATTACCTCAAGGCTTAAACGGGATCTCCTGTATGGCGTTGTAATCGTATTGGTAGGGATAGGGGCGCTTTCCATCTATGCCATGGGAAATGTGAGTCCTCTCATAACGGGTTTTAGCCTGAATTTCCTGGTCATGGCACTGCTGGGCGCCGTTATAGCCCAGACTTTGAAATTCGGCATTACCGGCAGACATCTTACGCGTCTTGAGGTTTTTCAAAATGTTATGCTGGTGGGTCTCCTGGCTGCTTCCTCAAGCAGACTGGGGATCCTGCAGGTGCCTTCTGCCTGGGCGCAAGTCCTGACGATGAACAAGGTTGTGGCGATGCTTGCATTCCTGCTTTACCAGATCTTTAATGCTCGATCCCTGGCCCTTTCCGGCAAACATATGAGGGTTGTCGCGGGGACATTGATCGTAGGGGTTCCGTACCTTTTTAACTGGCTTCTACTGCTCCAGAATGTGACTATTTTGCAATTGCTGGCAAATATCGCAAGCGCAAACCTTCTTGCCGCCTGGCCGGTGGTTGTTACGGTTGTCGGTCGGCTTCTCATTGTATTCGGTTTTAACGAAGCCGTTGCCGGCGGAATCGGCATGGCGACTAAGGGGAAAGTCCTTAAAGATCTAAAGGCGCATGTTTTCATTTTTTTTGTTTCCCTGGGCGTTGTGGTTTCGCCGTTGATTGCGGACCTGGGATCCACTCCCGCGGTCGGTTCATTACCGGAGGCGATCAGGGGCATCATTGCTATCCTGACAACAATGTTTTCCTTTGCCGGACTCTGGGGAGAGGTGTATCTCATAACCGGAATGGCGCTGGATGCCGGTAAACGTACAGAACCTTCGTGGGAAACTATCTCCGGCCATGTTATCCCCGGAATGAAAAAGGGTATGGCATACAGCGGTATTTTGATGACGATCCTCTATGCGCTGTATATGCTGATAAATGCGCCGATGTCGAAAATGATGGCTTCCAACCTACCGATAGCGCTCGGAATTCTCGCCGGAGGCGCGATCTTTCCTCTTCTTAAAACCATTATAGAAACCTTTGACGGCAGTCAGCCTTTTTTTCAGAGGGTGCGTCACAGTTATCGCGACGTGACCTTGTGTGCCCGGGGAGCGATTTCCGGATTCGGATTCGCGTATGCGCTTACCCACGGGCTCATTGAATGGAACATGTCAAGCCGTATCTTATTCGGTCTTGGCATAGGCGTTCTTGCCTCCGGCGGTGTAAGCATTTTTCGCGATATGGCTTACGCCTCAAAGGGTCGGGGAAAAATACAAACGTGGAGACTTTACTTTGTTGATTCGCTCCTTGGCATATTCGTGGGAAGCGCCGTGGCGTTTTACCTTGATTCTTTACAGGTTCCGGTAGTCATTGAAAAATTTAAACTTTACATAAGCGCAGGTTTTTCTCCGAGGGAATACATTACGTATCCCCTGGTTAACAAGTGGGGCCGTATCGATCTTGGCACCTATGCCGGCGGGGCAAAACTCATTTTTACCGAATCTCTGGCCGGCGTGATTAACTGGTCCGTTGCGGCATGGCTGTTCGCTATAAACAAGGTGTTCTTACTGGCCTTATTCGAAAAGCATACCGCTCCCATCAAGTTTTTCTTTTCAAAGGCAGGGCTTGCCCAATTGATAGAACACATGATCTACGTATTGCGTTGGGGGTTATGGATGTCCCCGATTATCTTTACGTTTTTGCGCATGATGCCGGACCCGACCTGGTATAACCAGGACGGAGCCGTTCGTACGGCATTTGCGATTTACCACGGCGTAACTACATCGCCGGAAGCGTTTCGCGCCTGGAGCCTTAATGTCTTCATTTACATTCTGGCGTTTGATTTCTTCCGCGTCCTGATCTGGATGGACCACATGGGCCTGCGTGTTGCCACACTGGTTAACCTGAGTTTCATCGGCCTGGACAGACTTGATGAGCGGATCGCTCGTTTCATAGGACCGGCGACGGCACAGCGCTATATTCCCGAAGCGGTCAAACGTTTCTGCACATGGGGACCGCTTTTGATTCCTTTCTATCTTCCGCGCGGAAAAGATTGGGATTACGCCTGGAGCACTTCGGAAGCCATGCAGAACGCCGCCGCCGGAAAAAGCGGAATAATAACCGTTTTACATTCTCTCAGCCTGCCGGAGAAGATTATTTTTACTCTCCTGGCGATCCTCGTCTGTACGGGAATTTCCTTTGCGGTACGTCTTTTCCGGCACAGGTCGCGGCTCAAACGCACAAAAACTTATCAGCTGGGAAACAGGGAATACCGGGTTTTCCTCAGGGAAAGCGGCGAGATATACAGCGAGGCCGACCATAGAAAAAGCGGAGTTTTTCCTCCGGAATATGACATCAGCCGGCGTTCGTACGATATCATCGATCCCTGCGGAAGAATCCTTTATGTTGTGGACGAGGCTGAGAACGGGGAAAGCGGGAAGCGCTATTGGCCCGTTGTCGGAAATTTTCCGAAGAATAAATTTTCGGCTTCCAGTATCGGAAAAGGCGACGATGATTCCCTTAAGGTGGTTAACAAAACAAACGGCGTCGAAACAACAATCGATATTCGCCTGCCGGATCGGGACAACGCCGCCGAGATCTGGACGATTACCGTAAAGAACACGACGTATAAAAGACGTCGGTTGAAGATTGTCCCGTATCTGGAGTGGGTCCTAAACGGCGGTCTTCACGACAGATTTCATACGCAATACGCCCGGCTCTTTCCCGAAATGGAATATGTAGGCAGTGTAAACGCCATTCTCGCCTGGCAGAAGAGCACGAAGGCGATGGGCATTTTGGCGTCCAACGTTTCACCGGAGGGATTTCTTTTTTCCCGTATGGATTTTATCGGCCGCGCGCAAAGCATATGGAATCCCAGGGCGCTCGAAACAATGGACTTTCTAAATACGCCCGGCACCTCGTCCTATCCTACTTTTGATCCTATCGGGGCGCTTATGCTGGATGCTGCGGTGAATCCGCGGGCGTCCAGGACGATACGTCTTTTGATCGGATACGCCAAAAATAAAAAAGATGCCGTTAGCCTGATAAGGTCCCATCTTGTCCCGCTGCCCGGCAGGAGGGATTTTCCGGCTGAAGAAAAAAAGAAATCGGCGCTGATCGGCCACGGAGAAGTTCCTCCGGGAACACCCGTACCCTATGGCGAGTATGCCGATAACGGCAATAAATTTCTTGTTCATACGCCTTATACACCGCGCCCGTTTGATCATGCCATGTCGAATGCCGTCGGACATTCTGTTATGGTAACCAATCGGGGGCTTCACACTTCATGCAACGGTAATTCGCAGCAGAACAGGCTCACGCCGGACTGGCCCGATACGGTTACCAAGGAAGTGCCGGCGGAAGCGATTTACCTGTACGATCCGGACAGAAACAAGTGGTATTCACCCACGTACCATCCGCTTAATGAAAAATCCGCTGAAAATAAAGCGGAGTTCGGTGTTGACGGAACGGCCGTGTTTCACATGAGCCACGGAAATGTCTCTACAAAACTGGAAGTATTTGTGCCGCCGCATGAACCCCTCGGCGTATATCTTTTGACCGTACGGAATAATGCCGATCATTCAATGCGGATGCGCCTGGGGCCTTATTTCCAGATGGTGCTGGAATTTCAGCCGGAAAGGTCCGGATCACTTCAGATCCGTCGTGAGAGGGCAACAAAGGCTTTATTTTTCAGTAATCCGCGAAATATGTTCCGTACGGGATGGGCCTTTGCGTCAATGTCACTACTGCCTGAATGCAGCGAAACCACCCGCGGCAAATTTTTCGGCAAAGATCGTGAAATTTCGCGTCCCTTCATGGTAGAAAAAGGCAAGCCCGACGCTACCGGGCTCGCCGACGACAGGCAGATAGCATCTTTCCTGGCGACATTGAATATTCCTGCCGGGGAAGAACGCACGGTCGCGATCGTTCTCGGCCAGACCGATACCTATAAAGAGGCTCTGAGCCTGGTGAAGAAATATAAAAGTAT
>Ga0180433_10004033_pt1 | contig 20915 bp, 15 predicted proteins | sample SS_ome_8_FD_132980 | JGI IMG/M metagenome (GOLD analysis project Ga0180433, IMG submission 132980) | Hypersaline lake sediment archaeal communities from the Salton Sea, California, USA - SS_1_D_1 metaG | ecosystem: Environmental > Aquatic > Non-marine Saline and Alkaline > Hypersaline >... | reverse complement strand
TATAAAAGAAGCATTTGAATTTACACCAACTGACAAAACAAAAGGATTTGAGCAAAGCACTTCTAGGGTTATGGGCCTAATGAAAATTTAATTAAACAAGCTATACAAGACGGAAGAGTAATCGGGATTTCTTATCAAAGTGAAGATATGCCTGTAACAAAATTTAGATTTGTTTTGCCGACAACTTTGGGAACTTATAAAAACGGCACCAGAAAACTCGCTGCTTTTCATATCACAGGACAATCTGAAAAATCTGCAAGCTATGAGGACCCAGATAGGCGAAGTAAAAGACCAGTAAGAATTGGTAGTGCGGAAGCTTCTTATACTGAAGGAACAGGAGCATGGAGATTATTTAATTTAGATAGAAGATTTAAAGGAGTATGGTTAACTGATAGTTATTATACAGATGAAAATGGAATTTTTCAATCACCCCCTGGTTATAAAATGAATGACCCACGATTTGCTTCAATAGATACAGATGGAAAATATAATCCAAAGATTGCTCAAGCAAATGCAACAAAACGAGCAGAAGAAGAAATGGCCCCTGGGGAACCAGTTGAATTGAGGCCTGTCGAAGAACCAACTGTAGAGCCAGAAGCACCAGAAATTGCTCCTAAAACACCTGCGTCTGAAGAACCAGAAGCGGAAGAGCCAACTTTACAAGAAAAAAAACCTAACAAAAATATCAGAAATTTATTTAAAAAAGATTAGAAATAATTGCAACTAATATCCAAATTGCATTTAAAACAATAACAGGATATGATTTCTTGATTGCAGATTCGTAAATTATTGCTAAAGCTCCAACAATATTTAATATTAAATATGATAAAGAATTGATTTCGACAAGTTTAAAATTTAATAAAAAATAAGCTAACAAAACCAAAACCATTCCAATCCAGCCTATAATATTTTTCATTTTTTTAGTTGTAAATGTATGATGTTCCCAGCCTTTAATTTTTCTGCCACGAGGTCTCTTTAAGAGGGGGAGTTTACAATTTGGACATATTCTACTTTTTCCCATTTTGTCTTTTTTTTAGTTTCAAATTTTCTTTTAAAATTTTTTCTGCTTTTTTTTGCATATTAGAAAATTCTAATGAACTTGATGATTTATATTCTAATATTATTTTTTTATTTTTAACACACAAGTGAAAAGCTAATAATCTCTTCTCAATTGTGAAAATTAATTTATCTTTATAATATCCTTCGTAAATTATATTATTATTCTTTTTATTTTGCCATTTAATCAAAGCGCTTTTATTGGGATTTAAAATTTTTTCTTTATCAATTAATTTTTCAAATTCCTTTTCCTGCCTTTTTTTAAGTTTTTTTTCTTCAAGCCTAATTTTTTCAATCTCATCTTGTTCGGCTCTTCGTCTATCAATATCTGTGAATATTTTTTTTCTATCTGACATATTAACTATTAATTTTCTGATTAATTATATCTTCATATTCTTTGTCTATTTCTGATATTATACATTTAATATTATTTTTTTTACAAACTTTCATTGTTGTTCCTGTTCCACCAAAAGGGTCATAACACAAATTCGGTTTATCTGGTAAACTATCAAGTATAATCTGGACTATATCTTCAGGCATTACTGCCAGATGTTTTTCTTTTTTCCTATTAGATACTGGAACAACCCTCCAAATATCAGATAAATTATTTTTATTAAAAATTTTTACTTTTGGATTTTTTGTAAACCAATATACTCTTTCAGAAAAAGGAAAAAATCTAATCTTATCACAGTTTGGCCCTTTTTTCATATCCCATACAATTTCTTGTTTTAAAATAAATTTAGTTTTTGAAACCCATTCTATGGGATGTATAGCTTTTCCTTTTTTTATTCTAACTTTATGATTATAAAACATACTTCCACTTTGAGATAAAACTCTAAAACATTCATTTAATATATTAATTTGCCATTTTTGATATTCATCTTCTTTCATATCATTTCCAATATAAGTTCCGTATCTGATATGATTTGAATGCATTTTTCCAATATTATAAGGCGGAGATGTTATTATTAAATCAACAGAATTATCATCGAAACGCTTTAGTGTTTCTTCGCAAGATTCAAAATGTATCATTTATAATATAAATTTATAGTTAAGTTATTGTTACAATCGACACTCCAGCTTTTGGATGTTTAGAAAGTTCTGGCGGAACACCTTTTATAGTTTTTTGTACTTCAATTATATTTTCAACAAAATCTTTCACAATATCTCTGTGTGTCAAAATAATAACATTCTTATATTTGTTTTTAAGATATTGCAAAACATTATTTATCCCTGCTACCAATTCATCATCCAGCGACCCAAACCCTTCATCTATAACTGTAATTGATGGCTTAATTAGGTTGCTGATGGAATGTAAAGCATCTTTGATAACAACAGTTGCAATAAATTTTTGAGAACTTGAAGCACTTGTTAATGGCAATGAATCAGTTTTATCTTCATTAAAATAAAATTCCTCAACAATATCGCCATTTGGTAAAACTTTCATATCAATTTTAAAATCAACTATCTGCTCTAGTATGCTATTAATTTTATTGTTAATAACAGGAATTTTGTTTCGTATTATCTGGGCAGGAATTCCATCTCTATGTACAGATTGAATATAAATTGAATATTTTTTATACATTCGTTCCGTGTCTTTAATCATATTTAATTTTTCAGTAAAATTTTCTAAATTATTTTCTAAAACTTTAATGTCGCCACTCATTTCTCTTATCTGTGTTGTAAAATTGTATATAGATAATTTATACCCCCTCTTCAACTCCTCTAACTCCTCGATTTTAATATTGATTGATTTATTATGGTCTAATGCTTTTTGATTATTCTGAATTTTGGTTATATTTTCTTTATAATCTTTTATTATCTGATTTTTTTGTTCAATAGATGTTTTTAAGAAATTAAATCTATTGGTTTTTGCATCAACTTCTTCATTATGTTTTACTATGTTTTCAGATTGCGATAATAATTGTATTTGAGATTTATAATTTTCTATTGTTGTTTTTCTGGACTGCAATTTAATTTTAAGAGATGCAAGATTATTTGTTTGAATATTAATATTATTATTATTTTGAATAATAATTGTATTTTGATTTATAATTCCTTCTTTTTGATTAAACAATTCTGTTTTAATGTTTATATCTTCTATACATTGCGCTTCCATTTTAGGATTTGGTTCTTTTGAAACATGTCCACAAGTTGGGCATTTCTCTCCTTTGTAAGTTGGGAGCTGATTTTTTAAAGTCATCAACTCTCCTTTCAATGTTTCAATTTCTTCTGAGATTCCATCAATATTTAATTCTGATTGTTTAGGATTGTTTTTCAACCACTTTTCAACATCAATATATTGTTGTTTCTCTTGTTGAAATACTCTTTGCTCATTTTGAAGTTGCGATGTAACACTCTCTGTTGTTAAATTTGAATCATATGGTAATTCTTTTTTGAAATTATTTATCAGCCAATCATCTAGAGAATTATATTCTTGTATTTCTAAATCGATTTCTTTTTTTACAGATTCAATTTTTTGCTGTATAATATTTATATCTGTTTCAGTTAAAGGCTCAACTTTTTCTAATGTCTTTGTAAGTTTTAAAATTTCAGAATCGGTTTCTTCAGTTTGTTTTTCAGTTTTTGTCTTTTCTTTTTCAATTGTTTGTAATTCTTTGTTCTTTTCATTAATATCAGTATTGATTTGATTTACTTTTTCTTCTAATTCAACTCTGTCGCCTATTTCTTTAATTTTGGATTTAACTTTCTTAAAAAATTCATTAACATATTCTTCTCTCAATCTATAAGGCAACAAGCCAAGAAATCTGTTAATTAAATCATTTTTAGGCTGTTGGTCTTGATTAATATAATCATTTTTCCCATCCTGTAAAGAAATCTTTGTAAAATCATCAAATGAGCCAATAGCTTCAATAATCATTTTTTTGACTTCTGTTTTTTGAGTGGCTGTATTATCAGATATTTCTTTTACCCATTTTTCATTGCCATCTTCTACAACAAGTTTTCTATATTCAACTGCATAAGCATTTTTTGGCTGATTTATTTTTTTGTTAATAGTAGTTTTAATTTCTCGATGAATATAATATTTTTCATCATTGATTGTTAAATAATCTCTTACATAACCACGATTTGAATTTTGATATATATTTACTAATTTGCTCGCATTACCACCTCCTATAATAGTTTGATACAACCCCCACGTCAATGCCTTTACAACATTAGACTTACCATTATAATTTGTTCCAAAAATACCAGTAATACCTTTTAGCTTATCCCAGTCAATTATAGTGGGGGTTTCTGGAAATGAAAGAATATTGCTAATTTCAGTTTTATTTAATTCCCATCTTAATTTTATTAAACTATCCTCTTCTAATTCTAATTCTTTTTCGACCTCTTTGGCAAACTGCATTAAATCTTCATAAAGTTCATCATCGCAATCAAATCTGTCACTTTGAATGTATTCAGAAAAAATTTCTAAAAATGTTGCTTCGCCTGATTGTTTTTCTTCTTTATCAACATCTTCTTCCTCAATTATTTCAAAATTCACATTAACAATTTCGCAACCATATTTGTCTTTAATCAATCTCTTAATTTGATTTTCTTTTTCTAAAGAATAGTTTTCTTCATAATCTTCTAATATAATTCTTACTTTGGTTTTTGCTTTATTATTGCTGAATCTTAAATTTTCTATTCTCTCTTCTGGGATTTCTCCATGAGAAATTTTTAATTGAGAAAATCCATAATCATTAAGAATGAATTTGCGTTGATGTGTATTAGTTTCTAAATCCCAAAGTAAATATCCTTTATCTAAACTTTCTCCATAATCCTGTTGAACTAATGAGCCTGCAAATGCTACACTTTCATCTTCACGAAATGTCTGGTATTCATGAATATCACCAAATAAGCCGACATCAAAGTTATTAAATGTACTTAATCTCATTATGTCATCGCCTTGAAGGATATATCCATTGTTTCCTCGACATCCATATATAGGTCCATGATAAAACGCTACATATTTTTTACCTCTTTCTTTTTTTTCTAATGTTAGTATTTCTTCATCTTTACAAGAGTAAACTCCATATACTAATTTATCAGTTATATTATAAAATCCGCTATTTGGATAATAATAAATTGCATTTTTAGAAAAATCTATATCTTTTTGATTTTCAAGCGTTACAATATGAGCAATCTTTTTTTCTTTGGACAATTTTGTGATTTTGTCTGCTATCTTGAAAATTGGACTTACTGTGTCCCCCTGTTCAATCTGCTGAAGGTTTAAATCATGATTTCCTAATATGATATCAACTGGTGCTATTTCGGCAAGATTAATAAGCAATTCGGAAGCTAAGTCTATTGAAGTGGGGGACATATTAATTTTTTGATGATTTAAATCCCCAGCTATATAAATTCTATCTGGTCTTTCTTTTTTTAAATCTTCATATAATCTTTCAAAAACTTGTCTATATTCATTATGACGGCTTCCAAAACGAATGTGGGTATCTGCTATGTGGGCAATAATCATACTTTTGTTTTTTTTACAAAAATATGAAAAATTATTAATTAAAACAAAATTTTATAGTTTTATATTAAGAGCAGAGATTTTTTCTTGATAATCTTTAAAATCAAATCTGAAATATTTAAAATTATGTTCATTTTTTATTTAGTTTTATTAAAAATCAATAAAAAATTTTAATAAAAAGTATTTTAAAAGCACAATTTATATGGCAAGAACACGTTGCCTCTACTGACTATGTTTTTGATAAAACAGTTGCCAGATACTTTTCTCAAGATACCGATTGCTCCGTTGACATCAGCGTTTATAATTTTTCCAGTTGAAGACTTAAACATGCCTCTTTTTATTCTTTTCCCAAGATATTTTTCTTGATGTTTCATTTCTTCAAAAGCAAGGTGGTCGCATTTGCTTGTATAACTTTCTTCTTGTTCAATGACTTCAATGCCATATTCTTCTGCTTTATATTTAATTTGTTGAATTAATCTGCAAAATGGAATTTGGACAAAGTTTTGATTATCTTTTTTCCAAAAATTAACTTCTTGTTTCCAATCTTTGTTTTTCCCAATTACAATTTGTCCAATATCATTTTCATTGGCAAATTCAACAAGCCATCGGCTTGCTTTATGGAAATAATCGTTGATTTTCATTTCTCTTTTAAAAGAAAGTTTTTTAAGAAAACAAGATGTTTTTTTACCATTAACTTTTTCAAGAATAGATTTTCTTTGAGCAAGAGTTTTGTTATAAAACTGGTTAATTGATTTAACTGGTCTACCGTTAATCAGGCAGCTTGAGATATTCTCCTGATTTGAAGTTATAGCCATCAAATTATTAACACCGATATCAATTGATAATTTTCTTTCTTTATTTTTATTTGTTGGTTTTATTTTTTTTTGATAAACAATTTCAATTTTTATTTTATTTGCAACAGGAACCAATCTTAATTCTTTCAAATCTTCTTTTTTAACTTTTGTTTTGATTTTATATCCATCTGTTTTTGGAATAATTATATAATCATCTTTAATAGAAAGGTTTTGTCCTGGATAAACAGTTAAAAAATATCCTTTTTTATCTTTGTATTTTGGCAAAGAAGGCTTGGCTTTATATTTTTGTGGGTTTTTCTTCCAATCTTTGATTGATTTAAAAAAAGATTTCCAATTGGAATCAAGTCTTCTTAAAATCGCTTGACTTGTTTGTGCTGGCAATGATTTAAAATCAACATCCTCTTTTATCAAATTATAAATATCATTATATCTTAGCCAAATGGCATGTTCTCTTTCTTTTATTTCAACTTGTTTTGTTGTATTTATAAATTCCTGTCTAATTATATAATTGGCATAATTATATAAATTCTTTGATTTATGTGTCAAATCAAATAAAATCTTATCTTTTTTATATGTTGATTCTATTCGGGTTGACATATATCTTGAATTTTATTTTTTTTTCTTTTTGAATATAATTTCATTGAATAACAATGCAACAAAGAGACAACTTCTTCAAATATTTCTTCCGAATCTAATTTCTCTGAGCCAACTTCCGAGATAACTTCTATCTTACATCCGTGTTTTTCAAATAAAATCTTAAATAAATCAAAACCAACTCTACTAATTCTATCCTTATATGTTACAATTACTTTCTCTATCTTTCCTTCTATTATCTCATTTAACATTTCAAAAAACTCCTTCCTTTTTTCAAAAGAAATACCAGAAGCAATATCTCTATATACCTCATTTACATGATATCCATTTTGAAATGACCAGGTTTTAAGTAAATTAATTTGATTTTCTAAATCATTTTTTTGTTTTTGTGTTGAAACTCTAGCGTATAGGACACTCTTTCTTTTAACCCCATTATTAAAAAAATCATAGACACTTCTGTCTATATATTCATATCTTCCATTATTTTTTATAATAACTTCAATTAATCCGCTTTTTACATATTTTGTTAATGTTGGTCGAGAAATCTTTAATAAAGACATTACTTCTTTGGCTTTCATTTTATTTTTTTTTATAAATATATAAAAAATTTAAAAAACAATGTTTTTTAATATATTTTTTTATTAAAATAAATATTTTTTATCATTTTTAATAACTATATATCTATATTTTGTTTTCATGTTTATTTTATTTTTTCTTTTTGTTTAATTACTGTTATTATATCTGCCATGCCTACTACATATGCATCTGTCATATCATAATTTTCGGTTAAAAGTTTTCGGGACCTGATGCCATATTTCCAATTTATAGTTGGTTCAAGTTCCATAACTCTTCTCCAAATTTCATGTTTTTGGGATGCATCTTTAGTAGATTTAAAATCAGGAAAAACTATTTTACGGGCATTGTTAACATTATAATAGCTTGGTTCAATATTAAAGTAATTATATAAAGTTGCGCTGACCATTCCATTAAAATTATTTAAAACAGCAATTGTGTTAGCACTAGAAAACTTACCTTTGAATTTTTTTAAAGGTTCTTCAATAGCAATGCGTTTAATATCCATTTGAAAAATATGGAGAATAATTTTTTTAAATTCTTCTAATTTTTCAAAAAGAGATAACTTAGAATTGAATTTAATATAATTTAATTCCATTAAGTTGGCTTTATCGTCAAAAAGAGCAAAGCCAATACAAGAACTCGAAATGTCTAGTGCAAAAGTCATAATTTTTAATTTTTCTTAAAAAATAAAAAAAACCTTTATTAATATAAAGGCTTTTAAGTTATTTGTTTTTAAAAATTAAACGTCTATTTCTAAATTGAATGTGATAATATTAGTGATTTTTTTCTCGATAGGTCTATCTGTTTTTGCAATTGCTATTAATTCATTATTCGTATTATATAAACCAATTTCTGTAGGATAAATAGAATCAATATTATTACTACCAGCTTTATATTCTTCTAAGTTTTTCTCTAAATCCCATGTTGGATTTGTTGACATAAAAAACTCTCCTGGCATAGCTAAACATACCACAGCAGTTTTAAACTCTGTATTTAAATCATAAAAGCTTAAATTTGAAACTGTTGAAGATGTAAAATAAATATTTGTTGTTAAATTTGATGAGTTTGGACCATCATCAACTGCTGTATTATCTCCATCATAGTGCATTACACTGCCACCTGACCAAGGAATATTATCTACAATATCTGGATGGGTAAGAATAATATATCCCTTATCTAGTGCTACAAAACCTACTGGAATATCATAATTATAACCTTCGCCAAATGTAGTAGGATAACTTTCTGAAACAGTAACAGCCAATTTAACTTCTGTCCATTCTCTTTGGTCACTATTTAAATCGCCATTAACAACAGTAATAAAAGAAAGATTGATGGTATTTAAATCTTCATATGAAACAGCTGCTGGTCTTTGTAAATATGAAGTTGTATTCCATGTTGTATTATCTGCATGAGATATAGTTTGTCCTTGTGTAGTACCAGTATAAGGTTTATTTATATCATCTGAAAATAAAAATGCCACATTATTGCCTAATAAAACATTGTTTTGTTTCTTCTTTAAAACAGAATAAGTAGAAGATACAACTGTTTTTGCAGACATTCCTGCAACAGCATCGTTTTGAGGTACTGTTAATGTAATAGACCTTCCATCTATTATTTCATTATACAAACTATTGTTAATTGGTATAATAACAATTTCATCAACATTTAATTGATATAATTCTGGATTAGTAGTTGCTATTGTACTACCGCTTGACAAAGAATCATATTCATATGGTAAATTAAAAGAAGAAAAATAATTTGTTTCTTTACTAGATAAATCAGTCCTATCACATTTAATAAAAGGCACATTCATCCCACTAACATTTTTAAATGTAGATGTTTCTTGTTTTGCTGAAATCGTGCTTTCTACTGTTTTATAAAAATTTGACATAACTATTATTTTTTATTTATTTTATTTTAAAAATTAAAAAGAAGATGTTTCAGTAATTGAACTTGCTTCTCCTGTTACATCAGAAAAAACGAAACCTCCAATAGTAGTTCCAACTTCAGTGGGCTCTGTTATTTCCCATGCTTGATTTTGATTTTGTGATGTACCTATTTTATATTTAAACACAACTTTAAATGGAATTGACGAAGCTACACTCCCAGAAATGCGTCCTTTTATATTAAAAGTTAATTCTTTTTTTCTGATTTCTCTGCTTGAAGGTATATTTTGTCCTGTATTACACCAACTTACTAACGCATCAATATATGCTTGTGGCAATAATCCTGCAAAATCTTTATAGCCATCTCTATATGATGTATTTTTTTCACAGAATGTTATATACATTATGCTAGAACTATTTTTCGGGAGATGAAATTTTAAATAATATTTATCATCACTTGAGATTTTTATTACAAATTTTTCAGTTTTGCTGCCTTCATTTGTAGCTAATGATATTCCATCGACATAACTGCTAAGTCCTACTTCATGCCCTTCACTATAATTTGAACTTTCTCCTGTTTCTGGAATTTCAATTGTATTAAATTGTATCGATTTTTTATTTGTTATTGAGCTTAACGGAATATTATTTGTTAATGCTGGTGTTACACCACCACCACCTGGTCCTACTGGAACAAAGCCAGTACCTCCAAGTGTTCCGCTGCCTAATGCTATATCTTGTCCCATATTTATTTATATTTTAAAATTTAATTAAGTTATAACTCCACCTCCCCCTGTTGCGGGCCCTGTTGTACCTCCGCCTGGTGCAAATACTGTATTAGATGTTGGCAAAATTCCACTTTGTTCAGTTATATTAACATTGATTAATAATTCATTTTCTGGCGAATAATTTGTTTGATACTCATAAGTATATTCATCGCTGCTACTTACAATTTCCATTTCACCATCAACTGAAATTAAATATTTTTGTTTAACATCTGCAGCTGATTTAATACAGCCTTCATAACTACCTGTTAAATCTGGAATTTCTCCACTCTCTAATCGAGAAGCTGTCTTATAGTTCATATCAGGGTCAGATAATGCAAATTTAATTATTTGAAATAAATCATTTCCATTGTTATCAAACCTGTTCCCATCTTTATTAAACAATAATTGTCTGCCTCTTTCTGTTAAATAAGCTACAGAATAAACTGTTGTTGCAGATGCTATTTGTCCCATATTTTATTTTTTTTATAAATATATTAAATTAAAATTTTTCTCTATAATATTAAAAATTTTAAATTTTAAAAATCAATTTCTAATTGAAATGCTAAAAATCTTGAGTCGTTTTTTGTTATTGGGCGTGAAGGTTTTCCGCTTGCTACTAAAACATTGTTTTCATTAAAAACGCCTACTTCAGTAATATATACATTACTGTCTAAATCCGAATCAAAACTCTTATTAAGAGTTGAATTATATTCATTATTCTTAGCATAAACCGTTATTATTGATTTAAAAGTTGTTGCCATAATTGTTGCCTTAATACTACCATAAAAAAATGATTCGCTGCCAAATGTCATTCCACTATTATTTATGTTAGAATTTGCTGTTGCTCCTGAATATAAACCATTTAAACTATACGTAGTTCCAGAATTATAATCTTCTTGTGAAATTATAAATTGATAAGCAGATAATTTAAGTGGGTCAATACTAGTATCAGTTGTATCCCCTGTATATATTCCGTTTCCGCTTTCTGTAGAAATTAATTTCCATGTGCTTGAATCAATAATATCTATAAAATTGGTTGTAGCGCTTGTTGCTTCATTAACTAATAGTTGAACTTTATTTGCACTCCATCCTGTCCCAGAAAAAGCTGAAGATGTATTTCCTATTTGGCTATCTCCTCTTAAAAATGGAAATGAATTAGCAGGGAATGATGCAGTCAAATATTGTTGATTACCTGCACTATCAACTTCTCCATCAATTTGACTTATATATCCACAATGTAAAGGCTGTGGATATCCAAAACTTGTCCCTGACATATAAGCATTACTACTTACAACATATGTAACAAAATATTGTTTGTCTGCCTTTGTAAACCCAGAGGTATTACTTGTTGATAAAGGATATTTTGGTGCTGATGATAAAGTTAAATTAAGTTGAGGTAGTGTATAATTTCGATTTGATTTATAAGTTAATGCAGTTAATAATTCTGGGTCAGTTATAACTATAAGCTGTAATTTATGATATACTCTTCCTATAATATTACTCGTACTCGCAATTCCATCTCTTAAGTTTCTATACGTTGTTTGAGCCACTTCGTCAAAAATTGTTGACCCATATTGGTCATATAAAGTTATTCCCCAAAGCAATCCTTCGCCCACATTGGCTGTTGTTTTATGCCACATTACATTAGGTATATTTACAACAACAGATTTTTCAGTAAATTGTTCTGCAAATGTATTACCAGTATATTCAGTAGTATAGTGTATAATTCCTATTGCCCTTGTTTCTGCAGAAAAACCTAAGTAATGTTTTGTGCCATTATATTCAATGGAACCGTAAGTTGTATAACCGCTTATTGAAGAACTAGTTCCTATTTCAGAGCTTGTTCTTACAATATTCATATTCCAAACTTTTGTTTCTATTGTGGTAGCTGACCCATAATATGTTTCTATTCCATTAAAAGGATAGACATATGCATTTGTATATTGTGTAGAATTTGCTACAGTACCTCCAAAATTTGGCAAACCTCTGTCTATAGTAACCGTACTTGTACCTAATGATGCTCCACTAGTTGAATTTAATACCCTATACCATAAACCGACAGTTGGATTTGCAGAATATATTTCATGAGCAGAATTATAATATGTTTTTCCACTATTTTGTATAGGTTCCCATGGGATGTATAATAAATCTCCTGCTTGTGGGTCATAAGTTCCTCCACTGAAAGTTATTGAATTTCCGCCATCAATTGATGTTGCAGAATAAGAAATTTGTGAAAAACCTAACCACTTATCGCCATCTATATAAAAATTGTCTGTATCTCCCGAAAAAAAACCATACCAATCTGTACGAGCACTTATAATTTGTTTTGATGAGCCAACTTGATAACCAACTAAATCGGCTGCAACTGAACCATCATAATTTCCTTCAAACGAAGCTTGGTCATCCATAGGAGCTAATACTCTATTGTTACATATATTATAACCCATTACTCTATCTATTCCATAGTTTATTTCTCTATCAGATAATGCAACTTTGTCAAAAGTCAATTGTCCAAGCGATAGAAGCCGTCTTCCTTCATCAGAAAGCTTTATATTAAAAAAAGTAGTAGGTTCCTGTATTAAATACGACATAATTTCGTGATTTTATTTTTTATAAATAACTCAGAAAATTTATTTAAAACATAAAAAAATTTTTTTCAAAAATAAAGTGAATTTTAATGTTTAAATTATCTTTCGTTTTTAATATTTTTTTATAAATATTTATTAAAAAGACAAAATATAATGAATGATTTTTTGCCAGATTCTGCAACAACACTTTCTATACATTATAGTCCAGGTGAGAATGAGAGAACCGCTCCGACTACTTCAGAATCTATTTTTACTTTTGGCGATTTTAAAATACAGAGAGATTATACTCCAAATACGTTGAGCGCTGATACTACAACTCTTCATTTTGGTCCATTTTCTACATTAGAGAATATGAATGTAGCAAATTATGATGCAAATTTAAAAAATTATGTAAAAGAAACCGAATTAAATTTGCCTCAAAAAGACCCCCAAAGTTATGCTTATTTTTCATCCTTTTATTCAGAAGTAGCAACCGCAATTAATAATATTATAGATAATTTTCCATATGCGATTTTATCATATGATGGTGGGACAGGCACAACTCTTTATGATTATACAAAAACTTTTAATAATTTAAGTGGAGGTACAATTGCAGAATTTAAAATTCCTTTTTCAGCACTAACAAATCAAGGAGAGATTTATATTAATTCTGGAAATACTCCTAATAATTTAAGTTTAGTAAACGATTTTGATAAATTTGCAATTCAATTAAGCGGCACTACAACAGGAGCAACATCTGGAAATTCTTATTCAATTATTCAATTACAAGATTGTTCATTTATTACAACTGGAACAAATTCTTATTTACAAATTAAAATATATAATTCTTTTGATTATGCATTAGATTCTACGTATAGTACAAAACCAATTTATATAAGACCTACTAAAGAACGATTTGCAGAATATAAAAATAATTTAAGTAATCTTGAATTTCAATTATTATATATTGAAAAATTATTAATTCCAGATATAGAAGATGATGGTTCAGAATATGAAGAAACATTTAGTTGGCCAAAAAATATTGATGGTTTTGCACCAGATAATAGTGGGGATGAATTTGAAACGTATAAAACAAATATTTTAACAGCTGCAGAAAATGTTGATAGAACAAAAACTAATATTTTTCTAAATACTCTTATACCAGACAATTATTTAGAATTAGATTCTGATAATCAAATATATGCTGCAATAATACAAACCTATGCACATGAATTTGATAAATTAAAAAAATATATAGATGCGATGGCCTATGCCTATAATGTATCTTACAGCGAAGAAGAGAATATTCCTTCAAAATTTTTATATAAATTAGGGAAACTTTTAGGTTGGGAATTATCAAATTCTTTTAATGAAAAAGATTTATTTGAATATCTAACAGGAGACAATGAAAATAATAATCAATCTTATTCTTATTTTAATATTGAAATCTGGAAACGTATTTTAATTAATTTAGTTTGGCTCTATAAAAAGAAAGGAACTAGGGATGCTTTAACATTTATTTTTAAATTAATTGGAGCACCCGATTCTCTTATTGAATTTAATGAATTTGTTTATAATATAGAAAAAACAGTTAAAACAATTGCTGATGAATTACCTACAGCACAAAAAATAAATAATTATGGTTATATAAATTATGACGCAAGTGAATTTATATTCCAAGAAGGGGGAACAGGTCGTGGAGATGGACAAGCCTATATTAATCAATGGAAACCCGAATTTAATCCTATAAAAAAAGTTGATAATATAAAAGTTCAAACTGGAAATACAGAGTTATATGGCACATCAACAATTATTAACACAAAAGAGGTAGAAATAAATTTAACTCCTACTAAGGCAATTGAAGATGATGTTTTTAATTTTTATCAACAGTCTGGTAGCTGTCCTTCAGATAGTTCTGTTCCAGCTGATTATCAAATAACAGATTGTGATAAAGTATCTCCTTCTAACATAACAGCAATGACATTGAGTGAATATATTGAATTTCTTTACTCAACCAATATTGATGTTAGAACTAGAAAAACAAATTCTCAAAAACATACTGGTTGGCATTATCCAGAATTGAAAAAAATATATATGAGCTATTATTTTTCAACTAATCCAGCAAGTAATCGATTAACCATAGGAAAATTAGAATCATATTTAAATTTATTAGAGGTACAGTTACAAGATTATATAATTCAAATACTGCCTTCTACTACTATTTTTAATTCACAGGGAACAGTTTATAGAAATCCAGTATTCCATAGACAAAGATTTGTTTATAAAGAAGGTATAAACGCTGGTTCAGAATTTAAAACAGCATTGCCACCAGACTTAAGACCATCTATTAAGGCTAGAGAAGTTATAATGACTGTTCCGTCGCCATTAGAAACAACAATAGGGGTTAGGTCAATTACATCCAATATTCCTTCAACATTAGATACAACAATAAATATAGAATGTGTAACTTCCAAAATTAATGAAAATTCGTTAGGTTTTGACGAAGAAACACGACCAATAATAAAAGCTGTGAAAATAGCTTCTTCTATACGAACTTCTTCAACAAGCCCTGTAATAAGAAGAGAAGAAGTTCCAAGAAGATATGATGAGACTTTATAAAATAAAATAAAAAATGGGAGTTTATAGAGAAATAAAACAAGAAACAACTGGTTATCAAACAGATTTTACACAAAGTTTTTATCATAATCAGTTTGCTGATTCAAATTCTATTGGAACAGCACATTGGTGTTTTGATGTCCCTTTATACACAACTGATGGTGGTACAACAAATTACTATGCACAAGATTCTAAATCTGTTTTTACAAATCTAGCTCGCCCATTTATAAGATTTAATTTTTATGAAAATGTATCAAGTTTAGCTATTCCAGGAACTTATCTGATTCATGATTTATATAGAATTCCTTATTCAATATATAAAGAATATCTCGCTAATAGAGAAGGGCTTGCCTCTGAGTTTAGCGAAGAAGATGCTATAAATCAAATTAAAGAAAAATTAGAAGAACCATTATTATCTTTGACTGCATTAACATCTGGTATGACAAGTGTTTATGACTTATTTCTTCCAGAACAATATAAAGAACTTGGAGACTATACATATCAGCTTTTTGAAAATAAAGACCAATTTTTTATCGATACAAGAATTGGATTTATAAGAAGTGCTGGAACTCAATATGAAGATTTTTATAAACTTGACGAAAATAGAAATTTAATAAACTATGGTTTTGAAGATGAAGTTAGAGAAGGAACAAGAAATAAACCGCATATTATTAGTGCTGGCACATTTATAGAAACAGAAGTAGTTGGAAATTATTTTACTTATTTTTTAATTCCTCCTGAGCCACAAATTGTAGCTCCAATTGTATCTGGACAATTAACAACATTTACGCCAATATTTTATTATTCTAATGCAGAAACAACTAATGAAGAAGTATTACAAATTGTTTATGATATAGATGATATTAATTTTACAGGCATCGTTTTTTCTTACCCTATTCTAAATGTAGAAGCGGATGAAGAAGGGACAAAAAGATTTAGTGCACCTTTAAAAATAGAAGAGGAATTTCGCTATAGAATAGGAAATGTAGAATCTTTAATAAATATATTTGATGTCAAACAAAGTGTTACTACATTTTCTCGTTCTTATACTGCAATTACACCTACCATAATTGATGTTTGTGTTGAATCTGATAGTCCATATATGATTGATATCCCTGAGTGTAGCGGCATTACTCTTGAAGATAATTATATCTTATCTGGTCAAGTATATGGTAGTCTGGTAACGGGAGCAACTGTTCAGCTTACAGACATCGGAACTGGCACTTATATTACTCAACCAACAGATAGTAATGGTTATTTTGAATTTACTGAATTGTCTCCGAAATTTTATACATTAAGAACATTTTATAGAGGTTATGAAACGGATAGTCGAAACATAAATCTTACTGAAAATATTTTCATTGAATATAAACTTAAGCTTCTTTGGGATAATAAATGGGATACTTGGGGCAAAATGGCTCAAGAAAACTATTATACTTTTCCATAATTTTAATTTTAATAATTTGAGGTTTTTGTTTAAAATTTTACTGTTTAAATCTTTTTTTAAATCTATTTATATAAAAATATAAAATAAAGATGATTGGCGAATTAATACCAACTGGTTATACTTATGATTCTGGTAGAACAGCTATAAATTATGCTTTTAGTGGTGCAGCATCATTTAATATTCTTTCTGGCGAAACGATATATTCTGGAGCAACAGATTTAAGTTTTTTGTTTCAACTTAAAGGAGAAGATATATACACAAGAGTTCAAGGTGGAACAAATATATCAACAGGCGGAACAGCAAGTGTTCCTATTGTTAATTTAGATGATGATATATCATTAAATTCAATAACCGCAACAACTGTTTCTGCATCAACACTATATTCAGGCACAACTGATTTAAGCAACATTTTTCAATATAAAGGAGAAGATATATACACAAGAGTTCAAGGTGGAACAAATATATCAACAGGCGGAACAGCAAGTGTTCCTATTGTTAATTTAGATGATGATATTATACTTAATTCAATTAGTGCCACAACAATTTCTGCTACTACATTTTATTTAAATACAACAGATTTAAATAACATTTTAAATAATAAATACGATAAAACAGGTGGAACAATTAATGGAAATGTTGTAATTATAAATGATTTATTTGTTGACGGTAATTTTACAGTTTATGGAACAGCAACAACTATATATACAGAAACAATTCAAGTAGAAGACAATAATATTGAATTAAATTTTAGTGGAAACCATGCAACAGCAATAGGGGGGGGAATCATACTTTTATCAGGTCAATCAGATGGCAGTCATTCAACTATATTGTCAGATTCAGATGGAAATTGGATAATTAAACCAGCACTAAGCTCTTCAACAATTTCTGCTTCTACATTTTACTCAGGTTCAACAGACTTAAGTAATATTTTTGCTTCTATTGAGAATATTGGAGATGTAACAAGAGTTCAAGGGGGTACAAATATTAATACTGGCGGAACTGATAACTATCCAATAATTAATTTAGATGACGATATAATATTAAATTCAATCAGTGCAACAACAATTTCTGCCACCACATATTATTCTGGCACAACTGAACTATCAAATGTTTTTCAAGAAAAAAAATCTAAAACATTTATAACCCTTATAGATGATTCTACAGTTTCTTGGGATTATTCACAAGGTTATAATGCAGTAATTACATTAACTGGAGCAAGTGGTACATTAAGTATAAGTAATGTAGAAAATGGAGATTATGGTACAATAAAAATCATACAAGATGCTTCTGGTAATAGAAGTATGAATTTACCTGCAAGTAGCAAAGTAGCAAATGGAGGTGGTGGCTCTATTACATTTACGTCAAATCCAAACGCTGTTGATTTTATATCATTTAGTTATGATGGAGTAAATTTCTGGTGGGATGCATCTTATAATTATACTTAATAATTAAAATGTCAACAAGGTCTTTTATACATAAAAATGAAGGAGAAAGTACAGCTTTTCAATCAAGCGCTTCAACATTTAACCCTACTGTTACTAAAGGGTCAGGAACTCCTATTTGGTTATTAAGCGGAAATACAAGAATTGCTGGAAATAATCCTAATTATACAGACGGCACTGATGTTTATGACGTTGAGATGTTTACAGATAGATTTAGAAATATTTCTACTGTTAATATGGCATCTCAAGATATAATTGGAACAGTTAATCTAAGCGGTTTAACAAATTTAGAAGGGGATTTTAGAATAAATGATAATTCTAGTTTAACAACATTAATATTACCAAGTTCAAATCAAATATTTACTGATTTTTATGCATATAATTGTGACTTAAGAGATGTTGATATAAGTGGTTTAAATGGTTTTGGTGGTAATTTTATAATTCACACTAATACCAATCTCACAGCGTTAACTTTACCAAGCTCAAGTCAAAACTTTACTAATTTTTGGGCATCTTCAACTGATTTAAGAACAATTGATTTAAGTAGTTTAAGTGGATTAGGAGGGAATTTGCAACTCTATTCTAATTCAAACTTAACAGCTATAACATTTCCAAGTTTAAGTCAAAGCTTTTCTGTAGTTTACATAAATTCTTGCGATTTAAGAGATGTTGATTTAAGCAATTTAAATGGATTAGGCACCGATTTTAGAGCAGATAACAACTTAAACTTAACTGCATTAACTTTACCAAGCTCAAATCAGAATTTTGATTATTTTTTTGCATATTCTTGCGATTTAAGAGATGTTGATATGAGTAACTTAAGCGGATTAGGTGGAGATTTAAGAATATATGCCAATTCAAATTTAACAGCTGTTACGTTTCCAAGCTCAAGTCAAGTTTTCACTAAATTTTATCTTTCAAGCAATGATTTACGAAATATTGATGTAAGTAATCTGGTTGGATTGGGAGGCGAATTCTCTGTGCATTCTAATTCAAATCTAACAGCTATAACATTACCAAATTCAAATGAAATTTTTTCTCAATTTTATGCACATACTTGTGATTTAAGAGATGTTGATGCAAGCGGATTAAGTGGATTGGGTGGGTTTTTCAGTATGTATAATAATCCAAATTTAACAGCAGTTACACTGCCAGATTCCAGCCAAGTTTTCACTAATTTTTATCTTTCAAGCAATGACTTACGAAATATTGACTGTAGTAGTTTAAGTGGTTTTGGAGGTTATATACAATTTAACGAAAACTCCAATTTAACAGCTCTAACACTACCAAACTCAAGTCAAGTTATTATTAATTTTTATACATACTCTTGTGATATATCATTTATAGATTATTGGCCAACAAGTGGAGGAACAAGTCATAGTATCAACATAAGACAAGAAAGCAACTCTATGATAACTGAAAATGTTAACCATACACTTGTTGATTTAGACAATATTGGTTGGACAGCAGGAACAATTGATATAAGCGGAAATAATTATGGAATAAATAATCATTCTGGTGGTTATGATGGTATAGCAGCAAAAGACAATCTCCTTGCAAAACTTTGGAATATTACTGTATCTGAGATATTGGATTCAATGATATTTACAACAAACAGTGGAACAGGCGATACATTTGCTCCATCAATAACTGTTAATGATGCCTCTATTGCTAAATGGTATTTTGGGGATGGTTCTTATTTGGCATCAAATTCGCCTTCTTATACATATGCAGACGATTCTGTTAAAACAGGATATATGGATATAAGTGAAAACTCTAATATTACATCATTAAATTTTGATAATTTAGAAATATTAACAGCAAATTTAACTGGATTAAGCAATTTGGGTGGAAGTTTTGATATAGATAATAATTCAAGTTTAAGTTCTTTAACTCTTCCAAATACAACAAACGTTTTTACTAACTTTTATGCAAGATGGTGTAATTTAACAAATGTAGATTTAAGCGGATTAAGTGGATTAGGTGGTGATTTCAGAATAGAGTTAAATTCAAATTTAACAGCAATAACCTTTCCAGATTCTAGTCAAAATTTTACCAAACTTTATTTAACATCAAATGATTTAAGAAATTTAGATTTAAGTGGACTAAACGGACTTGGTACAGATGTTCAAATACAAACAAATTCTAATTTAACCGCAATAACCTGTCCGAATTCTAGTCAAACTTTTACTGTATTTGATGCAAGTAGTTGTGATTTAAGAGACGTTGATTTAAGCGGATTAAGTGGTTTAGGGGGAGTTTTCAAATTACATTCAAATGTTAATTTAACAGCAATAACTTTGCCTAATTCAAACGTTGCCTTTAGTGACTTTTTCGTAAATCAATGTGATTTAACAGGAAATTTAAATTTAAGCGGTTTGACGGGATTAGGCGGAAGATTTAGAGCACATTCAAATCCAAATTTAACAGCTATAACATTTCCAAACACAAGCCAAAATTTTTCTCATTTTTGGACATATGAATGTGATTTAAAAGACACATTAGATTTAAGTAGTTTAAGTGGATTGGGGGGTTATTTGGATACTAAATCAAATTCAGGATTAACAAATATAATATTACCTAATTCAGATGTGACTTTTACCGTTTTTAATGCAAGCAATTGTGATTTAAGAGATTCTAATTTAAGCAGTTTAAGTGGTTTAGGCGGAAGT
>Ga0180433_10004032_pt1 | contig 20917 bp, 27 predicted proteins | sample SS_ome_8_FD_132980 | JGI IMG/M metagenome (GOLD analysis project Ga0180433, IMG submission 132980) | Hypersaline lake sediment archaeal communities from the Salton Sea, California, USA - SS_1_D_1 metaG | ecosystem: Environmental > Aquatic > Non-marine Saline and Alkaline > Hypersaline >... | reverse complement strand
GTTTAATATGCCGCATCAATAGAAACAATGCAACATGTTGTTTGCATTTTTACTTGTATTGGTGTGAAATTAAAGGTTTACAATCTTATGCAATTATAATAGCATGTCACTCCAATATAATAGGAGTGAGTAATGGACATTGATACAACAGTTAGAATCAACAGAGAATTAGTAAAGAAATTGAAAATCCTTGCAATTAAGGAAGATACAACATTGCAACAAAAGATAGAAACGATCCTTAAAGAAGCAATCAAGGCAAAAAAATAATAACAATATGTAGTGGAGAACATGATGACAGAAAAAAAGGCAACACTTTACGACCTTGTTAAAAAACAATCGTCTATTTCCCAAAGATTAATGGAGAATGACGGTGAGCTAACACCGGAAGTCGAGGAATTGATTAAACAGGTTTCGACCGAGCTTCCAAAAAAAGTCGATAATTACGCAACATTTATGGACAAATTGAAATCAGATGTTAGCTATTTGAAAGAGATTGAGAATACAATTTCTTCCAAAAGAAAGGCGGTTGAAAACGTCTACAAGAACATTGATGCACGGATTAAACAAGTTGTAATTGAGACTGGCGAGCTTAAAGGGGACTATTACACCTATAAACCAGTCAATCAAGGCAAGAAATTGGTTATAGATAGTAGCACTAAGTTTGATAAATGTTACTTAACCGAAACGATAGTAACAGAAGTTAACAAAAAGTTGATCAAAGAAGATCTTGAGGCCGGGGACTATGTAGAAGGTGCAGAGCTAAAGTCAATTATAGCAGTAAGAAAATACTTCAAGGGCGGTAAGTAATGAGTGAGAAAGGAATGAAGTTGCTTGCAAAGATACAACAAAATCTAAAGGCACCTAAAAACCAATATAATAATTTTGGCCGGTATAAATATAGGTCATGTGAGGATATTCTTGAAGGAGTTAAACCTCTTCTAGAGGATTCTATAATAATAATGAATGATAATGTGGTTGTAGTTGGCGATAGGTATTATTTTGTAGCTACTGCAACCTTCATGCATGGTGATTTCAAGATAAGCGCGACTAGTTTCGCCAGAGAGGCATTGCAAAAAAAGGGAATGGATGAAAGTCAAATTTCTGGAACAGCAAGCAGTTATGCCAGGAAGTATGCGCTTAATGCTTTGCTCTTAATAGACGATGCAAAGGATTCTGATGCTAACGAACAAAAATATCAGACTAACAGTACAGTTAAAAAAGATACCAAAGAAATCAAGAACAAGTTTGCCAAACCTGAGCAAGTGGCCTCATCATCAAGTCAGAATCAAATCAAATCTAAATACTCTCATATTATAGCTAAGATTGATAATAGGGACTGGGTTATTCCAACAGGTAGTATTAAAGGCAAAACATTAAAAGAGATTGATATTGAGGATTTAAGGAATAGACAGCATGCAATTGAGGATTGGGCCAAAAAGAATAAACTCAATGATATTCAAAAGAGTATGTTGGCCCAAATTAGTGCCTATGTATTCCAATATGATGAATTGTCAGTATTAGGAGATAACTCAAAATGAAAAGAAGACTAAGAATAGTAAGAGATGAGTTATATCATTTCGTAGGTAATGAGCAAGTTTTAGGTCCAAATAATAGCATGATGGGCGACTATTCCAAACTTAGAGGTAATTGCTCAAATTTAATAGGCGACTGTTCACGATTAATAGGCGACTGTTCGAGACTTAGAGGAAACTGTTCCGGTTTAAGAGGAAATTGTTCCGGCCTAAGTGGAGATTGCTCTAAGATAATTGGAGATTGCTCAGAATTAAGAGGAAATTGTTCCGGCCTAAGTGGAATTTGCTCATGGTTAATCGGAGATTGCTCAGTGTTAAGAGGCGACTGTTCCGGTTTAATAGGGGATTGTTCTAAATTAGTGGGGGATTGCTCTGGTTTAGGTGGAACATGCTCATGGTTAAAGGGGGACTGCACTAATATATTTGGGGATTGTTCAGGAATGGTTGGCATTTGTTCAGAATTAGCAGGAAATTGCTCAGGTCTAAGAGGAGATTGCTCTGGTTTAAGTGGTGACTGTTCAGGATTAATCGGAGATTGCTCTGGTTTGAGTGGTAATTTAGACGATTGTGAAATAGATAGGTCAAAAACGACACCAATAGAGGATTTAATAGATAATGGTTAATAGCCATGGTCGCACTAACAAAACGCTACCGGGGTAGTATGGATGAGTCGGCCTTATACTTTTTAGGGGGGGTAATATGAGTAAAAAAGAAACAATAGACCGTGAATACCATATTAATAGAAAGTATGTTTACGCTAAGGCAAGAAAACCTGTAAAGATAGGGGATATTGTCTATCCATCAATTGCTCAGGCCGCACTAAAACTAGGATGTTCGCCGGCCTTGATTTCTTGTCGATTAAAGTCCGGTAAATTACTAAATGGTATGAAAGTAGAAAAAGGAAACTAAGATGATCGAAGCATTAAAGATAATTATGTTGGCATGCCAATTAATATCACCGCCTAAATTTGATTCTGGTTTTATGTCTTTCACTAAAATGGCCATAAAAAATCAAAAGATTAATTTTGAAAATCAGATTCAAGCTCAAAGGCAATGCCAGAAAAAGCTCATTAAATGTTGGTTGAAAAATAAGAGGGAAAAGGTTAAATGGCCGCTATCAACCTGTTTGGCAGATTAAGGATCAAATATGGAAGAAATAGACTTTAGAGGTTACGGTTTCGGTGACGGTTACGGTTACGGTGACTAATAAATAAGATAAAAAAAGGGCGCGAAATGAAAAGTCCAAAAATATATTCATCATTGGACTATGATAGTTTTGGATTTCTTCATTTCAACAGAGACATAAACTCTAGTACAGTCAAAAGATTGATCAAATTGACCAAAGAAAAGAATAGGATGATGTATTATCCTATTATAGTGGATCAATCCCTTAAAATAGTGGACGGCCAACATAGGTTTGAAGTCTGCAAAATGCTCGGTCTACCTATTTATTACATGATTATGGAAGTTGCTGCTAATTGGCAAGATGTCTACAGCATGAATACAACCGGGAAAAAACACAATATTTCTGAATTAATAATGCTTATTGGTAAGTATAATCATGGCCATGATAATGAATTGACTGATTTACTTGCTATTTACGATGATTATAAGGATACAAGATTGTTAATATCAACATTGGCAATTCTTTTTTTTCACTTCAACAATAGTTCAGGGCACACAATTAAGGCAATTATAGAGGGGAAGTATAAAATTAGATACAGAGACGAAACTTATCGGTTGTTAGCATTTTTAGATAGGATGAAAGAGATTGGCTTTGAAGATTGGGACAAGAACAAATTCATTTTTTCAATTACCAGGATAATATATCAGTTCAAGATAAATTATCGCTCGTTTTTAGTTACTTTAGAAAAGAATGATCGGTATTTAAAAAAGCAAAGTTGCAAAAAAGATTATATTGATCATTTAATAGCTGTTCACGATCGTAATTTAAAAGGTGATAAAAGATTGGTACCATCATTATAGGAGAGGGGAATGAATATAGAAATAACATGTCAATCTACTGGAAGCATTTCGACACTAGAAGACCTTCATATTATCCAAGACGACTTAAAGGATTTAACCGAGGGAAATTATCAGAAATTAAAAAAGTCGATGCTTGCTAAAGGGTTTTTTGCTCCGTTCTTTGTTTGGAAGAAAGATAAGGCCAATAATTTATTAGACGGAACTCAAAGAAAATTGACTTTGTTGAAAATGAAAGAAGAGGGGATTAAAATTCCTGATGAATATCCTATCGTTTTGGTCAATGCAGAAAATTATCAGGATGCTAAAGAAAGAATTTTAGCAATTTCTAGTCAATATGGGAAAATGACAGAGCTTGGTCTTAATCATTTTATTGAGGATATTGATATTTCAGTGGATGATCTTAAGGAAATGTTTTCTTTTGATTCGATTAATCTTGGAGATTTTAGGGAAATTGATATTGATAGCGGTGATTTGGGAGCTAGTGATTTCAATGATGCAGAAACAAAAGATGATGAAAAAAACCAAAAGCTATGCCCACATTGTGGAATGATAATATGAATTATGGTCTTTCTTACATGGGATCAAAGTCAAAAATTGCAAAAGAAGTTTGCAAGGTATTCCCAAATGCCAAACATTTTTATGATTTATTTGGTGGTGGTTTTTCTGTAACTCATGCGATGTTATTACATCGTAAAAATGGATTTAAGCACTTCCATTTTAATGAAATACGACCAGGAATGTGTGACTTGATAAAAGATGCAATAGAAGGGAAATATTCCTATAAGGTTTATAGGCCTGAATTTATCGATAGAGATAGGTTTCTTAGGGAGAAAGAAAAAGATATATTTATAAAAATCATATGGTCATTTGGGAATACTGGGGAAACATATATTTTTAGCAAAGAGATTGAGAAATATAAAAAATCAATGCATAATGCAATAGTCTTTAACCAATTTGACGACTTGGCAAAAGGAGTAATTGGCATAAATAAATTTCCTGATAAATCAGGAGTAAAATCAAGGCGGTTATGCTTAAGAAATAAAATAGAATATTACAGGAAAAATGGGATTCCTAAAATATTACATCAATTTTTGAGTAAAGAACAGCTCCAACAGCTTGAACGGTTCGAACGGCTCCAACAGCTCGAACGGCTCAAACAGCTCCAACAGCTCGAACGGCTCGAACAGCTCCAACAGCTCGAACAGCTCGAACAGCTCGAACAGCTCGAACAGCTTAATTATTACAATGCATCTTACGAGAAAGTGCCAATTGAAAAAGACTCAATTATATATTGTGATATACCTTATAAAGGAACTGCAGAATACGATAAAAATAAGTCTTTCAACCATAAAGAATTCTTTGAATGGGCAAATAAAATTAAACATCCTGTATATATTTCAGAGTATAGTATAAGTGATAAAAGATTTAAGCTTGTCAAAATAATAAAAAAAAGATCATTAATTTCAGCAAAAAAAGAAATGTTAATAAAGAAAGAAAAAATTTACATAAATGATTTTGGATACAGAAAGTTATACCTAAAATAAAAAAGAACATATTATAGGGAAAGCTGTCGTTCTAAAATAAAAAAAAGGGGCGGTATGTTAACGAAGGAGTATCGATGCCCAAAGATAAACCGAAAAGGTCGCCAATACCAAATGCAAAACAGTTTACCTCTGAATATCAACCTGATCCTAAAAATAGAATAGCAGGAATGAAAAAGTACTGGGAATACAGGAAGTCTAGGAAGCAATTCTTTGAACAGCTTTGTGAGGTTAAACTCCCAGATGGTAGAATAATTGATTTCTGGGGAACCGTAAAGGCCAAGTTGCACCAGTTGATTTTAGACAAGGATTCAAAGTTAGAGGAAAGGGAGAAGGTCGACCTTATAATGAAATTATGTAAAGAGTTTATGCCAGAAGATAAAACCATAAAACTTGGCAATGAAGAGGGATCTGTCATTAATATTAAATTTATTGAAGAACCTGACAAAACTAGCGACTAGAATAGTTGCCGAAACAGAGATATTATATCCTTATACCTACAAAAAAGGATGTCTTTATGCCTAACAGAGAACCAAGCCTGGATGAAATTGCGATATTTAACGGAATATTAACTCCTGAGGAAAACGCTCAACAAAAAGTGTCATTCACGGACGCTAGCAGTCAGTCAGCTGCATTTAAGACCGACATTATCACATTGTTTTGCACAGAAAATTGTTGGGTGAGGTTTGGTAGTTCGCCAACTGCAGCAGCAGATGATGGAAGCTCCACCTATCTTCCATCAACATTAATGAGAGCATATCGAGTTAAAAGAGGCGATAAGCTAGCGGTTATCAGAGACACAAGTAGCGGTGATCTTCATATTAATGGGGGTGCGTGATGTTATTCGGTCAACAAGGCGGTAGCGCCGGTATTACTAAACTTTCTAATATGGAATATATTGATTTCGATTTAACTGCTACTCCAGATCATCAAGAAGGACGACTGCATTGGGATGATGACAGTGGAACGCTTGAAATAGGATTACCTGGTGGTGAGGTTAAGCTCCAAATAGGTCAAGAAACCGTTATCAGAGTAAAGGCATCAGAAGCAATCGACAACGGTGAACTTGTTTACATAGATGGTGCGGACGGAACAAATCCGACTGCTTCACTTGCTGATGCAAGCGCTGTCAGTGCATCTAAAACGCTCGCAATGGCAACGGAAGATATTGGCAGCGGTCAATTGGGTTATGTTACGGCCTTTGGCCTCGTAAGAGATATCCCTGTTCCGGTAGCTACTTATTCGGACGGCGATCCAATATATCTAGATGCAACACCAGGAGCATTTACTAAAACAAAATTAGATCATCCAAACTTTAGAATAAAAGTAGGTTATGTTTTAAGAGCGCATAACACCGAGGGTGTTGTCTTTATTTCTATCAACGGTGACCAGTGGCTTAAAAGAATGCAGGCAAGCGGTGAACCTACTGGTTATGACGGTGATCAATCGCAATTAGTCCCAGACATTTCTATTTCGACAAGAACGGTTTCTGTCGCAGTTCAAGGCGGACAAACTTATTTCAATTTTTGGTCGAAAGGTAGGGAATTTAGAAAGACATCAACGCAACAAACTACAATTGGAGATACAACTGGACTTCATTTCATCTATTTTGATGCTGATGGAGAGTTACAAAACTCAATGACTCCTTGGACGTTTGGAAGTGGTTTAACTTACACCGCAATCGTCTATTGGTATCAACCTGGTGGGAAAGGTTTATTGTTAGATGAGAGACATTTAAATGTAATGGACTGGTCAACCCATAAATATCTGCATGAAACGATATCTTGTAGGTATGAAAGTGGTTTAGCAGGAACATTTAATGATAATGGAGCTTTTACTATAACCGCTGGCATAATACACGATGAAGACTTAGAAATAAGCATTTCAGAAACAACAGATTGCACTATCCTTTACAGAGATGGAAGTCTTGACTGGAATTTTGATATTAATGATGCAAAATTCTACAAAGAAACTGCAGATGTAATTCAATATGATAATGCCGGCACATTAACTGATGTACCGAATAGCTCACATGTCTCCTATTATATATTTGCTTCAAATGATAGTAATGATTCTATTTGGAGTATAATGGGTCAAAGAACAGATAGCACTCTGGCAAATGCTATTTTAAATCAAAATCCAAGCAGCTTAACCCTCGGCACTCTTCCAAGTCCAGAGATGAAGCTCCTTTATCAGGTAATATTGAAAAGAACCACGACAAGCGAGACAGTAGAAAGAACGGTTGATTATCGTGAAGTTTCTACATTACCTTCTACAAACTATGTTGGAGTTTCTCATCAGGCCTTGTCAGATTTAAATTTGGCCGCGGATAGCATCACTTACGGTCATATCGATGATCAATCTCAAACAATTGCAGGTGCAAAAAGAATAATTAAACCTCGAGCTACAAAGACCGGGGATTATGCAATGCTTGCTGCAGACGAGGTCATTTTAGCGGACGGCAATGGTGCAAGTGTTGATATAACAGCGCCAACTCCATCTGACGGTCGGGTTATAACAATTAAGGCGATCGATATTAGTAACACAGTTCGATTACTTCCAAATGGTGCCGAAACGTTTGACGGTGCCGCAAATTACACGTTTGTAGCTCAATATGAATCTAGGACTTATATTTCCGATGGAACTAATTGGTTTGCCATTGGATCAATTGGAGCAATTGTATTATGATAAAACGCATAGGCGATAGATTTTTGCTACTCTCCAAGGACGGTAAAAAACGCCTTGGGGAGTTTCCCACTAAACTTCAAGCAGAAGAAAGGGAAAAAGAAATAATCAGAATCAAAAGAGCAAAGGCACTTGAGAAATTCAAAAGCGATAGGTCAAAAGCTAACATAGTCTAAGAAAAAGAACGAACCTTGGTCATTCTATTTAATGAATATCACAATAAAACACACGAAACAGTTTACTACACTGAGAAAGGATAAACGCCGGATCGCCGTACTAGAGGGGTCGTCTCGGAGCGCAAAGACTTATAGCGTTATCCAATTACTGATATCATTTTGCCTTGCTAGGAAGGTGCGTTGTACGGCTGCGCGTCTTAAGTTAACTTGGGTAAAAGCTACAATTTTCTTAGACTTCATCGATATATTGCAAAATCACTTCAATCTATATGATCCAAATGCAATGAACAAAACTGAATCGATTTACACTTTCCAAAACGGATCAACATTTAGATTCCTAGGTCTTGATGAAACCCAAAAGCTGCATGGATATAAGGGCGATATTCTTTGGATCAATGAGGCCATGGAATGCTCAAAAAATTCATTCACCCAACTAGCAATGCGAACGACCGGAAAGATATACATTGATTACAATCCAAGCGCAGAATCACATTGGATTTATGATACAGTTATACCACGTGACGATTGCACCTTCATTAAGTCAACCTACAAGGACAACCCTTTCCTTGAACAGGCCATTATAGACGAAATAGAGCGCCTGAAACCTACTGCTGAAAACATAAAAATGGGGACTGCAGATGAAACTCTGTGGAAGATTTACGGTCTAGGAGAAAGGGCCGCACACAAAGGTCTTATTTTTGGTGGAACTGAAATATGTAAAGAATTACCGCCAAAGGAAGAGTGGAAGAAACACGCCTATGGGATGGATATGGGTTATAGTAATGATCCGACTGCCCTAAGTTTAGTTGTCCTTTCACAAGGTGAGTTATATTTTAAACAGCTTCTTTATGAAAAGGGACTAGTGAACAGGAAAGATCCAAGAAATCCTCAACAAAAGTCAATTGAGCAAAGACTTGAAGAGCTTGAGATACCAAAAAATGCCGAGATATGGGCCGACAGTGCCGAACCAAAGACAATTAAAGATCTTCAAAATGCTGGATATTTCAATTTGCAAGGAGCGGACAAGGGGAAGGATTCAATAGTTAATGGTATTCAGAATATATTAAGATATAAGACTTATATTACAGAAGATTCATTGGACTTTATAAAAGAGCGAAATAATTTCAAGTGGGCCGAAAGCAAGGACGGAAAGATATTAAATAAACCAGTAGATGCCTTTAACCATTTATGGGACGCTACTAGATACTGTTGTTCTATGAAATTCAGAATGGTTTACGAGGACAAGTACAAAGCTACCTCACCGATCGATAGATTAAAGAAGGGCAAAACACTAGAGGAGAAACTAAAATACTATGAAAACAGAAGGCGACTCGAATCTGCATTTTAATAAAGAGGAAATGTATAAGGCAATAGATGAGGCATTGTCATGCGGTGCCACAGTGTCTATTGATGAATATCTAAACGGTGTATATGTACAACCAAAGCAATCTTTTAAACATAATGACAATGACATGTACAAAAAAGATAACGATATAAACATGAGAGCAATGGAACATAGAAGAAAAAAGATTGAATTAGAAAACAAGAAAGGTAAATCAATAAATGTTTTTATGTTCGTTTTGTTTTTCATAGCTATTAGTGGAGTAATTCTCGTAATACAAGATATTGTAAGGGACGGTCTAAAACACTCAATTAAATCTAATAGCAATTTCATGGTTGATGAGAAAATATATAGATGCAAATTAATAAGGACACCAAATATTATATCTGAATGGGGAGAATTAGAGTGAGACAGAAATCAATAGTTGATATAAAAGAAATGGTCAAAACAGTGGCCGAAGTCCATTCCATTGAAATTCATTTTATTTTTGCGCTTATTGAGGCGGAAAGTAATTGGGATCAATGGGCGGTCAAGTATGAACCTGGTTATAGATGGGCGGTCAAAAATCCAGACTTGAATGGTTTTAAATGCTCAAAAGATACTATTGATGGAATGCAGTCTTTCTCTTATGGATTGTGTCAAATAATGGGAAGTCACTTCTACGAATTTGGATATAAAGGATTCTGTACTCAGTTATTGGAACCAAATCTTAACATAGAGATAGCTTGTAAATTGCTAAAGTGGCTAAAAGAGAAATGGGGTGATAACCCTGCAAGCTTGTATGCTGCCTATAATGCTGGAAGTGTGATCATGGTCGATGGGCAATACCAGAATCAAGAAAATGTGGATAGGTTTATGGATATTTATAACGATAATTCATTTTGTTCTAATTTGCAGAACAGTGTTAGATTTTTTAATCAAGGAGTTGAAGATGGTAGCTATATTGATTCTAATCAGTAATTTTTGTAACAGCAATGCATTGGATTTTAAAAAAGAATGCATTGTTGAAATGAAATATTGTGTTGAGAATAGCAAAGAAGTGTCGATGGAAGATGCTTACAAGTGGTGTTCAGATAATTATCATGAATAGGGAAAACAATGATCAAGAAAAAAGAGTATTATAAATGGGAAAGGATCAAACTAATTGATGATAGGACTTATCCTCATATTTCTTTTGTTACTGCATATTATTTTATGGGCGTTCCAGTTTATAAATATGAAAAATATGTACCTAACAAAATAGACCAGTTTGATGTTGAAGAAGAAGACGGTGGATATGTTGAAACTATACCAATGAAAAAAACAGGCACCTATGATCCATCCAGGGATGAGGCGAAAAAATTAGAGGGAGAAATTGACGGGAGTTTTGATTAATCCCGATGAAACTTAACACCCTTTTTTAATGCGCTTGCTTCATTACCAGATATTTTAGCTCCCCTTTCAACTGCATTTTTCAAAGTCGAATCATTAACATATTTACTTTTCTGCACTTTCTTTTTAGGTGAAGGTTTATCATTGCCACCAATAATACACCCTCTTTCTTTGCAGATTCTTTTGTATTCGTCGTAATGACTGACTTCTCTTCCAAGGCTATGTTGATAACCAGGTTTGAATCCATCCCTTATTCTAGGGGGGTTTTGTAGCTCTTCTTTATACCCGTCGAAAATAGTATGAATATTCTTTTTCTTTTTCAGAAACGCCTCTGCCTCTTCTGGAGAAAAGAACATTAATGATCCGTCGCTAAACTCATATTTATAGTATCTTGTGCTTGCCATAAAATTACCTTATTATTAAAGGGACGTGTCATATTTAAATATAAGGATGCATTAGTGGATAAACCAGAAATAATTGTCAAGATTGATAAATTATATAAAGAAGCAAAAGAATATAGAAAACAATTTGAAAGCAAATGGAAGGAAGAACAACGTTTTTACATGGGCAAACAATGGAAGTTTGCAGATAAGCGCCCAGTAAAGAACTGGTGTTTTACAATTGTAGAAGGCGAGCTTCCAATCCTAACAGATAGCAGGCCGGCAAGTGATGTCGTACCCTATCAAGCAGAAGAAATGGAAGATGCCAAGGTTCTTTCGTCTGGAATGCACTATATTTATGACGAGCAAAACTTGATGCTTAAAGTCAGTGAAGTGATGAGGAATGCATTGAAGGCAGGCCCTTGCGGTTATCACTATGTTGGTCATGATCCATGCGGTGAGAAAGGTGAAGGCAAGATCACAATTAAGACAATGCCGTGGGATCAAGTTTATCTTGATCCATCTGCCAATTTAATTGAGGATGTTGCTTATGCAATCCTAGAGATTCCAACAAAAAAAGAAGATGCAATCCGACTTTGGCCTAAAAAGAAAAAGAAAATAGAAGAACTATCGACATCAAACAATAATGCAATTGGTGATACTCAAGACGAATATATTGATCCAACACGCTGGGATGGTATTGGCGGTATTACTGATGATACCTTTGAAAAGAGTCGGTATCAGTCAGAGGACACACTAACATTAAGGGAATCATGGATAAAAGACTATTCCATGGAGAAGATTCCACCAGAGATAACAGAAGAGGAAATAGTAAAAGAATCCCAAGAAATAATGCAAGGGATTAACCCTGATATTGGTCTTTATGAAAACCATGAGGAGCATATGAGAGGCCATGAGGAGCATAAAGTCGCAATTGCTGCCTCTGCGCTAGGAGTTCCAGAAGAGTTAATAACAGATGAAATGATAGAACAGGTCAAAGCTAGCGATCCAAATATTGCATTAATGCTTACTCTTTTGGACGACCATATCGACGAGCATGTTATACACAATGAAGATAATCCAAAAGCTGAAAGACCTAAATATGTAAACAATCTAAGATTGGTAATCAGCATTGATCATTTAGTTTTATTTGATGGAACGCCAGATGTTGAGGACGGAATGATTCCTCTGGTAGCTTACTATTGTTATAAAACAGGAGATTCAATTTATGGGTTTTCAGAAATTAGAAATATTATATCAAGCCAAAAGTCGTATAACGAAATGGATTATTCGGAATACAAGGGCCTTAAGCTTAACACTAACAGCGGTTTCGTAAAGGACGAAAATAGCGGAGTCGACAGCGATACCCTTACCAATGTTGAGGGACTTGTAATTACCAAGGTGCAAGGCACAGAGGTAAGACGACTTGATCCTGGAACGGTATCTCCTCAACTAGGGATGAGGAAACAAAATGATCAAATTGCTATGGAGCAAATTTCCGGAGTGAATGAGGCAACACAAGGTCGAAGACCTGTTGGAGTGACCGCTGCACAGGCCATTAGATATTTACAAGAACAATCCGTAGGCCGAATAAGACTAAAGACAAGGATGCTTGAAGAATACTCTCTGTTAAGACTTGGTAAGCTTATTACAGCAAGAATCGTTAATTACTGGAACACTGAAAGGATGCTCCGTATCTACGATCAAAACGGAAAGATACAATATGTTAAATATGATCCTGATAGAATTCAGCAAATGCGATATGAAGTTAAAGTCGTTCCAGGATCAACAGCAGGACTAGACAAGGAATCGATCTTTACAGTTATGTCCAACTTGGCCGATAAGGGAATGATTCCACCTAAGACTTTTATAGAATCTGTAGACATCCCTTACAAAAATAAAATCCTAGAAGACATTGAAGCAAACGACCAATTAAGAATGCAGGCCGAGGCATTGGCCGCAGAAAATGAAGAGTTGAAAGGAATGCTTCAAGAAGCAGACAAGGTTCTAGGTGCCGAGGAAAATAATATTGACAATGCGCCCACAGAGGCAATTTAATTAGAGATAATTATTAATTGAACAAAGACCAACCTATTTAGGAGTCACATGCCAGAATTAGAGAATGCAGGAAATAATGTTGAAGCTAACGCCAATTTAAATGCAGATGAATTTAATGCGGAAAATCTTGATATCGGAAAACTAGATAATGCCGACGGGCTATCTTCTGATATCAGTGTTGATGCATTAAAGGAAATGGGTATCATCCTTGACGATAGCAGTAATCAAAGCGAAGTAGATCAACCAGAAGATGGAATCGAAAAGCTTGGTGAAGATGCTTCGCTAGACGATATTATTGGTGAATTAGCGAAAAACCCAAAGGAGCACGATCAAGAGATTGAAGACAAGCTTGCCCAGGATAAAGAGGATAATTCAAAGCAACCTGACAAGGACTTAGAAGAATTAGAATCGATTATCTATAAAGGTGAAGAAAGAAAGCTTAGTAAATCTGAACTAAAAGATTATGCCCAAAAAGGTTTTGATTATACACAAAAAACTCAGGAAATTTCGAAAAGAAATCTTGAGTTGGAAGAGAAGTTAAAAGGTTTAGAAGAAAAAGAAAATTCTATTCTAGCTAAACACGATGAGCAAAGACAGAAATTTACAAAAGATTTGAACGAAAAAAAACAATGGGACTTTGTTCTTACTGCATTACAAAAGCAAAACCCAGATCTTTTTGAAGAAGTTAAAGGATTCACAGAGGAATTAATGGTCAACTACCAAAACCCTCTAGTTCAAGGATTGATCGAAAAAGTCAATACCTTAGAAAATAGAGGCGTTGAGAAAGAAGACCAGGAAATTGCGAATCAATATCATAGGGAACTAAATGAAGTTAAATCTACCTTGATACCTACTCTAGAAAAGCTAGGTATAAAAGTAGACGAAAATAAGATTAAAGATGCTTGGATAAAAGGTGCCGAAAACGTAAAGGCCGCGACTTATTCAATTTATGGAGACCAAATAAGGAAACTCCAAGAATCAAAGATTAAATTGAATTCAGCAAAACGCAAGGCCGCGACTAGAAAAGTGCCGACAGCTTCAAGCATGAGGGCCGCTAAGAAAGTGGAACCTACAAGAACAAAAAAATCTAGTTACCATGATATTACAAAAAGATTAATCGGGTATTGATGCAATAAGCAAAGTCTCCTAAAAAACGGAGATTATAATGTCCTTAACTTATACACAACTGACCGCGATTACCGAAAAATTGTATATCCCTCGTCTAGTAGACGGAGTTTATGACGAATCTGCTATCTTGATGAGAATGATCAAGGGCGAATATTTCAAGTTAAAGACCGGTGGAACAAGTATCATGTGTCCTATCGTCAACAGCAAGCCAAGTGAAGGTGGATATTACTCAGACCTTGATGAATTATCGACCAGCAGCACTGACAATTTGACCGCTGCTTCTTATGACTGGAAGCAAATTTACGAACCTGTACGTATTTCTAGAAGCGACATCCTAAAGAACTCTGGTGATGCCCAAAAACTTTCTTTAATTGAAAGTAAAATGACAATTGCTGAAACAAATATCAGAGAAAATCTTTCTCTAGGTCTTTATTCTGATGGAACAGCTGACACTGGTGCATTGACAACAAAGCAATTAACAGGATTTGCAGCTATTCTTAGCACTAGCTCAACACTTGGCGGTATTGCTGTTGCTGACTTTGCAGAATGGATTGCGACCGTTAAGAACAATAGCGGAACAAATCGCGCTCTATCATTGAATTTAATGCAACAGACAGACAACGCGGCAAGATACAAAGGCGCGAAACCAACAATGCTAACTTGTGACAAAGATGTTTACGATCAAGTATGGGCGCTATTTCAACCTCACCAAAGAATCTTTAACTCAAATATGGCCAAACTTGGATTTGAAGATGTTCTAGAATTCAATGGTAAACCTATAATCGTAGACGAGCATGCTTCTGCAAATCAAATGCTTTTCATTGACGAGAAGAATACTTATTTGGCATTCCATCGCGATGAAAACATGAGAGTTGAAACTCTAGAAAGACTTGAGACATCAAATTCAATGCTATCTAGAATTTTCACAATGGGTAACTTAGTTACTCACTCTAGAAGATCAAATGGTCTACTAGACGATATTGAAGTTGCTTCATAATAAAAATTTTCTAGGAAGTATTGATTAATTAACTAATTTACAGGAGAAAAAATATGAAATCTTTCCTCACAAGCTTACTTTTAATGTTTGGTTTGTTATTTGTAACATCTGTTCAAGCATTAATAACAACCCCTTATTCAAATTCTTTTGACAACACAGGAACTGTTAAATTCAGAGACCGCGTTGTTATTAAAGTTAGAGCGAATGGCACCACTGCAATAACAAAAGGTCAGTGTGTTTATTATAATACAACATCAGATGATGGTATTACCGTTGATGCTATTCCTTTAATCCTTCCTACTGATGGCAAGACTGGAACTTCACTTTTCCCAGCATGCATGGCCATGGAAGCGATTGCAGTAAATAAAGACGGAAAATGTCTAGTATTTGGTTATACAGATGCATTACTATTTGACGGTGGAACAACTGCCGTTGCCGGTGAGCCAATCTTTTGTGGATCACCAAATAGTGCCGGTAGATTTATGGCCATTGCTCATGGAAGTGTCAACGCTTACAATAGACCAGTTGGTCAATTCCTAGATGCAAGTGCCGCATCAGCTTCTGTTGAGGCATTCGTTAATTTTCTATAAAGGTTGTTGATGGATCATTTTAATATATATTGGGGAGCAGTAATTTTACTGCTCCCTCTTTGGATAAGAATAGAAAAAATACCGGTAGACATGCGTTTCACCAAGGACATGTTTTTTAATGTTTGTGTAATGATGTCTTTAGTTCTATTTGCCAGAAGAAAAAAGATAGATATTAAAATACTAAGTATCTGTTTAGGAATTATCTTTGTTTCATTCTATAATCAATGGCTCATTACATCTTACGCTGTAATAAATCAGTTTATTTGCGTTGTAATGGGCGTTCTTTGCTTCATTCAATTTCACTCAAAACTAAAAAAGAATGATGAAAATTTTTATCTAAATATATTGTCAATATCTGCAATTATACAGGCCGTTTTGGTCGTGTTCACTTATGCAGACATTAATTTATATTATTACATTATAAAGATTTTCAACTGGGGAGCTAACTATAAGCTAGGAAGCTCGATGATTCCATATCTAGGAAGTCTGGGCAATCCTATGGTTTGCTCTACTTTTCTATCAATTACGACTATTTCATTGTTAAGGAATAAATGGTTCTTATTTTTGCCATTAAATTTGTGGGCCATTTATTTAACAGATAGCGCTTCTGGAATAGTAAGCTGTTTCTTTGGGTTGTTTACATATTTTATGATGAAATATTTCAAATCAAAGAAGATTACTTTCCTATCGATTGGTTTTTTAATCTTTCTAGGGAGTGTTTTGGTCGCATTTGGGCGTGAAAAGTTTTCTTTATTAGACGATAACAATCGGTTTATTGTTTGGAAGCAATCTTTGACTTTTATTGATGGAATTAATGTTCTTTATGGAAGAGGGCTTGGATTTATAGCAGATAATTATAGTAGGGTTTATCCAATTTATGGAGAACCTTTCAGACATTTGCACAATGAATATTTAGAGGTTTTTCTTGCATATGGCATAATTGGATTATTAATTTTATTATTAACTTTATTTGTAATGCTCAAGAGAGCAAATAACACTATAATAATTAGTATAGTCATTGCTTATTTAATAACAATGATCACAAGCATTACATTACACATAAGTGCGACCGCTATAATTGGGATTTTATTAGTAGCGTTTTGTCTTATTAAAGGAGAAAAAAATGGCCTTAATAACTGCAGTACGAGGACCGAATATAATTAACTTGGGAGCTGTAAAATTAAAAATAATCAAGTGTACATTTACATCAGTAACTGGTGGAGAAGTTAAAACTGGATTTGGTCAAGTTATAGGAGCTATTTACCAACCTGAAACTTCTGATGATCATGGCGTTGTTTATATGAATAGCGCATCAGCTTCCGCAACAGAAGACGACTTTGGCAGTGTTTATGTTGATGGCGTAACTCAAGATGATGTCGGATATCTCTATTGCATAGGAGTGTAAAATTTGGGCGCATGGAACGGTCTTGATCTACAAACTGAGTTTAGTACAATACTGAATGATACTAGTACTTCCTTCAAAACAGAAGTATTGCGATGGATGAATGAAATCCAGATTGATATTTGTTCGCGTTTTGCGTGGAATTTTTTGCGACAAAAAGGCAAGAAAGTCCTAACAGCAGAAACAGAACAGCAATTACTGGACTTAGGTCAACCAACGGCCCCTACAGCTGTAATTGCTGCCGGTGGATCATTAACTGAGGATTCTGTTTATTCAGTGATAATCACGTTTGTTGAGGGCGTGGCGGCCATTGAGAGCAAAGCAGGAGTAGCTAGTTCCAATGTTACCGCCACTTCTGCAAACAAAACGATAACTGTCACGGATATTCCAACCTCTAGTGATCCTTTGGTCACTGCAAGGAAGGTTTACTTGGTAAAAGACAGCGGTGAACCGCTCTATTACTCAACAATAAGTGACAACACGACAACAACGGCATCTATCACTGCTGACTCCTCAAGCACAATAGAGGCACCAGATCATTCATATTTTAATAAACTATCGGGAAATCTTTTTCTAGAAGGAGATAGCTCTGGTTATATTAACTATGAATCAATCGATCAATTAAGGTTAATGTTCCAAGGTTCTTGGTCTACTGGTACTCCTGAATTTTGGTCAGATATTGATGATCAATCGGTGATAATTTATCCAAAACCTAGCTCAGCATTAACATTAAGTTTTTATTATTTTAAATTACCATCAATGATTTTCGCAGATGCAACTAGCATTCCCACTATTCCTATTTGGATGAAAAGGGTTTTAAAGGCCGGAGTCATTGCTCTAGGATATGAATTTAGAGACCGCGCTGGTACTCAACAAAAATTTGCAAATTATGAAACATATTTGCAAAGTTACATATCCAAGCAAGGACGAAATAAAAAAACACCAACAAGGGTAAGGGATGTTGTAGGCAATAGCGATGGTTGGAGTATTTAGTGCCTCTTTCAAAAAGAACAAAGAAAACTTATAAGACTTTTGATCTTCCTTTGAGTTATCGGATAAATGACGAAAATGATCGATTTTTATCAGTTTCAAATGTTTTTTCGAATCAAGGGCGACTAGAAACCAGATATGGGATGTCTAGGTATAATTCAACAAAGCTAGGTGATGGTAGCACAAAGGTTTCATCGATTTCTTATTTCAAAGATGTTGATGATACAATTGTCATTTTTGCTAAAGTTGGGACGGTGCTCTATTCAGTCGATGAAGTTGGTACTCACACCGAATTAAAGACTGGGTTAACCTCTACAACAAAACACCGTGGGCTAACGCTCAACAACCGACATATCATTTCAATAGAATCAGACGGTCTTTATCAATATGATTCAACTAACGGATTTACACAGCTAGGACAAGATGCACCAACGGCCCCTACAACGGCACTCGAAGCTGCAGGATCGCTATCAGATGCAGTTTGGCTTGTTAAGCTTACCTTCTACTCCTCTACGACAGGTTTCGAGACAAATGCAGGCACTGCAGGCACAACAAGGACAACATCGGCACCAAACTCAAGGGTAGCTCTTACCGCTATCCCATCGACTGCAGACAATGCGACTATTGACAAGGTCAGGATTTACGCCTCAAAGGACGCAGGGAGCTATTTTTTCGCTGCTGAGATAGCTTTGGGCACGACAACATATGACCTAGATGCCGATCCAACAAGTTCCTCTACTCCACCAACAACCCATGCAGCTCCTCTTTCAGGCGGTGGGAAGTTTCTAACTGAATTTAATAAGAAGCTTGTTTATAGTGGGAATGATACCTATAAGAACGATATTTTCTTTTCTGAGCAAGATCTTCCAGATGCTTTTGACGATAACGGTGATTCCCAGCTTGTCTTATTCGCTTCAGGAAATGGAGCGGTGACAGCGATTGCAACAGGATTTTTTAATGACTCAAACCTTGATCCATATTTGGTTATATTCAAAAGGAATCGGACTTTAATTTATTCAGAGATTGGCGACAATGCAAGATTCTCTGTTTTATCAGACACAGTCGGTTGTCTTAATGACGCGACTGTTGAAATTAGAAACGGTGATGTCTTCTTTTTATCGGAAAGAGGTTGGCATGCGATAATCGATGGGCGTCTAGTTAAGGATTCAAAGGACAATGTCCTTACCCTAGGAAACGGTGACATCGACGATATTTTCACAATTGGTACCGGGTATGAAAATGAAATAAATATAAACCAATCTTCCCTTTTTCATTCTGTTTATTACCCTAGACTAGACCAATATATTACATGGATTGCAGAAGGGAGCTCAACAGACACTACAAAAGCATATGTTTATGAGTTTTCAACGTCACATGGGTTTAAAGTCTATAATTTCCCGATGAGCATAGTTTCATCCTCTATTGCAGAAGATAGCAGCAATAACTCTATCGTCCTGCTTGGAGATGAGGCAGGGTATATTTACAAGCACTCTATAAAAGAAAGTAAATCAGACACTAATTCAAACAATGAAAGAGTAACACTGAATGCATTCGCTATTTTGTCGTGGATTGACATTGATGATTTTGCAACAACTTACAACTTTAGAGACATCTTCATTCAACAGATAGGTGAAGACGACGATATTACAGTGAAAGGGTTTATAAATTATGACCTTTCAGATTTTGTAACTAAAACATTTGCATTTGATGCTCCAGGCGGTGGATTTATACTTGATTCGTCTAAATTAGATGAGGATGCCCTTGGTGATTCCAGGGCGGCAAACGTTCAATATGCAGATATTAATCGATCCGGACAAACATTTGCGATAGGTTTCTATCTAGATAAACTAGACGGCAGAATGAGTTTAATAAAAGCACAAATAGATTTTAATAAAAATGGGAATAGGAATTAATTTTATGAAAACATTATCTTTTTTATTACTACTAGCATTTATAATAAATTTTAATGCTTTTGCTGGCACTTGTTCTTCCATTTCTTATACTTCAAGCACTGCTAACTCTACTTTAACGAGTACCAAGTACAATACTGATAACTCTACTGTTTACAATTTTGTAAACGCTTATGATGCCGGGTGTATCTCATCGCAAACTCTAGAGGCAGATTCTCTAGACCAAACAGTGGCAACAGGTTTTGCGGCACCACTAAATGGCGTCTTTGATGGTTGTAAAGTGACCAGAGATTCAGCAGCGACACTTTTAATAGGAGAGTGCATTGCATCTGTAAATAACAACTGGATAAAAACAGCAACAGGTACTGCCGTTGCATGGTCTGACTTAGATACTGGAGCGGAAGCTGCTAGCACGTTTTATTATGTTTATATAGATAGTCTTTCCGATGGAGCAACACTTACACCAGTTGTTTCAGTCACTCCCCCCGGCACCAATGGGATGAATGGAAGTGATAGAGTACTTGCAAGATTTTATAATGACGGAAGCAGCGACATCATTGAAACTGTCTCACAATGGCAAGTTAATAAGTTTGAATCTTATAGAATTAGAGCAATCTACGAGACAAGCGCAGGTCAAACAATCGATAATAATAGCATTGAGATAGTAGATTTTGGAACTAAAGTTAAAGATAATTATTCCGCAGTAACAGTAGGCTCTTCATGGAAGTTTACAGCACCAATTGCTGATTATTACGATATAAAGGCCTTTGGATATTTCAATTCAGCATTCGATGCCGGTGAGCTAGTAACAGGAAATATATATAAAAAT
>Ga0180433_10004031_pt1 | contig 20919 bp, 13 predicted proteins | sample SS_ome_8_FD_132980 | JGI IMG/M metagenome (GOLD analysis project Ga0180433, IMG submission 132980) | Hypersaline lake sediment archaeal communities from the Salton Sea, California, USA - SS_1_D_1 metaG | ecosystem: Environmental > Aquatic > Non-marine Saline and Alkaline > Hypersaline >... | reverse complement strand
ATACGTCCAAGAAAAGACCGACGGCAAGGTCGGATACATATATGTGCCGGACACCGGAAGCCGGGGTCAGAGGGAACTGTTCCGTCAGTTCTACGGCCAGATGAACAAAGGCGCGCTGATTATCGACGAGCGGTGGAACGGGGGCGGCAACATTGCAGACAGATTCATCGAGCTGCTGAACCGTCCCATCTACTTGCATCTGTTTGAGCGCTACGAGAACGACTGGCGCATCCCCACCCTGAGTCACCAGGGCCCCAAGTGTATGCTGATTAACGGTGAAGCGGGCTCGGGCGGTGACATCTTTCCGTATCTGTTTCGCAAGGCTGAGCTGGGAAAACTCATCGGCATGCGGACCTGGGGCGGTGTGATCGGCATATACAAGAATCCGCCCCTGATTGACGGTGCTCGATTGACCGTGCCGTTTATCACCTTTTATGAAACGGACGGCACGCTTACCATGGAAGGGCACGGCGTCGATCCGGATATAAAAGTCGTTGACGATCCGGCGCTGATGGTCGAGGGAGGCGATCCGCAGCTTGACGCCGCCATTGAGCACATGCTGGATGAGCTCAAGAAGAACCCGTATGTGCCGGCCGAACGACCGCCGTACCCGGATCGGAGCGGCATGGGCATCCTGGAGGAACAAAAGTAGCAGAATCTTCCTCAGTGGGGTTTTGTAGCGGTATTTGGCTGATGAGGTCAGGGTGATTCAAATAGACTGACCATACTCTATCAGTATGTCCCCGAACCGTCCGAGATTCAATTTGCGGGCCAAGCTCTGCCGTGTTACAATGCGGACAGTTGATTAGTTGTAGTTCGTTGTGGTTTTATGATGAGGTAGTGATATGTTTATGATGAAAAGAAGTCCTCGCGTTCTATCTATAGCAGCCGTGATGGTTGTTTGTACAGTCGGTGTGGCTCTTTGTGCCAGCGAAAGCAAGAAGGAGGTGGCGACCGAATCGCGCACGACGGCCGTAGAAGAGGCGAAAATCCCTTTTCAGACGGATATGGATAAGGTCAGCTATGTCATTGGAACCCAAATCGGCAGTGGTTTGAAGGCGCAAAATATAGATGTGAACGTCGCGTTCCTGGTGCAGGGGATTAAAGAAGCACTTTCAGGGAAAGAGCCGGCTATCAGCAGGGCCGAGCAGCAAGAAATCATAATGGAATTTCAACAGAAACAGCGCATGAAGCAAAATGCAGAGGCAACGAAAGAAATGGGCGAAGAAAATGCTTGGAAGTTGAATCTGAAGAAACCGGAATTGATGACCTTCGATTCTAATAAGGACTACTTCTGGATTCTTCAAACGAATAAGGGGACCCTAAAGATTAAACTCATGCCGGACGTTGCTCCCATGCACGTAACGAGCACCATCTTCCTGACGGAAAAGGGCTTCTATGATAACTTGACGTTTCACAGGGTTATTCCGGGCTTCATGGCGCAAGGGGGCTGCCCGCTCGGCACCGGCAGGGGAGGTCCCGGCTACAAATACGATGGTGAATTCGATCCCAACGTAAAACATGATCGGCCCTATCTGTTGAGCATGGCCAATGCCGGGCCCGGTACGGATGGAAGCCAGTTCTTCTTGACGTTCAAAGCCACGCCTTGGCTCGACGGCAAACATACCATCTTTGGCGAAGTGGTCGAGGGCAAGGATGTTATGAAGAAGCTGGAGGCAGCCGGTACGCGAAGCGGCAAACCCAAGGAAAAACTAATAATCACAAAGGCTACTATTGAGACCCAACAGAAGTAGTAGGCCGCAGGACAGGTCCTGAGCGTGCCATGCGGTGAGTGAGAGATGCTGGTAGGAATACTCGTCTCGGTGGAGCGCCGAACCATAGCCGGGAAGGAGGTCAGTTGATGTTGGACAATCCTATTCATCGGCGAGATTTCCTCGAGAAGATGGGCACTGTCTCGATGGGGACACTTCTGGCGGGGGCTTTGCCCGCACGGCAAACGTCTGCGCAAGAGCAGCAGGCCAAGAAGAGCTGGCAGCCTATCTCTGACCGAAAGCTGCGCGTCGGAATCGTGGGCTATGGCGTATGCCGCTTTGGGGCTGCATTTGGGTTCCAGGACCACCCCAATGTCCAGATTGTTGCCGTCAGCGATTTGATTCCCGACCGCCGCAGAGGGTTGATGAAGGCGTGCCGGTGTGCCAAGTCGTACGAGTCGTTAGAGGTATTGGTGACAGACCCGGAGATCGAGGCGGTTTTCGTCGCGACGGATGCGCCCAGCCATGCGCGACACTGCATCGACGTGCTCAACCACGGCAAGCACGTGATGACTGCGGTGCCGGCGGTGTTCGGGTCGGTTGAACAAGCCGGACAGCTTCTGGAAACGGTCCGGAAGACCGGTCTAAAGTACATGATGGCTGAGACGAGCTGCTTTCGGGCCGACTGCTACGCCATGCGGCAGACCTATCAGGCTGGCGGATTCGGTAGGCTCATTTACTCCGAAGGCGAGTATTATCACTACCACGCCAAGCCGATTGGCTCATTCAAAGGCTGGCGCATCGGCTCGCCGCCTCTGTGGTACCCCACACATTCCACGGCCTATTACGTCGGCGTAACCGGCAAGCGGTTCACGGCGGTATCCTGCGTCGGCTTCAACGCGGGATTTCCAGCCTACAAACCTGGGGCCAACAAGTACGGCAACCGCTTTACCGACGAGGTGGCGCTGTTCCAGACCAGCGAGGGCGGCTCATCTCGAATGCTTATGTGCAAGGGTGTCCACAGCCTGATTGTCGAACGGGGCCGTGTATTCGGCGAGCGAGGCTGGATGGACGGCACCGACTACCGCGGGGCGGCAAAGAAGCTTCCCGACACAGCCCGTCCGCCGCTTCCGCCCGGCATGCCCGCCGGCGGACACGGCGGCTCTCATGGCCTTTTGGCGAATGAATTCATCACGTCGATCCTGGAGGACCGTGAGCCGGTGGTGAACATCTATGAGGCGCTGGCGATGACGGTGCCGGGCGTCATTGCTCACCGCTCGGCGCTCAAGGACGGTGAGACGCTCAAGGTGCCGCAGTACGCCCCGCCCAAAGGTTAGAGATAGAAGATTCTTTGTCCAAGTCGGTTCAGAATAGAACACAAAAAGTGGAGGTACTCTAACCATGAAATTGAGTCTCGATTCCGTCGGATACGGGGGCTATTTCACCGCGCCGGGAGAACAAGCCACCCTTGAAGAGGCGATGAAAAGGGCGGCAAGATTCGGCTATGATGCAATCTGCATTTACGCACACCGTCCCATAGGTTTTCCCATGGACATCAATGCCGACCGGCGCAAGAAACTTGTAGACCTTGCTCGCGAGCTGGACCTCGAATTCGGTGCCGTAGTCTGTTGCACGAACTTTCAAGAAGCCAACCACGTGCTCGTGTATCCGCAGGAAAAGGAAATAATGTATGTCAGGTCCGCCGTCGATCTGGCCCAGGACATAGGGGCGAAGGTAGTCCGCGTCCTTGCGGCATTCTACGGCTATTTCCAGAACCTGTATGCAAGTCAGGGCTATGGTGCTCCGGCTTTTGAATCACGTTCCAGGAGAGTTTCACGGAATGAGGACTTTCTGGAGGCTTGGCATCAGGTCCGAAAGGGCCTCACTGAGGTGGCGCTGTATGCTCAGGACAAGGGGATAGAGTTGGCGCTGCAGACGCACCCGGAAATCACCGGCAACAACGAAGAGACCCTTGCGATGATTGAGGAAGTGGGCGTCGAGAGCTTGAAGGTGGGCCTTGACCTGCCGCTGTTCGAGGCGTTCGATCACCAGTTTGTCACCAAGACGGTCTACAGTATGAAGGGGCTTATGATCTACTCGCATACCATAACGCTGGCGAAGTCGGCGACGGTGGGCGGTGCTCCCTACAGTTGGGAGGAGGTAACGCCGGGCAGCCCCAAAGACACGCTGCCCTGGGAGGTCTTCCTGAAGGCGTGTAAGGAGATCGGCTACGACGGTTACCTGTCCCACGAGCAGTGCTCGCCGATCATCGTAAAAGGTCATAAGCTCGGCACTCTCGAGACGGTTGACCAGCGCTATGTAGATGCACGCCGATACTTCAGAGGCTTACTGAAAAAGCTTGATTGTTACACCGGCCATAAAGCGCTATAGCCCGGTCAGTCAGCACACCGGCGATTTCATAGCAGCATTTGGTTGCGGGGATTGCGCGTCTCTCCCACGCTGGTCACGTAGATGCCGGATTGGTCTTTAATGGGGCACTTGTTCTGACAAATCCCACAGCCCACACACAACTCCGGATTCACGTGGGGCTGCTGCACCAGCACTTTCTCGCCAGCGTCATTTAGTACCTCGACTTCTTCGACCCAGATAGCTTTGTCCGGCGTGGGACAGTGCTCCTCGCACACGATGCAGGGGCGACCAAACGCATAGGGAAGGCAGCGGCTCTTGTCCACAAATGACTGGCCGATCTTTATTTGCTGTTTTTCCTTCAGGCTCAACTCGCGGATGGCACCGGTAGGGCACACCTGGCCGCAAAGCGTGCACTCGTACTCGCAGTATCCCGTATCCATGTCCAGCACCGGCGTCCACAGCCCTTCGACTCCAGCGTGCAGCCAGGCCGGTTGGATAGCGTTCGTGGGGCACACTTTCATGCACTCGCCGCAGCGGATACAGCGGCTCAAGAATTCATCCTCACCAACGGCGCCGGGCGGCCGGATGAGCGCCGGGTTGAAAGCGCGCCCCGAGGCCTGGGGATGGACCCGTGCAAGACAGGCCGCCCCCACCCCCAAAGCGCCTGCGGTCAGCACCTTTCGGCGGCCAAGGCCGATCTCTGCGCCTCTTGATGGTCGCAGGAAGTTGCGAAGCCAACGCCATAGGGCATTGTCCGACCATTTCTTCATGACTGTTTCCTCGACGGTACTTCGAATTCAAAGGAAAGGGCCTGCTTAGGACAGACCGCCCGACAGTTCCAGCAGAACAAACACTCCGCCGGCTTCCAGCCCTCGGATTCACCGGAAAGTGCATCCGGGCTGGCTCCTCCGGGACAGACGGCTGCGCAAAGTCGGCAGTTGTTGCAGGCCGCATCATCTTTCTTGAGCCGCAGCACAGGATTCTTGCCGGCAATGCCCAACAATGCTCCCAGAGGGCAAACGTAGCGGCACCAGAAACGTGCCCTCCAGAGATTCAGTGCCACGATGCCGCCGAATATGGCCCCGATGAGAATACCTGTATAGTATTGAGGTTGTTCTTCCACCAACAGATAGCTGCGCAGGATCTCGTACACGGGTTCGGATACTTTGGTGATTCTGGCACCGCCGATGCCGGGATCAGCGTAGTAGAGCCAGCCAAATAGGGCGTGCAAACTCAGATTCAACGCGGGGAAAACGGCGGTGGCCAGCGACCGGTACAGAAGCGAGAAAGGGTCCAGCCACCCGACGAGATTAAGGCCGGTAAGCACGCCGGCCAGAAGGGCGATCAGAACTAGGTACTTGGACTTTTGCCACGGGCTGTAGACGGTCCGTTTCAGTCTTGCCGCCAGCCGGCCGCTTCGCAGTCGGCTGAAGATATGGTGCACGGTACCGAAAGGGCAAACCCAGCCGCAAAACGAACGCCCCAAAAACACTGAAAAGCCCAACGTCGTCAGAGACATGAGCAGCGCCGGTGGAACCGCAGCACCTGCCAACCAAGTTGCCGCCAGCACCAGCGGGTCGAAATCAAAAAATAGTGTCACCGGCCCGCCGGTGCGGTCGATGGGGTGGTACGCCGTCTGCAAGAAGAGGTACAGAAACAGCAGCAGGAACAGCGTCTGCACAGAGCGACGGAGCCAGATGATCCTATTGGCTTTCCGGATGCTTCGCGCCACCAGAACCTCACACCAAAGACTCTACCGGTGATAGTGAGGCAACGTCCATGGTTCCCAGGCCGCGAGCAGATGCTTCCACTATGTGGCCGATCTTTTTCGGCTCCATATCCAGGAGCGTGGCTCCGAACGTATCAACGGCTACCTGATCCACGCTGGCGACCACGGTGTCTCTGCGTTTGACGTCTTCGACGTTGCCGCCGCGCGGGCCGTTGACCGGCAGGACGCGAATACCGTCCAGAACGACGAGCTTGGGCTTAACAAAGGCTGCCAGATCGGGCAGGACGTTGGTCAAATCCTGGTGAAAGCGGCTGCGCCGCCCCCCGCATACGCCCATCAGGTTCTTCATACCCAGTGTGGCCCCTGCTAGGCCGTGATGTTTGGCAATCGGCACGTTAATGAACGTGTCGGCCTCAATCATGTCCGTATAGATATCCCACTCCTTCAGGCCCTTGCCGTTGAGCGTTGTCTTTTTGAATTTTCGCCGGTCGAGCTGGACGACGCGCGCGCCGGCTTTCTCGGCCGCGGGCTGAATGCGGGAGTTGGGGTAGGTCCGCTCGCCCGCGTTGCACGGGTTATCGCCTACCATTACCTGCTTGGCCCCTGCTTCATAGCACATCTTGACGACGGTCGCCACCACATCCGGATTGGTGTTGCCCGCCTGCTCGGGGCTGCGATCCCAGGCGATGTTGGGCTTGACCCAGACAATATCGCCTTTGGAGACGAATCGCGACATGCCGCCGAGATCCTGGATTGCCCGGCGTGTCAGCCGCTGCGCTTCTTCAGCAATACCGTCGGGCTCCGTTGGTGAGCTTCGGTACCGGGCGATGCTCATCTTGCTCGCAGTTGCAGCCTTCGCGAGCCCGGGGCTCAGCAGACCGGCCTGCATGCCGGCGCCGACCGCCGCAGCTTGCTTTAGAAAAGTTCTTCGATTAAGTTCTGCCATAGCTATTACCTCCTGTAACCCATACATCAGTAATCAGAGCAAAATGCGAATAACGGTGCACGGATTATAGCGAAGATATGAAGGACCGCAAGCGATAAAGATTGGCCCGATCACTCCCATTGCTTGATTCGGTCTGGACAGGGTAGCCACATCCCGAATCCTGTATCTCGCAGTCCGCAGCTATGAGCAGTTGCCCCCAGCCGGCCGAGCCGTTGGCCTACTTGTTTGCCCTTTGCCATTGCTCGGCAAGGGCGGCATAATCGCGCAAGTCCACGCTTCCGTCAGATGGGTCTGCGATGTCGTATGCCGAGTCCCAGTCTGGTTCGGCTGCTTGCGACAGCCACATAGCCGCCAGCATTGCAAAGTCCGACATATCTATGACGCCGTCCTCATTGAAGTCGGCCAACGAAAGATTGGCTGTGACCGAGCCGTCTTCCGTGCATGTCTCGATGGCTCCCTCGTTGATCTGCGCTCGGAGCAGTGATATTGGCGATGCTTCGTTAGACATCTCGCCGATCTCCAACGACAGTTCAACAAGGGTGCCGTTTTGGGTGACGGGTTCTGCGCCGGCGAGTCCGATTTGGATTCGGCCCCCGCCCGTGGCGGGCTGCGTGTTGACGGCGAACATCATTTTTTCCGCGGCGTCACCCGGAAGCACAGAGGCAAGGGTGATGACGTTCGGATCATAAGAAACGGTCAGATCCATGGAGTAGAGTTCGGCGTCTGTAAGTTCGACATACAGCGGCACAGCCGTCGTAGCGCCCGCTTTGGCAGAAATCTGCGGCAGTACGAGCTTTGCCGACTGCTCATTTGCAGGATGCGCCGTTTGTGCGGTACTTTGATCGCCGGCCGGCTGCCAGTTGCCGGAAACATCGCCAATGAGAATGGCGGTGAAGTTCTGGTTGCTCCGGTCGGTTTCGAGCGGGTCGTAAGTTCGATTGTCCGGCACGAAATGCCAGGCCTTACCCGCACCGGGAAACGGCACTTCCCGCAGGCCGACGGATTTCTCCAGGATGTAGGAGGCGTCCATGGAAGTCACTTCCCCGTTGCAGGTGGCATCGGCAGCGAGGGTCGCGTTCACCGACAATGGCAGCTTGCCAGCCGCCGCCTGAAGCACCAGAGATGCATCGTGTGCGGTGATCTGTGCGATGTCATTGTTCTTGGACGGCGTCAGTGTATAGCTGCCGGTCGTAACGTTGGCAATCGAGTACTGGCCAGCCTCATCCGATGTATCTGAATAGCTCTTGACGCCTTCTTCTTTGAGCACAAGTAGTGTCCGAGGCACCGTTGATGCGGGGCCGCCGGCATAGTAGCTTATGCTACCGGAGACGGTCAGCAGTTCTCTGACAACAAATGAGCCTGCAACCGAACCGTATGCAATTGACCCTTCGTTGAGCGATACCTCGTCAATCGTTATGTCGGCCTGGTCTCCAGGGTCGCCGACAACGTCGAAGGAGATAACCGCCAGAACACCGCTGCCGGTGACGGCGGAGCTGTGCGCCATCGAAATGTCTACTCTGCCGGGCGTGTCCGTGTTGGTTTCAACAGACCAGCCAAAAGTAAGCGCCCCGGTCTTTACCTCTCTGACCGACAGGACGCTTGAATCAAAACTGATGGTGGCGTCGACCGCGCGCAGTCCCGCTACATTCGAAACGGAGAGCGGCATATCGACCGTCGTACCTGAATCTCCCGTCAGAGCGGGAAGGGACACGACTACCTCGTCGGAAACGTAAAGGAAAGCACTGAGAAGGGTGCTCCGTGAGCCGGCCGGCTCGGGGTTGACGACACAGACATCTGCGAGGGCCGGGAAATGGGCCGGCGTCGTGCAGGTGATCCGCGTTTCGCTTACGCGGACGATGTTGGATGCAGGCGTCCCGTCGAACAGGACGCTCAGGCCCTGCTTGAAGTTGCTGCCGGCAATGGTGACGTCGGTGCCGCCCGACGACGGCCCACTGTTGGGCGTCACGGATGTGACAACCGGCCTGTCGTCTACGGTGATGATATGGGGCAACGTCCCGAGCCCATCGTACACAAGACTGATTCCATCGCTTGCCTCGATGTAGTATTCCAGGCCGGGGGCGGTGACTAGCGAGCCGGTCAATGTGGCCGAATATCTGTCGCCCGTCGTGTGTGTCATCGCCATGCTTTCATACGCGGGATCTGCGATGCCGCGATAATGAAGCGTGACGCCTGAGACATGGTAGTTGTCCGTAACGTCGGCGGCAATGGACAGCGACAGATTGGGTGCCGCCGTGATGATGGGCGTATGTGAGATCACGGGAGGGATTGTATCCAGCGGCATGGCCGAGGCAATGTTCGAGAAGTCTGACTCGAACATGTCGGTCTTAACCACGGTGAACTTGTAGTAATATGTCACCGCCGGCAGGACATCTTCATCGCGGTAGTGCGTCTGGCCTGCGGGAATGATGACGGGATTGATTCGCTGATACTCGCCTTCCGGCTCGGTGGAGCGATACAGATTGAAGCCCGCCAGCAGCTCGAAATCGTCCTGCATCCAGCTCAGGTCCACTCTGCGTTCGCCGCCGGTTGCCTGCAAGTTCATGGCCTCGGCGCCGGAGGTGATAATCTCAAAGCGGAAGCGCCCCGCATCGTCACCCGTCACCAGCCAGGGGTCGTCGGCTGCCACCGCGCCCGCCACGCGAATCAGTTGATAGCCGTCTCCGGTTACAGGCGTTATCTGAAATGTGCCCACCCACGTCCTGGCGTCCTGCCAGCCCCCGCCGACAGGGTGAATCGTATAGTCGGTCTCAGGCACATCCGGCCCGAAGGAGACCTGCGGCTGGACGTTCGGGTCCATGTCGCGGTTGAACGTGACGGTGAAGGTTACATCTTCCGCGCTGACCTCGGTGGTGTCTTGTTCCGTATCCGTCGAGAGAACAACATCGACAACAAAGGGATACGCCGTCTCCGGCGGCTCCTCGAGAATAGGCTCATAGACTATTTTACCGAGATTAAACACATCTTCGTAGTCGTAGATAGCCGCATCGATAAGTGTTCGCGATGTGGTTCCCCAGTAATTTCTGGGGATGTAATACTGGATATTGCGGTCGTCGGCCCCGAAAAAACGCATCCAGTACATGATATCCGGGTTCCACCATTCGTTCAGGATAGCATTGTCGTCGAATGTACCCAGATAACCATCGGCAATGAACTGCTCAAGCGCCTGTTCAATATCAGGCCCAGTTATAGAACCCGGAACCTCTAAGAGGAAATGTCTGGGATTTCCGCTTCCACCATTCCAGTGCCATTTGTCATGCCATTGCTGGAGGACAACATAGTCGCTACGGCCGTCGTTTTCGTTGCCGAGGTTCGTGTAGGTAACAGGCGTACCATCTATCCATTCTAGGATCCCTTCTATCTGAGAATCCGTCAAACCGATGATAGCATAACGTATTTCATTGGTGGTGACATAATCCTGTACGAAGCTATCTTCATCCGGATCATCAATAGTCACCACGTTGCCTCCCAATGCAGCCGCAAACTCCTGAACGGCCCTAAGATCATCCATGCGTCCGGATTCGAGGAGGAAGTATGATTTACCGCCGTAGGGCTCTATCGGGTAGTCAGTGAGGCAAATATAATTGTTCAGGTCGATCTGCGTACCCACTCCCTTCATAAACGACGGCTCGATGAGTTCACCTTCTGGCCGGGTCAGGCGGACGTAGTTCTTCAAGAACACATTTTCTGAGAACTGGTCAGCGCCCGGCTCCCATGCATCTCGCCAAACTCGAAGGTGACAGGAGTCAAACAAGCACATATCGGAACGGAATGGCATTAGGGGGATTGCTCCTGGCCTCAATGGGTCATAGTAATATCCATCACAGGCACCGAGTTGGTCTACAATAGAGTTCCGGAGTCGCCAGGAATCGATAGCTGGGTATATCTCCCCACCGTACTCACTTGAGTCCTGTATATTCCCCGGGTATTGTGTGAAATAACCGTGGTCTACTGAAGTTATGAACTCTTCTTCTCGATGGAATCTACCATCGTCAACGCGTCTTCCGAGGACCGGATTCATAACCTGGGCGTACTCAAGAGCAGCGCGGCCGTTAGCCTGAGTGATAACACGTACATATCTTCTTGGATAGAGATCGCTTGGGAACAGCTCGACCGGTTCATCGAAAGTCCCCTGGACAATGAGATTGCCTTCCACCTGCAGAAAGGGCTCAACCCCGACTGAGTATGGTTTTTGAGGATCCGAGCTCCAGAACTGGATCTGCGTTCCTTCGGTGACGGTCATCGTGACGCCTTCGGGCACAAGAACGGGCTTGTCGATGATCCAGTAATTCTCTTTGGTGAGCGTCATATCTTCTTCGATAATGCTGGGCAAGACCTTGCCCCGCTGCACAACCAGAGTAAATTTCGACGTGAACGTATACAGGGCTGTATCTGCCGGATCGAGGCCGTTACGGCAGGTCATGGTCAGCAGAAACGGGATGATGTGATTATTCGGCGTGTTGGGATCGACGTGGAACGTAAAGGGATGATCTACTCCTGTGATGGCTCCTTCATCGTCGTAAATCATGCCGTTGTCGTCCCAGTTGAATGAGCCGACTGCACCGTAATTGACTGTGTCGGTGATCATCGTGACAAACGGGTCCGGCTGCGCGCCTGCTCGCGCAACAGGCTCCAATTTCACCTCGACATCGTCGGCCTTGCCCCAGTGGTTACGGATGACGATGGCCAGATCGATCGTCTCGCCGGAATCCGCTTTGCCGTCATCGTCATTCTCGCCGCTTTGCTCGGCCGTATCGAAGAGCCAATGCTCAAGGTAGGACAATTCAGGGTTGGGAACATCGGTCAGGGCCGCAAATGCATCGGCGCTTCGTAAGTGCCTTTGCTCGTATCCGAAACGCAGTGCGTCCGTACCCTCAAAGACCTTGCCCAGAAGAACCGGCCCGGTAGAGACGATCTGGCCCATGATAAAGCGCGAGGAATACGTGGTCTTATCTGCAAATCTGGTCCGCAGCAGCGCCGCCATTGCCGCCACCACAGGAGAGGCCATGGAAGTCCCGTCCCAAGCGGCATATTTGCCGAGCGGCAGCGTGCTGAATATGTCTACACCGGGGGCCATTACCTCGTATTCGATTCTGCTGTCGGCCACATTGTCCCAGTTGGAAAAACGAGCCAGGTTTTCGCCCTTGGCGTTGGGCGCAGTGTCCTGAGCCATAACGCCGAGGACATAGATGTAGGATGCTGGGAAAAAGGGCTTACCCTTGGGAGGCGTGATTTTGGGATCCTCGTTGAACCAGCCTTCATTGCCGGCTGCCGCGACGAGAACCGCCTGACCAAATGCTACGGCCAATGCATCCATCACAAGCGTAGACTGGCCTTCGCCACCAAAAGACATGTTGATGACATCGGCGCCGTGCTCAACGGCGTAGTAGAGCGCTTCGGCTACATCCGATGAGTAGAAGTTTCCGGAATATCCGCTGGCTCTTATGGCCATGATACGGGCATTGTAGGCGATTCCGGTACCGCCGATGCCGTTATCCGCTACGGCTGCGATGATACCGGCACAATGTGTGCCGTGGCCGTTGTCGTCCATCGGGTCGCCCGTGTGGTCCCACTCCGAGCCTTCCACGCTGACGCCGTGGACATCATCGACGAAACCGTTACCATCATCATCAATGTGGTTATTGGGAATCTCCCGGCTATTGACCCACATGTTGGGTGCCAGATCGGGATGCGTGTAATCCACCCCGGAATCAATAACCGCCACAATCACGTCGCTGCTACCGCCGGGAGGCAGACCCTGATCTTCCAGATACTGCCACGCCTGTGGCGCGTTGATAGTATTTAGGTGCCACTGGTCGGCGTAATTGGGGTCTGTGCCACTGTTAGGGATCACACCGGCCAATCTGTAGACGTAGTCCGGCTCAATAACCTCGACGGCGGGGTTGTCTTGGAGATCGGCGACCATCTGCTCGACCGTGTGGTTGCCTTTGACACCCGCCCTGAACCAGCGTGTGAGGTCCGGCTCTTCTCGCTTAACGCCGAGAGCCATCGGCCCGACCTTCGCGGGGGGCCGTGCATTCGGGAACACACGCTGCAAAGGCCCAAGCCCGTCGACTCTAAGCAAATGCAGCAGCAGCTCCTGCGACTGCGCGGATACGCCCCCGGTCCGTTGCGGCACCACTTTGATCAGCACCGTCTCGGGCTTGTACTCAGCTCGTTTTGTCTGTTCCTGCTCCGCCTTACGGCGCTCCAGCTCCTCGAATGGCGAATACGCCTTTGCAGTAGTGCCGCCGGCATTGTCAGCAGCCGTTCTAAACGGCCCGTAGCGGCTGGGTGAAGACCGCCGGCCAAAGACAACGTCGTTCAGCCGCGGAAAGTCGCCGGATGCGAGGTTGTGGGCTGCGCTTTCACTCAGCACTATCGTTAATATGACCGGACAAATCAACGCCCCCATCAGCGTCTTTCTCATTGTCTTTCTCTCCTTATGGTGTCACCGCGGCGACATGGATTGGTATTGTGGTGGAGCTTGCAGAAAATACGGTCGGCACGATCGGCGAAATCCCGGCGTGAACAGCTTGCGTGACCCAAAGCAGAGTTGAACTGTCTGATACGTTCCTTTGCGGTCGACCGCTGCTTCTTGAGATTCGGCACATCGCTGGATTCTCGGCCACGTTCGTCACATCGTGATTTGTTAGACCTACCTTCGGGGCTTCATCATATAAATCTTCGGCTTCAATCCAGTTTGAGCGGGATTGACTGGTGGTTCCTGATGCAAAGAAACCTCCTCTACTCCTCATACCAGCATCAAACTATACTTTATTAAACCCGTCCAAGGACCCACAGTCAAGGCCAAAATCGCTTTTTTTGCCCAAGAAGCGCGTTTTTAGGCATGTCTGTTATCCTATTGGGTACATGTCACCGCGTTATGAAATTGAAAGAATCACTTGATGCTATGTACAGCAGAGCATGGTACAATGGCCATCCGTTGCTTGTCGAGAATAACGGATGTGCGAGGTGGTCCTTTCTGTTGTCGTGGAGGTCGTGTCGTGAGCGAAGTCAGTGTCACGCAAGTAGAACCGCAGTTGGTTATCGGCATGCGCAAGCGCGGCACATACGCACAAATTGGCCCGATGATTGCGAAGGTGTACAAGTATGCGGCGGCGAGCGGTGCCCAAATTCAGGGACGGCCGACCTTTGTCTGTCACGAGACACCCAAGGAAATGATGAAAGCGAACCAGCAGGGCAACGCCGATGTGGAAGTGGCCATTCCGGTGACCGAAGCAATCGAAGGCACGGATGAAATCACCTGCTACGAACTGGCGGGTGGGCAGATGGCCAGAATTGTCCATGAAGGACCACACGATCTATGCGCCCCAACATACAAGAAATTGTTTGAGTGGATTGCCCAAAGCGGGAAAAAGATCGTTGGGCCGACCAGGGAAGTCTATCTGAATGACCCGCGAGAGGTTCAGCCCGAGGAGATACGAACGGAGATTTACGCACCGATAGCGTGAATTGCAACGGGCTCCGGCGCCGCTGTACGCGCAAGGCCCGCGTGTTACTTCCTGTTTCATCGGCACAGCCACGATTACTTGCGTATCGGTGTTTTGCTTCACGGATCGTGGCGAGCGGCAGACGCACTTATCGTGTCAAACGAATGAGACAAAAGGACCAAGAAGCGGTAATCAACATGGCTGGCAAGAAATGCGTCCGCACGAGTTATTCCGGGCGGCGCAAAGATGTGGCCGTAAGTTTGTGTTTGTCCACAGCCACTTTCGTCGGGGCCTATTTGCTGTGGGGTTGTTCGCCGCGCCACGCGAGAAGGGCAAGCGCGGACCCGTATCAGGGATCGCCGCGACAAGACAACTGCTTCGTCTGGCCGGAGGGTATACGGGCCGCGGTCAGTCTTACGTTCGACGATGCTCGGCCCAGCCAAATCGGTGTGGGCCTGCCCATTCTCAACAAGTATCGGGTTCCAGCTACGTTTTATGTATCGCCGGATCGCCTGAAGGCCCGGCTGCGGGATTGGCAAAAAGTCGCCCGCAGCGAGCACGAGATCGGCAACCACTCCCTGCGTCATCCCTGCACCGGCAATTTCCCGTGGGCCAAAGACAAGGCCCTTGAGGATTATACGCTGAGTCAAATGAAAGAGGAACTGCAGCAGGCCAACGCTACGATTGAATCACTGCTGAACGTTCGCCCTGTGACATTTGCGTATCCTTGTGGGCAGAAGTACGTTGGCCGAGGCAAAGAAGTGAGGAGTTACGTTCCGTTGGTAGCCGAGATGTTCTTGGCCGGGCGCGGCTGGATGGACGAGGGAGCCAACGATCCGGCCTTTTGCGACCTTGCACAACTTCTCGGCACCGAGCTTGATGGATTGGAGTTTCAGCAGGCCAAGAAGCTTATCGAAGCGGCGGCCGAGAACGGCTTTTGGCTTGTGTTCTGCGGCCATGAAATTGGCCAAGGTGGACGGCAGACAACACGCGCCGACACGCTAAAAGCGATATGCGACTATGCCCGTGACGTTGATAACGGCATCTGGATAGATACCGTTGAGAGCATCGCACGTTACGTTCAAGAGGTGCGAAAAGCGCCCATCGGCGCGGGCAGTTAGGACAGGGCCTTCGTGAGCCGCCTCATCTTTTCCCGGCGGCTTCCGGTGCGCGGAGGAACCGCTCACATCCAGTTTCTTCCGTTGATATCAAGTGCGGTCGCTGCGCGGATAGGAAAATCACTTGCTTGCAAGGACAAGGCTCGTCATTATCGGCAGCCCCCACCGGTTGTCCAAGCGAGTGGCAAATGAGCCAGGTTCTCTGTCATGCTCGTGTGCATAGCTGGTGCAGTACGAGGCCACACGGTGTGGCTGCGTGCTATGATGTGGGAAAAGAGCTTGCCAAGTGCAGCAGAATCAGGATAATGAGGGCAGTGGGCCCCGAACGGCGTTCGGGTAGGAGCAAATGGGTACTCCCGGAATACGTAGATTTCTGGTCACAATCTATCAGTAGGAGAAAGCGCATTATGAGTGAGACAACGAAAAAAGGCACATCCCGTCGTGATTTTTTGAAAAACACGGGCCGAATCGCTGCCGGCTCGGCTCTGGTGGCCGGCATTGCTCCGCGTATGTATGGTGCGGGCAACGACACCATCAAGGTGGCCTTGGTTGGCTGCGGCGGGCGAGGCACCGGCGCCGCCTCGAACGCGCTGTCCGTCAAGAACGGTCCGATCAAACTGGTCGCCATGGCTGATGTCTTCGAGGACCGCGTTGCCCGCAGTTACAGCGGTTTGACGAAGCGGCACGCCGACCAGGTGGACGTGCCCGCAGATCGCCGATTCGTCGGCTTCGACGCCTACAAGAAGGCGATGGACTGTCTCGATGCGGGAGACGTAGCGATCTTTGCCACGCCTCCGGCGTTCCGCTGGGTGCATTTCACATACGCCATCAAGAAAGGTCTTAACGTCTTCATGGAAAAGCCCGTCACGGTAGACGGCCCGACGACGCGCCGGATGCTCAAGCTCGCCAAAGCAGCCGATCAGAAGAACCTTAAGGTGGGAGTAGGGCTGATGGTCCGCCATTGCCGGGGCCGCTGGCAGCTACTCGACCGCATTCGGTCCGGAGAGATCGGCGACATTGTTACCTTGCGAGGCTACCGAATGGGTGGACGGGCGTGTACTACAGGGCCGGTGCCGGCCGGTACAAGTGAGCTGCTTTATCAGGTACGGCGGTTCCACAGCTTCCTCTGGGCCAGCGGCGGCATGTATAGCGATTACTACATTCACCAGATCGACGAATGTTCATGGATGAAAGGCGCCTGGCCGGTCGAAGCCCATGCCACGGGCGGCAGGCACTATCGCGGCAATTCCGTCGATCAGAACTTCGACAATTATTCTGTTGAGTATACCTATGCGGATGGCACGAAGCTCTTCTACTATGGGCGGGCCATGAACGGTTGCCAAGGTGGATTCTCCAGCTACGCGCACGGGACCAAAGGCTCGGCCGTCATTTCCACATCGAGCCACACGCCCGGCAAGGTCCGCACGTATAAAGGCCACAATATGAACAAAGAGAATTGCATCTGGAGATTTCCTCAGCCCGAGCCGAACCCGTATCAGCTCGAATGGGACGACTTGATCGACGCCATTCGCAAAGACAAGCCTTACAACGAGGTCGACCGAGGCGCCATCGCAAGTATGATCAGCTCGATGGGTCGAATGGCCGCCCACACCGGCCAGGTCGTTACCTACGATGAGATCCTCAACTGCAAGCACGAGTTCGCGCCGGATGTCGACAAATTCACGATGGATTCTCCGCCGCCGCTGCGTTCGAACGCCGAGGGCAAGTACCCTGTCCCGCAGCCGGGCATCGTCAAGAATCAGGAATACAAAGAGTTCACGTAGGAGGGCACGAGCCAGAACTACTCATTGCTGGTCTGGGCACAGCCGTAGCCAGGAGGGTCAGGGTTGCTGCACGCCGCACCAATATCGCGGGGTATTTTCGTCCATGTGCAGCCAATCCGCGTGGCCGTCGAAGCAAAGGTTATTGCAGCGCTGGTTGCCGCTGCTTAAGCCCGGGTCCTCCATGTCCCATGCGTTGACGACATAGTCCACCGTCTGTTCGGAATTGGGTGCCCGTTTTGCCCTATGCCGCTGCGGGGAAACGACGGGCACTGGTAGACCTCGACTTCGCGATAGTCTGTGGCCTGTAATTCGTCGGCCGACATAGCGGGCGACGTTTTCGCCGGCGTCACTGTCCTGCGAGTACAACTTGCATTTCGAACGCTGCAACGGTATGATATCAATGGAGAGTAGAAACGTAAATTTGATATTTGGAATGTGAAATTTGAAATTGCAAACTGGAGACAGTATGAGAGCTTCAAACGAATCAGACTTGTGTGGGCGCAGCCAGGCGGAGCACGACAAAGGCACCGGTACAACGCGGCGTAATTTCTTAAAGACGTCAACGGCAATGAGCGGCGAGAAGCGGCAGCGAGGTCAGATACGTATGATTCATAAAAGGACGTCGCGGTTGCTCATGTTTTACCTGTCGGTGGTCTTTGTGCTCTTGTTCTTGATGGCCGGTCAGCCGCCTACCGTTCGGGCAGCCCAGAGGGAGCCGACTGATCCTTTTGTAGTAAACCGAAAGCTGGGCTGTGGTGTAAACATCATTGGCTACGACCCGATATGGCGGTCCAGGGACAAAGCTCGGTTCAAGGCACGCTACTTTGGCATGATTAAAGACGCGGGTTTCGCCACGGTGCGAATCAATCTGCATCCTTTTCGTCACATGGACCGGGACAAAGACTACGCCCTTGCGGAGTCCTGGTGGGACGTTCTGAATTGGGCGGTTGATAACGCGTTGCAGAGCGACTTGATGGTGATTCTGGATATGCACGAATTCGGCGCGATGGGCAGGGAGCCGGAGGCAAATAAGGCCAGATTCTTGGCGTTCTGGCGTCAAGTTTCTGCGCGTCTGCAGGATGCCCCCGACCGTGTGCTCTTTGAGATATTGAACGAGCCCAGCAGAAAACTGAGTTCGGACATGTGGAACCGGTACTTCCGGCAGGCGTTGGCCATCATCCGCAAGACGAATCCGACGCGCACGGTTATCATCGGACCGGCCCATTACAACTCGACCGGTCACTTGGCTGAGTTAGACCTGCCCCAGGATGATAGGCACATCATTTTGACGGTCCACTACTACTCGCCTATGGATTTCACGCATCAGGGTGCTCGCTGGGCAGGCCGTCAAGATAAAACGGGCATTGAGTGGCGGGGTACGGAAGCCGAGAAAGCAGCGATCGAACGTGACTTCGCCAAGGCTCAAGCCTGGGCAAAGCAGCACGACCGCCCGGTGTTCTTGGGCGAATTCGGGGTGTATGACCGGGCACCAATGGAATCGCGGGTCCGCTACCTGAAGTTCGTGACTCGTGCCATGGAGAAATTGGGTTGGAGCTGGGCCTATTGGCAGTTTGACAGTGATTTCATCCTGTATGATGTCGACGCGGACAAGTGGGTTGAACCCATCCGCGATGCTTTGGTCCCGGATTAGCAGACACAGGTATCGTGTCACCGTGCCGGACCGGTCGGGCTGTCGCGCACGCGTGCAAGCGGCAGATACAGACAGCGCGATGGTGCAAGTTGCCGTGACGAGCGGCAGGAGGCGTAGAAGCGCGGATAGGCAATAAACAGATATGAAGAAAGGGCATATTATGGCACGTTCGCAGCAGACACAAGAGAGCAGACAGGAGGCGGCAGTAGGGCGGGGCCTCGGACGATTTACGAGTAGTGAATCAGACAAAGGTACCGGCACGAGTCGACGTGACTTCTTGAAGACTTCAAGCATTGTGGCTTCGGCCACCGCCTTGGGCACGCTGGGCATCGGTCCCGGCGTGTTTGCTGCAGGCAGTGACACCATCCGGGTGGGCATGGTAGGCTGCGGCGGACGCAACGCCGGCGCTGCCGCTCAGGCACTCACTGCGGACTCCGGCGCACGGCTGGTAGCAATGTGTGACATCTTTATGGACCGCGTCAAAGGCAAACGCAAAATCCTGAAGGAACAGAAGCCGGACCAGGTGGTGGTGGACAATGACCACTGTTTTGCCGGCTTCGACGGCTACAAGCACGTGATCGAGTCGTCTGATGTCGTGCTAATCGCCAACGCGGCCAAGTTCCATCCGCTGCACACCATGACCGCGATTCAGGCCGGAAAGCACGTGTTCGTGGAGAAACCTCACGGCATCGACCCGGCCGGCGTCAAACTCATGCAACATGCAGCGAGGTTGGCCGAGCAGAAACGCCTGTGCCTTGTTTCCGGCCTGCACAGCCGCTATCACACAGGGTACGGCGAGACGGTCAAGCGGATCCAGGACGGCGCCATCGGTGATGTGATCGCCATTGAGGAGAACTTTCTGCGCGGCCCCTACGGCGTGATTCCGCGCAAGGAAGGACTATCCGAGTTGCAGTGGCAGTGCAGCACGCAGTACCATTTCCGCTGGCTCTCCGGCGACGATGTCCCCCAGTCGCTGGTGCACAACCTTGACCGCGCCAGTTGGGTGCTGCACAACGAAGTGCCCGTAAAATGTCACGGTTTGGGTGGGCGGTCTTCGATGACCCAGCCGATCTACGGCAATGTGTTCGACCACCATTCCGTAGTATACGAACTTGACAGCGGCGTGCGTATCTACGCCTTCTGCCGCACCACGACCGGGTGTCATAACGACTCTTCCAGTACCGTGCTCGGCAGCAAAGGCAAGGCTTCCGTTACGGGATGCCGGATCTGGGGCGACACGAACTGGCGATGGAACGGAAGATGCAATCCTTACCAAATCGAACACGATGTCCTTTTCAAAGCGATCCGCTCCGGCGAGCCGGTCAACAACGGCGATTATATGACCCGCAGCACCATGGTTACCGTCATGGGGCAAATCTCCTGCTATACCGGCAAGGAAATCACCTGGGACCAGATCAATCAGTCCGATTTCTACTATCCGCCCAAACCGGAAGACTGCCACGACGGCATGGAGCCGCCGGTGAAGCCGAACGCCCACGGCATCTACCCGGTTCCCAAACCAGGTTTCACAAAGATGATTTAGGCCGAGCAGACCCGCGAATCTCTAACAGAGTCCCGATGGCATCTTGTTGATGGAATATGAGTTGAGGAGATAGAGCATGAATATGAGTCGTACATTGATATACGCCACATGTCTGGCCATCATGATTGCCGCGAGTCCCGCGGTCTCGCAGGAAATGCCGAAAAAGTATACGGAGACTTTTGCGACGGAGAACGGAGCCAAGCTCTCGTTTGACGTGGTGCTCATCCCCGGCGGCACCTTTGTGATGGGCAGCCCCGAAAGCGAGGCCGGCCGTCAGGACCATGAAGGCCCGCAGCACAAAGTGCATCTTCAGCCGTTTTACCTTTGCACGACGGAGACGACCCTTGAGCTTTTCCTGGCGTACTATCAAGAGACGGTCAGCGCAAAGAAAGACTTCTTCGAGATGCAGGAGGCAAAGAAAGACGAAGAGCAGGCCGACAAGGAAGATCTCCATGCGATCACCGGTCCGACGCCCGTCTACGGAGACCTGACCATGGGGTACGAAGAAACCCATCCTGCCATCGGGATGACCTGGCACAATGCTACTGTCTTTTGCAAGTGGCTCTCGCAGAAGACCGGCAAGAGCTACCGTTT
>Ga0180433_10004028_pt1 | contig 20933 bp, 21 predicted proteins | sample SS_ome_8_FD_132980 | JGI IMG/M metagenome (GOLD analysis project Ga0180433, IMG submission 132980) | Hypersaline lake sediment archaeal communities from the Salton Sea, California, USA - SS_1_D_1 metaG | ecosystem: Environmental > Aquatic > Non-marine Saline and Alkaline > Hypersaline >... | reverse complement strand
CAAAGAGCATTCCAAACGCCACCTTTCTGATGAATTTTCTCTTGCCGTAAGAGACCGTTTTGTCCAAATTTATTCCTTGACAAGCCCAATCACCTCTGGGGTGGCTCTCCACAAGTAAAAAAATAAGAATGAAAAGGTTGGCGTAGATTCAAAGATCAAATCCTTCACAACAATTGGGCAATATTCAGTAGCCCGTACCGCATGGAAGTCAAATAAATGTGACCTATAGCCACTCGACTACCTAAAATAAGATTCCATTCAAGTATTTAGATTCCATCACCCCACCTGCCTCGACGCGCCCCTTGTGCCTACCCTGTCGACGGAGGTGGCGGTTTGTGGATTTGTCCGCGAGGTTTTGCCAATTATGTTTGTGATGACGCAGACGGCTACGGCGGGTGGGTACCATTGATGAATTACCCTCGTACGATTTATTAAATTTTCAGATGCAAATCCATCTGTATGGTTTGAGTGACTCAAACCTAAGCCACACCTTCTTCTCTAATCCAATGAAGACCCTTTGCCTTTGCTTGCTCTTTGTCCTTGGCTCAGCCATCTTGGTCCCCTTGCTTGTTACGGAAGTCGGTAGAGACGAGGACCTAGACCAAGTTCCGGGTCTCGGCCCAGTGCTATTGATGAACGTGATGGCATGGTTCATCCCCATCCTTTTTCTCTTTCTCTTCCTTGGATCCACCTTTGACTGACAGGCTTGTAGCTTGGGTTTCAAAAAAAAAATAAAATGTTTTCTTTCTCATCTTTTAATTACATCCACCTCACAAACAACCTTCATGCAGAAGAAAAAGGGTCCAATCCAAGATAAATTGGGCCACTTGCCTCGACCGCCGCCTCTCGAACCCGCCGGTCTTCCCACCGGTTACTACAAGGGGCGTGTCCCAAATGAAGTCATGCGTAAACATGCGCGGCTCTTTTCACTGGGTCCCCTCCTTATGAAACCAAAACGCGATCATTTTGTGGCCATGGTAAGGTCCCTCTACGTCACCGATGCTCGTCCTTGTCCCTACCGCTTCAATATTTTTAAAGCTCAAACCGAGCGCTATTACAGAGAACTTGACCAGCTCCGTCAGATGCGGGCGGAGGAGGATGATGCTGCCCTTGAAGAGATTGCCTTTGGGTCAACGAGTGATCCCGATCAGATGAAGTGGGCACGGATGAAGGAAGAGAATTCTCGTCCTTGTGTTGCTTACATGCAGGGCATCTCACCTGAAGGCCACACCGCCTCTATCGAGGTTCGCGAGTTTAAGCCCTACTTCTTTGTAAAGCTTGCCCGGTCATGGACCGAGCACCAAATCGAAAGGTTTGTGACGGGCTTGGAACGCAAGTGTGTCTTAAAACCTGAGACACTGACCGCTAAACTTGTCCCCCGGAAAGACTTGTTTCTCTTCCACCCCGACCCCAAGGACCCCTCCCAGCCGCGCAAGTGGAAGTACATTTGTGTCTACTTTCCTAATATGGCTGTCCATAACCGAGCAGCTTCCAAGATGAAGGACCCGCTCTGTATCAAGGGCGTCCCCCAGACCCAAGACGTGCTTCATCCCGAAGAGGTTTTCCGAGGAGCGACGGAGCATGCCCAGCGCATCATTGACCAGTCGTCCATCAAGCCAGAAGGGTGGATCATTATCCACCGAGCCAAGTGGAGGTTTGCATCCAAGAACCACCGTGTATCGACGGCACCTTATGAAATTTTTACTAGCTTGAAATCTGTCCATCCCCTAACCGATGAAATGGAACACCCTCTTGTGCCCTCTATTGATGCTGTTGCACCTACTCTTCTAGACTCTTGGGACATTGAGTGTGTGAGGGGAGCCAATGATGGTGAAATGCCGGACCCAGAGGTGCCAGGTGACGTGTGTTTTATGGTATGTCACTCCTTTGCATGGATGGGTTCCGTGCCACCCCATTGGACAAAGACACGTCCTGAGGTGAAACCTGGCGAGGTATTTTTGAGGGTAGGCCAGGTCTTGGGCAAGACAAAGCCGGTGGATGGCATGATTGTGGAGGAGGTTGTGAATGAGATTCAGATTGTCCAGCGTATGCGGGATTGGGCGGCCATCATCATGGACGTGGACGTCTTGTCTGCTTATAACGGTGACCGTTTTGACGTTCCCTTTATGGTCAAAAAGGCGCAGCGTTTTGGGGCAGCATGTGGGCGCTTCTTTTACATGTCCCGCATCATTGATCACAAGATTAAGGGAAGGTCCAAGGCCCTCAAGTCAGGCGCCCTCGGAGACAATGAACTCTACCTCATTGATCCGGTGGGACGCCACACCTTTGATACCTTTCAGTACGTCAAGTCGAACGCCAAGTTGGACCAGTACTCCCTCAACTTTGTGGCGACCACCTACCTTAAGAAGAAGAAGCACGACGTGAACTTTCGTGACATCTTCAAAGCTTTCCGGTCCACTCCAGAAGACTTGCACAAGATTTTGGCTTATTGCGGACAGGATTGCGATTTGCCTGTAGAACTCATCCAGAACCGCATGTGGTTCATCAACCTGGTTGAGATGGCACGTGTGACCTTGACCCAGTCCCAGGTCCTCCTTACTTCGGGCCAGCAGGTAAAGGTCTTGAACCAGCTGATGCACTACGCCCACGCCGATGGTTACGTCATCAACATGCTTTACTCGCGTGATTATGCGACAACGGACAAGTATGGTGGGGGCACCGTCCTGGCTCCCGATGCAGGCTACCACACTGACCCCACCGTGGTTCTTGACTTTAAATCCCTGTACCCGTCCATCATGATGGCACACAACCTGTGTTATTCTACACTTGTTTCACAGGCAATGTGGGATTACATCAATACTCACAAAAAGGACTACTTTGAGCGCGGCCTCAAGATCGACGAATACAAGACGGCTGGGGGCATCCACCGATTTGTGGACAATGGTCTCGGGATCCTGCCCAAGATCTTGAAGACCTTGGGTCAAGAACGAGGCAAGGCTAAAAAGTTGATGGCCAATGCAGCAACTCCCCTCGTGGCGGGTATCATGAATGGTCGTCAATTGTCGCTCAAGGTGTCTATGAATTCCATTTATGGTTTCACGGGTGTCAAGGAAGGAAAGCTTCCCTGCCGTCCCATTGCCGAAACTGTGACGTGCCTCGGAGGCAACATGATTATGCATTGCAAGGACTGTATGGAAAAGTGGTACCCAGGCACCAAGGTGATCTACGGTGACTCGGTCGCCCCGTGGTGTCCAGTGCTGACCAAAAGGCGCATCGTCCAAAAAGATGGCAAATACGAATGGCTCTACGCTCTCGAGACCATTGACAAGCTCGCTTCACGGTGGCTTGTTCGTCGAGACGGAAAACAATACGGTCTAGGCTTTGGCATTGTGTGGGCGTGGAGTGACGGTGGATGGACCAGGATTCACCAAGTCATCCGCCACACCTACAAGGGAGACCTCTACCGTGTAGGCACGGGACGCGGCATTGTCGATGTCACTTCCGACCACTCCCTGGTAAATAGTGAGGGGGTCGAAGTGAAACCGGTGGATGTCTCCCTCGGAACTTCCCTCATGCACAAGGCGCCTCCACAGAAAGTTGTAGACCTCTTCCAAACACCAGAGGCGGGTGTCCACTTTGCGGAATTGGATTCCCCAAACCGCCATTCAGGATGGGAAGCCGCGGCACGTCGTTTCTACTCGGGCTCCGTCTGGCGCCATGCGACGTCACCCGAAGACACAACCATTCAGAGCCTGACGTCGTTTCCCTATTCTGGTTTTGTCTATGACTTGACGACGGCCAACCACCATTTTCAGGCAGGCATTGGTGACATGATTGTCCATAACACCGATTCGGTCATGGTTAAATTCCCCAAGACCCTGTGTCCCACGGCCGTTGATGCCTTTGAGTTGGGCTTCAAGGCTGGTGACCGCCTGACTGCAGAATTCAAACCGCCCATTGAAATGGAAATGGAAAAGATTTACCAGCCCTACCTCTTGAAGAAGCGCAAGTACTATGCGGGAAAGATTTACGAGTCGGTGGATCAAGTGAAAAAGTACATGCTGGGGCAAGAGGTGGACGAGACCAAGAAAAAGGTAAAGGAACCCTATGTCGACATCAAGGGGATCAAGCCTGCCCGGCGAGACAATTGTGCCCTCATGCGTAACCTCTGCTCAGGAATCCTCAACACCCTTTTCGCACCCGGAGACATGGACAGCCACCTTGACACCTGTGTAGACATGGTCGGAAAGGAACTCAACCGTCTTCAACACGATGAAGTTGCCGTAGAGGATCTAGTCATTACGGGTGGCCTCAAGTCTTCCTATGCCCAAACCATTCCGCCGCATGCCGCTGTCGGCCGACGGTTCAATTATGACCCCGGAGACCGTGTCCCCTTTGTGATTTGTGACGTTCCTGAAATGGACCGGGTAGGGGCAGAGGACAAGCGTGCCAAACGCAAACGTGCCAAGGCTACCAAACCGGATCAGGGACAAAAAAAGATGGGATCCCTAGTCGCTATGACTGACTCAGATTTGGTCAAGGCCTCAAAGACAAAAACGGCCAACATTCCCCTGGCAGCCTATGCACGTCACCCTGATGAAATCAAGGAGGGCAAGTACAAACCCGACGCTGCCTACTATGTAGAGAAACAACTCACCAATGCGCTCGAGATTGTGCTGGGTTTTGTGGACAGATGGCCGGATGTTCAAGAGATGTTGCGAGGCGCGATTCGGGATGCCAAGGGCAAACAACAAGGACTCCAAAAGATTACCAACTTTATGGTCAAGTTGAAACCTCCATCCACATCTTCTCAAGCCTCAAAGACACGCGAACCCAAAGAAATTTCGGGAGGGGAAAAACCACAAAAGAGACGACGTCAAGGACGTCCCAAGCGTCCGCCAAAGCTGTCGAAAAAAGAAAAGGAGGATCGTGACAAGGCAGGGATGCAATGCATTACGGACTTTTTTTAGAAAAAATAAATACTGAGTAGGTTTATTCTCCAAGGCTCTGTTGCTCCACTAGTGACTAAATGGCTACAGAGATGCACCTTGACAAGTTTATCGCCCTGATGGATGAAATTCAAATGGTCCAACGCCAGATTGGTGAATCGATCAATAAGCTTATTGAGCTGAGGAAAGAAATGAGTCGAGCCGCTGTCCGGGGTCTCATGACCAAGGAAGGTATTGGAGAAATAGAGGGGGAAATTCAAAGACGGGAAAAGGTTGTCTCTTCGATTGAAACCTTTCAACAAACGCGAGTCCAAGACATTTATGCAGCCATTTACAACGCCATTGACGCCATTGCCAAACAAATATCTCCCATCTTGCCCGTCGGTCTGGAAGTCCATGGCCAGGATTTTGATTTTGGAGATGAACAGGCTTCGCTGCGACGGGCTTCCTACGTCTACCTCTTTGGCGGCTTGACGGACGACGGCAATGAACCCGTCAAGGGCCACTGCTTGCGCTACCCTGACTTGCCAATCCCCCAAAGGACAAATGTCCAGACCCAAGAATTGTTTGAACTCTACCTCGCTGCGCGTGTGATCCAAAATGAAAAGTTTGACACCCTTCGTGAGGTAATGGCCCGCATGAAAAAGTCGATTGGAGCCGGCTATCCTCTCAAAGGTGCCAAGGCAGGGGTGGCACACCAGTTGGATGCGATGGTCAAAGAAGCGGAGGAAAATGAAGAGGGCTTGGCCGACAATTTGGAGGCCCTCTTTGGGGGAATTTCGTCCAAGGTTGAAGGATGGCGTGCCGAAGTCATTGATGAAGATTTTGAAACCATTCGTGACATCTTGGACATTTAGAGCAGTTTAGTTTTCTCCGAAAAAGGATTGGTGTTACGAATAAAATACCCGTATTTAATTGGTAATACCGGGTTTTCGATAAAGAAAACTAGTCTTCCACGTCCATTTCAATTAGACAAAAGGTCATCATACAGTCACACAATGATATTGCCTTTAAGAGGGTACCTCCCTTGACTTGATCTTTGAAGATGTCAAGTGTATCCTCTGGTTCGTAGTCCTTATAATCATCCTTCTTCAGGAAATCATTGAGAGCCTTTGTTCCGCCCTCCAAAGTTTTTTGCACACAGATAGGATAGCTAAAGTTTTCCTTTCGAAAGTCACTTGAATAAAAGACGACGTAAACCATTTTAAAATGTGTCACCTAGATTGAAAGACGTGATTTAACTAACCTCACTTGGCTTTTTGGCAGGAAGGAGGACGCGCCCATCCAAACATACCATCTTGACTCCCCGATACCTCTTGGATCATGGGATCAACGTGGTGATGACCAAACAAATGAATCTCGGGTTTCATAGAAACCTTGTGTTTTGGCTTTGAGGGGGACAGTCAAAGGTCGAGGGGGTCTCGTGGGTCACCAATACGTCTAGACCCTTTCCCAACACTTGCCTCAGGTAGGTTTGATAAACGCCTCGAGGAAACTTGTGGAGTTCTGGTTTGTCCTTCCCAATAATTCCATGGACTCTACCTACACGCAGACCCGCCTCACCAAGGGTAACGACATAACGGTCAAGAGAACAAAAAGTGTCATCCTTGTTGCGGAGACCCTCGACCTCGTCCGAGTAGTAATCGTGGTTACCCTGAACAAAATAAAAGGCCTTGGAATGGTCCAAAAAGTATTTATAGGCCTCGTAAGGATCTCCGTCTGACCCAATCTTACCCGTCCCGGCCATGTCGCCAGCAGCAATCACAATGGAATCCTTCAAGAGGTCCATGCTTTCCAATTTTTGTGCAATCTCAAGGGCAACGGCATGCATGTCACTAAGGAGAATAAATTGACATGAAGGATCTAATAAATTATCCACTTGGTGAAACAATATGGAGCACCCGTGGGCAAAGGCCGAGGGAAAGGTTTCGGTAGACATAATTTCAAGTGGCTTCAATTGGCTTCAGCCAATCCAAACCATTAGGTTTGCATCTGCCTGTGAATTTCCAGTTTCTTTTTCTCTGAAAAACGATCGGTGTTACCAATAAAAGACCCGTAAATTGTTTAGTTGTTAAATTCACCTCACCTCATGGATACCTTTGACAAATTCTTTCAAGACTTGAAAAAAAACATCTAACACCTCGTGATTTGTATTGGGTTATTCATGGAACCCACCCCGAACAAGGGCCACATCTTGGTAGACCGAGTCAAGAGAGTAGGCCGCCAAAATGTGCCAAACGGCGTGACCCCACGGGACTCCCATCAAAACAAAATGATGGTCAACAATGAGTGACGCAAAGGCCAAGAGACACTTGAGACACGTCGTCAAGGACACACAATAAACAATTTCATGATAGAGCCCAAGCAAAATGGAGGAGGCAATCGGAAGCCAATCAATCACAATTGTCCACTTGGGAGTAGTCGCATGATGGATAAAGGAACAAACACCCGCCAAGACCATCAAGGTGTAAAAGGTGGGAAGAGGTGATGGCATGTCCTCACTTGCCAGACGACTTGCCCCAAACATGACAAGCGGGAGGTTGGACATGGCATTCCAAAACTCTGCCATTAAGGGAGTGACTTGGAAAAAGGGCTCCAGACGTCTTGGGGGCAAAAGACGCAAAAGGTTCATGGTGAAGGAAATAAAAGTGAAATTTGAGAATAAAGCTTATTATTTGGCGAATCTTATGTAAATCTTATGAAAACCAGGCCAAGGGCAAGACATGTTTGGCGTGAGAAATGACCGCCGTTGTGAGACCATGAGAATGTCCGTGGGGCACAAATTTTGGCTTGGGTTTAACCTGAAAGGCTACAAGGATTATGTCGGTCCCGTACCAGAATGAAGTGGTAGGGCAAGAAGTCACATAGATACCATGGCCAAAGGCGGCCCCTCGATTTCCCAAACGTCCCATGTCGAACCCATTCTTTATGATTCGTGCAGCGGCGGCAGGTGATGTACCGTGCAGGCCAAGGCAAAAGGAGGTGCCCTTTAGACGATCCAATTCAGAAGGGTCGACAACATCCTTCACCATGTGGCCCATGTGGGCAAAGTCGTCGTCATGAATAGCAGAGTAAAAAAAGTGCTTGGACAGTATTGGGAAGTGGTTTATGTGGTTCAATGAGGTCAAGCAGGTGATGAATCTGATCAGGCTTGACCCGGAAAAACGTCTCCAATTTCGGCAACTGTTTTTTTTTAAAGGATATGTCCCTTACTAGCGAAACCTTTCGGGAAAAGTTGGTGTCCAAGTTTCTCTGGGAGAGTTCCCCGGCGGCGGGACACCATTCAAGGACATACTCAATTTTGCCTCTTTTGAATTTCGCCTTTTTGGCCTTGCTGGGCGTCTCTTTCCACTCGCGGACCCGTTTCACTGGGGTGGCGTGGGTGGGTTTGGTCGGGCCGAATTTGATAAAATTCATGTCCTCCATGAAGGCCAAAGAGACTTCGGTCAAACAAACATATCCAAGTTTCTTTGGTTGAATCTGTCGTTTCCTTGAGTTCGGGGGCGGAAGGACTTCCATACCTAGTGTGAATGTGACGGTAAGATATTTTATTTTCAACAACACCACGATGATTTTTTCTTTTTCGCCTTTTGAGGCTCTGGATTGGTGACGCGGATGGCTGGAGCTTTGGGACGTTGGCTGGCAGTGTAGACGGGAGACTTGAGGATTGTCGAGACAAATGGGCGGATAAGGGTGTCACGTAAGGATTCTGATTCTTGCAACTTGGACGAGCATTCGAGGTAGGCCAAGTCCAAATCCTCCGCAAGGGCCTGGGCTTCTTCACGTGTTACCTTGCGCTTGGCCTGGAGATCAGCCTTGGCACCCACAAGAAAGATGGGAATGTCCTTGGTCGAGTGGACACGAATCTCCTTTAACCAGTTTTGGATAGAGTCAAAGGACGACAGGTCGCTGACGTCAAAGAGGAGCAAGATGCCGTGAGATCCGCGGTAGTAGCCCGATATGATGGTCCGGTAACGTTCTTGGCCGGCCGTGTCCCAAATCTGGAGCTTCACCGACTTGCCGTCCTCCATGGTCAAGGGGTAGAGTCGGAAATCCACCCCGATAGTGTGTTGGTAGGCATCCGTGAAGGAATTTTGCGCAAGCCGCTCAAGAAAGGCAGACTTTCCAACGCCAGAGTCACCGACTAAAATGATCTTTACAAGGTGGTCGTAAGGTACAGAGGAGGCCATTTGTTTGAAGTGGCCGAGATGGGTATTTTTAGATTAACAGATACTTTTTTTGGATTTTCATTTAGACATTCCCTTGACACTTTCCACTCTTCTCCCTAATAACTTCGATGGCTTCTGCATTTTCTACTCCTTCCAAGGAGGGAACTTTGCCTTCTGGATTGCCTCCAAGTGGCACACCGGGTCTTTTTGATGCCTTTGACAAACAAGTTCTCAAGAAGTGGAAGGAGGTGGATCTCTATGCCAAGATGATGAAGCGCAAGGAGGGTACACTCCACCGCTTCATGGACGGTCCTCCCTTTGTCTCCTCTCCTCATCTCCACTATGGTCACATCCTTGTTTCGATGGTCAAGTCATCCCTCATGTACTACATGTATATGAAGGGTCACCGTGTCCAAAACCGCCTTGGCTACGACTGTCATGGTCTCCCAATGGAATTCCAAGCCAACAAACATTTTGGCTTCCCCACAAACAAGCAAATCCGTGAAGAGATTGGCTTGGCCTCCTTTAATGGCTACTGTCAGGCCTTGGTCGACGAATACAGTGGCCAATGGACTGGCCTCTTTGACCGTATTGGACGGCTGGCAAATTACGCGGACACGTACAAGACGCGTGATTTCAAGTTTATGGAATCGGTCTGGTGGGTCTTTAAGCAACTCTATGACAAGGGCCTCGTCTACCGTGGCGTCCGTGTCCTTCCCTACTCAACCACCGCCGGAACCTCCCTCTCCTCCTTTGAAGCCGGAGAAAACTACCAGATGCGAACCGATCCCTCCCTCTTTGTCAAGTTTCGCCTTGTCCCCCAAAGTGAGAAGGAAGCTCCATGTGACCTTGTGGCATGGACAACAACTCCATGGACCCTCCTTGCCAACCAAGCCTTGTGTGTAAACCCTGACGCCACCTACCTCCGTCTCAAGGACAAGGCATCTGGCGAAAGATGGGTAGTCGCTGAAGATGGTCTCCCAAACCTCTACCCTTCCTTGGTGCCAAGCAAAAAGAAAAAGGAAGGCGCCTCACCAGACAGCCTTTTCGAGGTGGAGGCCACCTTTCCAGGCAGGGTCTTGGAAGGCCGCACCTACCACCCCATCTTTCCCTTCGTACCTTCTGGATCTACAAACCATCGAGTCTTTGCAGACGCCTTTGTCAAGGTGGCGCCTGGCGAGACGGTAGGTACGGGGGTCGTCCACATTGCTCCAGGATTTGGCGATGAAGATTTTTGGTTGTGTCAAGCCAAGGGAGTGATTTCGTCAAGGGGCGAAGGTCTTTTTTGCCCCGTCGACGAGAATGGTGTCATGACGTCCGAGGTTGGGGCCTTTGGAGGACTGGCTTGGAAAGACGCCAATGCCAAGGTAGTGGAGGAATGTTTGGCGGCAGGATCCGCCATTCGGATGGAGCCATGCACCCATTCCTACCCCCACTGTGGACGCTTTGGCACTCCCCTCATCTACCGAGCCGTGGATAGTTTCTTTGTCGAGGTCACCAAGCTGAGGGACCGGCTTGTCGCCATCAACAAGGAAGTGGAATGGGTCCCCGACCATGTCGGAAAGAAACGTTTCCATGACTGGATCTCCAATGCGCGCGATTGGAATGTCTCGAGGAATCGGTTTTATGGGACCCCTATCCCCGTGTGGGTTTCCGACGAAGGAGAGATGGTGTGTGTTGGGAGCGTGAAGGAGCTGGCCGAACGTTCGGGAATGGACCTTGACCACCTGACGGACCTCCACCCCGAGCATCTTGAGGGCATTGAGTGGATCGACGAAAAGGGTGCCACCTTTCGACGCGTCACCGACGTGTTTGATTGTTGGTTTGAGAGTGGCTCGGTGCCCTTTGCCCAACACCATTTTCCCTTTGATTCACCCGACCTCTTTGACGGCCACTCGACCCTCTCCGATTTTATTTGTGAAGGGCTTGACCAAACGCGTGGATGGTTTTACACCTTGCAAGTCTTGGCGACGGCCCTTATGGACCGTCCGGCCTTTAGGCACGTGATTTGCACAGGTCTCGTCACCTCGGAAGGGAAGAAACTCTCCAAGCGTCTGAAAAACTATGTGGATCCTCACGCGGCTCTTGAGACCTATGGTGCCGACGCCTTGCGTCTCTATCTGATTTCATCACCTCTTGTGCGGGCCGAACCTCTGGAATTTCAACCCGAGCGCATCAAGGACTTTTCTGCCAAACTCATCCCTTGGTATGAAGGCTTTCGTTTCTTCATCGACCATGCCCGTCTCTACACTGCCCGTAGTGGCAGGCTCGTCGACCCGGATGGATGGATGACCTCTTCCAATTTGTTTGACAAGTGGATCCTCTCACGCTTGGGGAGAGTTGTTGCTGCTGTCGAGGCTGGTATGGAGACCTACCACATCTACCAAGTTTTTCCTCACCTCCTTGCCTTCATCGAAGACTTGACCAACTGGTACATCAAGTTCAATCGTGACCGTTTCAAGAACAAGTTTGACAACCACCACGATTACTATGCCGCCATGTCTACCCTCTTGATGGCGATGAAGACCTTTTGTCGGGTTATGGCACCCTTTACACCCTTTCTCGCAGAGACGATGTTTCAAGAGATGGGCCATGTTTTTGGGAAGGAACATTCTTCCGTCTTACTCGAAACCTATCCTTCCTCGAAAGACTTTTGTCTAGACGAAGGAGTCGAAGACCAAATGGCCTTCTTAAGGACCTCGGTCAACCTGATCCGCAAGTTTCGTGAGACTCACACAGATTCAACCTTTGCCTCTGTCAAGTACCCCATCTACCAAGCTCATTTTTACTCGGACGACGAACGCCTCGGCGGATGGGTCACTGGCCTCTCACCCTACTTTCATGGAGAAACCAATGTGTTGACCCTGGAGACATCGGCCGGCCTCCCACACGTGACATATTCTTTTGTCCCCAACCATAAGACCATTGGCCAAACCTTTCGTCGGGAGCGAGGAAAGGTCCTAGAAGGCCTTGCGTCAATTCCCTCTGACCGAGTGAGGGGGTGGATGGAGGGAGAGGAACTTTTCCTTGAAGGCTTTGACACGCCGCTCAAGGTGGACCCCTCGCTGGCACGGGCAAAAGCATCGGTTGATGCGCCTGCCGAGGATGGAAAGGTGTGGCTCTTTGAAGATGGAGTTTTGGTTTGCTTGGACATTCGAAAAACCGAAGAGACTGACATCCTCTTTGAAAGGAACTGGCTTGTCCGCTTCTTGCAAGAAGCGCGCAAGAGTGCAGGTCTGAACCCGTGGGATGTGGTGGAATTTGCCTGTGTGGCACCCGACTCGGCGAAGCACCTCTTGAACCTCGTGGAAGAAAAGATGAAGAGCCGTGTTTTTCGAGTAGAGGGTCCTCTAGCCGACGTGAGAGATATTGGGAAGGATTCCTGGGATCGTCAGTGGTATCTTTTATAAATTTAACTCATTTAGATAGTTTCAAGTAATTTTAGAAACACTATACACTTCATCATGCTTCGTGGCATCACCATGATCAAGCCAAGGTACAAATCCTCCGGTTTGATTGACCTATGGCCAATTAAATCAAGATGTATTTTTCCAGAAGCCATTTCCCCTTGGCAAAAAGCCGCGTGTGTGGGTCTAGGCATCGGATCTCTAGGATTGAGGTCAAATAAATTGACACCTGAAAATTTTTGGAGGGACGCCGAATCATCCACATCAATCTTGAGATGAAATTCCCAGTAGTCTAGGGGATTCAAGGGAAGCTCGTCGCCCTTGGGAGCCCCGGAAATTCGTGCCATGGCTTCCACCTTGACACGGATCGGCTTCAGACCGTAGGAAACCATATCTTCCGCAATTTCGTGGGCCTTGGCGACAACTTCTTCTCCAGTCCCCTTTTTAAACTTGGAAATCATAAGCTGGTTAGGGGAGTCACCATACAAGGCAGTAGCAAGAATAGGTTTCATCTTACGGTCTTTACAGTACCAACGCAGGAGGGCAATCTGGGCGGGTTCCACCGAGACGTGAATTTCATGGATGCCATTAGTGGATGCAATGGAAGTCATTGGGAGAGTGGCGCGACTTATTTGAATTTATTTTGTCCAACTTTGGAGATACACCCCTTTAAGTAACACCCACGGCGACTATTTTTCAAGGAGGAAAGCCTCCGGTCTGATTGACCCAGGTCAATTGAAGGCAAACGTGCCCGAGGGGTTAAGGGGTGGGCTTCAAGTTCCCATGGCGGAAGCCGCGTGAGTTCGATTCTCACCGTTTGCATTTTTTTTCTAGGGTGACAATAGTCATGATAAATTTATTTTGTCCAACTTTGGAGATACACCCCTTTAAGTAACACCCACGGCGACTCTTTTTCAAGGAGGAAAGCCTCCGGTCTGATTGACCCAGGTCAATTGAAGGCAAACGTGCCCGAGGGGTTAAGGGGTGGGAGTCACAAGTTCCCATGGCGGAAGCCGCGTGAGTTCGAATCTCACCGTTTGCATTTTTTTTGTAGGGTGACGTTCACACCTCACCATCAATCTCATCCCTCTTTTCATAACAACCAGAGCCCTAAAAAGATTTCATTTATATGACCAAGCCTCTAGAGAGACTCTTCCTTGGAATCGTCGACACCGGCCTCTCCACCCCCAAAAATAATCTTCTCCACCTCGTCGCGTGTAGGGAGGGTTTGGTAGAAGATGGCGTGGCAGACACTGTTGGCAAACCCCGTACGCATGCCACAGGAAACGGAAAAGCTCTCGTTGACATCCAGAAGAGTTGTCCCCGTGATGTCCTCGTCACGAAGGATAGACTTGAAGAGGCCGGCGTCATCTTCAATGTCAACCATGGAGGTGATGACCTCAACAAGTTGCACAGAGTCCAGGTCCCGAATGTGCTTGGGAAGACGCTTGCGAGGCTGGCGACCGCCTCCGCCCCCCAACCACAACACCGCCGTGAACTTGAGCAGAACCCGCTCGAACAAACCCCATGTTTCCACCGACGATCATTTTTTGGATGAGACGTGAGATGTGTTGGTAGTGGAGTGATGTTAGGGTCTGTTGGGTTATAGCCAAATGTCGTTAGGGTCTGCAGGGTTATGGCCACATGTCGTTAGGGTATGTAGGGTTATAGCCAAACGTCAGAAGGAACATGCTTTGATTAGAGACTTCCTGAAACCGAGAATATTCTCCCGTTGGGTTAGGGTTAGGAAAAAATCTCCCGTGACGTCCCGTCGGGCAAACTTGTAAGATTCAACTGGGGAGTCGCCAAAGGGGCTGATAGAAGCCGAATGCAGAGGCGGAAGCATCATGAGGGGTGCAAGGATGGATGAAGAGGTCCCAAGGTTGCATGTACGCGGCACAGAAGGGAGGGGTGACCGGGAGAATATCTTCCTGGCCCGGGAGAAAATCTCTCCCAGATCTCGTCGACGAGGCGATCTGGGAGAAAATTTCTCCCGGGCCGGGAGAATATTCTCGGTTTCAGGAAGTCTCTATTCTCGGTCCAATATCACAGTTTGAAAGAAGTAACTTGCCTGATTCCTGGCCCATCTCCACATCGTCCCTCCTTCCTACCGTTCCCCATGGCCTCCTATTCCCCCCACACCTCCGCCGTCTCTGACGAGGCCAAGACCAAGCTCCGGGCCTTTTGCCGCGCCATTGCACGGTTTGAAGCTACCAAGCCCGACACTCGCCCCGACCAAGCGCTTCTTGAGGACCTTCCGCGTTTCAAGAAGCACCATGACTGTCACTCAATGTCGTCTGACCTTGTCTCGTGTGTCGCCAGTGGGACTCCTACCATCGATGCCTTTAAGTGGCTCCTCGAGAACCACTTGTTCATGTCGGTGTCAGAGTGGACGGAAGTTCTCGCCGAACTCTTCACCATGTCGGGTGCCTACATTGGTCTGACTGAGGAGCTCTACCACCCTCGCATCGAGGCTCTCTTCTCCCACTTTGTTGACCAGGTTTGCGGTGACGCCGAGTTGGAGATCAAGAACGCGATGCGTGACTACAGTGACCCTAACGGATGCACGATTATGCACAAGGTTTTTTACGGTCACGGCGAACCTTCCCAGAAGGCTACTTGGGCATCCACCTTGGCGATGTGGGGGGTGGATCCCTTTGCTCCCGATCACGGCGGACAGACTGCCTTCCACCTGATGGCCACAGGCCTCCACCTTGACATGGTCACCCATTTCCTTCCCCGTCTCCCCATTTCTTTCGACATGGGCGCCCCCTTCATGAAGTTTGACAAGGGTCGCTCGCTCCCCATGCGCCTCCTCTACTCGCATGCCAAGGAGAAGAACCTGGATCGTCTGCGGCTCCTCAAGGCTATTTTTCAGCTTTTGATTGGCCACCCGTCCTTCATGTCCAAGGAGGTTCACGCCAAGTCAGACGAAGACGGCTTGAAGCTTGCTGACTACTTGGAGTTCTACAACTGGGCCGACGTTCTGGATCCTTCTACGGAGAGTTGGGATGCTCCCACCGGCCTCGTACCCCCAGACTCGGCACAGATTTACAAGAACCACTCGGACCACCGCGTGGTCTCCTGGTGCTTCCGCCACCGCTACCGCCACATGTTTGGTGATGACCTTGTCAAGGAACTGGAGGACCTCATCCGGGATCACGGTCTTCCTGACCACTATGCTCGCACCAACAAGGATGGCAATGAGATTGAGACCTTTTCTCAGCAGTGCCACCAGTGGAGGTTTCGCTACGGACCCCTGGCCGGCCTGCTTGGCTTTGACGCGCCTTCATCCTGAGGTACTTTTCGGAATTCAAACCTTCTTGTGTTTGACTACTCTATTTGGAAGTTATGCCTCAACAGGCGTAGCCTGTAAGGTTGGCCGAAGGCTATACCAAACACAATTTTACAATTTTCGATCAAAGATCGAAAATCTGATTTTGCTTTAGCAAAATTAAGGAATGGTGAGAAATTTTATTCATTTACTTTTTGAAACACCGGCAATTCATTTCGTGTTGGGCCATAACGCCTACCGAGGTGTCTTTATCCTCAAATTCTGAAATCTGTATCGCTTTAAATAACACCCTCCGCCACTTCTTTTTACGTGGAAGCCGCACAGATGCCCGAGTGGTTAAGGGGGCGGTCTTAAGAAATTATGATGTAAACCGCTGGTGATAAAAAGCCTCGTGGGTTCGAGCCCCACTCTGTGCAATTTTTTATGCAATCGAAGTGATGACACGCAAAGCTGTCAAGATTGCCGCTTGGGCAAAACATTCCTTGGCATAGGTAGGTGCATCATTTTTTGGATTAGCGTCATTGATAACCCCTCGACACGAAAAGGTGTGAACCCCCGTCCCGAAAAACACATCTGTTGCCGCCTTGACATAGTAGTCATCCGTCTCCAAAAAGGCAAGGCCCTCCGCTGTCGGTTCGACACCCGACTTCAGACCCAATGCGGCCAGCGCATCACCCACACTACATTCATCACCCACCCCGTTGTTACATTCCAAGGAGGTTTCGTTTTGATCAAAACATGCGCCGAGACTTGCGGGTGTTACGTGGTTTGTCACACATGTGACGGTGCCGACGGGAGCACCTGGGTAGGTCGTTTCAGAGGCACTTACATAGTCTTGAATTTCCACGGAGCGAAAGGTGACGTCGTCACAGTAGGTGTCACGAGGCAAGAGGGGACAATGGTAGTGGGCCTTGACGGCCTTCCCAACCTTTTTCTTAAAATCCGACGAGGCGGCCAGGTGCTGGGAGAAGCCGTTTTGCCACCCTAAACCAAGAGCAATCGATCCAACCTGGCAGCGGTAGGTGCCGCAAGTGCCAAAGGTCGCACACGTGCCTGACCCAACCACATGGGTCACCTTGGGAAACATGTGAACCAACACCTCTTGAAAGAGATCCACAAAGCGCTCAATATAAAACTGAGGTTGCATGTCATCCATGTGAATAATCACCAAGCCCTTACCACCATAAGACGCATAGCCAGCATTTGCATAGTCACTGGTGACCCCGCTTGGGAAAATCTTCTCCGTGTATCCGTCGGGCAGGATTTTCCCGGCACCTTCGGCCTCGGCCGCATCCCACACGAGGACGATCACCTCAACCTCCAATTCCCCAAGCGGTTTCAAAACGCCAGTCGTGTCACAGGTGTAGGCCTGGAAATACGGTGCCGCCCCTTGCTTGTTTCTTCGGGCAAGTGTGAAACACTCGCGACACTTGGAACTTTCCACGTGGGAAAAGGAGAGGCCCATGGGGGTAAAGGTAGACGCTGCCTTGGGTAGGTGACGACCTGCTAAGCTAGGAGTTATAAGAGCCATTTATTTTATTTGATGCTTGGGTTATTTTTTTGTTCACACCTATGACCGGTCTTTGTAAAAACCGCCATGGGCATTGACGTCGTCGTCTTTGGAGAAAACCACGAAACAATTTCCAATGAAAAGTTTATCCAAGCCGGGTTTCCATCCGCCAATCTTCGTCACTTTAACATTCCTGGGTGGATCCCCAAATTTAATGACTTGATTGGCCAAGAGGATTTGGTGGATCGCTTTGCTACCGAGATGCGTAGCGCCCCTCCTTCCCTCATCCGCCAGTGGTGGGATTCCATTGTGGCTAGAGGCCTCGAAGAGGACCTGATGGCATCCTACCTCCTCCACTGCCTCAACCACAATTATACCTTGGTGTTTTGGTGAGCACCAAAAAAAAACACATTTATTTTTCCAACATTTCCTCTTCAATGTCGGCAAGTTGGGCTTCCAAGGCGGCAGCCTTCACCTCCAGTTGGCGCTTCTCCCCATCCGTCAGCGAGATGACATCGTCCTCACCATCAAACCGAATGAAGTACATGTCGCCATAAGTTGTGGCAAGAAGTTCCTGAAGATCCTTGTACTCCTGGGCCAAAGAGATGCTTGCTTCGGCCCCGCTTGGTTCCATTGACCCGTTTGCCGCGGAGAGGGAAGACGTCAATGTGCTTGGTGAGGCCATGGGTGAAGGATGAATGAGACGAAGAGTGAAGAGTGATACTTATAAAGACATTTTGATGGGCGGCAAAAGGGTTGGAAGAAATTTAATCCCCAAGGCTTGAGAAGCCGGAACACTCACCAAGGTTTGATTGTACCAGTAGTAGGCCGTGTCACCACTTACCAACACCAAAAAGTAGGCCTTGGTACATGTGTTTCCCTTGGTGGAGCAGTAGGTCAAGGGATTATACTCGCATGTGGGTGTGGAGGGAGGACACGATTCGGGGTAGGTGCAATCTTGGCTAGGAGGACATCGGCAGTCCTTGGGAGCTTTGCATCCTGGAAGGGTGCACCCCGGAATGGGCTTGTCACAAAAGTTTGCCAGGGGTGAACCACACGTCTTGCCGGGTTTACACCCAAGTGGAACCTCAATAAGATCAAGATAGCCCTTGTAAGAGGCCTTTCCACTTCCCAGACGCAAGGTGGCACTCGCCGTGTCGCCACCTGAAAAAGGGTCTGAAGACGAAAAAAAGAGGCCCATCTCACCCTTGGGATCATATGGAAACCACCCCGAAGGGAAGAGAGTGGTTGGCTTCTGATTAAACAAATTATCGGGTTGCCACATGGCCACGTATTCCCCTGATGGCGTCTTTTTCATTTTGTACCAAGAATAGTTGAAATCTGGTGTAGTGGGAGGAATGCGGTGAAAGTTGGGATAAAGGTCAATCTCTTGTTCCGTCATCGTAAATTCACCTCCACCGACATAGCGCAAGTAGTTGGCAGGTCCATTAGGGACACTACCAGGCATTCCAGCCACCTCGAGCCCAAAGACATGGTTCGACACTAAACATTCGGCCTTGGGGCACGGAGAGGGAGCAGGAGGCTGACACTTTTTCTTTTTCTTCTCCTTAAAGTAGAGGTAGACAAATACGGCCGCCACTACAATGAAAACGGCCATGGCAATTCCTAAAAAGGTGGATGTCCCTGAGGATGACGAGGGCGGAGGAAAATACGGTTGAGGGGATGGGATGGGAGGAGGCACACGTTCCATCAGCCAGACAGGGTATTTATTGAGTTCTCAAGAAAGTGGTTTACGGGGGTGTATTTCTTTCTCCATTTCATCGCTTGTCCACGTAGGTCTTACAGTTGCCGCCGTTGTGGTAGAAGGAGTAGATCAACTCGCCGCTTGATGACGGGTCCCTTAGGGGTAGTGTAGACCTCGTGTCGGATGCCGTCCAAGTACAATGTCATGGTGCACTCGGGTGTCATTTCAACACGGTGCTTGGTTGTGAAGGAGCCATCAGGTTGTTAAATGCGTTGCATGGTAGGTGGAGGGAAGGAAGGAAGGAAGGAAGGAAGAAATGAATGATGAAACATCTCCGCAATGGCCAAGCAAAGAATGTTACGTCCTCAAAAAGAATGTTTTTGCACTATTTCAATCAAATGGACCACCCTTCTCCCTCCTACCTTTACACGACGCCCTTGCCACCTCGCCACCTTGTTCCCCGCAGTCAGCTTCTCTCAGGTCTGCCCCTCCCTTGGAAAGTCGAGGGAGACACCTTGAGTCTCTGGTCCACCCCGGAAAATCTGACTACCTGGTGCCAGGCCATTGATGACGATCATCCTCTACTTTCCCTTACCCTTACACGAGTGGCTCATTGTCCGAATTGTGAGAAGCCTTTGAGTTAGAAATTTTTACTCTACCCATTCGTCTTCACCACAATCTCCAAGGCCTTGGCACAATAGCCTGGTGTAAAAATCTCGGGTCGTGAGACAAAGACTTCTTCGCCATCTTCGACAGGAGGACCCGAATAAACTCCTTGAACACATTCCCTTACCGTCTCTATGGCTGTCCGAGACCATGCATCTCTCTCCAATACCGCAAGACCGTAACGTGCACCCAAGAGACCGCAACAAATGGCTCCATTGGTGTCCGTATCACCGCCAGTCTCAATGATGTGGCGAAGAGCCCCTTCAAGAGAAGACCCTTGGATAAGATGAAAGAGACTTATCGAAAGGGCATGACATACCCAACCTCCTTGGCTTGTAATCACCCTTTTAAACTCGGGTTGAAGAGCGTCTTGCAAGGCGACCTTTAAATCCTTGAGGTAGTCATTTCCTTCAAGCCTCTCTATGTGGCTCTGAACCCTCTCCCTTCCATCCACCTTTTCTCCTCTCACCAAGTCATAGAGGATGTCTAAATAAATCAGGGAGGCTTGCACCGACAGGTCGTTGGGGTTGGATAGGCTAGTGTCTTGAAGCGTCGCTTCTTCCATGAGGGCCCTCGAAGGCAAGAGGGCGAGAGGCCAACATCGCATCAAGGCTCCATTGGGCCGTGCTGCCTCCTTGGATTCTTCGCTTGGAAATTGTTTTTCGTAGCGTGTTGTGTAAGTCTTGACCCTCTTGTATCCACTAAAGAGGGCCCTCGTGTTTCGGCCCATAAAGGGACAACCTGAAGATCCCCAAGCAACATAATTTGCCTTTGCCGTCTCAAGGTCGTATAGCCCTTTCTTGCTGGATAAACTCCCAAGAAGACACGCAAACATTTCGCTATCGTCCGAAACTTGGCCAACGGGACAAGAAGTCATATGGCCAAAACGCCCAATTCGACGGAGACGCCATGTGGGGTGAAAGCTGCCAGTCCACCGTTTCATCATCCGTCCCCTCCCAAACTCGCAAGGGGTGCCCAAGGCATCCCCAACAAAAAACGCCCACATTCCTCCTTGGGCTTTGTCAAGAAGGATCCCGGACATTTTATTTTTGCGTTGTCAATTCCTCTTAAGTTTAAACAAGTTTATGGTGGTATGGCCCAACACAATATGAATTGTCGGTGTTTCAAAAAGTAAATGAATAAAATTTCTTATAAAATTTGTGTTGGTATGGCCTCCGGCCAACCTTACAGGCTACGCCATAAGTGTACGAAAGGTGAGGGCCCTAAAGATTGGGCTTTGCCCAATCATTAATGATCGACTACGTCGATCT
>Ga0180433_10004026_pt1 | contig 20936 bp, 15 predicted proteins | sample SS_ome_8_FD_132980 | JGI IMG/M metagenome (GOLD analysis project Ga0180433, IMG submission 132980) | Hypersaline lake sediment archaeal communities from the Salton Sea, California, USA - SS_1_D_1 metaG | ecosystem: Environmental > Aquatic > Non-marine Saline and Alkaline > Hypersaline >... | reverse complement strand
TTGGTTGTTTGGAACATTCCAAACAAGTTTTGCTTTTTACATCCACCATTCCTTCCTTTTTGTGTATAGAACAATACACTGCCTTTTTCTCTCCTTCATAGTTATAGTTTGGTATTTTGGAACATTCCAAACAAGTTTTGTTTTTTACATCCACCATTCCTTCCTTTTTGTGTATAGAACAATACAATGCCTTTTTCTCTCCTTCATAGTTATAGATTGGTATTTTGGAACATTCCAAACAAGTTTTGCTTATTACATTCACCATTCCTTCCTTTTTGTGTGTAGAACAATACACTGCCTTTTTCTCTCCTTCATAGTTATAGTTTGGTATTTTGGAACATTCCAAACAAGTTTTGCTTTTTACATTCACCATTCCTTCCTTTTTGTGTGTAGAACAATACAATGCCTTTTTCTCTCCTTCATAGTTATAGATTGGTCTAACCTGACACCCTTTTTCTCCGCACATTTGTCTATTAATTATATAATAAATAGAAGAATATTTAAATCAATTTTATATGTTAAAATAGGTATTTGAAATGTAAAAGTGGAATTAATAATGTAATGGACCAGTTGGATTATAACTATTTCCGGCTCCATAGAAAAACCATCTTAATGATAAGTAATTATACATTTTATCAGCCATTCCATTTGAACCAATCATGTTAGTATTTGGACCTTTATTAACCAACCTTTGAATTGCTTTTGTTCCTAGAGCATAATTATAATACCATAAATTAGAAATATATCCGTTAAACCCACCATTCATAGCAACGTATACATCACCATAATTTTGTTTTGGAACACCAACTAAATTAATACTTCTAGCAATTGTTCCATTTATGTAAACGTCAAGTGTTGTATTTTCACATCTCACAATAACATTAACCCATTTATTAATTGGAATATCAGGTATTATAATTTCCTCATTAATAACATTAAATGTATTCATTACTACAACCAAGGCATTTGTATTTGGTGCAATATATAGACCAGGTGCGTTATTTGGTTGAATCATGCCATTTTCAGTTAAATTACTATTACCTTTACTAAATATATGTTTATATATTCCAGCATTTGTTTGAAGATTATTAATAAATATCCATGTAGACCACGTAAATTCGAGACCATCTGTAGCATTGACAGAACGGTAAATAGTAACAGCCCCATTACTACTTGGGTCTTGTGGGTAAACAATCATTTGAGTCGCATCGACCATACCATCTATAAGATGTGGCGATTCATTTGGTTTTAAAAAATATGATATAAAAGATATACCAACTCTTAATAAAATAACAAAACCAAAAATTACTAATAATAAGAAAGCAAATTTTGCTACTAAACTATTTGATTCTAAAAATTCTTTACTTCCAAAAGTTCCTTTATTTGTTGAAAATGAATTAAATGATCCGTTATCACTCATTATATATATATTAAATAAATAAGAAAATTTATAAAGTTATTAATTAATCAACTGTATAAATTTAAATGGTTACACTACTTTGTGTTGTTCCATTTTCAACTAAAGATATTTCAATTTGGTATGAACTAAACATGCTAGACCAACTAGAATATCCTTGGGTATAAATATTCCAAACTTGTTGTGGATTTAATGAATTTGGATAATATTGGAGCTTTGATGTCCAACCATCAAAACCACCAGCAGGAGTTACATAAATATTTGAATTATTATTTACACTTGCAACACCTGGTAATAAACAAGTTCTAACTAATTTACCATCAATATATAGGTCCATTGTTCTTCCATAAACACTTACAACCAAGTTTACCCATTTTTGAATTGGTACATTAGCTATAGTGCAAGTGTGAACAACAGTATTTCCACCTGGTGTTGTTGGCTCCTGGTCTGCTCCAGGATAACATCCTAAAGATACAGATACATTATTCTCAATTGCTCCTAAAACGACGGCTGGACAAGGGTCTAAACCATTAACTCCTTTTACTGAACCCTGACCATTACCTGATTTAGCTCCCATTCTTCCAAAAATTACTTTTGGTTCACCATAACGATAGTTCCAGTCATTTATATAAAACCATATAGAATAGGCAAAATTACTAGATGGAACATCTGAATCATTTGTTGCTAAACTAGATGCACTAATTGTTGATGTTGTTTGTCCATCTTGCGTATTTTGTAATGTATATGGGTCTGAAAAAATATATCTCAATAGGATTAGTATTAAGACAATCACTACTACTGTAATAACAATACTTAAAGCACTCATTGTATAATATAGATTTAGAAATTTTCTACTTAAATTATTAAATTAATTAAATAAAAATTTAAGTTACAGTATTTACCGAATTTATTGCAGTGTTTATATTGTTAATCATTATAGTTTCATTTGAGTTATTGAGTATAGGAGGGGTTCTATTTTTTACACTATTATATATATAGTATATATTTGTAGATGTTAACGCGCGTCTAAAGTAAACTACATTACAAATACCTCCTTTTATACCGTCAGTCTCTCCAATCGTTAAATTATCAAATGTATAGTAAGGCACTACTTCGATTGATGATTTTACTAATTCACCATTTAAAAATACATCCATAGTTCCTCCGTTATAATTAATTATAATGTTATTCCATTTTTGTAGTAAAAAATTATTATTAATATAAATAATTCTATTACCTTCATTATCAAAATCAGTCAATTTATTTTTTGTAACCTCCTTCAAATCTTTCTGTTCCATTGTAATCATCAAAGTATGTTTGCTTGGATTATATAAAATATTTGGTTTATTACCAAAGTTTAATAGAGAAGTAAATTTGTTATAACTTGGATTCATATTTGGTGGTGCGGCATCTATAAATACCCAACAAGAAATAGCATATTGATAATCAAAATTATCACTACCATTTAAATCTTGATAACTACCTAAATTATATACAGTATCTGTATATACTGGTCTATTAACCAATTGTTTTCCACCTTGAGTGTTTATTATATTGAATAAAGAAGGTATTTTAAAATAAGCAATAATTAAACCTATTGCTACAATTAACATCATAAATGAACCAGCATTGGTTGCATTATATTGTCCAACGATTATTTTACCAAACCAATCAAATGCCCCACTAAGAATACAAGGTATATACAATAATGTTGTTAATATTAAATTAAAAAATGAATTTTTCTTAGAATTGCCTGTTGGTAATTTTACATATATTGTTTTGTAGATAAGTCCTAAAATAATAGCAACCAGTAATAGATTTAAAACAAAACTGATTATGCTTGAATTTCCAGACAAATTTTCAATATTATAAGTTATCCAGTAGATAAGTAAACTAGAAATTACCAATCCAAATAGTATTAATAAACTACTATTCATTATTTTCATATTACTTGCTGTTGTCTGACCGGTGAATAAATTTGCACCTAATAAAATTACAGATGATATTGAAATAATAAGTAATAAAATCATTACTGATGAAGATTTTTCTTTATTTGCAAAAAAACTATCTTTATTATTTGATATAATAGCTGTTACAATTATGAGAAAAAGTAGAAATCCTATACTACCATACACCCCAAATGATGAAAAATTACTTAATAAATTTTGTGTTTGTCTACCCTCTTGACCTGGCAATGTTAACAAAATAATAACGTATAAAAACGCAAAAACTGCTATAATAATTGTAAGCAATAAAGTGTAACCAAAATATTTTTCAGCAGCGCCTCCTGGATTAATATTATAAAAAGTTATTGAGAGAGTTATTAAACAAAATAATAAAATAATCATTTTTATCCTCTCATAATTAATATTAAATTTTTCAATGTAACTATCACTTGAACTTTTATAAAATGCAAGTCCTCCTAAAATTAACATAATTGGATTAATTATATATGAATAGCTATCTAAAGTGCTTGATGGAATCATTGTGTAAAATAAAATAGCAAAAATTGTATATAATATTACATAAGTTACGTTGCTTATTTGTTCAAAAAGTTGTTTAAACTCTTTTGTACTTGGAAGAAATATTACACATAACCCAAATACTAATAATGAAAATGATAATATAATAAATATCTCTCCAACTATTTGTTGTTTTGAATTTATTGATTGTGAAAATGATAAATTTACATCAAATAAAATTAAGAACATCATAATTATTAAAAAAATAATCATTGCCCCTATAATATAAAACACACCTGATGTATTTATTTTTGGCAATAAATTTTCATTTGTATTTGTATTTGTATTCATATATTATTATAATACAATATTTTAATAATATTATCTCTACATATTTTCACTTGCAGTTTTTTTACCATGACAATTTCTACATAATGCAATTAAATTGTTTACATCATTTCCTCCACCATATTCAAGACGTAATTTGTGGTCAATTTCAAATGTATGATCTAATTGATTGTCACAGTGACCGCATTTCCAGTCTTGATTTGCGGCAACATATTTCTTTTTAGTTTCGCTGACAGAACGTTTTGTAGCACCCCTTCCTGAGCTTTGAATTCTTCTCTCTGAACAAAACCCCGGGGCCGATGGTACTATATCATTAAATCCTTCCATAAAACTTCTATCAGGTGTGCCAGTAAAATCAATAATTGGACTTAACATATCCATAGAATTTCTATCAAGTGGTAAACATTTTACCACATTATTCGCATAAAATAACATATCTTTACCACGGGTAGGATTTCTTTTTAACATATAATAAATTCCAATTCCTAATAGAGTATAAAAAATCATTTTATAATATTTTTTAAAAGACATAAACATTTTTGTGTATTTCCCGTCGGTATAGGCATTATATACAAAAAATGCTGTTAATCCTAATATAAATATTTCTAATCTCATTATTATATTAATTAAGTATAATAAAATAATGGAATTTATTGCTTCTTGTTGTTATTATTAGTCATAGCTTCTTGACCATATGCACCTTGTAATTGCAATGTTCTCATTACTTGTCTTTGTTCATGAGTAACACGATACAAATTTAACATTGCTAAAACCATAATAATATAAGGCAATAAGACTAAGAACCAAGAAATTGAAGTGTAACCCTTTTTACATAACCATCCTAGAACATATGTCCAAATAAACGCAAATACTAGTTTCCAAAAGGCAAACATTATAGACATACCATTAAATAATCCAAATACTGTTGCTATCACCGCAATCGCAAAATAAATTTTAGCAGGCGTACATAGTTTACTAAAATCTTTCATTATAATAATAATTGAGATTTTTTATTTTAATGATAAGAATATTGGTTTTTTAAATCTTTTAATTAATGGTTTTCTCTTAAATAATGATGATTTTGAAGCTCGCGTTTTTCTAGTTTTTATTCCACTTGCTAAAGGTGATGAAGATACTGTAGTCATTTTCTTTCCTGTAATTATAATATGTATTAAATCTCCTAATTTTTTCAGGTCATTAAATAATGCATTTGTATTATAAGATTTATGTGTTGGTGTATATAAATACATCTTAAATATGTATGATAATTGATTGTACAACTCTAATTTTGCAGTATCTAGAGAGAAATAATTATTATATAATAATTCTAATAATGGATAGTAAACATTAATAAATCCATATATATCAACTATTTTAATAAATACATCATTTAAATATTCTCTTAAATTTAAATCACCATTTTCTTTAAATTTTGTATAATGGATTAAGACATTTACTATATAATCTACAATGGTTGGCATTGTTATTTGTGTTTCAATGAAAGCTGGTTTGCTCTTTTCTGATACGCTTGAAAAATCATTACTATATAATTTATACATTATTTCATTGATAAATTTATAATGACCTGCACCTCTTTCACTCATCCAAGAATTTAAATAATCTATAACAAATGGTTTAAGTGATACTTTTTTTACTTCACCACCATCTTTCAAATATTTTGAATATTTATCATAAAATGAATCGCTAAATATTACAACAGAAAATGGAACATTAAATTGCAATGGTCTGTTTCTCCAATTTTTCGGAAATTTTTCATCACTTGGTTCATATTCGACAGATAATCCCCAATCTATCAAACGTGTTTTTAATTCACTCTCATTATCATCAACTAGAACATTTGAATCTTTAATATCAGAATGATAAATATGACGTTTATTCATTGAAATAATTCCATGCTTTAAAAGTTTCACAAGTTTAGTATGAAGAGCATATATTTTTTGAAAAGAGCCATTTGTATAAATATAATCATCAACCGCTAATCCACCATTTGGCATATTTAATGCCATAATTTGGTCTAGCTTCGTATTTATATTAGTTTTTGTGATATCATCTTTTGGTAATGCTGTGCATTTGTCCCTAAAATCAGCTAAATCGGCTGCTGTTAATTTTGCTGGTCTACATAATGTTGCGTCATAAAGTAAAAAATAATCCTCATAATTTGGAATAGAATCTAATTTTTCTTTTATGGTATTTATTTCTTCGTATTCCTGAGTAGCGTGTCTTTCGGTCATTAGTTTTGATATTTTATCTTTTTCTCTCTTTGTTGAACCCTCGCATTTTAACGCAGGATTAAATACACATCCATAACCACCAGATGCAATTACTTTGCCCCCTTTATTATTTTTATAATGTTTTCTTGTTTTACCCATATATATAATATTATAAAATAACATAATTATTTGTCATATAAATAATAAATCGAACCTAAAATTGAAATTAGAATTCCTCCATATATAATCTTTTCCTTCAATTTATAGTATTCTGCTAATTTTTCATCTTGTGATTTATATTGATTATAGTATTCAACGAAGAAATCATTTAATGTTATCTGAGGTTTTTCAAGTTTTTCATTAATCTTATTATGAATAAAATGCAACCATCTAACAAACGAATCACGATTATCTAAATATGGTGTTATAGGATATTTATCTATTAAATGTTCGAATTCTTTTGATATTTGCTCAACTGGAATAAATAATGGTATATTTTGAACAAATTCGTAATATTTTTTCTTTGTTACTGCATTTGGATGATGAGGATAAGTCATAGCTACAGTATGTAAAAAAAACCAATAATAAGGTCCCCATATTTTTGGGTCTAGATAAACAGTTGCTGACATTAATATTTTGTTTTAAAATAAATAATTAATAATTACTCAATTATTTATTAATTTGAAGGAGTTCCTTCTACCATATTAGAAGCTGGGCTATAACCATCTGTATTTACAGCTAACATAATTACTTGGTATATTGTTCCATTTATGAGGTCATTTATGGTAAATGATGAAGTATTACTTGTTGTAAACGGATATGTAACTCCATTGTTAATAGAAAATTTATAAGCTGTTACTTGATATCCTCCATCTATTTATGTCATATTTAAAATTATTTTTTTGTAATAAATTGATTAATACATAAAGATGGGTTTGGTGAAGTTTTACTGCAATAATTAAGCATACGTGTTGTTGAACCTCTTCCACGTGTAGAACCCATATTTATTGCTGGACCAGTTACCCTAGATGTTGATAAAAAATTCTTTTGATACAAACCTAAATTAAATAAATGTGAACCTGGCATTTATATAATTAGATAAGATATAAATGATTATTATAATTTATTTATATACTTAATTTTATTATTAAAATTAATATTTAAACAATTCATTCAATTTATATTAGGGATTAAATGAGTAAAAATACAAATATATGTAATAATTGCTGTAAACAAGGTCATATGTTTCACCAATGTAAATTGCCAATAACTAGTTATGGTATTATAGCTTTTCGAGGAGGATTAGAAGGAATTGAATATCTTATGATAAGACGTAAAAATAGTTTTGGATATATTGATTTTATTAGAGGTAAATATTCACCATACAATTTAACTCAGTTAAAAACATTAGTAGATGAAATGTCTTTAGATGAAAAACAGCAAATTCTGAGTTTACCATTCGATGAATTATGGATAGAAATGTGGGGTGAAACAAATATCGGAAATAATCAATATAGAAGTGAAGAAAATGCATCAAAAAAGAAATTTGAACTTTTAAAAGAAGGTGTTGTAATTGATAATTCTATATACACACTAACAGATATAGTTAAAATGAGTAAAACTATGTGGTATGAAACGGAATGGGAGTTTCCTAAAGGTCGTCGCAATCAAAGAGAAAAAGATTTAGATTGTGCATTAAGAGAATTTCAAGAGGAAACAGGTATTAATCATAACAGAATAACTATAGTTGAAAATTTATTACCGTTTGAAGAAATGTTTATTGGTTCAAATCATAAAGCATATAAACATAAATATTTTTTAGCTTTATTGAATAATTTACCAGAAGTTAATAATATGGATGATTTGAATAATTTCCAGGTAACAGAAGTAAGTAAATTAGAATGGAAAACACTTGATAAATGTTTAGAATCTATAAGACCATATAATTTAGAAAAAAAAGAAATTATTAAAAATATTAATAAAGTATTACAAGAATATAGATTATATTCATAATATATAATATTATGACAGACAATCCAAAAAAGAAATCATTAATAATTGAATCATCTGATGAAGAATCTAGTGTCCCAAGCGAGAAATTAGAGCTTAATAAGAGTTCTTCCACAAACACGCCAAGTAATTCTTCATCATTAACTATTAGTTCTTCATCTAGTAAAACTTCATCTTCAAAAAAAACTACTCTATCATCTGATACTTCTTCAAAATCTTCAACTAGTGTTCCGTCAACTTCATCAACAGTTAATGTTTCATCATCATCGTCTGATAATGGATTAATTGAAAAAGATGAATTAGAAGACGAATTTAAAAGTATTAATTGTAATAATGATAATTTTTTTACACCAGAATGCAACAAATTCTTACTTAAAAAAGAAATCTTAGAGAGAAATTATTTATCTGAAAATGAAGATGAAAATGAATATTTGTATCCTAATTTAAATGATAAAGAATTTAATATTAAAATCGCTAACAAAAAAGAGTTTAATGATACAAAATATGATGGAACTATTTACGAGAATATTAAGAAACAAGCTGATATTTTAGCTGCTGCAGATTTTGAATTGCAACCACATCAAGCATTTGTTAAAAACTTTATGTCATTTCAGACACCATATAGCAGTCTACTTTTGTACCATGGTTTAGGTTCAGGTAAAACTTGTAGTGCAATTGGTGTTTGCGAAGAAATGAGGGATTATATGAAATTAATGGGTATAACAAAGAGAATTATTATTGTCGCTTCTGAAAATGTTCAAGACAACTTTAAATTACAATTATTTGATGAGAGAAAATTAAAAGAAGTTAATGGAATATGGAGTATGAGAGGATGTGTTGGAAATAAATTATTGAAAGAAATAAATCCAATGAATATGCCAATATCTAGAGAAAAAGTAATTAGTCAAATTAAAACTTTGATAAATACTTATTATATCTTTTTAGGTTATGTTCAATTTGCAAATTATATTATTAAAACAATGAATTATGAAGAAGAAATTAAAAAGAAAAAAGAAAAAAAAATAGTTAAGCCAGGAGAAAAAACAGAGAAAACAAAAATTCAAGAGCTTAAAGATGTAAAGATAGATTTGAATAGTAGAGTTTTACGTAGATTAAGAAATGAGTTTAATAACAGATTAATTGTTATTGATGAAGTTCATAATATTCGTAAAACAGATGATAAAGAGAAGAAAAAGGTAGCAGTAAATTTAGAGTACTTAGTAAAGGCTGCTGAAAATATGAGATTTCTACTTCTCTCTGCTACTCCAATGTATAACAATTATAAGGAAATAATTTGGCTTATTAATCTTATGAATTCTAATGATAGACGAGGCAAGATTGATGTGAAAGATGTCTTTGACACAAATGGTAATTTTAAGAAAAATGGAGAAGAAATTTTAATTAGAAAGGCAACTGGATATATTTCTTTTGTAAGAGGTGAAAATCCATATACATTTCCTTATAGAATTTATCCAAATCAATTTGCTCCAAAAGACACTTTTCTTGATATAAAATACCCCTCTTTTCAAATGAATCTTAAAAAAATAAAGCACGAAGATAAAAGAAGAATTTTAAGCTTATACTTAACTAAAATTGGCGAATGTAGTAATTGCGGTAAATGTCAATATTGCTGTTATAAATATATAATTCATAACCTTAGAAACAAAAAATTTACAATTACAACTAAATATGGAGTAACTAGAGATATGCCAAGTTTTGAAAATATGGAAACATTTGGCTATACTTTATTACAAACACCATTAGAATCATTAATTATTTCATATCCAGTTCCTGGATTAAAAGACATTTTAGATACAATTCCTGCAGAAAAATTATCAGAAGAATTATCTCCAAGTTTTGACGAAACTAGTTCAAAGGAAACTGGAGAAAATGAAGAGGAAGAAGAAATACCCGAACCTATTAAAGCAAAACAAAAACCTTTGTTAATTGTTGAAAGTAGTTCATCAGAGAGAAAAAGTTCAGGTGAAGAAGAAGTGTCAGAACAAGAGGGCGTTGATGAAGTTCCAAAGGAAGAACCAAGTAAGAAAACAAGTTTTACTAATAAAAAAGGATTGATTATTGAATCATCAAGCTCTGTTAATAATAATGAGTCCGCCTCTCCTCAACTTAATAAAAAAACTACTAGCAAAAGTAAAAGTGTTAGTTTAACTCCAGACTCTGATGATGAAATAACAAAAGATGAAAAAGATGACTTGAAAAAAGAATTGAAGAAAGTAAATAGACCGCCTATAATTGAAAATACCAGTTCAGAAGATACAAAACCATCATCGACCGATAAAGATAAGTCAATACTTGCATTAACTCAGGTACCAACTACTGAAACAACAAATAACACTGCAACTAATAAAACACCAAGCATTAATTTAATGGCGCGTAGTCATCAAGGTCAGGCTACTTCAGGTGGTGAAAATACATCTACACCTAAATCATCATCTGAACGTCGTGGATCATTTACAATAGATCCCCATCAATTAACTGGTAAAATTGGTTTGGAGAGAATGATGACATTTTTAGACAGCAAATCACCACCAGTTAAGGGAGATTTTGAATATAAAAGTTCAACACTTAAAAATTATGGTAAAATTTTCTCTCGAGATGAAATTGGCAAGTACAGTTCTAAAATCAAATGTATAATTGATAAGATTTATAATGCTGATACAGACGTGGTTTCAAAAGGCATTATATTAATTTACTCACAATATATCGATAGTGGTTTAATACCAATGGCTCTTGCATTAGAAGAAATGGGTTTTACAAGATATGGTCAACAAGGAATAAAGCCATTATTTAAAAATAGACCATCAGATGTTGTAGATGTAAGAACTATGAAGCCACCAGCAGATAAGAAGAAATTTATGCCAGCACGTTATGCTATGATTACCGGTGATCCAAAATTGTCACCAAATAATGATTTTGAAGTAAAAGGTTTAACTGGCGAAGATAACAAAGATGGAAACAAAGTGAAAGTTGTTCTCATATCAAAAGCAGGTTCAGAAGGTATTGACCTTAAATTTATAAGACAAGTTCATATTCTTGAACCTTGGTATAATATGAATCGTATTGAACAAATTATCGGCCGTGCCGTTCGTAATTTTTCTCATAAAGATTTGCCATTTGAAGAGAGAAATGTTGAAATTTATATGCATGGAACAATTCTTGATAAGAATATTGAAGAAGCTGCCGATTTATATGTCTATCGTGTTGCTGAATATAAAGCTATTCAAATAGGCAAGGTTACTAGAGTATTAAAAGAAACTGCTGTAGATTGCATCATTAATCACGACCAAACAAATTTTACACAAGAAATAATGGCAGCAAGTTTAAAGGAATCAATTAAACAAGAATTATCTACAGGAAAAGTATTAGAAGATTTTAAAATAGGTGATGCTCCATTTTCTCCTGCGTGTGATTATATGGCAACTTGTAATTATGATTGTCGTCCAAACGCGGATATAGATGAATCCAAATTAAATGAAGATACTTATGATGAACATTTTATTGTTATGAATTCAGAAAAGATTTTACAAAGAATTAGAATGCTTTTCAAGGAAGCATTTTTCTATAAGAAAGACACACTTTTAAAATCAATTAGAACACCAAAGGAATATCCATATGTACAGATTTATTCAGCACTAACACAATTAATTGAAGATGAAAATGAATTTATTGTTGATAGATATGGAAGAAATGGAAAATTAATAAATATAGGTGATTATTATTTATTTCAACCAGTAGAACTTAAAGATAAAAATATTTCGATATTTGAAAGATCAGTTCCTATTGATTATAAACACAGTATGGTTAATTTTGAATTAAAACAAGATATTGTAAAACCAGTTATTGATAAAAGAAATTTGAATAAAGTTATAGTTGATGAAGATAAACTTCTATTTCCCGAAGGAAAACGGATTGTTAATGAAATGAAAGTTAATTTTGATATTGCAAAAGAATTTTCAAAACAAACAAAAGTTCCAAGAGGCGATGAAAATTGGTATAAACATTGTGGCATTGTTATTAGAAAAATGTCAAAAGAGTATCCTGATTCAAGAAAGTATTTGATTTCATTCTTAGTAGCACATTTATTAGAAGTTCTATTGTTTGAAGAGAAAATTAATGTTATGAATTACTTATATTCACTTGATAGTATAGATCAAGAATCGTTTGAGAAATATGCAAAGGAATATTTTGAAAATAATACAATAACTGCCAAGAAATTAACAGTTTTTATAACTTATAAATTAAATAAGAGAATTATTTTGATTTTGGAAGATAATATATGGGTTGAGGCTGGTTCAGAAGACCAACGAGAGATTGCAACATCACCTGAAACAAAAAAATTTTTAGCTTTTAATAAAGATGAATATAATAAACTAGTAGGATTTATTGGTTATTTAAAAGGCAATAAAGGATTAGCATTTAAAACCAAAAATATGAATTCAACTCGTGATACAGGTGCTATCTGTAAAAATGCAGGAAAATCAAATAATTTGGCAATATTAAATGAAATTATTGGTGAAAATAAATATACTATCGAAAGTACCAAAGCGATAAAAGACGAAGATGGTAATATAGTTTATGAGGCAGTTGGAAATGATGAATTATGTGTTCTTGAAGAATTTATTCTTCGTTATTTTAACGAGATAAAATACAATGATAAAAAATGGTTCTTCACACCAGAAATGGCTATTTATCATGGATTATATAAAGTGTTTGTTTAAGTCATTCTTAAATATTATTTATTTTTATTAATAAAATTGAATAAAAATATAATTAAAAGATAATATGTATATAGAATATAATGGAAGCCGTTGCTAAAACTACATCTTTTATTAAAAGACGCAAAGATAATAAGACTCAGACAATATATTCTAGAAGTCTTTTAACTAGAAAAGTCGTGTTGCCAATTACTTGCATTGGAAAAAATCTTGATGAAGTAATGGAAGAATACATTCGGAATACATTTGAGGGAAAATGTGTTGTAGAAGGATTTGTAAAACCTAATTCATCAAAAATTATTAGATATTCAAGTGGAATAATTGAGCGTGGTTCTAATATTGTTTTTGAACTTGTATTTGAGTGCGACATTTGCTTCCCAGTTGAAGGTATGACGATATCTTGTACTGTTAAAAATAATGTTAAGGCGGGTATTCGTGCTGAAAGTGCAACTGATGTTCCTTCACCATTTGTTGTATTTGTTGCAAAAGATCATCATTTCGCCTCGCAACAGTTCAATGAACTCCAAATCGGAGACATTATTACAGTTAGAGTTATTGGACAACGTTTTGAGCTCAATGATAAGGCTGTATCTATTATAGGGGAATTAGTAAAAGAAAAAGAGTATATTCCTAAACTAAAACAACCTGTAAAACCTCGCTTAGTTATAGAAGATTAGTTGTGCATACAAAAATTTTATAATAATTTATTTTTTTTGATTATTATATAAAAACATCTCTATAATAGTTTATAAAATGGAAGCTATTTTATCTACTAATGAAATTAACAATTATTCGGTTAGTGAATTAAATTATTTGAGGGAATCTATTGAAAATATGAATAAATTTAATCAAGTAGAAGTTTTAAGAATTTTTTACAAGCATAAAGAAGTTATGTTAAATGAAAATAAATATGGGATACATATTAATCTCTCTGAACTTAAAAAAGAAGTTCTTGATGAATTAGCTGTTTATATTAAATATGTTAATGCACAGGAATCCAATTTAAATATAGCGGAACAACAAAAGGAAGATTATAGGAATACATATTTTTCAAAAGATATTAAAGAAATCGCTAAAAATAATATAACCGATGACTGAAATATTACATAATTTTGAACCATATATTTTAAATGACACAAATATGCAATCTTATTTAAAATATAAATTTTTTGATTTATTTGAAAGTAAAAGTAAGGCTAAAAAAGAAATTAAAAAAATTATTACTAAAATACCATCATTATCTATTCCAAGAGAACAGGATTCTCTTTTTTGGTGCTATTATATTATAAAAAATGGAGATGTCAAATATGAAATGTTGCAAAATCGAAACATTTTAATAACAAAACAGCTTAAAATAGATTTAGTTTCAAAAATTAGAGAGAATAAACCAATCATAAAAACATATAAATTTGATACTATAACCAATCTTGAAAGCAACTTAGCAAATGATAATAATATTTCTATTAAAACTTTCATGACACTCTGTGCAATTGATAATATAAATATTATATTTATTAGCAAGAAGACGTATTTTAAGTTATTAACAAATGATTCAGGTATTACTTATATTATTAGGGAAATAGATAATAGTCAATTAAAATATAATAAACAATATGGATATGAAATTGCTACTGAAGAGTTATTAAATGAAATACATAGTAATTTATACGAGGTTGATTCTCTTGATAAACCAATTAAAGGTATATCAGCTTACAAAGTTTCTGATTTACTGAATATTGCAAATAAGTTAGCAATTGAAGTTATAAATAAAGAAAATGGTAAAAATAAAACAAAGAATGAATTATATGAATCAATTATCCAGTATTTTTAAATTATAAAAAAATTGAATAATAATTTAAAAATATGTCTAAATATATATATAACGATGAGTTCCATTAATCCAAATAATTCGAATTTAGAAGGAGTCACTAAAAATGAGACACCTATATCAGATTCTCCAAAAAGTCCTGATTATCCACCAATGAAAAATGAATATAAACATATTTATGATCTTTTAGACCCTATTGGCAAAATGGATATTGAAGATATGAGGGATCAAGATAGAAGAAATCAAGCTTTGGCTAGAGTAAAAAGAGCTTATGACAAAACTGGTAAAATTGACCGTTTGCAAATGTATGAAAAAACTCCTGAATCTAGTATCTCTTATAAAGATGATGTAAATAAAATTGCAATTATTATCCCATTTCGAGAATCAGATAAAGTTAATAAAACAAGAACTAAACAATTGAATAGATTAGTTGAATATTTTAGTAATTACCTAAATGGTTACAATTATATGATTTTTGTAATCCAACAAACGGATGATAAACGTAAGTTTAATCGGGGTGCTTTGTTAAATATTGGATTTCTTGCTGCGCAAGACCAAGGATGTAATGTGTTTATATTTCATGATGTAGATTTATTGCCATCTGAAGAACTTAAAGAATACTATATAAATCCGCCAGTGTCTAGTCCAGTTCATATTGCAGCAGTATGGGATAGATATGGTAAAAATCCTGATTATTTTGGTGGTATTGTTGTTTTTAATAGAGATATGTTTAATAAAATTAATGGTTACCCAAATAATTTTTGGGGATGGGGTGGTGAAGATGATGAACTATACAAACGTGTAAAGAAATATTATTCTGTTAAAAAACCAAAAAATGGTTCGGTTACAGATTTAGAAAATATGAATTTAGAACAAAAATTAGAATTTTTAAGGGAAAATGAACTCAAATTCATGAAAAAGAAGGAAGCTTTAGCTGAACATGAAAAAACCTGGAAAATAAATGGTTTAAATAATATTAATTATATCCAAGTTGGTCTAGATTCGTGTGGTGATAATTGTGAAATAATTATAGTTGACTTGATGGTAGATGGTGATGAGTCATTGATAGAAAAAGAAGGCACTGCACTTAATGCACCAGAAGAATTATTTGAACAACTACAGCTTCAACCCATTCCAGAAGATAAAAAATCTCCACCATCACAGCAATTTGACAAATTGATTGAAACATATTTTAAAAATATTTATAGTACAAAGTTAAATCCAAATATACAACATGAGGTTGAAGTAAGATTTGGAACAAAAGGTATTAAACAATTGACAAAAAATGATTATGATAATGTTGTTAAAGTATTAAAATCGTTTGGTTTTACATCATCTGACCCAGCTGGAATATCATCACTTCGTGTAAAATGTGAATTCTTAGATAGTAAGACTGGTCGTTTTAAAATGTCTGATGTAAGAACTGAAATTAATGGGTTATCAGCTATTGAAAAAATATGTAAAAGCAATGATATTAAAACTGTATATAAAGAACTACCACAGAGTATTAATTTTATTCATAAAAAACCATTTATTACACCTGAAAAACAAATGATTCGTCCAGTAAATTTTGACGATTTTAATTTTAGAGTTACTTATTCGCTCGAAGAAATTGCTACAAAAAGTCTAGAAAATTATATTATTGATAATTGGCGAAAATCTAAAAAAGAATTTCGTTATTTAAATCGTGTTACATTTAGACATCCAGAATATCCAGTATTAGTTGATATTAGTATTACTAAATCGGGTAATATGGCAAAAGATAAACGTGGATTTAATCATATAATTCCTGTGTATACTTTGGATGAATCAAATGTCTTTAATAATAAAGAGACATATGAAATTGAAATTGAAGTAGATGGACGTATGATAGGTCCAGCAAGGGAATTTCATAGAGCAGAAGATGTTGCAAATTCTGTAAGAAAGGTTATTAAATATATTTTAAGTGGTCTTCAGGGAACTATGTATCCTATTTCATTACCTGAACAGAAAGAAGTTTTAAGAGACTATATGAAAATGATTTGGGGAGACGAGTATGAACCATCCAGAAGAATTACAACATATAATTTTATTGGTCCAAGTTCTGTTACATTACAATTAACAAATATTGCTCCATTAGATGAAAATTCAATGGTTGCTAATATTAGAAAAGATTTTGTTGTTACAGAAAAAGCTGATGGTGAACGACATCTTATGTATATTTCTAAGACTGGTAAAATTTATTTCATTAGCTCAAATATGGATGTTAAATTTACTGGTGCAAAAACATTAAATGAAGATTGTTTTAATACATTATTTGATGGGGAATTAGTAAAATATGACAAAAATGGAAACTTCATTAATTTATATGCAGCATTTGATATTTATTATTATAAGAATAAAGATACAAGAGGGTATACATTTGTATTAACGCAGGAAGAAAAAGACGTTTATAAATGTAGGTATTATTTATTAGAAAAGTTAAAAACTATCTTAAATCCAATATCTATATTAGATACATCATCGCAAGAGAAGAAGGGTTTTAAAGACATGCTTTCTCAATATAGTAAATCGGTAATGTCACCAATTAGATTTGAAGTGAAGAAATTCTATCCAATGTCATCTAAACAAAATATATTTGAAGGTTGTAAATTAATTTTAGAGAGGGAAAAACAAGGTTTATTTGAGTATGAAATAGATGGTTTAATCTTTACACACGAATTTTATGGCGTCGGTTCTAATGTAGTTGGTAAGGCAGGTCCAAAAACAAAAATAACTTGGGAATATTCATTTAAATGGAAGCCACCGCATTATAATACAATCGATTTCTTAGTTACAACTTTAAAAACAGCAAATGGGGACGACATAATTGATTCTATATTTGAAGATGGCATATCGACTACAAGTTACATTCAATATCATCAATATAAAACACTTGAATTAAGATGTGGATTTAGTGAAAAGAATGATGGCTTTATTAATCCATGCCAAGATATAATTGATGATAATCTTCCAGAATATAAACCTAGATTTGAAGATAAACAAAGTAATGATTATGTTCCTAAGCGATTTTATCCGACAGATCCTTATGATGTTAATGCTGGTCTTTGCAAAATAATGCTTAAAGAAGATGATACTGGAGCTATGAAAATGTTTACAAAAAATAATGAAGTTATTACTGATAATTGTATTGTAGAATTTGCTTATGATATTGATGGTAAACAGGGTTGGAAATGGAAACCGTTACGTGTAAGATATGATAAAACATCTAAATTGCTTAGAGGAGAAAGAGAGTACGGAAACTCATATAAAGTTTGTAATGAAAACTGGAAATCTATTCATCCAACTGGAAGAATTACTGAAGATATGCTTATGACTGGAATGGGAATCCCTGAATTTACGGTAAGTGAAGATGTGTATTATAATACACCAGCTGGTAAGATGAAAACCGAAGGACTTAAAAATTTTCACAATTTATATGTAAAAAAATTGTTAATAAGTGGTGCTTCTAAACATGGTGATACGCTAATTGATTTTGCTTGTGGTAAGGCGGGTGACCTTTCAAAATGGATTGCTTCTAGATTATCATTTGTATTTGGTATTGATTATTCAAAAGATAACTTGGAAAATCGTCTGGATGGAGCGTGTTCAAGATATTTAAAATCAAGAAAAATAAATAAATTTGTTCCTTATGCTTTATTTGCACATGGTAATAGTGCGTTTAATATTAAAAATGGAAGTGCTATGTTAAATGATAAAGCTAAACAAATTACTGCAGCAATATTTGGTAATGGTTCAAAAGATGCTGAGCAAATTGGCAAAGGTGTTGCAAGACAATATGGCAAAGGAGAAGGTGGGTTTAATGTATCATCGTGTCAATTCGCGATTCACTATTTCTTCGAAAATCCTGATACACTATTAGGCTTTCTTAAAAATGTTGCAGAGTGTACAAAACTTAATGGATATTTTATTGGAACATCATATGATGGCAAATCAATATTTAATGAACTAAGAAAAATCAAGACTGGTAATGGTATTCAACTTAATGAAGATGGTAAAAAAATATGGGAAATAATTAAAGATTATGGAGCTGACAGTTTTGATGATGACTCAAGTTCTATTGGTTATAAAATTAATGTTTATCAAGAGTCTATCAATCAATATATTTCCGAATATCTTGTAAATTATGATTATTTTGATAGACTTATGGATGCTTATGGATTCAAATTAATAAATAGAGATGAAGCAAATGAAATGGGCTTACCATCTGGTTCAGCATTATTTAGCGAGTTGTTTATTAATATGTTGGATGAAATTAAGCGAAATAAATTTAAAGCAGATATGTATGGCCAAGCTCCTAATATGACAACAGCTGAAAAGAAAATTTCATTCTTGAATAGATATTTTGTATACAAAAAAGTAAGGGAAGTTAATATTGATAAATTGCAACTTGAATTAGGAGAATATGAAGAAGCTGTTGTAGTAAGAGAAAGAGAAGAATCTCAAAAGGCTGTGGTAGTTGCAAAAGAAGAAGAGAAAAAAATTAGACCCAAAATAAGAAAACTAGGTAAAAAACTTGAGCTTGTTCCTGCAACTGAAGCAGTAGATGAACCTTCAAAAGCTATTGAAGAGGCAATTAAAAAAGATAAAAAGAAATCTAAGAAAACTAAACTTTTAATCATTGAAGAAAGTGATGAGGATTAATATAACTATAAATTACGTAACAAACTTAAATAAAAATTATTATATATAATAAGACCAATGAGTTATTATATATTACCAAAAAATATAAATGTAGTAAATGTGAATCCAGTTGTTTCATTAGATAAATGTAAACCATATTTATCACATTCTTTTTTAAATTATTATTTAGACATAAAAAAACAGATTATTGAAATGTTTACGTTTGATGGTGATTTATCTGATAATACATTTGATGATGCAATTAGAATTATAAATCCTTATGAATTTATTTTTTCAAAAGTACCTGGTTCAAAATTTTCAGTCAGCAAACTCAAACCAAATACTAATTTATTTTATGATTTATTTGAGATTATAAATAACTTGAATTTTTTTGATAATTTAAAAACTAGTCCAATTAAATCTTTACACGTGTCGCCTAATTACAATGATTCAATAGATTGTTTTGAGATGTTTAGAGAAGGTTTTCATGATGATATTATACAATTAGATTGCATTAATATAGACAATGACTTACCTGAAAATAGTTTTGACTATATATTTTATGATACAAATGCTTTAAATGAAAAGGAGTACTTTATTTCAGTAGTAAAATTTATTATCACTATATTAAAAAATCAAAAACATGAAGGCAATTCTATTATTAAATTAAAAGATACTTTACACAAACCAGTTATAGATTGTATTTATTTACTTACATCATTTTATGATAAAGTTTATATTGCAAAACCAAATACAAATAATATTACTTCTCTTGATAGATACATAGTTTGTAAATCCTTTCAATATAATGAAAGTTCTCGTTCTTATCTAAAATTAAACATAATAAAATTAATTATACTTCTTAAAAAACTAGAAGATAAAAATATTGTAGATATTTTAGGATCTGATATACCTTATTATTTTAAGAATAAAATAGATGAATTGAATATCATTATTGGTCAGCAACAAATTGAAGCACTTGACCAAATAATTGCTATATTCAAAAACAAAAATAAAAATGATAAAATAGAAAGTATTAAAAAATCAAATATACAGAAATCAGTGTCATGGTGTGAGAAATATAAAATTCCATGTAACAAATTTACAGAGAAAATTAATATATTTCTGCCAATAATAAATGAAACAATAATAAATGAAACAATATAAAACTAATTAAATATATATATTTAATGAATGAATTAAGTATATATTCAGAAATTGAAAAAGAAGGTTTTGTATTTA
>Ga0180433_10004023_pt1 | contig 20948 bp, 23 predicted proteins | sample SS_ome_8_FD_132980 | JGI IMG/M metagenome (GOLD analysis project Ga0180433, IMG submission 132980) | Hypersaline lake sediment archaeal communities from the Salton Sea, California, USA - SS_1_D_1 metaG | ecosystem: Environmental > Aquatic > Non-marine Saline and Alkaline > Hypersaline >... | reverse complement strand
GGGTGATCATTTTTTTCTAACCAAATTTTCTGTTTATCTTTAGATTTAATATTCTGATAAATATAATCCATACTTTTTTTTTTGATTTGTTTATCTTTACGTCCTTGCAATAACATAACGGGAGATACTATCTCTGGGAGTGTTTCTTTCATTTGAGAAATTAGCTTTTTTATTTTACCCAAAATATTAATTGGAATCTTATTATAACCTATCCATCTCCCATTAGTTTCACGTTTAAATCGATCTGCTTCAATGCTATGATATTTCATAAATAACTTCAAAAAAGGCACAATAAAGGGACCTAATCCTTTAATACCAATTGGAGCACTAATTGCAAAAATACCCTGTACTTCATAGTGACTTGCAAGTATGAAAGGAAGTACTCCGCCGATAGAATGGCCTCCCACAATTACTATCTCACATTTTTGCCGAATGTCTCTAAAGGCAGCCTCTATACTTTTGATCCAATCATTGATTTGAACCTTTCTTAAATCTTCTGGCCGTGTCCCGAATCCAGGCAACAGGGGTAAGTGAATAGTATATCCTTTCTGATTAAATATTTCTTTTGCTATATACTTTAGATCAGAGCATGTTCCTCCCCCAAATCCATGAAACATCAGTATGCCAGCATTATCACCGTTAAAGTAAAAAGGACCCGCACCCGGTAATATCATACTATTCATATTATTTATTCTTTATTAATTTTAATTTGTATCAGAGATTTTATTTTCTCATTTTCTTATAACAATCAATACACATTCTACTTCCTTGATAATCCATCAACCTAGAACTCATAGTATCCTCTTTGCATATATCACATGGTATTGATTCTTCAATTTGAGCAAAAGCTGGAGGATTAAACTCGACTTCTTTAATTTCAAAAACTTCCTCAGGCTTTTTTTGCAATAGCATCTGTATTAATTCTTCTTTAGTTTTATTTTTTTTATCTTTAAAAGGGGATTTATATGCCAATCTTATTGCCTTTTGGCTTTTTCTATTATAAAAAGTATAATTATTCTTTCCATAATCATGAAAGATAAGATTTCCCTTACCAAAAGTACAACCAAGAAGAGCTTGGATCGCATCAACGCTGCAGTTATTATTCTCAACAACAGCAACAATCTCCTCATTAGGAGAAAACTGATATCCATTATCTAAAGCATATTTAGCAGCTAAGGTTCCTATAGCGACTCCCGGACACAAATGTCCATGAAAGATAGACGCTTTTTTCATTAATTCACTTATATCCATAAACTCAACTAGATTATTTCTGTAGTTAAAGATTTTAATTATATTATTTATATCATACTTTAAATATATTTATTATAGTCATGAAATTTCTAGTAGACGCAATGCTCGGAAAACTTGTCCGCTTTTTACGAATTTTTGGTTATGATACTGTGTATGCTGATGATCTAGAGGAATTTTTTAATATGAGTCCCGTCTCAGATGACAAACTAAAAGAGTATGCTCAAAAAGAGAATCGAATTATCATCACTAAGGATTTACCTTTTTATAATAAAATCCGATTTAAGGCAGTATATTTGAAAGGCGAAGGAGTATATAATTATCTTAATCAACTTAAATTGAAGTTGAATCTTGAATATAAATTCCAGATTCATTGTGCAAGATGCTCAGTATGTAATAGTGTTTTAGAGAAAGTTCAAGATAAAAATAGTATAAAAGAAGAAGTTCCGGTTCAAACTTATGAAAATTATGATGATTTTTATCAATGTTCCAAACCAGAATGTGGAAAAATATACTGGAATGGCCCACATATAACAGATATTTTAACCAAAATTAAGAAGAAACAGAATTAGCTTCTAGTGCTTAAAATAATTATCTTTAATTTCCTGGAATTTTTGTTTTGTTTTGATAATGTCTTCAGTACAATTTCCTTTCTGATACATTGCATATGCTTGATTGAGTAATTCAAGTGTTTTTTTATATTCTTTATTCTTAAAGTGATTTTCAGAAAGACCTACTAAATAATCTCCTTTTTTTTTATAAAATTCAAGAAATTGGGCTGATGTATCTATTTTTTTACTCATTATGGTATATTATACAATTTTTTCTTATTAATATAATATTAATACTGTTTAATAATTGATTATAATATTTCGATCAATATTATCAATTTTCAAACCAATTAATATAGAATCGAAAGTTTCTTTAATGCTTATTTGTTTTCTACAGTGTTTAAAACAAGCGGAATTTTGCCCTCCTTTAATAAATAATCGACTAAAACTATAGCTGTCACGGCTTCTACAACAATTACTGCTCTGGGAACTATACAAGGATCATGGTTCCCCTTAATCTCAATTGTATCTTCTTCCATAGTTTCAATATTAACCGTTTTTTGGGGAATACCAATTGAGGGAGTTGGTTTCACGGCTACTGTAAATTCAATGGGCATACCCGTAGATATACCTCCTAAAATTCCCCCAGCATCATTCTTTGAGGTTACAATAGTTTTATTACTTAAAATCCATGGATCATTATTTTCAGAACCCCTCATTTCCGTTGCTTTAAATCCTTTTCCAAATTCTATACCTTTAATGGAGGGAATGGAAAAAATTGCTTTACTTATATTGGATTCAATCCTATTAAAGACAGGTCCACCGATACCGGGGGGAAAATTTGAAATGATGCATTTAATTTTTCCTCCTATTGAATCACAACTATTACTTACTTCACTTACATGTTTTTCCATTTTTTTTGATAAAGTGGAATCAATTGTTCTTACAGGACTTTTTTCTCTTTTAGCAAAAATTTCTTTATATGAATCAAGATCATATTTCTGGTCATCATTGACGGGGCCAATACTTTTTGTATAAGCAAAAATATGAACATCATATAGCTGTAGAATTTGCTTTGCAAATGCCCCTGCCAATACATAACTTACTGTAATTCGACCCGAAAACCTACCCGAGCCTCTATAATCTGCATAACTACCATATTTTTTTAAAGCCGAATAGTCACTATGGGATGGTCTTAACTTATGCTTATTTTGTTCATAGTTAGTACTATCAAAGGTTCGGTTTTTAACAATTATACATAATGGTGCTCCTGTGGTGAAATCATTAAAAACTCCTGATAAAATTTCGAATACATCTGGTTCCATTCGTTGAGTTGACAAAGAAGATTGACCTGGCTTTCTCATGTTTAACTCTTTTTGAATAAACTCTTGATTAATTTTCAAACCCGCGGGAATACCATCAATAATTGCACCAATTACTTTTCCATGGCTTTCTCCGAAAGAAGTTACTGAAAAAATATCTCCAAACGAATTATCTCCCATATTTTTCACCATTTAGTTAAAAATTTAATAATCAGAATAAAGGCATGTTCACTTTAATTTATTCCCTTCTTCAATTTGAATAAATTTTGACTTTGTTGAAATAAGATTAAATTCTTAGATTTCTTTTAATTTAACTTAGTACTTTATTGAGAACGTCAAATAAAATGCATATTCATATCAACCCAATTTCGAGATTAAATGGAATTGTTCATGCTCCCGGGTCAAAAAGTTATTCTCATAGAGCTTTTGTTGCCGCAGCTTTATCAAAGGGAGTTTCAATCCTTAGAAACCCGTTAACTTCTGGGGATGTAGGGGTGACCATTGACCTTCTCCGAAAGATAGGAATAAAAATCTTAAAAAAAGAAGACAATACATATGTAATAGTTAGAGAAGCAGAGTCATTTCTGCCTTGCGAAAAAATATTAGACTGCAAGAATTCGGGAACTACCTTCAGATTCTTCAGTGCTCTCTCTCTATTAATTAAAGGAGGACTGTCTCTTACTGGTGAATTTTTAGAAAAAAAGCGTCCTATAATTCCGCTTTTAGAAGCATTAAAAAAATTAGGTGCTAATTATAATCTGAATAATGATCAAATATCTATAAAGCGTATCAAGAATAATTGTGATGAGATTCAGATACTAGGTGATATAAGTTCTCAGTTTATAACTGTTTTATTGTTTATATGTCCGATACTACATTGCGAAAATACTTGTATTATTCGCATTAATACTACGACTCCTCTCGTTTCCTATCCATATATTCAAATAACTAAAGAGATTTTAAATTCATTCGGGATAATAATTCAAGAAACCATTCAGCCAGATAATACTGCAAATTACATTATTGGATGTGATCAAACTTTTAGACCTCAAGTTTATGATATACCTGGAGACTTTTCTTCTATCGCTTTTCTTATCGCTGCCACAGTTTTAACCAAGAAAGATTCTAAGGTGACTATTCAAAATCTTGATTTCCAAAAACCTCAAGGAGATAAAAAATTTGTTAAAATTCTATTAGATATGGGCGCTAAAATTGAAGTTGACGAAAATAAGCATCAATTAATTGTCCATGGTAATATTTACAAGCATCCATTATGCGGAATTAATATTGATTGTCGAGATGTTCCTGATCTCTTCCCGATATTGTCTGTTATTGGTGCATTTGCTAAAGGAAAAACAATCTTATATAACGCGTCACATTTAAGATACAAAGAGAGTGATAGAATCGCAATACTAAGCAGAGAATTACAGAAATTAGGAGTAAAAGTTAAAGAGAATAGAGACTCCCTTGCAATATATCAAACCAAAACTCTTAAAGGTTCTAATATAGATCATGAGAATGATCATAGAATTGCGATGGCCCTAATTATCGCTTGCTTATTTGCTAAATCAAGTTCTGAATTAAATAATATTGAAATAATTAATGATTCATATCCTGATTTCTTAACACATTTAAACCAAATAGGAGCTAACATAGAATTTGAGAAGGATTAAATATAATATTACCTAAAAGATTTTTGTCTTCTTGCTCTTGCTTTCTTTCCCCCAAAGTGCTTAGGTTCTGTTCTTCTAGAGTCTCCAGATAGTAGCGCTTCATCATACTCTCTAAAAATTTTCTCGATTGTCTTAGTTCCAATGAATTTATTAATTGATTTTGCTATTGCTATTCGAACTGCATCAGTTTGACTCATTTTTCCTCCACCTTTTACGTTAATAGTGATATCACATTTTTCGACTTTGGGATGATTTATCACTCCAAGAACTTCCTTAATTCTGTAACGAGCGATTTTTGGTTCATAAAGTTCGATTGGAACATTATTAATCTTTATTTGCCCTTTAGCTGGATATGTGAGTACTGCCCTTGCTATTGCAGATTTCCGTTTACCCGATGATTGAATATGTTTACTTTTTTCCGACATTTTTATTAAGCCTCAATATTTATCTTATTCCATCCCAAACGAGTACATAAATTTTCTAATGTAATAAATTTGTTATAATATGAGAGTCTTTTCTTGTCAGCATTATCAATCTTCATTGGAGTTAACTTCTGGTATCTTTTCTTGAATCTTTGAGGAATTTCTCCAATGTAGACATGCACTCTCTTATAAGCTTCTTTTCCACGGAACTTCTTTCTGGGAAGCATTTTTTTAATGACAGTTCTCATAAAAGTGTCAGGTCTCCGTGGCCAAAAGGGACCTCGGCGTGGATTAGTAGCTGTACTGATATTGAGTTTTTTTAAGAAATTTTCATGGATATTATTCTTACTTCCACTAATAATTGCATCTTTTGCATTAATGACAACAATTTTATGACCGAGTAGCGCTAATTTAGCAATCTGGCTACAAAATCTCCCTAAAATCTTATCTGTAGCATCTACCAACTGATATTCTGGCATAATTTAACATCTTGTTTTTATGTTTTAGTGATTAATAAAAGATCTTTACATTTTTTCCTTCTGGATTTTGTTCAAGCAGTTGTTCTATTGTAAGTAATTTACTTCCTGACAGTTCGATTTTTTGCTGAGCTGCCTTTGAAGAGGATAGACAAGCTATAGTAATTTTATGATCTAGATCTCCATTTGCCAAAACTTTTCCAGGAATTACGATAACGTCATTTTCTTTAGTCTTACTATTTATTCGATATAAATTCGCTTCTAATCTATTTTTTCGTGGACCAGATAATTTTTTTGATAATTGTTTCCAAATTCGTCTTTTAGTTTTCCATAAATCACGAATCAATTTCCTCGTATAATAATCGCTTGGTCCTGTAATTCGATGGCTCATCTTAATTACTACAAATCTTCTCTATTATTAATATGAATTTTAAATTTTTGATATTTTAATAAATTTGTGATCTAATTATGATTCTATTTCGAGTTCCTCAAGTTTAGTAATGAATTCATCAATTTTACCTTTAAAAATAATAAAAATGTGTTTCATAAGTACATCAAAGGGTAGAACACCCTCACTCTCAATAATAAAAAGATATGCGTCTTTCTTATGAGATACTTTAATTTTCCCATCAGAATTATTAGCACATGACATACATAGAGTACAATATTTCCAATAGTCATCTTTTAACTTTAAAGAGGATCCATTTTTAGAACTATATAAATCCTCTGGGCACATTTTAATGATTTGTTCAATTTCTTCTTTATCTGTGATTTGTTTTTCATCAAATTCAATTATAGGAAGGTATCTAAATGCAGCATTAGATACAGCCTGCCATTTTGCATGATCTTTAGCCCTTCCGAGTATTGCGTATGCTTCAATAATAACTTTATCTTTTTTATCAATTTTAACGATTGGGATTTTCGAATGAACAGGTATTATTTTTGGATCATTGGATTTCAAATCTCCAGAATAAATCTCCAGTGGATTATTAGTCGTATTTGTGACATCACAAGTTAAGGATACTTGACACATAGGGCATCCATAACCTCCGCATTCACAATCTTGAGGTAATTTATATACAGATAAATCCGTTTTAAGAGGAACTAAGCCCAATCGATGAGCAATAATCTCATCATAGAGTGGGCTATCATTTTTTAGAACGATTACTTCATCGATCGCCATAATAGGTATCTCTGTTAAGATTATCCTTCTTAATGCATTAACCATCTCAATAGAGGCACCCTCAATAATAAAAGAGAGTTTTTGCTCTGTATTTTCGAGTACCTCAAGCTTCATCGAACTCATAATTATACAAAAATAAATCGATTAAATCAATAATTTGAATATTAATTGAAAGATGTGATTTTAGATAAATTTTACTGTTTAAGCTTAAAAAATAGAATAAAAATAATTAATATAGTTTAAAGTACTCATACGCATGATTTCCTTTTTGAAAGCAATATTTTATCTCTTGAAATTCTTTCCGAAATGCAATTACTTCTTGCTTAACTTTCTTTGGCTCTTTTTTATCGATGATTATCTTCTTGATAAATTCTGCAATCTCCTGCATTTCACTTTTACCCATTCCAAGCCTGGTGACTTCGGATGTTCCTATACGAAGTCCTCCGGGGTTTTCATAATGTCTTCCTTCTGCAAGATCGCGAGGAAGTAGATTCCTGTTCAGTATTATATTGCTCGATTCTAATAGAGCCTCAATATCTCCTCCCAATCCAATTGATTTTGCATGATCTGCAATATCAACTACTATTTGATGAGATTCAGTAAATCCTTTATGTCCCATTAAGACTTTCAAACCCCTTTCATGAAGAGCTTGACCAAGCGCTTTAGCGTTTTCAATAACGTTCTTATGATATTCTTTACCAAACTCAAGCATTTCAGCTAAAGCTACTGCCAAACCAGCAACATTGTGCAAATGATGATTGGATAGAAGAGCTGGAAATGCGCAAGAACGTAATGTTTCTATTAAATCTTCACGATTGGATATTAAAGCACCATGTTGTGGTCCTGGTAGGGTTTTATGAGTGCTCATCGTCATTACATCCACACCCTCTCTTAAAGGATCCTGAAAATACCCTGAACCAATCAAACCAGCAACATGAGCAGCATCATAACCTACATTTGCTCCAACTTCTTTTGCTACTTCACCAAGTTCTTTTACAGGATGTGGAAATAGAAATACTGAACCTCCAAAGAGCACCAATTCTGGTTCGAATTCTCTAATAATTTTAGCAGAAGCATCGATATCAAGATTCATTTCATCATTATCAAATGCGAGATACTCAATATTTAAACCTCTCGTAGTACCTGCCGTGCCATATATTTCTCTTCCACTTTTCGCAAATCTTGGACCATGCGAAATATGCCCCCCTCTAATAATTGACATACAACACATTTTTCCATTATTATCTGAGGTGAATGCATTATACATTGCTAAATTTGCGACCACTCCAGATATAGGTCTTACATCTGCATGTATGCATTTAAAGTATTCTTTAGCGAGATCCATACAAATGTCTTCAACTTGATCAATATATTTACATCCGGCGTATACTCTCTCACCAGACCAACCCTCAGCATACCGATGACTAAAATCACTTAAACATGCCTCATCAACCGCAGGGCTGGTCACATTTTCAGAAGCAATTAATGGTATGGCATTTTGGAATAAATCGTGATGCTCTATTAATATGTTCCTAATTTCTTCGATCTTCTTCTTCAATTTAAATCAAATCTTTTTATTAACTTCATATATTAAATTTAAAATAAAATGACAATTTTTTTAAATCTTTTTGGAAAATCTTGTTTATATTGAAATTGTTTCTTTAATCAACTTCAATTCCAATTAGATTAGAAAATTCAATCCTTAGATTTTTCTAAAATCAGTCTAGCTTCATATAAATTTAACTTCTTACCAGCTTTTTGTTTTTCTAATGCTGTTGCTAATTTATCCTGCTTCATCTTTTCGAGTTTTTCTTCTTGCTTGCTATTAGTTTTATAATACCTTTTATGTCTTTTAGAAGAAGACTTATATGTTCTTTTTCCTCTTGAAATTTTCTTCTTTTGATTCATAAGACGCAAAAATTTATCATGAAAATTGTCAGCTGCTTTCTTGTTTTCGATTAAATCCTCTTCTACCTTCTTTTTCTGGGCTTTTAATTCATTTACAATTTGATAAGTGTCCTGCATTTTGGAGTGATAATTCTGGGATTTATTTGACCATTTATTCAATTGCTCGTAGATTTTGTTTAAATTGATTTTAATAATCTGTATCTTTCGTTCAATTTTGAAAGTATCAGAATTTTGCTGTTCTACAAGATATTCCTGTTTTTCTCCCATTAATTCCTTAATTTTGTCTATAATCGCATTTTCTTCTGAAATATCCAGATTTTCGGTTTCAATTACTCTTTCTAAGCCCTCAATTTTTCTTTCAATTTGCTTAATTGATCGGAATTTGTTTTCTGTGCTATTGTTATTAGTAAATCCTTGAGCCTTTCTCTTTTCATTAATCGTGCTTTCAAGCATTTTCTTATATTCGATTTTCTTATCCTTTAACTTTCCAACTTTTTCATTCCAATAATCTCGCTTTTTCTTATAATTATCTTTAGCTATTTTCAAATAATTATTTATTTCAGAATCCAAATTTTGTAATTTACTGATGTATTCTTTTGTTTTATCATTTAAATTATCCCGTTTTTTTCTAAATTCCTCTATTTGAGATTGAAGGTCTTGAAACGAGTCTTTAGAATTTTGAGGGGGATTTAATTTCTCTCTACTCATATAAGAAGTCATTAACGAGTAATTATATAAAAATCGATATTATCAACGATTATGTATTTCAATTATCCATTTATTTTATATTTTTTGTAAAAAATATAATTAAAGCTTCAAAAAACAGATTTCTTACATTTATGTAAATTACTAGTAAGGTAGAAAATTTCAGAAAAGATAAGAAGTAGATAAATGAAATAATTTTCGTAAAAGATATAATCATTACAATATAGTTAGACAATATAGAATTATTGTTTAAGGCAAAAGGAGAATGTGTTCTGAGTTAATTAAAGAAAATGATTTAATTTTTTTAGTCCATGATCATCGAAGGAAATGGTTGATATCAATTTCAAAAGGTGAAACTTTTCATACTAACAGAGGCTATATAGAGTTAGATGATCTTATTGATATACCTTTTGGCTCTGTAGTTTTTTCAAAACCATATGAAACTCAAGGCTATAAATTTTATGTTCTTAAACCTTTACTTACCGATTATGTACTTCATATTACCAGAAAAACTCAAATAGTATATCCTGAGGACGCTGGTTTAATTCTACTATATGGTGGGATCACTCCAGGAAGTAAAGTATTTGAGGCAGGATGTGGTTCAGGAGCACTCACTTGTATCTTAGGCTCATATATTAAACCCAATGGGCATGTTTATTCATTTGATAATCGAAATTCAAGCCTCCAGAGGGCTAAAAAGAATGTAAAAAAAGCTGGCTTGGAAGAATACATAACTATTCAAAGAGCAGACATTTTAAGTGATGATTTGCAACTTAGGGAAATTGATACAATTGTCCTTGATCTAGCTCAACCATGGAAAGCAATCTCAAGAGTAAAACATTATTTAAAACTTAGTGGAATTCTCGTATCTTTCTCTCCTACTATTGAACAAGTTAAAAAAACTACATTTGAATTAAAAAATAATGATTTTTTTGATATTAATACCTATGAATTAATTAAAAGAACGATGCAAGTCAAAGAAAATGCTACCAGACCTCTAGCTCAAATGATTGGACACACAGGGTACTTAACTTTTGCGAGGAAGATAGATGATAAGAACAATCCATATCGGGGAAGAAAGCCGACATCAAAAGAATATATAAGCTTAAAAGGAATGCCATTACGAAATAGCAAAAAAAAGGAAATTTAGAATCCTTTTAATTTCATACCTGTTTGTATCTCTTTTTTTTTCTTAAATCGTTTTGTCTTAAAATAATGTTTTTTCTTTTCGGGTAAAATTTCAATATATTTTCTTAAAATATCTTCCACATATTCTTTGGTTTCCTTCTGTGGAATTTTTGAAGGATAGATTAAATAATCTAATATTTCTTTATCCTTCGAATCTGAGTTTAATCCTAAATTCTTAAGAGGAATATGAAAGGAATGAATGAACCATCCAGCAACCTTTTCATCGTGAGCAATCACCCTTAAAATATTATTCGTTTCTTTTTTAATTTTGATACCTAGGATTTTTTTTCCCGGACGTACGATAATGGTAATGTAATCGGGGATTTGATTTTTTGAATCATGAATCTTCTTTAAAAATTCCTTTAACTTTTCACTCATCTTTAGTACAAGTCAATTATATTACTGAAATATATATAGTTTAAAGTAATAAGACTAAATAAGATTATTATAGCAAAAATGAATAATAAGAGAAAGAAAAATGGTTGTTGAATTTTATGATTTTAAAATAGAAACAGAAGCCTATTGTGATATTATCGATATTACTTCTCAAGTACAAGATGTAATTAGGGATAGTAATCTGAAAGATGGATTAGTTAATGTTCATGTAGCGGGCTCTACAGGGGCTATATCTACAACCGAATTCGAACCGGGATTAGTAAAGCATGATATTGAAGAGTTTTTAGAAAAGATTATTCCATACAATGCTAATTACAAACATCATGAAACATGGGGGGACCATAATGGAGCAGGTCATTTAAGAAGTTTCCTCATGAAAACATCTCAAAGTTTTCCTTTTAAAAATAAAAAATTGCTTTTAGGTACTTGGCAACAAATTATTTTCTTGGAAAATGATGAAAAACCCCGTAGAAGAAAAATAATTTTAACACTTATCGGTGATTAATCAAAAAGATCCTTTAATTTTAGATTTCTCAGTAATTTATTACTCTATAACAATGATTTTATTATTATCGTGCATCAGTAGACTATATATCTCTCTTCGGTGAATATCTGTCATCTTTAATATTGTAAAGTAATGATCTTGGATTCTATTTTTAAATAAAGGGATCTTACGGACTGTACCATTGAATTCTCTCTTTTGTACGATTTGGAATTTTAAATTATCATAGAAATGATTTTCTTGAAACATTTTTTAAACTCTTTGTTAGTTTTATTAAATTATCTTAGATTTGATTTAAAAAAGAGAGTGTTATCTAAAAGCCATAGATGTATTATTCAAGTAATATGAAGTGAATTTGTTTTATAATCCAATATTAAAAGAAAGAAAAAGATAACATGAAAATAGTTAGAATTAAAGGATTACTTATCTATTAATCTATCAAATTCTTGGACTAAAAGCGTATAGATATCTCTTCGTTTCATATCTTCAAAATAATTGATCATCTGAAGAATTTTTTCATTGCTATCTTCTAATTTAGCGTGGAACATAGGAATGTTTTTAACAACATGATCAGATTTATATTTTTGATTTATTTGAAATCGCAAGTATTCTACAAACCTGTTCTCGTTTTCTAACACATAAATCTCCAAAAATAATAGCTATTTAAAAGGACTAAGGAGTATTTAATTAATTAAATACTATATTATAGATGTGTTGTTTCAATATTTTTCATGTAATATTTCCGTATTTGCATTTTCTCTAATGAGTCAATTTCTTAAATTGTATAGAATTTAATTTGATTCATTATAACGAGCACAGAACTAAAGAGCATAAGGTTATAAATAATGATTTTCTCTTTCTAATAAAAAATTTTCACACTTTTTTAAGTTAAAGTATCAAATATATTTAGATAGAATTAGTTAATAAATCGTGAAAAAAATGGAAGATATAATAAAAATTGTCATAGCAGGACTTGATGAAGCTGGAAAAACCTCAATTCTTACAGCATTAGATAAAAAATACGATTTCCATAAGGATATTACCTCTCTTACACCAACGATTCGCGTAGAATATCATGCTACTGAATTTCTTCATAATAAGACAGTTTTCTGGGATATGGGAGGGCAGCAAAAATATAGAGAACTATACGAAGAAAGGCAAGATATTTATTTTTCTGGAACTGATCTCCTGTTATATGTGATAGATGTTCAGGACAGAGAAAGATTTGAAACCTCACTCGCATATTTGGATATGATCCTCCAAAATTTCCTAAAACAAAAACTCGAGATTCCTTTAATTATAACCTTCCATAAGTTTGACCCCGGATTAAAAGATGTTGAAACGGTAATTTTAGATGTCAATTATCTACGAGAAACTATAATAGAAAAGTATCCCAATTTTAAGATATTATTTCAACAAACTTCAATCTATGATATTATCTCAATAGTTCAATTAATTTCCTATGGATTATCGATATTTGACGCGAAATTTTTTGAACTTTCAGAATTACTTGAGCGTTATTTAGAGGAATTTAATTGTAAATCGCTTATTATATTTGATAAAAATGGAATCATTATTAGTGAATTTTATAGTAGTATTATCGAACCCGAAATCTATATTGAATTTTTAGAGTCAATTAAAGAACATTTATTTCTTCTTAAAAGGATGCAAGAAGAATCTTATGAAGCTCAATCAAACTTCTCATTAATGGGAAACGAGTTGTTATCTTATTTACATAGACTTGAGGTTGGAACCCAATCCTTCTTCACATCAGTGATAATTCAAGAGGAATATAAAGATATACTACTAGATAAATTTTCTGATTTTCTTGAAGATGTGAGGGTTATATTAGAGCCATTGATTTTAAGTTGAAAAATAATAGTTATAATTTTTTCATCTTCTCTTGCACTATTTCCCTTAAATCAATTTTTTCTTTAATAAGAAAGGAATCTAACTTATCTTTTGCCTTCTCTCGTTCTTCTTGATGCTTTTTAAGAAATAAATTAATTTTTCGAATGAGATTGTTTTTGCACTCCCCACATAATAGATCGCCTCCTCTGCATCGTGATTCAATATTTCTTATCTCATCATCATCCAATGTAAACAGCATAAAATGATATTTAAAGACCGAGCATACTGATGGATTACCTCCTAATTCCCTCTGAAGCTTCGCGTTTGCTTGACCCCCAGTAAAAGCGTTATTAACTTTCGTTTTTACATCTTTTGGACTATCTTGGGTGAAAATTGCAGTATTTTCAATCGAAGCTGACATTTTCCCCCCTTGTTGTAGGCTTGGAAGGAAAATACATTGTATTGAGGCTGGTTTGTAATATCCTAATTTTGGTAACACATCTCTAGATAATCTAAAATGGGGATCTTGATCTACTGCATGGGGGATTAAACAAGGGACGTTTTTCTCCTCGAGTAGCGATTTAATTATCGCAGGAACAGTTTGGATACTAGTATAGAAAATCTGTCCTATATTTGAGCTATTATCTAATCCAAATGTAGCTTTTATTGTCGAGAAAGTTATTCTTTTAGCAATTTTCAAAGCATTTCGATAAAGAATACCAGCAAGATCAATATCCGAAAATATAAATGTTTTCTTAGGGTTAAATCCTAATGCGATAATGTCCAATGCATTTTCATATGAATAGTTATACGCATCATCATAAGAAAGCGATTGATTAAAGAGGAATTTTTCATCATCAGTTAATTGAAACCATAATTCCACATCAAATTTGTCTTGAAGCCATTTAGTGAATAACCAAGGCATAACATGACCCAAATGAACATCTCCAGATGGTCCTCTGCCAGTATACAAATAAAATGGATTTCCTTTCTTATATTCATCTAAGATCCACTTAAAGTCCCGGTGGGCGAAGAAAATCTTTCTTTTCAAAAAAGGATGGATATCGTTAGTAATCTCTTTTATATAAAACAATAATTTCTCGTCGATAGGTTCAATACCAAACTCTTTGATTATTTGTTCGTAATCTATTTCTCCGGAGACTTCCCATGGAGTTACTATGAAATCGGGCATCTTTTCAACTCAGTTTAATTTTTGTTTGTAAAAAATGAATATTAACAATATTATTATTAAGAATCTGCACCATAAAAAATTTTGAAAAATTTCTATTAGCAAGCTTAAAATTACTTGTTTTTTAGTAATTTCTATTCATTTATATTTTAGATAAGCTTTAACTTTTTTATTAATGAAAATTACGTTTTTGTTAATTGAAATATTAGTTTTATAAACACAAGCTATAATATTGCTATTCGATATGATATTCTTACCATGAAAGCTGAAAACAAAGATTATGAAGAAGAAAAATGGCGAGAAAAATTGACCAAAGAGCAGTATCGAGTTCTTAGAGAAAAGGGAACTGAACCCGCCTTTACAGGAAAATATTGGAACAACCATGAAAAAGGAACTTATAAATGTGCTGCATGCGGAGCCCCATTATTCGATTCAGAAACAAAATTTGAATCAGGGAGCGGTTGGCCTAGTTTTTATGCTCCAGTTGATGAAGAAAAATTAGAAAGTAAAAGAGATTTAAGCCACGGGATGGTTCGTACTGAAGTTCTTTGTAAAAACTGTAAAAGTCATTTAGGTCATGTATTCAAAGATGGACCGAAACCAACAGGATTACGATATTGTATTAATTCTATATCTTTAGACTTTAAACCAGAAAGTTAGGTTGGATTTCATTTTTCTTTTTATCATAATCCAATTATAGAAGAAGAGTTTTTATATTCTTTAAGTACCATGTTAGAAATCGTTTTTGTAACGTGGTCTTTTTCATTAATTTTTCTAATAAATTTATGAACATCCTCCGATTCTTTGAATCTACAGACTAAACAAGCTGATTGTTCTCCAGTTGTGTGGAATACGGAACAAACTTCTGGAATTTTACTAATTTCCTCTAAAATTTTAACAGTGAACTTGCCTTCGATTTGAATTCTAATTAAAAATGTTAATTTATAGCCTAACTTCTCATTGTTAAGTTTTACAGTATATCCTTCAATAATCTTATTTTTTTCTAATTTGTTCAATCGATTATGAATGGTACCAATTGAGATTCCTAACTTATTTTTAATTTCTCGATATGACGTTTTCGCATCTTCTTGCAAAATACGAATGATTCCGCGATCAATATCATCTAATAATTTTTCTTTTTTCATACACTCATCAGTTTAAGAAATAATGCAAATAAAGAAACAATATTTATTATATTGAAAATCATTTAAATTATTGTTTGTTTCGTAAACAAAATGGGAAAAACTGAGTTGATCCTATATCTCATTTATAATATTCAATTTAAAAATATGAAATCAAATATAAATGATCTCTAAATCACAAAATTTATTTTTTATCAAAAATAATAATTTTCTATATAAAACTCAATTATACATTGTTAAGTGAAGATAATATGTCAGTCCCTATATTGATATTAAAAGAAGGAACGGAAGAAACAAAAGAAAAAGAAGCGCGAAACCAGAATATTAATGCAATTATGGCAATAACGGAAACTGTTAAGTCAACCTTAGGACCAAAAGGTATGGATAAAATGCTAGTTGATTCTTTAGGAGATATAACTATAACAAATGACGGCGCTGAAATTCTTAAAAGTCTTGATATTGAAAATGTTGCTGCGAATATGATGGTAAATATTGCAAAGGCTATCGATGATGAAATTGGTGACGGAACTACAAGTGCAGTAATTTTTTCTGCTGCCTTGTTATCGAACGCTTTAGAACTAACTGAACAAAATATCCATCCTAAACCAATAACCCACGGATATAAATTAGCAAATGATAAAGCTTTAGCAATAATAAAGGATATTGCAGAGCAGATCTCGGAAGAAGACGATGAAATATTAAGGAATGTTGCTCAAACTGCAATGAACTCCAAGGATATTGTCGGAATGAGAGATTATTTTGCGGATTTAGCATTAAAGGCCGTTAAAAATATTACTGATAAAGATGGAAAGACCTTTGAAAAGGTTGGTAACGTTAAAATAGTTAAAGCTCCTGGAAAATCTTTAAAAGATTCAGAATTAATCAATGGGGTCTATATCCAAAAGGAAAAAGTCCATAGCTCGATGCCTAACGTAATAAAAAATGCGAAAATAGCAGTTATTAGGAAAAAACTAGATGTAGTTAAAACAGAATTTGATGCCCAAATTAGAATCCAAAGCCCAGCAGACATTCAGAGATTTTTAGATCAAGAAGATAAAATGCTCTTAGACAGTTTAAAGATTTTTAAAGATCTTGGAGTAAATATGGTAGTTAATAACCAAGATATTTCGGATAAATTTGGAGCCTATTTAGCACGGGAAGGTATTGCAGCTATTAAAAATCTTGGTGAGGAAGATATTAAATCCGTAATTAAAGCAATAGGAGCCAAACGAGTTGACGATATAAAGACTCTTTCCGAAGAAGATCTAGGATTTGCTCAAGTAGTAAAATTTGAAAAATTAGATAAAGACGAGTATACTCAATTCTTAGAATGCAAAAATCCAAAATCGGTTACCATCGTACTAAAAGGCGGCTTAGATAAAATCCTCAGTACTGCGGAAATAACGCTTCATGATGTTCTTTCTGTAATCTCAAAGACGATGGATACAAAATTAGTCGTCGCTGGAGGAGGAGCAATATATCTAGAACTCGCCAAAAGATTAAGAGATTATGCTAACCAAATTAGTGGAAAAGAACAATTAGCCGTTTCAGCTTTTGCTGGTGCTCTTGAAGAGATCCCTAAGACTCTAATAAACAATGCGGGATTAGATGAAATTGAAAAAATAACTGAATTACGAGCAGCACATAAAACTGATGCAGATAAATGGATTGGAATTGATACAATTAGTAATACCATTTCTAATAATTTTACTAAAGGAATTGTAGAGCCCGCAGCGTTAATTAACCATGTTATTAAATCCGGAACAGAACTCGCCAACTTAATTTTAAGGGTAGACAGAATAATAAGTTCTAAATCATCGAAACCAAGTATGGATTAAGTATAAAATTTTATTTTTTTCTCATTTTTTATATTTTTAATTTTTAAGCTTCATTTTTTAAATATTTTTTTCGAAATTTAATCAAAATACGAAAATGGGTAAGATTTACCACAGAAGTATAAAAAACTTTTTAATAACCCTTCTTTGATTCCTATATCTTAATAAAGAAATTCTTTAGGACAATTGAATCAAAATGGATATAACTAATAAATTTGAAGTATATCTAAAGAAAGGGCTAATCAATAAAAACGATCTTGACAAACTTAAAATATTGAAAAATGTCCACGTACTGAACATTACGAGCAAATTCATAGATATATGTAAACCCAGTTATATAAAAGTTATTTCGGATTCTAAGGAAGATATTGAATATGTAAGAGAGCGAACTATTAAAGTTGGAGAAGAATCAAAACTAAATTTAGAGGGGCACACCATCCATTTTGATGGATTTGAGACAATGTCCAATCATGATCAAGCTAGAGATAAAGAACATACCCAGGTTCTTTTACCTAAAGGTGATACAAATACTTACCCTTGGATTAATACAATGGATAGAGAAAAGGGTTTAAATGAAGTCTTAGGTATTATGGATGGCTGTATGAAGGGTCATAAATGTTTAGTTAGATTCTTTTGCTTAGGCCCTAAGGATTCTAAATTTTCTATACTTGCTCTCCAACTGACAGATTCTTTTTATGTTGCGCATTCTGAAGACCTACTCTACAGGGAAGGCTATGAAGAGTTTAAAAATTTAAAAGGATCTGATGACTTTTTCTACTTTATCCATTCAACTGGAGAACTTAAAGACGATCTTCCCGTAACTAAGGACTTAACAAAACGTAGAATATATATTGACTTAGAAGAGGGAAGGGTTTTGTCATGTTATAATACTTATGCGGGTAACTCGCTAGGTCTTAAAAAATTAGCATTACGTTTGGGAATATTCAAGGCAAACAATGAGGATTGGTTAACAGAACATTATTTTATTATGGGACTTCATCCAAAAGGGAAAAATAGAATCACATATGCAGGTGGTGCATTTCCCAGTGCCTGCGGTAAAACTTCAACCGCTATGCTACCAGGCCAAACAATCGTTGGAGATGATATTGCATATCTTAGAAAATGGAAAGATAATTATTTTCATGGTGTTAATATTGAGCGTGGAATCTTCGGAATAATAAAAGATGTTAATGCAGAAGATGATCCTGAGATATTTAAAGCTCTTACTACCCCTAGGGAAGTCATTTTTTCAAATGTATTAGTGAATAATGGGATTCCATATTGGCTAGGGGATGGTAGAGAACATCCGGATGAAGGATATAATTTTTCTGGTAATTGGCATAAGGGTAAGAAAGATAAAAACGGGGTAGAAATTCCTCTAGCCCACCCAAATGCGCGCTATACTATGAAAATTAATGAATTGCCGAATGCTGATAAGATGTTAAACGCTCCCAATGGTGTTGCGATTGATATTATATTCTATGGGGGCCGCGATTCAGATACTATGCCACCTATTTTAGAGAGCCTCAATTGGAAGGAGGGTGTCTTTCTTGGAGCTTCAATCGAATCAGAAACAACTTCAGCAACTATAGGTAAAGAAGGTGTGAGAAAAATGCAACCAATGGCCAATTTGGATTTTCTAGTTGTTCCTTTAGGGAAGTATCTAAAAAATCATGAAAGATTAGGCAGTTCATTAAAAAATCCTCCAAAAGTATTTGCAACTAACTATTTTCTTAAGAACAAAGAAGGTAATTATCTTAATGGAATTCTTGATAAACTAGTTTGGGTAATGTGGGCAGAATTACGTGTTCATAATAATGTAAATGCAATTAAAACTCCTATCGGATATATTCCAATATATGACGATTTAAAAGATCTTTTTAATGTTTATCTTAACAAAAATTATCCCAAAGATGATTATCTGGAACAGTTCTCAATACGGAGTGAAAATCTAATCCAGAAACTAAATCGAGTAGAAATGATGTATAAAGAAGAGCGAAACATACCTCAATTCTTCTGGGACATCCTCAATAAGCAGAGAAATAAGCTTTTAGAACTTAAAACGAAACATAATAAGATAGATTTTTTACCAATAGATTTTCAATAAATTAAGAAAAAGCGCTTATATTAATAATTTCATTCCTTCTTTTACTTTATAGCTTCTTTTCATTCTATCCAATTCAATGAATCTTTTAATTTCAAGATTATTGAGAAAATCTCTCATTTCAATTGGATCTTTATCTAATTTTTCTGATAATCCCTCAATATCATCTTCATAAGCCTTTAAAATCTCAATTAATGAGGAATAATTATCATAAATTTGATTAACAATAAACTTCAATGCTTCCTCTAAATTCTCACCTGTCCTCGTGCTTGTTGGGAAAACTACTGAGTCTTCCGCAAGATAGTTTTGAGATCGAACCACTTCTGGATGCCTAGCTCCTCCTATATCTTGTTTATTCGCCAAATAGACGATTGGTACTTCAGATGGAACGGCTTTTCTTAAAGAATTTAAAATTATAATCGCATCCTCATCTTTTTCTGGGTTTGCAGCATCAAATATAAATACAATCCCGTCAGTTCCTCGTACTACTACATCACGCATAACGTTAAATCTAAGTAGACCAGGTGTACCAAAGAGAAATACATCAAATCCATTAAGCTTTACATTTCCCAAATCCATACCAACAGTATAATATCGATTGTCTCTAGCCTTTGCTTCAACATTTAAGGCTTTATCATCAAAATATCTGATAAAACTCGATTTACCACATTGCAATGGACCTGATACAACAATTTTCATATTTCGTCGGGAAGTTGATTACCTTAGGCGATTATTATGTTTTTATTAACTTTTGCGGTTTTTATAATGCTTTAATATTTAGATAATATTATTTCAATATAATAATAATAGTTAAGATTTTTAAACTTCATAATAACATAAGTCGTTTTTTTTTTTATGTAATTATATAGATCTTTGATTCTTTCACTTTTTTGTCATTAAATCTTATTGAGTAGAACCTCTCATTGCCTATTAATGACTTTCTCAATCAAAATCATTACAAAAATCGAAAAAATGTGTGACTTTTTTATTGATTTTTGATAATAACCTTTGTTTTTTCGATACTGGATGACTGAAAAAGTATGTTTGCGATAATCTTTATATAGAACCTTGTCACAATAAGGTAATAATAAACTTTTAAATTTTCTAACTTAACAATTATTTTCAAAAAGGACTATATATTTTAAAAAAACAATGAAATATAATAAAAAATTTAAAAGAAATAATAAAAACGGATTAAAAATGGCAAATAGTAATATAATGGTAATTGGTGGGGGAATTTCAGGTATCGAAGC
>Ga0180433_10004022_pt1 | contig 20958 bp, 22 predicted proteins | sample SS_ome_8_FD_132980 | JGI IMG/M metagenome (GOLD analysis project Ga0180433, IMG submission 132980) | Hypersaline lake sediment archaeal communities from the Salton Sea, California, USA - SS_1_D_1 metaG | ecosystem: Environmental > Aquatic > Non-marine Saline and Alkaline > Hypersaline >... | reverse complement strand
TAAAGAAAAAAGAAAAAAAGTATCATTTAATGATATTTTAACAAATATGAATTTAGTTGTAAATAAACAAGGTGTTCTGCAATTAATGGTTCCAAATCAGCAAGATATTTCTGAGCAAAATACATACCACCCTCAGTATAATCAGAATTATCAATATAATCCAAATGAGTTCTCTCAACCAAGTCAATATCAAACCCCTCAATTTATTTCTCAACACCAAGTTAGCAGTTCAAAAGAAGGCCCATTAGACCCATCTGTAAAACACAGTTATATTTATAATAAGTATTTTAAGGATTATGTAGATCCTAATGCACAAAAACAAGGTCCAAGGGTGCCAAAAACAATAGAAGAATATCATCAAATGTTATTAGAAGATAAAATAAGAGCAATTGAACATAAAAAAAGAATAGAACAAATAAAATCGACAAAATTAATGTTTACAACTACTCCAGGGTCAGGTTCAAATCCAAGAAATATGGTGGCAAGCAAGAATAATCTACGTATGATGAATTTCAGATAAGTTTACAAATTAATTCTATCTCTAGCATCATTGTTTTGTACTGTTAATATGGTAACACTTGAACGACAGATTGGGCAAGAACGGTTACTTTGTAGATGTTGATTCGTACATTCGACGCAAAATGTATGTTGACAATTCAAACGGCAAATTTCTTCAGGTTGTCTTTCTTCCATACATATGCAACAGTGTCTATCTTCTTCTGATACAGCAAAATTAGTAATACCGATATTTATTCCATGATTTTGAGGACGTGAAGTGTCAAATGGTATAAAGTCTTCGTTACTATTAATATTAGTTGAAGTTTCTACGTTACGATTAGTATTTATGGAACTGTTGTAGTTAGTAGTGCCAATTGTATTAATATGATTATAATAACGATTGCCTGAACGATTGAGTCTAATTCTTGAAACTGGGCTTGAGCTCTGGTAAGAAGGGTCATAAAACCACGGTGAATAAATATTACGAATGTTATTATTTATATTGTCGTGAATAATATTATAATTTATAGAATCAGATGACCGAATATTGTAGTTAATATCATCATTATTAATCCAAGGTGAATTTCTATTATTATTTCTAATATTATTAAATATATTATGGTCAGGATTTCTATCGGTATACCATCCGATAGGTATTAAAACATTTGGTTGTGTCATTTAAATTGATACTCTTGTTATTGTTTAAGATTTAAATGCTTTTAATTAGTATTTCAATTTTTTAAAAAATTAAATTTAAAAAATAAATGTTAAAAATGACTTAAAGACATAATCTTATATATATTTTGTAGGTTAGGATACAGCAATTTTCAACAAAGATGATCTTTTATATGCTGTAGTGGCATATACCTAACCGCATCAATCCTGTCTTAGCTCAGTTGGTAGAGCGGAGGACTGTAGTTCCTTAGGTCACTGGTTCAAATCCAGTAGGCGGGACTTTTTTAATATGTATTATTAAAATACTTATTAAAATAAATTAATCATTGTCAGCTTTACAGACATCTATATCTATAAATGCATTTTCATCGTCTGAACCAGTTATACTTCCTTTTTCATGATCACTATTATGGTTGATTTTTAATCTTATATTCTCGTCATTATCATTGTTAAATAATTTTATAACATTTGAACGCACATTTTTAAGTTTTATTGTTTTTTCTTCATTATCCGAATTATTACTTTTCTCTTCATCAAAATTAAGTTCACCTTTTTCTAGTTTATCATATATTTCCATTTTGTTGCATATTTGATTTGTTAATCGTACATTTTTTTGTAGAATATCATTAGCCTTTTTGAGATGTGAAATTGTTTTCTTTCTTTTAATGTTCTCATCTTTTTTTTTATTTTTTAAAAATTTATTAGTTTCTATTAAATTATTTATTAAATCATCTAAACTATCAGAATTAATTTTTGTGATATTAGTATTTTCTATCTTACTTACATAAGGTTTCATTATTTCATTTATATATGGATTTATTTCAGTAGGGTCTATAATTTTTTCTTTAACTCCAAAACCAAAACAAAACCATCTTCTAAATTTAATTTTTTTTTGTTTTTCTGCGTTTTCAACTTCTTTCATAAACATCTCATCAATAATTGAAAATGCAGATTTGATTATTAATATATTATTAATGTGTCGTTCTTTTTCAGTTTGTAATCTTACTAATTCATTTTCAATTTTAGAGATTGATTTGTCATTTATGTTTTTTTCCTGTTTTGCTTTTAATACTTCTATTAAATAATTTCTTCTATTTTTAACATCTTTAATTGAATTTATTTTTCTTTTCCTATTATCATCTAATTTTTTGATTATTACAAATACATTTGTATTATATATTAAAGGGTATGTAGTTCTTATCTTTTTTGGAACAAGAAATTGATTAGTTTCTTTTATTTCTTCGATTTTTTTCTTTACCTCTTCGATTTCTTTTTGTATTTCAAATTCATTCTTATTTTTCACTTTCAGTTCTATATCTTTATCTTCTGTATTTCTACGTTTAAAGAGTAAGGTTTGTCCAGATAAGAATTCTATTTTTGTTTGCAATTTATCATATTGATGTGCAGATATTTTATGTGCTTCAGAAGCAGCATCTAATTTTAAATAATTAACTATTGCTAATAAAAAAGCAATAACACCATTAACGCCAGCTATTAAATAAGCACCCCAAAAAAATTCTTTAACTATCGATGCTAATACTGTTGCCGCAGTGGAAAGAAATATTGAAGGCATCATGAGTTTATTCAATTTACTTTCACAAAATGCTTTAGATTCCATATATATTAATTTTTGACCTCTTAAATATGTTGCTATAATATCCAATGCTGTTGAATATTTAACATGATCATCAAAGTAATCACCCATAACTTCATCTTCTACCACTCTGTATGAAACCTTTTTATATGATTTTTTAATTTTATTTCCAGAAGAATCAATATAGTTACCTGATTGGTCATTTGATGATATATCATCATCTTCAAGCATAAATCCTACACCTTTTAATATTGGTTTCTGAACTGCGCTATATTGATATTCATTTCTGCTCATAATACCGACCGTTGGGTCTTCCCTAATAGCTTGAATCTGCACGGGATCAGTTGCAATTAAATTTTGTTTATTATTTTCTTCATAAATTAGTCTGTTTTGGTCATCCAATATTTTACGTAAATGTAATATTTCAGCATTCTTTTCATTTTCAATAATAGCCCTCTCTTCTCTTTCTCTAATAGCTTTATTCAGCATAACTTCGCGTTCATAAATTTCTCTTTCTCGGTCCTCTAATATTTTACGCAAATGCAATATTTCATTGTTCTGTTTATTTTTATGATTATCCATCTCTTCTCTAATAGACATCAATCTTTCAATTTCTAATCTTAATATATTAATCTCTTTATCATCTTCAGTTTTAAAATTTTGTATTGGTATATTCAAAGACGTTGCTGGAGAAAGTGGTCTGATATTTACCGGCGATGGTATTCTCGGAATATCATCTGTATGAACTTTTCTTTGTGTAGCAAAACTTAAATTTCCTTCTGAATCTTTTGATGAACTACTTAATGAACTTAGAACATTATCATCATTGTTAACTATTTTATTTTCGTCTATAATATCCGCCATTTAGAGTATAAAATAACTGAATAAAATTTTATATTTTTCTTAATATAATATATTATGGCTAAAACTCGTAGAAATGGTCGTGGTTCAGCTACTCGCGGATGGAAAAAACAAGTACCGGGATATCGTGAACGTACTGTTATGTTAAAACGTTGTGGTAGAAAATGCTTCTTGGGTCCTGGAAAAAGTTATCCAATTTGCACAAAAAATACTTGCAAAGTTAATCCAAAAGGTGTTTACTCTGCTTTTATTCGTTCAAGACAATTTCATCATGGAAATGTAACTCGTCGTGCTAATAAAATGTTAAAAAGTATGGGTGTTAAACGTTAAATAAATAAATAAATAAATAATAAAATTGAATTATATTTATATAAACTTAATATAAACATAATTTATCTAATTAATATGAGTTCAACTTACTATAATTTATCTGAAGATTGGGGATGGTTCATTGATATCGAAAGTTCAATACCTGTTTATCAAATTAGAACAGATTTTATAAAAATACAAAATAAAAAATTTAACGCACATTATACTAAATTAAAGACAATATAAGAAGACGAATATGATTATTACATTAATAATCAAAACAGTTTAGATGATATATCTTGTAATAATTTTGATGTGAAGATTAAACCTAATAATAAAGACTATATTAAAAATATATTTAATATTGGTTCAACTACATTAATTACAGGAATATTGACCTATGTAATATTATTTGTTTTATAAATTACCAATATTATCTGGGTTATCAATTTTACTTGGAGGATTATATACAATATAGTTTTCAATATTATTGATACCACAAACTGTATTTCCGAATAAATTTCCACTTGGATCAATGTTATATGTAAGATAAGGTTCAACAGTTGTATTAATTTCAACTGGATAACCATTTCCACTTAAATCACTAACAACAATAACATTGTCACTTAAATCTAATTTTGTAATAAGATTAACATATAATTGTGTATGGTCAATATCACCGCAAGGATTAGATTCTAATTTATTGGCTTTTCTAAGCATTAAATAATTGCTTTGTGAATATAAATTTTTATTTGGATGACAATAATCTGGTTGACAAAATGAATATTTAGTTTTTTTATTTAAAGTATATTCTCCAGCATCTAATGGTTCATTAAATTGACAAAAAGTTGTTTTTCCGTTATTTTTAGCAAATGGTCTCGACATATATTTATCTAGATATTTTTAAATTTTAAAATTGATTTAATAATATCTTGTGATTTAAGAATTTAATTAAGATGCATTTTACACTCCCAAGACTTAGTAATCCTTTAAAGTTCTTATATAGAACTAATAATGAATCGTTAAGAGAAATAAAAACAATTGAACAAAAAACTGTTATTAAAATAGAGGGAAATTATATGGAAGATGGGTGTGATATTAAATGGGAAGATACCCAAGAGTTTACTTTTCCGATTAAAGGAGGACGTGTTATTAAGGTCTATGATGCAGATACAATTACAATTGCATCTAAGCTACCTTACGTTGAATCGCCATTATATCGATTACCAGTGCGTTTAAATGGCATCGATACTCCTGAAATGAAAGGCAAAGACGTATCAAATGATGAAAAAGAAGCGGCTAAATCGGCACGCGAATTTGTCTATAATTTAGTATTTAATAAATATGTCAGATTAGAAAATATACAATCTGAAAAATATGGAAGAATCTTAGCAGATGTTTATATTGGCGATATTCATTTAAATAATTTATTATTAAAAGAGAGATATGCTTTAAAATATGACGGTGGAACTAAAATAAAACCAAATTCCTGGTTAAAATATAAATTAACAGGTGAACTCTAATTAGATATCATAAACAGTTAGTAGACTTAAACAAAAACTATAATCCATATTATTTAAATCAACTATTCTGCCATATTCATCAAGTAACTGAATAGTTAAATTATTAATATTTATTGGTCCAAAATATTCTCTTGGAGTTGTTATAATATTTAAATTATTTTGTTGTAATACATTAAATGGAGTGGCTTGCATTGAAATGCGAGCTAATATATTTTTATTTAATACAGATGAATTGAACGCACTAAAAAATCCATTATTCGCGCTAGTATTATAATCATCTACGACCAAAAATAAATACTTAGGTCCACTTGTATCAACAACGGCTTCCGACACATAATTTAAGTTACCAGTATAAACGCCATTTCTGAATCCAAGTATCCAACCAAATTTTAAAGGTAAAGGAGTATTTCTATCATCTAATCCAAATCTATCATATTGAAAATTTAATTCAAAATTTGTTACAAATACAGCTGGTGTTGGAGTATGAGTAGAATTTAAACCAACAAGAGTTTGTCCGCTTCCCGTATTTGTTCCAGACAAATTAATGATAAATGATATATAACTAAAAGGAGTAGAAGATAGAGTAAGCTGTGTATTTATAATATCCATAATTGTTTGTTGATTATAATTACCGTCTGGAATATTTATTACTTTGCTTTCACTTGTATTATCACTTAAATGAACTGTGATTGTAAAATAATTATTACCATATTGTTTAGAAACAGCATAAAAAGTGGTTGGTAGTTCAATGGCTGTTAATTGCATTTGGAGAACATCGTTAAAATTAGTTGGTAATGATAAGTTAAAATTGGTAGATGAATTAGCATAATAATTATCTCTAAATCGAGTATCAATATTTAAATTTTTTCTAATTGTTCTCTTTTTAATAGGATTAATAATACCTGGGAAAAATTCACTTGGAAAAGAAGACAGATATGGTTTTTCTGGTCTAACTTGAATCATATGTTCTTGTGGGTCATCAAGTTTCGATGTTTTTAATTCATAACTTGAATTATAAAAATCTTCAATTTTTTCTTCAAATGATGAAAGTTTTTGTTTTGGCTCATTTAATATAATATTTTTTGCTTTTGTTAAAAAATTAATAGTTTGAATCTGGGTATCTTTTTTGATTTCTTTATTATTAATTATACTATCTCTCAATTTTGCTTCTTTAATCTCAACAATATTTCTGTCAAAATGTTGAGGTAATTCGAACATTTCTATAAGTTCATCTCTTGTATAATTTTCAATATTTAAATCAAAGCTCATATATAATATATACAACAAATTTATTTAAGATATTTTGTTAAATAATTGTTATTTATATAATATAATATGTCATTTTCAAAACCACTATTTTTAGCTAATAAAGGTCAAACAGGACCAACTGGAATTTCGGGACCTACCGGACCAAATGGCGAGGCAGTAAATACCGGTGCAACTGGTCCAAGAGGTTTGACTGGGTTTACTGGTCCAACGGGTCCAACTGGAATTGTTGATTATTCATAAATTTTTGCATTTTCAACACAGACAAACGCTTATATAGTTTAAGTAGCACAGGCATTTGTGGTGTATTTACACAAATTACTATTCCATCATCTTGGTTAACTTTTACATTAGAAATTTATAGTACACATTATTTTAATAATATTGGTACAAATAATGTTTCTCAAATTTCATTACGTTATGGAACAACTTCCCCTACTAATGGTTCAACAAGTATTGTAGGACAAACATTACTCGCAAATGAAAGAGTTCAAACAACTAATAATATTGGTTCAGGATTACTTGGTGGAAGAGGAAATTATGATTTTTTATTATTAAATGCGCAAACGATATTTACCCCTGGAATTACATATTTTATATCTAGTTATGGTAGGATGATTAATCCAGGTTCAATAAATTTTGGCGAACATGCAATAAATATAAAATTATTTAGAACATCGTAGTAACCTAATATTTATTATCATAATATTATATAATGTCATATGCGCGACCTTTATATTATAGTGAATTAACAGGAGGCATTGGTCCTACAGGAGTTACAGGTCCACAAGGAATTCCAGGAACAAATACAGGAACTGGTGCAACTGGACCTACAGGAGTTACAGGTCCACAAGGAATTCCAGGAACAAATACAGGAACTGGTGCAACTGGACCTACAGGAGTTACAGGTCCACAAGGAATTCCAGGAACTGGCGTAACTGGACCTACAGGAGTTACAGGTCCACAAGGAATTCCAGGAACTGGCGTAACTGGACCTACAGGTTCAATTAATAAAGAAGTCCAATTTGCTACAAATGAACCTATGGGTTTTGTCGATAGAACAGATTCAGATATATCATTTAATTCTACAACTCGGGAATTTACAATTACACCTAGTTCACCTAGTTATGAAGTATGGATTCAAGGCCAATTATTTACAATTTCATCTTCTCAAACAATAACAATAACAAATACATCAGGATTATATTACATATTTTTCAGTATAGTAGGAGGAAATCCTGTATTAGGTGTTCAAGATGATTATTTTTTCTGGGATTCTGAAGCACCTGTTGCATATATATATTATAATCAATCATATCCAACTGAATATATGTTATTTGATGAAAGACATGGTATAACAATGGATTGGGCAACGCATGAATATTTACATAGAACACGTGGAGCAGCTATTGCAAATGGATTTATCATAACTACTTCGTTATTAGAATTGGCAGATCCATCAAATTCTGATTTATCTTTTAATCTAACAAATGGAACATTTTTTGATGAAGATTTACAAGTGGATATTGCAAATGATCCTGCCGGTATTTGGGTAACAAATTTAAACCCAGTTTTATTACCAGTTTTATATTTAGATGGAACATCGTGGCGTAAAACAACTGCGACTAATATACCTTTGTTAAATAGTGGTATTGGAAATAGATCATATTATAATACAATAACTTCTGGTTCAGGTAGTTTAACAACTGCAAGTGATAATGAATATATTAATATGTGGATAGTAGCATCAAATATGGTAACAACACCAATTTTAGCAATAATGGGTCAAGAGCAATATTCAAATATTGATAAAGCACAAGAAGCCGAATGGGAAGAATTAGATTTACCAAATCTTCCAGTTGTTGAACTAAGACCATTATATCAAATGAGTTATAGAATAAGAAATAGTTATACAAATGATTATAAAGCAAGTTTATATGCTGTAAAAGATATTCGTTCTTTTAGTTCAATAACAGGAATACAAACAGCAAATCAGGGGCCAATTGGACCTACTGGACCACCAGGAGAAGTAACTGGTAGTTGGAATGTAGTTTCTGGAACAGCTGACTATAGTTTTAATGTTCCAGTTAATAATACATATGTTATGTGGGTGTTAGGTAATATTCCTAATGGTATAGTTAAGTGGAATGCTACTGTAACAATTTCAAATGATAATGTTCCTGTAATAGGAACTCAATATGCTTGGTATTATACTGGAGGTACGCCACCTTATCCATTAGTATTAAATACAATTCCTAGTCAGATTATTGGAACGCCAGGTACTATTTTAAGTTCTTCAGTGGCAACTTCACCTACAAATACATTTACATTTAATATTACTAATAATAGTGGCTCAGATCAAACTGTAAATTATGGTTATCTTAAGATAAGTTAAAATATTATAAATTATAAAATTGATATAAAAAACGATATTAAAAAGAAGGAAATAATATAATATATGGAACTTTCAAAAGAACAACAAATAGCATTTGATAAATATGTTAGAGGTGAGAACATATTTATTACTGGTCCGGGTGGTGCAGGTAAATCAGCATTAATTCGGCAAATTTTTAAGCACGCCAATTCAGATTGGAAAGATATTCATGTAACAGCATTAACAGGTTGTGCTTCAATTCTTTTAAATTGTAAAGCAAAAACTTTGCATTCTTGGGCTGGAATTGGATTAGGACAAGGTACAACTGAAGATTATATTCTAAAAATTAAAAAAAATAAATTCTTAAAGAAAATTTGGAAAGAAACAGAAGTCTTAGTAGTAGATGAAGTAAGTATGCTTTCATTAAAATTATTTGATATGTTAAATGGAATAGGTAAAGCTATAAGAAAAAATCAGAAACCCTTTGGAGGAATTCAGCTGATATTCTCGGGTGATTTTTATCAATTACCTCCAGTTGGCGATAAGGATGATCCAGATACACAGCGATTTTGTTTTGAGAGCGATGATTGGAACTCGGTATTTCATCGTGACAATCAAATAGAATTTAAAAAAATTTTCCGACAAACGGATGAAATCTATTCGACTATTTTAAATCAAATAAGAGAGGGGAAAATCAAGCGTAAATCGAATGATTTACTACTTCAATATGTAGGACGAGAATTTGCGCCAAATTTAGTTGCCGAACCAACGAAATTATTCCCTACAAAGAACAAGGTAGAACAAATCAATATTTCAAAAATGTCGACACTACACGGCGTCGAAAGAGAATATAAAATTCGCTACATAAAGGACTTAGAAATGACAAAGTCAGAGAAGGAAATTAGATGTCAATTTGATGAGCGTGATATACAAATCGAGTTAGATTTCTTAGCCTGTAATTTGATGTGTGAAAAAGAAATGAAATTGAAAAAAGGTGCACAGGTTATGTGTATTATCAATATTAAATCGGAACTTGGTGATATTTTGATTTGTAATGGAAGTCAAGGTATCGTTACAGATTATTGTGAAGTTTCAGGCTCTCCAAAAGTAAAATATAATAATGGTATTGAGATGGTAATGACGAAACATATTTGGCCTAGTGATAAAATTCCTGGCATTGGAGTTTCTCAAGTTCCTCTGATTTTGTCGTGGGCATTAACGATTCATAAGTCTCAAGGTGCGACCTTAGATGCTGCGGAAATTGATGTCGGAAGTGGTATTTTCGAATGTGGTCAAACTTATGTAGCGCTTTCTCGCGTTAAAAGTTTAGAAGGGCTTTATCTAACATCATTTGATGCTAAACGCATTCGAATTAATAAAAACGTAAAGGAGTTCTATGAATCACTAAGACTGTATCACGAATCAAATGAAACAAATCAGGAAGTTTATATTCCACTTGTTATTGCAGAAGAAGTTCAAGTTGCCACTCCAGTGCCAACAGGTTCTACTGAATTTCTTGATTATCAACACATTGATGCTCAGGCAGAATTGGCAGAAGAAAATTATGATGATTTGCCTCCCCCTCCTCTAACAAATGTTAAAATTATTAATTTACGATGAGAACTCGTCTTTTAATATAATTGTCTTTAAAAATTCTACTGCAGTTTTATCCGTTCTAATTTTACCTAATAATTTGAATATTTTTTCATAAGTTTCTACATCGAGTTCACATTTATTAACATATTGTGAACAATATGATTCAACTATTGGTTCAATTATATCATAAATCTCTCTAACTTCTTTATCAATCTTGCCAACTTTGTTTAAATCGAATAAGAATTTTTTAAATATTTGTTTTCTTTTATTACTTTCTTCGCTAAAATCCTTCAATAATTGTTCTTCGTATTTTTTATTTAAATTATCTTTATTCCTTATCTCATCAAGACTTAATATCAAGGCCTCTTCAATTTGTTTTTCATATTCGCTTCTTGTATCTTCTAATAATCGGTCGATTACGACTTTGTCTGGTGGTCTAATATTGTCTTCGTTATCATTAAATGAACAATCCATCATGTTTTATATTTTTGAATTATTATCACATTTTTAAATCAATTTTTTAATTTAAAAAAGTTAAGATAAAAGAAGACTAAAAGTATATTACTTCAATTTTTAAGTTTTAAAAAAAATTGAGATAAAAAATAAAAAATAAATTAAAATCATACTAGTAAGAGCTAAATCCAAAAAAATGGAAGTTTACAATGTTATCCCTATTATTATCAATTCAGAATCCGATAGAAGTACTAATGATTGTAATAATCTTTATATTGATTCTGATATATATAGAACAAGTAATTATAGAAGCGATTCACTTGAGAATACCCGAGCGGATGAATTTACTAGTGAGGATATTATTCAAAAAAATGATAATTATAATATAAATATTTATAGATATAAATTTACTGAAGATTTTACAGCTGAGTTATTTAAATTTTCAAAGATTCATCAATATGATGAAAGAAAGGCTTTTAAGGAAGCTTGGAATACTTGGATGGACGATAATGAAAAAATATTAAATGAAGAATATAGAAGATTGAAGGAGCTTGGTTATGATGGTGATATTTACGATAAAATGTTCAAAAGTGCAAGATACTATTTTAGAAAAAAAAGCACTGAAAAAAAGGAACCGGTAAAGCGTCGCATTTATGTAGGTTCTCAGAAGGATTTACTTGAAGCAATGGATGAGCATATTAAGTGTAATATTGCATCGGGTGATTTCAAACCATCCGATGGGTTCGATGAATTCTGTAAGCAAAATGTGGATTTATTGAAGGAGGAAATTACAATTTTACGTCGCGCTGGTTTAACAGATTCAAATGAAATCAAAGCAAAAATCAAGAAAACCTACAAAAATAGATATTTCTTAGCTATCAGTAAGTAAACGATAATCAATTATAAAATTAAATAAAAATTTTTTTTATTTAAAATTGTTTCCCTTTAAATTAGAATTAAAATAAATTATAAAACAACTTAAAGACCGCTTCAAAAGTATAAATATGGGTTGCGATTATTATGTCCAAACTAAAGTTGTTATAAAATATGTTAATATTGCGGGAAGAATATCATGTATTCAAACTAATCTTCATTTAGAAAAAAGATATCTTTATCAGTTTTCAGATTATGATTCAGACGATGACCAAGAAACAAGTTATAAAAAATATGAAGCAGATATTGAGGGAATAATTAAACAAAATACATATGATAAGATATTATTTGAAAATGACGAATGGATTAAAGAATCATATAGAAAAAAATATGAAGAAAAATTAAAGAATGAATTTAAAGTAATTCATAAATTTATAAAGATTTATAAAAAATTTACTGCGTGGGAAAGAGATTAAAGAAATATTAAAATATTAATAAATGGAGACCAATATTAATATTTTAAACATAAATAAACATTTTTTTATAAATAAAGAACAAAAAATAGACATAAATTATCGTAATAAAATTGTTAATTATTCTCATTTTTCAGTAAATGAGGCTAAAATTTGCCGTAAAATAAAAAAAATACCTTATTATTCTAATTTTTTCTCTATTTTGGAAGACTATGAAGCTTTAAATATATCGCAATTAAATGATGATATTATTGAAAAACTTAATAATGGGTCAAATGCACAATATTTTTTATTTAAATATAATGATAGAGATTCTGTTGATTTTATAGATTTTCTTTATAATTTTACTAGTATTAAAAAACTTATTTTGGATAATATTAATGCATTTCAGCATCTTTTATATGGATTATATGTTTTGAATGAGAATAATGTTTGTTTTTTTAATATATCACCCAAGAATATACTCTTTCTTCAGAACTATAGAGAGAAACCAGTATTAAATAATTTTAAGTTTAGTTTAACCTTAAATAACCTTGAATTCACAAATATTTCTCATATTTTAAACAAATTGGACGATTTTACTTATCAACCACTTGAAATTCACATTATTTATTATTTTATAAGACACGAAATAACAACTATATCTTACACATTTATTGAGGAATTTTGCGAAGAATTTGTTGAAAACTTGAATATTTTACGATTATTTTCTGAAAATTATAGAAAAAAATATAAGGAAGAATGCATTGAAACTATGAGAAAATATATAAATCGCCCAAGAAATGAAATTTTGGATGATATATTAGAGAGAAATGATAAATGGGATGTATATGGAATTAGCATGATATTTTTGCATATTTTTGGCTGTATTTCTCGTATTTTCTCTCTAAAAGGCACATTTATAAGTAGAATAACAATTGAACTTACAAGAAATCTTCATCCAGATTCAGACAAAAGAATGAGTCTAGAAGAAACATTAAATGTCTTTAATAAGCATTTAAACGAAGAAAATGATTGGAAATTTGTGACCAATTTAGATAATAATAAATTAACTAAATTATTTGATGAATTAGCTAAATAATATTTAATGTCTGCGTCTATGTCTACGAGTTTTTCTTCCACCAGACACAGTATTTCTTCTACTTCTGACTCTTTTGGAAGTTCTATGACGTTTGTGATGCTTCTTAACACCAGATGCAGATACAGAATGACCCATTTCAGATTTGCGTTTACTTGCATCTTTTAAAGCATTCTTAAATTCGTAGTTAGGATCTTTTGCTTTACCCTCCTCATAAATTTTCTTAACAAACATATTCCAAGCGCTTGGCATTTTATATAATAAACTAATATTTTAATATTTCTAAATTTCATAACCAATCTCTAATTCTAGAGAGAAGCTATAATCCATATTATTCAAATTAATTGGGTCACCATATTGATTTAATAGTTGAACTTTTAAACGCTGTATTCTCACTGGGCCAAAATATTCTCTTTTTTTCTCTATATAATCATTTCCGTTAGAAAAATTAACATAAAAATTCTGAGAAGTTATTGGTATCATTCCCAAAATATTATCTCCTATAATACTTTTTGAATACATTCCAAAAACATTCTGTGCTTGTGAATTATTAAAATCGTTTAATACAAAATAAACATAATTTGGATATGCACCATTGTAAACACCTTCTGTTGTATAAGAATTACTATCTGTATAGGCTTCATCTCTATAACCAATAATCCAACCAAATTTCTTATATATTTCTTCTAAACCAACACAATTTTGTTCTCTCTGACCTTCAGTTGGAGAGAAAGTTCTATATATTTCTGTAAAATTTACATAGTCTTTTGCTTTCTTTTTTGTTGGAATTATTTTTGTTTTACATCTTTCTTTAACAACTGGTATTGGTGTATTAAAAATCATTGTAAAATTATGTGTATTATTAGAAATAGTTATTTTGCTAGAATTACTATCACAATTTACAATAAATCTCTCTGGAGTTATAGATAATTGACTATTTATTTGTGTTTGTAATAGGGAACAAAAATCTAAAATGTCAATATAATTACCATCTGGAAATGTAATTGTACCTGATATACCTGTTGTATCTTCTTCAATATAGAATGTGTTATTGCCATTTGAATTAGATATGCAATAAATTACATTAGGTAGTTGGAGGGAAGATAATACATTTTTAAAATAATAAGGTAAGACAACTGTAAAATCGGTTGAATTTGTATTAAAATAATCTTCTCTAAATAAGGTATTAATTATAATAGTTTGTAAGATAGTTTTACGTTTAAGGTTATTAAGATTGCTACGTGAAATATTAGTAGGATAGGTTTCAACAGGTTCCAGACGTTTCTCTTTATTAATTATATCATTGAATGAAATAGTTTCAGGATTCATGACGTAAGTATGGCCTGCATAAGTTGTAGTCGTTTTATTGACAACATTTTGTTCATCAGTTGGTATTAATAACTTGTCATAATCTTCAATAAATCCATCATCTCCTTGTGATATTTTTTTGATATGTTTGACAAGCTTTAATTTAGCTTCGTCTAAAAATACGCCAATTTTTGTTTTATATAATTTATCATAAGTTTTGTTTTCATTGATAATAGAATTCATGCTGGAACATTTTTCATTGATATCATTAAAAGTATAATTATCTTCAAGTTTAAGAAAATTTTCAAATTCATTTATATTATAATTGTCAATGTTAAAATCAAATTCATAATTCATTATAATAAATGATTATAAAATTTAATATATAAAAAGCGAATCGTTTTTCTTTAAATTGTATTTTAAAATAAAATTGAAAACAATTTAAAGAAAATAAAATAAAATATACACATATAGAATCGAAAATGGTCAAGAACAACTTTGGAGGAAATAAAGCTAAAGGATTTGCTCGTAAAAATCTTACTAAAAGAGATACAGCATTAAGAGTTGCAGATGAAGAAGGTGAAATTTATGCGCAAGCTGTTAAAATTATGGGTGGAAGTATTGCTAGTGCTATTGATATCGATGGCAATCCATTGAGAGTACATATTCGTGGAAAATTTAAAGGAAGAGGCAAGCGAGATAATTTTATCGGTGCTGGCACTTGGCTACTAGTCGGTCTTCATTCTTGGCAAGCTGAAAGCTCTACTTCTAAATACGGAGAAATTAGAAATTGTGATGTACTTGAGGTTTATAATGATAGTGATAAAAATAGATTAAAAATGTCTGTAACTTCTGTCAATTGGTCTAGATTTACTGCAAATGATACTAAAACATTAGGAGATGATACAACTGGAGAAGATGAAAGTGGAATTGAGTTTGCTGATGAAGATACTCAAGAGTATGAACAGCTTATTGCTACTCAAGCCGCTTCTGGTAAATCTAATTCCATTATTATGGATGATGACGAAGAAATAGATGTAGATGATATTTAAACTACCTTTAATAAAGGTAGAGTCAAAATAAAAATATTAAAATTTATAAAATTATTATATAAAATTTTTTATTTATTTTTTGTCGTTAAATAGACTCCAACAATAATGGCAATAATTGCACTTGTAAATCGGTTTGGATCTTTATTTGGTTTATTAAAATTTGGCGAAATAAAACCAGTTGATGAACCAAAATTTCTTTTAATGATCATATTATGATTTCTGTTTTTTACATTCCTCATATTATATTTTTTTTTGTTATTTACAAATTTCTCTCTATTAAGCTTAGAATTTTGTAAGATTGAACGGATAAAATACTGAACTCTCTTTGATAACATGTTTGATAACATGTCTGAATACTAAATATACATCTAATTTATGTGATAAAAAGCATTCAATTTTTTTAATTTAGATAATTTATTTGCTACCTCCTGTATTTAATATATAACGGACTCCAATTTTTTTAGATGATAAAATAAACTACAATTATATACAATTGCTGTGAGGAGGTAATTATACTTAATAAGTTATCTTTAAATTCTTTATTTCTAATACTTATTTAAATATATATTCAACAGATTTAAATATATGAATATAATAAATATACAACTATACAATCATAGTATAAATAAAATGAGTAATATATTTAAGACTAATTCCCGATTTGCTTCATTAGCTGATGATATTCCAGCAAAGAAGGATAAAAAGGAACATAAGAAGCCATTTAATGAGACTAAAAATGAAGAAAAGGGGGAAAAATTTAATTCATTCAAGTCCGATAATAATTCCTTTAAAGATAATGGATTTAAAGAACGTAGATATAATAGATATTACAGTGAACATTATCGCGAAGCTGAAGAGAAAGCAAGAAAACAGGAAGAAGAGTTAAGAAAACAGAAGGCTTTAACACCTGATAACTTTCCAGATCTGTGTTTGAATAAAAAGGAAAAAACTCCAATTTTACAAGAACGGAAATATCTTGAACAATTTAAAAAAGTAGATGTTAAATATGAAGATAAAGATATTAATCCAGATTTAAAAAATCTTAAACCAGGTTGGCTTTTAATTAAGAAAGACAAATTAACTAATAAAATTATAATGAAGGAGAAAGTATCAAATAATAAAACCCCAGAAATATTAGAAGAAAACGAACAGGAAATAGCTATAAATATAATTAATGCATTGGCAGAATTATACGAAAGAAGAACTAAAGAATATATTGAGTTGAATGGTTATGATACTTGGGAGAAGATGTTTAAATTTCGTGATTGGAGAGAACGTGAAGCGGAATTAGAAGATGATTCAGATGAAGATTATGAGGATGAAACTGAAGATACTGAAGAAGAATATATGTAGTTTAATTAGTTTAAAATTATAATGTATTATGTGAAGTAAATATAATACAATATGGATTTAGATTATGATAGATTAGATGATGATTGGATTAATAATTTTGAGAATACAGATAAGTTATATAAAGATTTTTACAAGGACGACTTGTATTATGTAAACTTGAGAGTTATTTATATTAATAGAGAGAATGAAATAGAAAAGTTAAAACAAGAATCATTTTTGATGTCAAAACCAAATAATATTACTCGTGAAGAAATACTTGAGATACTTAAAAAAAATTCAATTGACAATGATAAAAGATACTCATTATTATCTATATTAAAGTATAATATAGTTTTAGAGCCTGATGAAGTGAAATTATATTTAAATAATGGAAATGGTGAAGAATACTTATCAATAATTAAAAATATAGATGGAGTTGTATTTAATAAAAGTATAAATATGTTTCATGATTTAAATGATTTAATACTTATTTTTTATGAAAAATCATTGGAGCTTAAAAAACCTAATGCAAATAACACTACTAAAAAGATATACTTAAGATCTTTAACTAGTAATAAAAAGACAATTAGAAAACGATATAAAGACTAGACTATAATATAGAGTATCATCCCAATGGCAGCAATTGTTAACGCTCTAGATAACTATACTCCTACTCAAATTGGAGAGAATGGTCATGCAGAATATGGATGGTCTAATAGTATTCAAGAAAAAATTCTTCAATTCAGTTTTCAAGTTACTAGAACAACTGACGACAGAATTAATAGACTTTCCCTGACATTATCCGATATGCTTAGACAATTCAAGCATCAAATCCAAAACGGAACATTGCCAGAAAAGGAAGTTGCAAAGGGTTATCTTTCTGTTCTCTATAGAATGATTGGTCATACTCGCGATATTATTGATGGTAAGGGTGAATACACTTTGGGTTATATGATGGTTCATACTTGGTATCAATTCTTCCCTCAATTGGCTTTGTTTGCATTAAAGTGCTTCGTAGACCTTGGAGATAGAACTGTTCATCAATATGGTTCTTGGAAGGATCTCAAGTATTTCTGTGAATACTGCAAGAGTAAGGGTGCTGATATTAATTCTGAATTGGTTCAATACTCAGTTTCCCTTATTAATGAACAGTTGAAGAGGGATTACGCTACCTTTTTGTCTAATAGTAGCGACGTGTCATTAGTTGCTAAGTGGGCACCTCGCGAGAAGTCTTCTTTCGGTTGGCTCTATGAATCCCTCGCTACAAATTATTTCAATGGATTCTTAGAAACTGCTAGAAGTGATATTCAGTTGAGAAAGGCTGTCCTAAAGTGCAAGACAGAATATCGTAAGGTATTGTCTTTGCTCAACCGTTACATCGACACTCTTCAAATCAAACAGTGCGAGCAAACGTGGAGTTCTATTGACTTCAATAAGGTTACTTCTATTACGCTGTCAAAGCAAAAGAAGGCATTTTTGAATATCAAAAAGAATGGAGAAGTTAGATGCCCTGAAAATGTAGATAGAATCACATGTGCTACAAACTTCAATGCTCACATACAACGTGCTGTCAAGGGTGAAGTTGAAATGAAGGGTAAGCGTCTCAGTATGGCTGACTTTACCAAGCAAGCTTTGGAACTACTTAAAACTAGAAATGAAGCTGAGAAGAATTTGTTGAACTCTCAATGGCGTGATAATGCTACGCAAACTGGCGCACTTGGTAAGATGATTGCGATGGTTGATGTTTCTTACTCTATGAGTGGAGACCCGATGAATGTTGCAATTGCTCTTGGTATCCGTATTGCAGAGAAGTCTCTTCTTGGAAATCGTGTAATGACCTTTAGTTCTAAGCCAACTTGGGTTAACTTGGACGGACGCGAAGACTTCATTTCTAAGGTAGAAATCGTTCGACACGCTGAATGGGGTATGAATACAAATTTCCACGCAGCTTTGGATATGATTCTTGATGCCATTGTTCAGAATAAGATGGCTCCTGAGGATGTCCAAGATATGGTTCTTGTGATCTTGTCTGATATGCAGATGGATGCTGGTGATAGATGCAACAAGGATGTTTTATACAAGACCATGGAGCAGAAGTATGCTGATGCAGGTATGAGAGTTAACGGAGCTCCTTACAAGCCACCTCATATTCTCTTCTGGAACTTGAGAAGTACTTCTGGTTTTCCATCATTGGCTAACCAAAGAAATGCTTCTATGATGTCCGGTTTCAGTCCAGCTCTTCTCAACTTGTTCTGTGACCAAGGTATGGATGCACTTCAAAGTTGCACTCCTTGGTCGCTACTCAATAAGAGCTTAGAAAATGAGAGATATAAAATTATGGATAATAAGTTGCAAGAAATTTTAGGTTAAAAATATTAATATATTTTATGAGTAAAATATTTAAAAATACTGTATATGATATCAAACCACAAAAAATAAATGTAAATAATACATTATTTCCAAATAAAAAATTAGATGAATATAATATAGTTGTCCCTCCAAATATTTTTCAAACTTGGCATACTAAGCAACTTCCGCCAATGATGTTCAAATCTATTCAACAAATCAAAAAAAATAATCCAAGATTTAATTATTTTTTATTTGATGATAATGATTGCCGTGAATTTATAAAAAATAATTTCTCACAAGATATTTTAAATGCTTATGACAGTTTAATTCCAGGTGCATATAAAGCAGATTTATGGAGATATTGCGTTCTTTATAAATTTGGTGGTATTTATCTAGATATTAAATATATTCCTGTTAATGGATTTAAATTTATTAATTTACTTGAACAAGAACACTGGCCTCTTGATATTAATAAAAAAAATATTTACAATGCACTTCTTATTTGTAAACCAAGAAATGAAATACTTTTAAAAGCAATTAATCAAATAGTTGAAAATGTAAAAAACAAATATTATGGAATGTGTTATTTATCACCAACTGGACCTGAATTATTAAGTAGATTTTTTACAGAAGATGATAAAGAAAATTTTAGAATTTATCACGAATTAAGTGGAAATAATGATTTTGATAAAATTATTAAATTTCATAATTATATTATACTAAGATGTTATCCTGGTTATTTTAAAGAAAGAGATATATACGCTAAGAAGTCTCATTATAGTATTCTATGGAATAATAGAAATATCTATTTATAAATATTTCTTGAGTTCCATAAAATACCATACTTCTTTAAATTTATTTTATTATAAGATTCTATTCTTTCTGAATCATATTCTGGATAGTCTGTTGATATTATAAATCTATTTTTATATATTATATATCCTCCATTTTCATAATGAAATATATCTATATTTAACTTTAATTTATTTTTAATTATTAAATTTCCCAACATTATAGGTCCAGTAGGTTCTAATGGTGAACTTCCATAATATTTATTTTTAATATTATTCACTATTTGATTAATAGCTATTAATAAAAAAGGATGATTCTTTTGAGATATTATCATACCATTATAAATTGATAATGGTCTTATTCTATCTTTTATAAAATGATTATGTTCAGTTAATTCTATTAATTTAAAACCATTTACACATATAAATTTTATATCCATATAAATACCACCATTAATATATAATATGCATAATCTCCATAAATCTGCTTTATAAGCACCTGGAATTAAACTATCATAAGCATTTAAAATATTTATATCAAAATTATCTTTTA
>Ga0180433_10004021_pt1 | contig 20959 bp, 19 predicted proteins | sample SS_ome_8_FD_132980 | JGI IMG/M metagenome (GOLD analysis project Ga0180433, IMG submission 132980) | Hypersaline lake sediment archaeal communities from the Salton Sea, California, USA - SS_1_D_1 metaG | ecosystem: Environmental > Aquatic > Non-marine Saline and Alkaline > Hypersaline >... | reverse complement strand
TCTGATTATCTACTTTATTCTTTAGTTGATGCTATTATAGATAATTATTTTATAATTTTGGAGAAAACTGGTGATAGAGTTGAAGACATAGAAGAAAAACTTATTGAAAATCCAAATCCGGGTTTACTCAAGGAGATACATGGATTAAAAAGAGATATGATTTATCTTCGTAAATCGGTTTGGCCTCTTAGAGAAGTGATTAATGGTTTGTTGCGTGGAGAATCAAAGATAATCAGAAGAGAAACACATATCTATCTTCGTGATGTATATGATCATACAATACAAACAATAGATACCATTGAGACATTTAGAGACATGATCTCAGGTATGCTTGATATCTATATGAGTAGTGTTAGTAACAAAATGAACGAAGTTATGAAGGTTTTAACAATATTTGCAGCTATTTTTATACCACTTACTTTTATTGCAGGTATATATGGTATGAATTTTGATTTTATGCCGGAATTACACTGGAAATGGGGGTATCTTACAGTTTGGATAGTACTTATCAGTGTAGCATTATTGCTTCTATTTTATTTCAAACGTAAAAACTGGCTGTAGAGAGGAAAAACACGTGAGAAAAACAGATATTTACAGTTACTTATCACTTATATTTTCAGTTTTTTTAAAGTTAATACTAATATCGCTTTTGTTAATTTCAGTATTAACACAAAACTGGTTATGGGTTCTATTTGGAAGTATAATGACAATAATTAGTTTCATACCATTATTTTTAAAAATTTTTTATAAAATGCATATTCCATGGGTAATTGATTTTTTAATAACAATAGCATTGATTTTTCATATCGGCGATGGAGTATTTTTTGTGAGTAATTTTTTACCTATATACAATAAATTTACACATTTCTTCTCATCTGCAGTTGTTGGATCAATATTGTTGGTATCTTTGTATGTGATAGATGAGTGTTCAGATGAAATAAATTTTTCTACTTTTAGGTTACTTTTGGATGTATTAGTTGTTACCATTTCTTTTGGAGTTCTTTGGGAATTTATGGAATGGACTTCAGATACATTCTTTGGTTTTAATACCCAACTCGGTTTACAGGACACCATGATGGATTTACTATCAGATAGCTTAGGCGCATTGCTTATTGTATTATTTGGTTATTATCTAGTTAAAGAGTCAAAATTAAAGAATATGACAAAAGATATTAGAAAAAAGTTTAATCTATATTTCTGCGATAAATAAAAAATAGGTTTGGAAAGAAGATATGTTAAATAATAAATATCACAAAGTTGGAGTATACTTATCTTATTTTTTAGATATTTTAATGATTATTCTTCTTATTCTCTCTATATGGCAACGAAATATTGTATGGATTTTCGGTTGTTCTCTTGCTTTATTTGTAAGTCTTATACCCTCTATAATTAAAAGAAACTATGAAATAACTCTGCCATTAGTCTTAGATTTGCTCATAACCATTGCATTGCTTTTACACGTTGGTGGAGGTTTACTAAATATATATCATACAATTCCATTCTATGATACAATCACCCATTTTGTTTCCTCTTTTCTCGTTGCCTTTCTTGCTTTTGTGGTAATATATATTTTGCACGTTTACTGGGAGGGACTTATTATGGATAAGTATGCCATGGCTTTTGTAGTTGTCCTCCTGACTATTTCTATGGGTGTGATATGGGAGTTTAACGAATGGATTACTGATATTTTTGTATATGGTGGGCTACATGAACAATGGGGATATAATGATACAATAAAAGATCTCTTTATCGATATGCTAGCAGGTATTGTAATGGCTATTATTGGAGTTAATATGATTAAAAAAGGTAGTTTTGATCAGATGACAAGAGAATTTGGAAAACAAATAGATAAAAAGATTATCAGTAAAACTAGAAACAATAAAAAGGATTGAAAAAGATGGAATTTAATATCAAGAAAATATGTAGAATAAAATGTTTCCAATGGTCTATAGTTCTAAGGATAATCATGATTATTTCTTTAATCCTTGCTATATGGAAGAGAGATTGGGTTTGGGTTGCTGGCACATTCATTGGGCTTTTTATTAGTTTTTTACCATCAATTCTAAAAAAAGATATTAAGATAACTCTTCCGTGGGTTCTTGATTTTTTAATTGCTTTTGTTACAGGTCTTCATGTGGGCGGTCGTTTACTTAGTTTTTATGTTATTATACCAGGTTATCAGTTAGTAACACGCTTTTTTATTTCAATGCTAGTTGCCTTTATTGGTTTTTCATTGATCTATATTCTTGATGAACACTGGGAAGGACTTAAGATGGATAAATATGCAATGGCTTTTGTCGTGGTGATTGCTACAATGTCAACAGGGGTCTTCTTAGAATTTATCAAATGGTTAAACATACCTGGTGCATTTTACTATGTTACTGGTAGCGAATACATAAAAAACTATAGTTTAATGTTAAACTTACTGGCTGATACAATAGCAGGAATAATCGTTGCAGTAATCGGGGTTAATCTCATAAAATCAGGTGAATTTGATGAGATAACTGAAAACTTCGGTAATCAAATCGACTCAGCAATAATTCATAGAAAAAAACAAGAAAAATAAAAAGAACTTTATTCCTTGTTTAAGAAAATTGTTTGTGTTGGAAACGCCATTTCTATTCCTTCTTTTTCAAAGGCTTCTTTTAACCTAAAGTTTATCTCTTGTTGAGTATCTTTGTATTTTACATAGTCCTGACTTTTCATATAATAAATAATATCAAACTTTAAGCTGAAATCTCCAAACTCACTAAAATGAACTCTATCAAGTTTATATACCTCCTCAAGTTTGTCTGGGTTTATAATATCTCTTATCATATCAGGTATTTTTTTAAGTTTTTTTAGTGGAGTGTCATAGGTTACACCAAACGAAAAAGAAATTCTTCTCCGCCTCATCTTCTTAAAATTTCTAATACTTGCAGTTGTAAGTTCTTTATTTGACAAAACAAGTTCTTCACCTTGTAATAGTTGAACTCTTGTTGATTTCATACCAATTTTTTTTACAGTTCCAGAGTAATCTCCTACTACAATGAAATCACCAATTTCAAAGGGTTTATCAAAATAAATTGAGAATGCACTAAAAAAATCACTTAGTACATGTTGAAGTGCAAAACCAATTACAATTGCTGTAGCAGAGGCTCCAATTGCAAGACCTGTTAAATCTACTTTTATTAAGGCCATCCATGCAAAAAACGCAATTAGATATACTATAGCATTAAAAATACCGCGAAAAACATAAAGAATATTTTGGCTCGTCTTCTTTTTCTTTTCTTGTCTTTCTGCATACCAGGTAAATAAAACATTAGTAATTCTTGTGAAGATATATGCAATTAAAAGTATTGTAATTAACAGAAATATCTGATTAATAATATTGGTTATTTGAGGGCTAAAAGTTTCTAGAATCTTTAAATTGAATATAAAGAACGAAAGACCAAAAAATATTACTAAAACATAAATTGGTTTTTTTACATTTTTTAATATTTCATCATCTAGTTTTGTTTTAGTTTTTGCTGCCCATCTTTTAAAATAGTGTTCAAAGACATGATCTACAATCCATCCTAATATCAAAAATCCTATAAATACCAGTACAGAAATCAATAATCTTGCATAAAAGTCTGATAAACCTAGGTTTTCTAGAAATTGGTATATCGATGAGAATCCATACATATTCTTCAAATCATACATATTAATCAGAGAAACCTAAAAAAAGACCTATTATTTAAATTTTGGTCTAAAGAATTTTTCATAAATTTTTGCCAAAAAGAGGGCTTTCTTCAATTAAATAAAGGTTAAATTAATACATGATTACTTGATACGTCCCATCGCAAAAATATTTATGAGGTTGCAATCAAAATGACAATCATTATTGATGGTTCAAAACTTACAATTGAAAAATTAGTGAAAATCGCAAGGGAAAAAGAAAAAGTGAAACTTCATCCTGATGCATTAAAAAGAATTGAAAAATGTAGGAAAGTACTAGAGAAAAAAATCAAACAAAAAGAAATAATGTACGGTGTAAATACAGGTATAGGTGAATTTTCAGAGATTGTGTTATCAGATGAACAAATTAAAAAATTTCAGAAATATCTTATTTATAATCATTCGGCTGGAATAGGTGATCCAGCACCTATAGAATATGTAAGAGCAGCAATGGCTGCAAGAATTAATGTCCATGCCCATGGTCAAAGTGCTTGTAGACCAGAAATAACAAAGACCCTTGTTGAAATGCTAAACAAAGATGTTACACCTTTTGTATGTCAAAAGGGATCTGTTGGTGCATGCGGTGATCTTGCACCTATGTCTCAGATTGCTCTTGTGTTACTTGGTGAGGGAAAAGCATACTATAAAGGCAGGTTAATACCTGGTAAAAAAGCAATGGATAAAGCAGGTATAAAAATTCCTGGATTAAAAGCAAGGGATGGTCTTGCAGTTATTAATGGTTCTAATCTTTTAACAGCTATGAGTGCTATTTTTTTATATGATTCTAATAATTTTTTGAAGCAAGCTGAAATAGCAGCTTCTATGAGTCTAGAGGCTTTAAAAGCAAATATGAAACCTTATACTCCAAAACTCCATCAAGCACGTGGCTTTAATGGAGCCGTGAAAACTGCTAAAAATATTGGTAAACTTATCAAAGGAGGGGATCTCAAAGAAGAGAAAATAAAATGTAAGGTTCAGGACGCCTATTCTATGCGTTCCACACCACAAGTTATCGGCGCAGCTCGCGATGCGTTAGAATATGCTTGCAAACAGGTTGAAATTGAGCTTAATGGAGTTGGAGACAATCCTGTGTTTTTCCCAGATGAAGATCTTCAGTTGTCTGGTGCAAATTTTCAGGGTACACCTGTAAGCCTTCCTATGGATATGGCTGGTGCGGCAATAACTATGGTGTGTGTTATGAGTGAAAGACGTATGAATAGACTTAATAATCCTGCTTTGAGTGGTGGTTTACCTGCTTTTTTAACTAAAGGAGCTGGTATGTTTTCTGGTCTTATGCTTAGTCAGTATACCGCTGATAGCCTTATTGTTGAGCAACGTATTCTTTCAAATCCCGCTAGTATACAATCAATTCCCGCGGCTGCAGATCAAGAAGATTTTGTTAGTATGGGCATGAATACTGCGATTAAAAATTTCCAGATTCTTGATAATGCATATGGCATCCTTGGAATTGAGTTTATGGCGGCAGCTCAGGCTCTTGATTTCAGAGATTACAAATTTGGTAAAGGAGTTAGTAAAGCAAAGGAAGTAATTAGAAAGCATGTAAAATATCTTGATGAAGATAGACCACTTTATCCAGATCACACAAAAATGAAAGAACTTGTTAAATCCTGTGAAATATTAAAAAAAGTAGAAGGTAAAATAGGATCTTTGGAATAAATATATTAAATTTTATCTGCTAATTTGAAGAGAGCGCGTTCTATTATTAGATGAGCGATTTTACCTCTAACCTCTCTGTTTATATTTCTATTTATGTAGTATATTATACCAGTTTTATCTGATACTCTAAATTTCATTCTGGTATCAAATCCATACAAAGCACCCAAATGACCTACATAAGTTTTTTTTCCAAATATATTCCTCCAGATATGAAATCCCAAACCATAATGTATGCCGTAATCTTTATTCGGAGTTTGTATTGTTTGCATTAAATCCACTGTTGACTCGTTAAGAATACGAACTCCATTATATATTCCACCTTTCATGTGGGCAATCAGAAAATGTGACAGATCATCAGCTGATGCCATCATATTCCCTCCAGGATACATTCGCCAGCTGTAGTGTTCCAATGGAAAATAATATTTACTAAAAATTGTTCCATCTTCAAGTAGATATGGTTTTGCTAGAGTATCTAAATCCATTTCAGTAAGTAAAAAACTTGTTTTTGACATATTAAGAGGTATAAAAATATTTTCTTTACAATACTCATTAAATGATTTTTTTGTTATCTGCTCAATTATGTATCCAATTAAGCAGTAATCTATACTGTTATAATGGTATCTTTCACCAGGACACTCTTCTCTCCAGGCAGCTGGATTTAGCTCATCATTTTCATAAAAATAATCTTTTATCCATTCTTCCATTGGATCTGGATCCTTACTATATTCAATACCATGGTAGTAATCTGGTTCGTCGGCAAGACTTGATGTGTGAGCAAGTAACATTCTAAAGGTAATGTTGACATCTGAATAGTACGGATTACTCACATTAAAAGGTAGATAGTTGTTTATGTTTTCATCGAGATCGAATTTTTCCTGTTCGTACAACTGCATTATGGCGGTTGCAGTAATAGTTTTTGATATGGATGCAATCATATAACTTATGTTAGTTGAAGTGTGTTTTTTTTGTTCAATGTCGTAAAATCCGTAACCCTTTGACCAAATTACTTCATCGTTTTTTATAATACAGGCAGATAATGAAGGTATACGGCCTAATTTCATAGAGAAATTGATTATACGATCGAATAGAAGATTCTCAAACAAATTAGACTGTTTTGAAGATATGATTTTACTATTAGGTTCATATCCTAAAACAGGAATCATTACAGAGATAGAAGAAAGAATGAATATAGTAATTATGACCGTTAATTTCTTAATCAAATCACTCACAAGACTATATTTATTTACAATTATATATATAATTTATGTAAATCAGCAATAAAATTAGAAAAGTTAAGAGATTTCCTAAGGATTAAGCATTGGAGCGCGCAAATCTGTCTTTTTTATCAGTTCGATCGATTCTTTATAACCTGCATCTGCATGTCGTATTACACCTGTTCCAGGATCTGTCTTAAAAACTCTTCTTATTCTTTCATCGGTATCTTTGGTTCCATCACATACTACTACCATACCCGCATGTGTAGACAGACCAATTCCTACTCCACCACCGTTATGTATTTGAACGTTATCAGCACCAGCAGCACAATTCAATAATGCATTTAAAAGAGGCCAATCAGCTACAACGTCACTTTTATCTTTCATGCCTTCTGTTTCTCTATAAGGCGATGCAACACTTCCACTATCTAAGTGATCACGAGTTATTGCTATAGGTCCAATTTCATTGTTTCTGATCATCTCATTTATTTTAAGGGCAAAACGATCACGTTCACCGTAACCAAGCCAACAAACTCTTGCTGGAAGACCCTCCCAAGGAAGATATTTTTCAGCTAAATTAATCCAATTAGAAAGAACATCATTTTCTGGAAACATTTCTAGAATTGCTTTATCTGTTTTAATTATATCATCAGGATTACCTGATAGTGCAAGCCAACGGAACGGACCACGGCCGACAGCAAGCATCGGTCTAACATAAGCTGGAACAAATCCAGGATATGAAAAAGCATCCTTTAATCCTGCTTTTTCAGCCTGTCCACGTAGATTATTACCGTAATCAAAAACAACAGAACCATTTTTTTGAAAATCGAGCATTGCCTTACAATGCAATCTCATACTTTTTAAAGATAAATCAATATATTTTTTTGGATCTTTTTTTCTAAGTTCAAATGCATCTTTAAGAGTATCACCATAGTAACCCATAGGAACATATCCATTTAACTCATCATGCGCACTTGTTTGATCGGTTACCACATCTGGTCTGAAGCCACTTTTAACTAGTTTTGGATGAGTATCCGCACAGTTACCAAGAACAGCAATAGAATATGCCCCCCCAAGATTCTTTTTCTCTTCTGCAAGCTCAACTGCTTTATCTATATCAAACATTTTTTTATCGCAAAAACCTGCTTTTATTCTTCTATCGATACGTTTTTCATCACATTCAACTGCAATACACACACCACCCGCCATCTTTACAGATAGAGGTTGTGCACCACTCATACCACCCATACCACCAGTAAGTACTATTTTTTCAGATAAATTATTATTGAAATGTTTTTTTGCAAGTGATGCAAATGTTTCGTAGGTACCTTGAATAATTCCTTGTGTCCCAATATAACACCAAGAGCCAGCTGTCATCTGGCCATACATTATAAGACCAAGTTCTTCAAGTTCATAGAATTTCTCCCAGTTGCTCCAGTGGGGAACAATATTAGAATTGGCCATCAGAACTCTTGGAGAGTTTTCCCATGTTTTAAAAACAGCTACGGGCTTTCCGGATTGGATAAGCATTGTTTCATCGTTTTTAAGTTTTTTAAGTATTTCAACAATTTTTTCATAGGATTTCCAATTTCTTGCTGCTTTACCTGTACCACCATAAACAATGAGTTCTTCAGGAATTTCAGCATTTTCTAAATTGTTTTCAAGCATACGTAGTATTGCTTCTTGTCTCCAGCCCTTACATCTAAGTTTTTTACCTGTAGTAGCTTTAAAAGTTTGCCCCATAAAAACCAAGAAAATGTATTTGTAAAATATACTTAAATCTTTTTTAAAAGTTACAAAAAGGAAGGACGGCTGGCCTCACTAGGAGGGGATGGGATGCACTCTAACAAAAAACTACCAGCCCGATTCCTTCCATTATAAACAAATAAGTAACAAGTATAAATATATTTCGCTTAAAATGTTCATATAAGGGAGATACTTACAACATTGTTCCCTCTAAGGATGATTGTCCCTAATCTTCTCTTGGTTTCATCATAAGTTTCTTCTACATCTGTTAAAACCATATTCATATATTCATCATATCCAGATAGTTTACCATCTATCTGTCTTCCATCTTTTAGAAGAAGTGATAGTTTTTGATTCATTGCTTTTTCTAGTACATCTAAAGGTAGTGCCATGGGGATGGTGAAATATATTCTCCTTTAAAAACTATTCCCTTCTTTTTTTTAAGAAATGGTAACTATTATATGTATATTGTTGATTACTGGAAACATCCAAAGCCCGGGGAGGCGTTCATATATATGTCTGATGGAAATATAGTACATGTTGTTGGAACAGGTACCATAGGAGAGCCTTTAATTGGTCTCCTGTGTGATGCACAAGATGATTTAGGAATAGATGAAGTAACTTTTTATAAACACAGTCCAAAACTTGTTGATAGACCAAAGATTAAGGGGCTAATTAAGAGAGGGGGAAATCTTTGTGTTAGAGACGAGAAGAAAACAGATTTTCAGGATCTAGGTATTGAACCGGTTTATGGTGCAGAAGAGGCAATTAGAAGGGCATCTGTTGTAATCGACTGTACCCCAAAGGGTACTGGTCTTATGAATAAAGAGAAATACTACAAAAAATACAAAGATAGAATCAAAGGATTTATGGCTCAAGGTTCGGAATTTGGTTTTGGAAAAATGTATGCAGTTGGTATAAATGATGAGGTTGTCTCTGAAAAAGATAAATTTATCCATATAGTTAGTTGTAATACTCATAATATTGCTGTATTAATTAAGACATTAGCAATAGGTGAAAATAATAAAAATAACTTAAAAGAAGGAAGATTTCTTTGTATAAGACGGGCTAATGATATAAGCCAAGTAGAAAAGTTTATACCTTCTCCTGAGGTAGGTACACATAAAGATAAAAAGATGGGTACACATCATGCAGTAGATGTCTATCATCTCTATAAAACACTTGGAATTAACCTAAATGTTTTTTCAAGTGCTATGAAATTAAACACTCAATATATGCATAGTATATGGTATGATTTAAAACTAAAAAACAAAATTACAAAAGATGAAGTTGAACAAAAATTTATAGATAATCCAAGGGTAGCAGTTACATATAAAAAATCTGCAAATCTTGTTTTTTCATTTGGTAGGGAACACGGGCATTATGGTAGAATTCTTGATCAAACGGTATCCGTACTTCCCACTATTCATGTATTAAATGATAACGAAGTAATTGGCTTTTGTTTTACCCCTCAAGATGGAAATTCTATTTTAAGTAGTATTACTGCTGCCGAGAGATATCTTTACCCTGAATCATATAAAGAAAAAGTAAAATGCCTTGGAGCATTCCTTCTTCAAGAAGTATAAATTAATTTGTTTTACAGATTTTTGGTAAAATGGTAGAAACCTATAAAACAATCCGAGACCCTATTCATGGAGATATAAAACTAGAAGGCATATTTTTAGATTTGATTAAAGCACCCGAGATTCAAAGATTACATAATATCAAGCAGTTAGGTTTTACCCATTTAGTGTTTCCTGGTGCACACCATACAAGATTAGAGCATTCTTTGGGTACATACCATATGGCATCCAAGGCAGCTGATGCTTTAAAACTTGATAGAACAGATAAAGAAATTCTTTGTTGCGCTGCGTTTCTCCATGATATCGGCCATGGTCCATTTTCTCATACATTAGAATCTATTCTTCGTGAGACGTTAAATGTAGATCATGTAGATTTAACCGAAAAACTTATTCTTGGTGAGCATGCAATTTTTGATGAAAAAGAAAGAGATCTTTTGAAATCAGATAATGTATTTGATACATTACATAAACATGGTATAGATAATAAAAAAGTTGCAAATATTATAAGTGGAAGAATTAAAAAAAATACTTTTTTAAATGAACTTTTAAATAGCTCAGTTGACGTAGATCAATTGGATTATCTTGTAAGGGATGCATATTACACTGGTGTTGCCTATGGTATTATTGACATTGAGCGTTTTATTCAGACACTTTGCACCTTTGAAGATAAACTTATGGTTAATAAAAAGGGAGTAGGTGTTATCGAAAATATACTAATGGCAAGAAGTTTGATGTATTCCTCTGTTTACTATCATAAAACTGTCCGAATTGCTGAGTTGATGCTGTCAAAGGCTATTGAGCTTTTGAAAGATTCAGATCCTTTTGAATTTTTTAAGATGACCGATGGGGAGCTAATTAATTATCTTAGAAAAAGTGGTGGATACCAATTTGAAATTGCCACTCGTCTTAAATATAGATACCTCTTTAAACAGTCTTATTTTGCATCTATTTTTGATTTTGATTCTTCTCAAAAAGATGTAGTTAAAAAGCTTGATGATCCAAACAATAGAAGAGAAAAAGAAAAAGAATTTGAAGAGAAACTAAAAATTCCTAGAGGTCATGTAATTATCGATGTGCCTTATACAGAGCTTCATCTATCTGAACCAAGGATTAGTAAAACAGATATTCCGATCTTCACTGAAAATAATGTGAAAAAATTAGAAGATTTTACTCCTATGAGTAACGCAATCAAATCTAGAACTATTCCTGATTGGACAATTATGATTGTTGTCGACGAAAAACATAAAAACAAAGTTTTGGATAATGCAGAAAAAATTTTATATAATTAATAACTAGTTTTTGAAAAGGAGAGAATGGGGAAGATTTGAAGGTGGTGAGGAGAGATTTTATAAAAAAAACTCTGAATAGATCCTCCCCATTCACAATATATATATTAAACCAGAGTATATAAATTTTATTATACAATTGACGGGGAAATTAATTTTTATCGATAAATTGTAAATTTTTTAGATTTAAATATATTACAGAATTAAAAAATCTCTTTATCAATATATTAATAATAAATGATCCTTGTAAATTGATAAATATAAAAATAATACAACAAAAATATTGAAAAAATCTTTAGTTAACTAACTTGTTTTTATAACTTATGACTATGACTTTAAAAAATACTCTTTACTAAAACATTAGTTTTATATTTTCCTTTAAGATATATTAAGATTAATCACATGAAAAATATGGAAAATAAAAACCTTTTAAATGATACAAAAATCGGTTTTAAGTATAATGCAAAAGATATAATTTTGAAAGATGATGCTTTTCAAGATTCAAAATCATTAATGTTTACTGAGTGGTGGTATTTTGACACAACGATAAAAAATGGCTATGCTGCTCAGATGAATGTTAGAATAGCTAGTGCCTTTAAAAAATCTATTTTTATTGTATATCTTAGATTAGAATTATTTAAAGATGGTGTTAGGATCTTTAGAAACAAAAAAAGATATTCATTAAAAGATTTTTATGCATCAAAAGAAAGACCATATGTAAAATTGGGGAAAAAAGAAGTAATTAAAGGTACAATTGATAAAAAAACAGGTAATTTAATATTTGATATTTCTGCTGACTTTAATGATCATTCGATAGATCTTAGATTTAGAGGTATCACTAAAGGATTTAAAGGAAAAAGTGGCATACCTAAAGGGAAAAAAGGTAAAACAAAAGAAGGCGGATGGGCAGTAATTTTACCAAAAGCAGAAGTCAATGGAAAAATGAAAATAAAAAATAAAGAAATAAAAGTAAGTGGAATAGGTTATCACGATCACAATTGGGATGTAAAAATTCCGATCGTTATAAATTATGGATGGCTATGGGGTAAAATATATCTTAAAAATATTACTGTTATATGGGCAAAAGTATTTGAAACAAAAAAAATAGCTTCTCCTTTATGTATAATCTGTAAAGATAAAAATGGCTATAGAAATTTAAAAGCTGAGAATATAAAACTCACAATTAAAGATTTTATAGAAAAAGAAGGGAAGATGATACCAAAAAATCTAAATCTCAAGTTAAAAGAAGAAGAGATATTACTTAATATTGATATAAAAGTTACAAATATAGATTATGAAAAAGTATTTGGTTTTTCGAATTATTTTAGGTTACATACTAAATGTAAAGGATTTGTCAATTTTGAAAACTCTAAAGAAAAAATAGATGATACTTTTATCTCAGAATTTTTAAGATTTGGATAAAATATCATTAAATTATTAAAGTAAATCGTTCATTATTGATTCTAATGTCAACATCTTTATCAAAAAAAATTTATGCATGGGGCATGATGATTCGTCTTCCAATAATGTTTCTATGTAGTTTTGGAGCATTGGTTGGAGCACTGAATATAGCAGTTTTTTTTGATGCAAATTTATCTTACTTACAGATGTTATTAGTTCTTCTTGTACCCGCATTTCTTTCAACTGGAACTATGATCCATAACGATGTAACAGATCTTGAATCAGATAAAATAAACAGACCTTATAAACCTCTCCCATCAAAAACAATTAAAGTTAATACTGCGTATTATGCCGGTCTGTTTTTAATGTTTTTATCCGTCTTGTTAGCATTATTCATTAACTATTTTGATTATAAGGTTCTAAATTGGAATTGCGCTATTTTAACACTTATTTTGGTTTTTGTTGGGATTTATTATAATTACTATGGTAAACTTCATGGAATTTTTGGACATATATCTGTAGCTATAGGTGTTGGTGCTATACCATATTGGGGCGCAATAGCGATTTTTCCAGGAGAGCTATTAATATTATTTCCATTAGCACTTGCAATTTTTTTCCAGGAAGTAGGCCGTGAAATTATGGTATGTGTAGGTGATTATAAGGGTGATCTTAAAGCAGGATGGAAAACAACACCTGTTAATCTTGGCAGAAAAAAAGCTATGTATGTCGCACTGATTTTTTATCTAATTTTTATCCCATTATTTCCGCTACCTGCATATGATTGGTTAAACCTTGGTTTTCCTCAGGTTTTTGGATATCTGTATCTAATAGGCGGAAGTCTCCTAGCAATTACTTTGATTTTTACATGGTTACTTAGTTATTTAGCAATTTTGACAAATGATGAAAAAAAGATATGGAACGCATTTGAAAAATATGAGAGAACAGGTACCCGTGCTATGATAATTGTTTTTCAGATATTTATATTCCTTGAAGTTTTTTTCTGATAAATCTACATTCTTTTCGGTTGGAATAAATTACCATATATGATCTTGTTAAAAATTGCATACCATAATATTGGAAAAATTATTAAAAATAAAAAGAATCTAATACCAATAAAACTTAAGAGCATAACTGGAACTATTGCATATCTTAAAAAAGTTTGAGCACTTATTAATTTTCTAAATTGATTTCTATCAAATTTCTTAATTGTTAACATTTTTATAGTAATATAGAAGATTGCAATTAACATAACTAGCATTAACACAGGTTGCCATATTAAATATGGAAAATCCCTGAAGAATAATACTGGTAGAAACAAAATAATTGCAGATGAAATACGAAATAATAATCCAAATATCTTAAAAGAAATTGGTATTATCACTTTTTTATTTATTTTTACACCCATAGCATAGGCAATATTTTTTGTCTTCATCTTATAATCATGATCAGCGTCCTTTAAACCACCTATAACAGAGTTCATATAGAATATCTGTAGAAAAACAAGACATACAATAACTATTGTCAAATTACTAATTGTATTTGAAACAAGCATAGCACCAAATAAACAAAAAAAAGATGATGCAAATGCTACAAATATATCTGAGCCGATAATCTTTTTACCAAAAAAATTGTACACAGCGCCAAAGAAGACACCTAGGGTAATAACCATTAATGAAAATATATCAAATATAAATACATCAAGATACATACCAATAAAAAAAATCAAATATGCAATAACTGGTGCAGAAATTGAGATGTAAAGTGCATTTTTCCTTAGAATGGAACCTTTTACTAATGGCCGATCTTGAAGATCTTTTGACATTTTATCAACATCAACATCAACATAGTCATTCAAAACAGCTCCATAAACTGTGAAACATACACCTGTCAAAGCAAGTAAAAAAAGCGGTAAAAAATCAAATTCTCCAGCTGATAACGCTCCATACACACCTGTGAGACATGATACACCCCATTGATGAAAAGTCAGTAACTTTGCATACTCAAGAATTTTTCTACTCATCTATTGTTATAATCAAAAAAGAGTATTTCAATTTTTTTAGAATAATCATTTTAGAAAAATTCTTAAGCCTAATAATATTTTATTATAACGAAAACATTGTTGAGAAATACATATGGAAAATAATGTAACGATTGTTGGAGCAGGTCCTGCTGGCTCTACAGCGGCTTATTTTATTTCTTCAAAAGGTTTTAATGTTACTTTAATTGATAAGCAAAAATTCCCTCGAGATAAACCATGTGGAGGGGGGCTTCCAAACCATGTTTTAAAAAGATTTGGAAATTTGATATCAGATGATATGATCGAATCTCATACTTACGGTGGAACAACCTATTCTCCCACATTGAAATATAAGTTAGAATACAAGAGCGATAAACCCTTTAATACGATGGTTCTTAGAAAAAAATTTGATCATGGTTTAGTTAAAAAGGCAGTTAATCAAGGAGTAAAATTTATTGATGGCAAAAAAGTTTTAGATATCCAAATCTCTAAAGATAAAGCTATGGTTATATTAGATACTGGTACAAAGATAAATTCAGATATCATAATTGGTGCCGATGGTATGCGAAGTCTAACAGCCAAGAAACTTGGATTCAGAGATAAAAATCAGCCAAGAGGATTTGGTGTTGTTGAAGAATACGAATTAGATGAGAGTATAATGGATAAATATTTTAACAAACCAAGATTGGGTTATTTACATTCCAAGTTATTTGATTTAATTGGTTATGGCTGGGTATTCCCAAAAAAAAGACATGTTAATATCGGTGTTGGTGAAATATTATACAACCCTCAGAAAAACAAAAAAACCCATAATTTAAAAGAGTATTATAAGAGATATTTATCCTTACTTAAAAAACAAAAATTAATACCTGAAAGTATTAAAATAAAAAAAATAATGGGTGGGGCTCTCCCAGTCTATCCCTTAAAAAAAACATATGGTGATAGAGTTATTCTAGTTGGTGATGCGGGAGGTTTTATAGATAGTTTATCTGGCGAAGGAATATATTATGCTATGTCATCCGGGGAAATAGCCGCTGAAACTGTAGAAAAAGCCCTATTAAAAAAGGATACCAGTGAGAAAATGCTATCTGATTTTCAAAAAAATTGGAAAAAAGATTTTGGCAAGGATCTAAGATTAATAAATATATTATCGGAAAGACAAAGAACTTCAAAAATGAGTGAAAAAAATTTTAGCTTAGTTAATAAAGATGAAAAATTAAAAAAATTAATTTTGAATGTATTCTCTGGTAATATAAGTTTAAGCGAATATAAATGGAAAATTCTTAGAAGATATATTTATTGTTATATAAAAGATATTTTTGAAAAATAAAGGATTGATTAAAGAAAACATTTAAAGTAAATAATTATTATAAAAATATATCATGGTTAAAAGAAAAGTATGTATAATTGGAGCAGGTATCGGTGGTTTAACAGTAGGTGTACACTTAATTAATAAAGGATACAAAGTAGATATTTTTGAAAAAGAAAAATTTGTTGGGGGAAGAGCTTTATCTCTTGATATGTCAAATTATAACTATCAGAGTTATAAGAAATTATTATCAAGGTTTAGTATGAATATTGCTTTTTCAGAGCCTGATATAAAAGAACTATTTGATAAAAACAAATTGAATGGTTACCATCTCGATTTAGGTTATCATGTGTTAGGTGGAGGGATAATAAATAAAATAAAAGAAATTTTACCTTTATCAGATAATGAAATTGATATTTTAGAATCGCGTTTGTATGAACAAAAGAATGATCATTTTGGTTATTTTGTTACAAATTTTGAAAAAATAAAAATGTTGCCCAATATCCTTCGTTTACTTACCGCTGGTAAGAGAAAAATGGAAGAACTTGATAAAACCCCAATTACAGAGACAATTAAAAAATATGCCGAGGATAAAACAAAAATTGTATTGGAAGTAAATTCTAGATTGATAACAACTGTAAACAATCTGGATAAAATATCAACAGGAGAAGTTTTTCGTACACAAAAAGACATGGGGTTAAAAGGTGTTAGATATCCAAAAAAAGGGCTTGCTAATATTTCAACTATTTTAGCAGATCATATTAAAAAAGAAGGAGGAAATATATTCTTGAATTCACCTGTACAAAAAATAATTATCAAAGATGAAAAAGTAGAAGGAGTGATTGTAAAAGAGAAAAAACATCAATATGATGTTGTTATTTCAAATATTTTAGTTCAAAACTTATTTAAAATAGCAGATGAAAAACATTTTTCAAAAAAATATCTTAAAAAATTGACGTCTCTTGAAGGATCTGGAAGTTTGTGTGCATACTATTCTTTTAAGAATTTAAAAAATGATTTGATTGGTAAAACATTTGTTTTCATTGATAGAAATGTTGGGGTAGATGGAAATGATGCAGCAGGTATGATAGATTTTATGGCGGCATCACCTCAAGCAGGTCTTTCCCCACCAGATAATTATCTTGTACAATCATATATAGTTTGCACACCAAGAGAAGCAAAAGATAAAAAAATGTTAATTAAACTCAGAAAAATACTAGATAAAAATTTAGAAAAAATCATACCTGATTATAAATCAAACCTTAATTGGTGTTTTTATCCAACAATCTGGCATCTTGACGGCGTTGCAAAAACTATTGAAAATGAAAAGCCAGATATAAAGACACCAATAAAAAATCTTTATTTAGTGGGTGACTGTGTTAAAGCACCAGGTATTGGTTTTAATTGTGCTCTTAATTCAGCTAAAATTCTTGTTGAAGATATTTTATCTTAATACCATATTTTTATAGGAAAAACAAAAATTAAATACTATTCTTTTATTTAAAGCTGCAATGAGTACACAGGAAATAAAGAAAAAAGTTGAAAAAACTGGTAAATGGACGATGAAAGAACCTTACACTCGTGTAAGGTTTCTATCTAAACAAGCTAGAGGGGCTATAGATTTATTTCGTCCTTTCACACTTGCCGCACCATTTATTGTTTCTATGTCTATAATGGTTGCAAGTCTTGTATATAACCATCTAAACCCGCCATATAACAGTATACCTACCGATTGGTGGGTAACTGTTGGACAAGCTGGTTTAACAATAGCAGTAGTAAACGCGGCATCAAATGCACTTAATCAAGCAACAGATGTGGAAGCTGATAAGATCTCAAAAAGATACAGACCTATTCCTAGAGGAATAATTAAAAGAGAAAGTGCTCAAAGTCTTGCTTATATTTTATATCTTTTTGCTCTTCTTAGAGCTATTACAATAAATATCTGGTTTGGAGTTTTTATATTTTTAATAATGCTTTTTACTGTAACATATTCTCTTCCACCGCGTATGAAAAAATTTCTTTTTATAAACCAAATTTGGATTGCAATCCCTAGAGGCATGCTTGGTATACTGGCTGCTTGGAGTGTTTTTATTCCAGAAGGTCAACATCCCTTTCAACCAACACCCTTGATTATAGGTGCGGTTGCAACAACATTTTTAATAGGTGGAATGTCTACAAAGGATATTGCTGATAGTGAAGCAGATAAAACTACAGGAACTCATACTCTTATAAACACTATAGGTATAAAACAGACTGCACTGGTATGCCTTCCTTTTATGTTATTTCCATTTTTATTTATTCCAATGTTTACTTATTCAAAACTCTTAGAATCTCATCTATGGGTGCTTAGTTTTTTTGCTTTTATAAGTTTATTTATCTTCTTTTTGATGCTTAGAGATGAGGAAAGTAAAACTCTTGAAAATGTTCATTCTTGGTCCATAATGTATGTTGAGTACATATTTTTTGCACTAGTTTTTTCTGTTTTGACTATTTTTAGTGAATTTATGGGTTTTTTAAAAATATTCTGAGGGTTTGGATAAATTTTATAAGTAAACAAAATATTCTTTTGATGGAATATTTACTAGGTAGGATGGAATAAAATAGTAAAGATCTAAACTCGATATTCTGAATTTGAGGAGAGTAAATAAAAAATGAATGAAGAGATAGATTTTTTGGATGAAATTTCTGATCATATTAAAGAAATAAAGGATAACAAAAATAAAACAAAAAATGTATCAATAACTGATTCTTCCCCTCTTTTATGGGAAGAAGTGACTGAAGATGATCTTTTTGAAGTAGTTAATAAAATCAATGAAAAACAAGAAAATATAACCTCAAAAATGGACGTTAATATAGACACAAGGATATGTGATATTTGTAAGAGAACAATAAATCTTGAGGAGAACCTATCTGGGTTAGTTGTACATAATAGTCATTTTTTGTGTGAAGAATGCTGTCAGAATTCTTCCAAAGAAGATTTAGATAGTTGGACTATATCAAAAACGGCAAAACCAGGGGATTTAAAACCTGTTGCGCTATGGCTTATGAATGAGAAAAATAAAGATCAATTGTTCTAATTCTAAAGAATATAAAATCCTTTTAGAAAATAATTATGTCGGGGGCGGGATCTGAACCCGCGACCTCCTGATTTCTTAACGCCATAAAGGTAACTATTTTTCGAACCCTTAAAGCTACGCTTATGAGTCAGGCGCTCTAACCAGGCTGAGCCACCCCGACAGGACGACAAGAAAGCTGAATACAGACAATATTTATAAAAACTTTCCAAAAAATTATTTCTATTCCATGGCTAAACTATGTTTACCTCGTAAATATAAAGTTTTAAGAGAATTTTTCTTTGCTCTTTTTCTAAGTTCTTTATCATTTGTAAAAACTATACCATTTAGTTTTATAGCCACATCTAAAACAGCATCATCTGCTTGGGTTTTAGTTTCAACAATTTCATAATCCTTAATTAAATCAAGAGCTGGCTTTGATAGTCTTTTTTTTCTACCCTTACCATGTTTTGATAAGAAAATAAGTTCCTCATAAACACTACTTGGCACAACAATTTTAAAGCTTCCTAAAATTCTAGACAATTCACTTTCTAAATTAATCATAAATTCAAAAGGCATCATAGCAGCACTACTATCAAGCACTACTTTTGTTGTAGCCCGACTTCCCCGTAACCTATTAGATGCCATCTACCATCAATCCTTCTGCTAATGGCTATTCTTTGACCTTCTTGAACGCACACTGGAAGTTTTGATTTAACACCTATACTTTCACCATGAAATTCTGATACAATACCAACAGTTGTTGCTGTACCAATTGTAAGCATTAATGGTTCATTTGTCTTGATAGGTTCAACATTTTTTTCTTCAATTGTACCTACAACTCTTTTTAGTAGATTAATAGATAAATTAAAGTTTTCAACTGTGGGTGGAAGACTATCCACTTTTCCGATAACCTTTCCAGCAAAAGAATCAGATTTTGTTCTTGATGGGTCAAGAGTGGTACCTATAGCAATTAAACCTCCAGGTGTTGCTTTATCAACAGATTTTCCGCCAGTGAAAAGTGAATCTACATTAGTTGTTATTATCTCTATTTTTTTCCTTCCTTCCACTTCGATTCTTCTACCTGGAGCTATCTGTATTTTATCGCCTTTTTTAATTACTCCTTGGATTAAGGAACCACCTATAACTCCTCCTTTTAAATTTCCAGGTAGCGTCCCTGGTTTGTTTATATCAAAGCTACGTGCTGTATACATCAAAGGAGGTTTATCCAAGTCATGTTTTGGAGTTGGAATTATATCTTCAAGGGCTTTAACTAAAATATCCATATTAATATCTTGATGAGCACTAACAGGTATAATAGGTGCTCCTTCAGCAGAAGTTCCTTTTACAAACTCAAGAATCTGCTCATAATTTTTTAATGCATCTTTTTCATTTACTAAATCAATTTTGTTTTGTACAATCACAATATTTTTTATCCCAGATATGTCTAAAGCAGTAAGATGTTCTCTAGTTTGAGGTTGAGGACAACGCTCATTAGCAGCAATTACTAAAATTGCTCCATCCATTATCGCTGCACCAGATAGCATTATTGCCATTAATGTTTCGTGACCCGGTGCATCAACAAATGAAACAACTCTTAAAAGTTCTGTAGAACTATCACAATTTGGACATTTCTTTTTTGTACAGTAACATTTTGGATCAGAACATTTTGGACATTTGTAAAAAGCTGCATCGGCATAACCAAGCTTTATAGATATTCCTTTTTTAAGTTCTTCAGAATGTTCATCTGTCCATTTTTCAGTTAGACGTTGAGTTAAGGTAGTTTTGCCATGATCAACATGGCCGATCATACCAATATTTACTTCAGGTTGTTTTGGAAGACTCATTATTTGTCCTCTTTCTCTTTATTTTCTTCTTCATCTTTCTTTTCATCTTCTTTTTTTGGTTCTTCTTTTTTTTCTTCAGGTTTTTCCTCAGTTTTTGATGTTTTTTCTTCTTTTGGTTCTTCCTTTT
>Ga0180433_10004018_pt1 | contig 20968 bp, 8 predicted proteins | sample SS_ome_8_FD_132980 | JGI IMG/M metagenome (GOLD analysis project Ga0180433, IMG submission 132980) | Hypersaline lake sediment archaeal communities from the Salton Sea, California, USA - SS_1_D_1 metaG | ecosystem: Environmental > Aquatic > Non-marine Saline and Alkaline > Hypersaline > Sediment... | reverse complement strand
TTATGATGAAGATGAGCTTACCGATTTGTCACTTTGCTTTCTCGACCATCCTCGTGAGCGTCGCCTTGGCGCAGCCGATAAAGCCTGTCCCGAGCGCGGCCGCCGGCAGTGCCATCCCCGCCGTAGCGCGTCCGCTGCCCCTATCGGCGGTTCGCCTGACCGGCGGGCCTCTCAAGCGTGCCCAGGACCTGGACGCCCAGTATCTGCTTGAGCTCGAACCCGATCGAATGCTGGCTTACTACCGCCAGCGTGCCGGGCTGGAGCCGAAGGCCAAACCTTACGACGGTTGGGATGGGGGCGGAAGGAATCTCACGGGCCACATCGCGGGACATTACCTGTCCGCCGCGAGCCTGATGTGGGCCGCGACGGGCGATGCACGTTTCAAGGAGCGGGCAGACTACATCCTCAACGAACTAAAAGAGGTTCAGGACAAGCACGGCGATGGCTACCTCAGTGCTCTGGCCGGCGGCAGGGATGCCTTCAATGCGTTGTCTCGGGGCGAGATTCGTTCGAGCGGCTTTGATCTCAACGGCCTGTGGTCGCCGTGGTACACCCTGCACAAGACATACGCCGGGCTGCGGGATGCCTACCGCAACACCGGCAACCGCACGGCGTTGGACGTCGAGATCAAATTCGCCGAATGGGCGGAAAGGATTCTTTCCAAGCTCACAGACGCCCAGATACAACGAATGCTGAACACGGAGTTTGGCGGGATGAATGAAGTGCTGATCGATCTTTATGCCGATACGGGCGACAAGCGCTGGCTGGACCTCTCCTATAAGTTCGAACATCGCTCTTTTATCGAACCGCTTCAACGCCATCAGGACATCCTCGAAGGCAAGCATGGCAACACGCAGGTGCCCAAGCTCATCGGTTCTGCGGACCGCTTCGGCTATGCGGGTGATCCGGGTGACATCATCGCCGCAAGCTTCTTCTGGGACCAGGTCGTACAGCACCACAGCTTCGCCACCGGCGGCCACGGCCAGGACGAGTATTTCGGCCCGCCCGATATGTTGAGCGATCATGTGGACGGGCGCACAGCCGAGACGTGTAACGTCTACAATATGCTCAAGCTGACACGCAGGCTTTTCGCATTTCGGCCTGATGCGCACTACGCTGATTTCCATGAACGGGCTTTGTTCAACCACATCCTGTCCTCCATTGACCCCAAAGATGGCCGAATGTGCTACATGGTGCCGGTGGGCCGGGCCGTGCAACGTGAATACCAGCAGATGTTCCGCAGTTTCACCTGTTGCGTGGGAACGGGCATGGAGAGCCATGCACTGCATGCAGACGGGATTTACTACGAATCCGGCGACAAACTTTGGGTGAACCTGTATGTACCCTCCACCGCGGATTGGGCCACTGCGGGGGTAAAACTTCAGATGAACACCAATTTCCCGGAAGGGGATTCGGCGAGACTCAAGCTCACCCTGAAGTCACCAAAGATATTCACTCTGGCTCTACGCCGTCCCTACTGGGCGGGCGATGGTTTTAGTGTTAAGGTCAACGGCGAGGCCGTACCTGAAGACGTGATTGATCCCTATCGCAATGTTCCTGAGTCGGGTCGTCAGGTCGCCAATCTTCGAAGAATGAAAGAATCGGGCTCCTATGTCGAACTGAAGCGTACCTGGAGAAGCGGCGACACCGTGGATTTGATCCTGCCCAAGACGCTTCGCCTGGAGCCATTGCGTGACAATCCGCGCCGCGTTGCTATCATGTGGGGCCCTCTGGTGCTGGCCGGAGACTTGGGTCCTGAGCGGGAGAGAGGACGCGAAAGAGGTGCCAGCTATGAGCGGGACCCCGCTTTGCGGGAATCCTGGCCGACTGTGCCGGTGTTTGTCGCTGCCGAGCAACCTGTGGACGAGTGGGTAAAACCTGTCGCCAATGAACCGGGGCATTTTCGCGTCACGGGTGCAGGCCGCGAGATCGAGGCGGATTTAGTGCCTTTCTACCGTCTGCATCGGCGTACTTATGCCGTGTATTTTGACCTGTTCACCCAGCCCGAGTGGAAGGAGAAAAAAGCAGAGTCTGCTGCCGAGCAGCAGCGCCAGCGCCGGCTCGAATTGGCCACCGTGGCCTATGCCCAGCCCGGCCAGATGCAGCCCGAACGGGACTTCAATTACCAGGGCTCGGACGATGCACGGGTGGTGCGCGTGATGGGACGGTCCGGACGGAGGGCCCGGACTTGGTTCTCCTTTGACTTGCCCGTGGAACCGACCCACCCGATGGCCCTCGTGGTCACCTACTACAGCGCCGAGCGACGCAGGGGACCGGCCAAGTTCGAGATTCTGGTGGACGGCCAGCGTGTGGGCAATCAAGAAGTGACAAGGAGCAGCCCCGAGCGGTTCTTTGATGTCGAGTATGCCATCCCTGCGAGCCTGGTTCAGGGCAAGGAAAAGATCACCGGACGGTTCCAGGCTGGTGAAGGCAATTCGGTAGCGGGCGTGTTCGGCATTCGCATGATCCGTGCTGACGCGGAACGTTAACGAGCGAACAAACAAGCTCTGCAACAAATATTTGGCGTAGGAGATGTCCGATGAACACATCACCATCATGTCGTGTCCTCCGCAAGCACCGTCAGGCATCCCTTTCGGGAGAGTCCCAAGGACTTCCGGCACTTTTTGCCAGTGTAGTGTTTGCACTTTCCTGCGGAGCTTTCGCGCAAGAGAATCCGGCGGCTCCGAATGATTCCGGTGTGAATCTTGCCGTTGTTGCGCAACCCTCCAGTTCTTATGTCTCGCCAGACACGACGCTGGCAGCACTCAATGATGAGTACGAAGCCAGAGGCTCGCGGGATAGAAGCCGGGGCTCGTACGGCAACTGGCCCCGAAGGGGCACCCAATGGGCGCAGTATGGCTGGAGCCAGCCCATCAGCACCGACAAGATCGATGTATACTGGTGGGATGACAACCGTGGTGTTCGCCTGCCCAAGGCCTGTCGATTGCTGTATTGGGACGGCGAGGATTTTGCCCCGGTCCGTAATGCGTCAGGTTTGGCGGTGGTTGGAAGTCAGTATAACACTACGACCTTTGACGAAGTCCGCACGTCCAAGCTCAGACTTGAAATTGATTCCAATGGCACCTATTCGACCGGCATTCTGGAATGGAAGGTTTACGACTCAGGCAGATCGCCCGACTTTCCGCCTGTGGTCGATGCCGGTGTCGACCGGGTGGTCGTGCTGGGAGGCAAGACCTACCTGAGCGCTGCGATCAAAACGTTGGCCGCAAAAGGCGATGCTTCAACTACAGTGATCTGGAGCAAAGCGTCCGGTCCCGGTACGGTCACCTTCGAGAACGCCAATGCGCCGGTAACGACTGCGACGTTCTCTGCGGTAGGCAATTATGTCGTCAAATTGACGGCCAGAAAAGGGCCGTTGAGTGCCTCGTCTACCCTTGCTGTCAAGGTCGATGAACCGCCGCCACCGACCCGCCTTGATCCGGTTGATACCAAGTACTATAGCATCGACAATCCCTTGTGGAACAGCAGAGCGAAGGCCCTGATCGTGAACTGGATTCCCCATTGCATCGACAAGATTTCCGACCCGAATTTGAAAGAGGGTGGCATCAACAACTTCATCAACGCCGCCAACAAATTGGCCGGTAAGCCCCATGGACAGCACCGGGGCTATGTGTTCTCCAACGCCTGGGTGTACAACACGATTGAGTCGATCTGTGTCGCTGTTATGGTCGATCCGCGGGGCGACCAGGAGATCATCAGAGCTCAGGAGAGCATGAGGGCGACTCTACAGGATTGGATTCCCAAAATCCTGGCCGCTCAGGAACCGGATGGCTACATCCAGACGGCGTTTACGCTCGGCGACCGCCGGCGCTGGTCGCCGAGGCATCGTGGCGATCATGAAGGCTATGTCGCCGGCTATTTTTTGGATGCCGCCGTCGCCCACTACCTCATGACTAAAGGCACAGACCTGCGGTTGTACAATGCGGCCAAGAAGCTCGCTGATTGCTGGTACGACAACATTGGTCCGCCGCCAAAAAAGGAATGGTACGATGGCCACCAGGCCATGGAAGTGGGATTGGTGCGGTTCGGCCGATTTGTGAATGAGATGGAGGGCGGGGGCAAAGGCGATAAATATATCAAGTTAGCGAAGTTTTTGCTGGACTGCCGCAAGGACGGTCATGAGTATGACCAGAGCCATCTGCCGGTCGTGAAGCAGTATGAAGCGGTTGGTCATGCCGTGCGCGCCGTCTATTCCTACGCAGGTATGGCCGACGTCGCCATGGAGACATCTAACATCGACTACCAGAGCGCTGTCATGTCGCTCTGGGATAACATCGTCAACAGGAAGTACTACGTCACCGGTGGGGTCGGTAGCGGCGAGACATCGGAGGGGTTCGGCCCCAATTACTCGCTGCGTCACAATGCTTATTGCGAATCGTGCTCCAGTTGTGGCGAAATCTTCTTTCAGCACAAGTTGAACATGATGCACCATGATGCCAAGTATGCGGACCTGTATGAGGAGACGCTCTACAATGCCCTTCTGGGCTCCATTGATTTGGAAGGCAAGAACTTCTACTACCAGAATCCCTTGGATTCACGCAGCCCTCGCTACGACTGGCACGTCTGTCCGTGCTGCGTGGGCAACATTCCACGAACCTTGCTGATGCTGCCCACCTGGATGTACGTCAAAAGTGCTGACAGCATTTACGTCAACCTCTTCATCGGGAGCACCGTGACGGTCGAGGACGTGGCCGGCACCGATGTCCAGATGGTTCAGGCAACGGATTATCCCTGGAGCGGCGACGTTTCCATCACCGTCAATCCTGCGGCCCAAAAGAACTTCAGCATCAAGGTCCGCGTGCCGAACCGCAGTGTCAGCGACCTCTATACCAGCACGCCGGAATCCGATGGAATCACGACGATTTCGGTCAACGGCTCAGTGATCAGGCCGCCCGTTGAAAAGGGTTATGCGGTGATCACGCGGAACTGGAAGGCCGGTGATAAAATCGATGTGGTACTGCCGATGAAGGTTCAGAGAGTAAAAGGCAGCGACAAAATTGACGCGACCACCGGCCGGGTGGCCCTGCGGTATGGTCCGCTGATCTACAATGTCGAGCAAGTTGACCAGAATATTAGCAATATCCTCAGGCCCGATTCTGTCCTGACTACCGAGTGGAGGGGAGACTTGCTGGGCAGGGTGATGGTCATCAAGGGCACCTGGGCCGACGGTTCTGCGTTGACGGCAATTCCCAACTATGCCCGGAACAATCGCGACTCTGCTGCTGGGCGTGGCCGCGGTCCTCGTGCTGTTAGTTCTGCTGTCTGGTTACGGGACCAATGAGCAACGTGTGAAGTCCAGGGCCGCCCCGCAAAATTAAAAAATCAAGCCGCAAAATGTAGAATTGAGGAAGTCATCGCCCCGGAGGGGCGACTCCACAATCTTGATTTTTTATTTCTGACTTTTGAATTTCAGGGTATGTGCTCATCGATGGCTTCTTACTGAAGAAAGGTTTTAGGAATGAGACGAACGAAGCAGGTTATGATCGTGGCACTATTTGCAGTGATATTGGGTGCACGAGTCGACACTCTTTCTGGTGATGGCACGGCTTACCCGGCAGTGACTCCACCGTCCGATTCGTTTTTTGAAAAGGTCCGAGAGGCCGACAGAGATGTGGCTCGCGAATTCTACCAGAAGTACGTGGATATCAAGGGCATGCCGGTGGTGGCCGCGGCCGAAGTGGCAGACCTGGCACTGCATCGCACCTACGATATCGTTACCCACATGCTCGCCGGCCGGCCCGACCTGCTCAAAGCCATGGCCGTTCTCGGACGCCAGGGCAGCGACGAGGCCATGCTCAAGGCTAACGACACGATCCGCAAGATGTTTGCCTACCGCCACGACATCCTCAAGGCGCTCATCGCCGATGGCGTGAAGCTGGTCGTGCTGGGCCCCGATGAGAGAATATCTGACCTGCCTGAATGGACAGAATACGGAATACAGAATACAGAAAACAGAGCCGCGACCGTGAGGGAGCGGGTCAAAAGCCTTGATCCCGCTGTGCGCTTTCTCGATTACTCGCCGGAGACCACATTACTTGTGGTCGGCCAGGAAAACGTGCTGGCTGAGCCTAAGGACCCGTACGCGACCGGATGCCAGGTCATCCGAGTCTTGGCCAAGGCGCTCTATTACGTGACCGGCACGCGCCCGGTCGATCCCAACTTCAGCAACAGAGGTCGCACTGTGCAGCAGTACGAATTGCGGGTCCAGCGCATGGACGTCCGGTTCGACGAAAAGCTCAAGAAAGTCTATGACCGTGCGATGACCAAGGGCTTATGGAAAGGCACCGCCGCCGTTCACAATCGCGTCGAATACTGGGCCGAGGGCCTTCTGGCTTACTTCGACGCTATAGGCCCCGGGGCACCGCCTAATCCCCGCTTTCGCGGGGACAAGCTTGCCCCTGCGGAAGCAGGGGCTGACCGCCCAATCACGACGCGCGAGGACCTCAAGGAATACGACCCGGATCTGTTTGCGCTTGTAGACGAGACGATGGCCTATAAGGGCAAGGTGGACTGGCGCTACCGGCAGTAAGGCGGCAGCCGGAAGGCCTGCCCTATGATCGCTATTTCTTTAAGAGGACGATGGGTTAAAAAATGAAAAACTTAAAACCTAAAAGGCAAAATCAATTTTGCACTTTACACTTTGCACTTTCAGCTTCTACGGTCGCGGCTCTGTTTTGCGTATTGTGTCTTCTGTCTTCGGCGCAAACCATGCCCGCCCTGAGCGCAGCCGAAGGGGTAGGCTCTGCGCGAGCGTTGCCGCCCCGCTCGGGTGTCGGCCTTCGCCGCGACGAGCAAAGCGGGCTACCACGTCGAAGGGGCAGATTCCGCAGGTCGCACAGAGTGGAGGGGTACTACAAGGCCATAATCACACCTCATTGGTTTGTCCACAGGACGCCTGACGGCGCGGACAACACGTGCTTCTGGTATCGCAACGACCTGAGCGGCGACACGAAGCAGTTCGTCCTGGTCAACGCCGAGCAGGGGACGTGCCAACCGGCGTTTGACCACCAAAAACTGGCCGAAGCCCTGTCGGAGGCTGCGGGAGCCGACTACCGGGCTGACCAACTGCCGTTTGATAGCATTGCGTTTTTGGACAACAGTCGGGTGATTCGGTTTACAGTGGATCAAACCACCTGGACATGCGACCTGACATCCTACGCCTGCTCGAAGACGGAGGCCGCCAAGTCCCAACTCCCCGCAGATCAAACCGAGCAGAGAGCCGGGCGACGACGGGGTCCGGGCCAGCCCCCAGGCCCGTCAGCAGATTCTCCCGACGGCGCATGGACGGGCTTTGTCAAAGACAATAACGTGTTCATCCGTGCGCGGGGCGACGACCAAGACATCCAGCTCAGCACCGACGGCGCCGAAGGCAACGCGTACGGAGTCCTCTCGTGGGCGCCAAACTCCAAAACCCTGGTCGCCTTTCGCATTGAACCGGGAGAAAACAAAGAAGTATACCTAATTGAATCATCACCTGCCGGCGGTGGGCGGGCCAAGCTGCACAGTCGCCCCTATGCCCTGCCAGGCGATACGTTCAGCCGGTACGAAGTGAACGTCTTCAACGTAGCCGAGCGCAAACAGATCAAGCCGGAAGTGGACCGGTTCGAGCACGGATGGGAATCGCCACGCCTGCGCTGGATCCGTGACGGGTGCCGCTTTGCCTACGAACAGGTGGACCGAGGTCACCAGCGATTGCGTGTAATCGAGGTGGATGCGCACACCGGAGCGGTTCGGAATCTCATTGACGAGAAAAGCGAGACTTTTATCTGGACCGCACACACGGAAAACCTGAGACTGCACAGGGTCAATTGGTTGGACAAGACCGACGAGATCGTCTATGCCTCCGAAAGGGACGGCTGGCATCATCTCTATCTCGTGGACGCGGAGCAAGGCAAGATTACCAACCAGATTACCAAGGGACAGTGGGTGGTGCGCGGTATCGAGTTCATCGACGAGGAAACGCGTCAGATCTGGTTCCACGCCAGCGGCAAAAACCCGAATCAGGACCCGTACTGGCTCCATTATTACCGCGTTAACTTCGATGGCACCGGTCTGGTCGCACTGACCGAGGGCAACGGCAACCACTCTATTCAATACTCACCCAACCGCAAATATGTCATCGATACCTGCTCGCGTGTGGATACGGCTCCGGTGCACGAATTGCGGCGCGCCTCGGATGGCAAGCTGGTATGTCCATTGGAAAAGGCGGACATCACCGAACTGGTGGCCGGCGGCTGGGAGCCGCCGGAAGTGTTCGTTGCCAAAGGCCGTGACGGCAAGACCGACATCTGGGGTATTATCTGCCGGCCGCGTGACTTTGATGCGAACAAGAAGTATCCGGTCATCGAGCAGGTCTACGCCGGTCCGCAAAGCTCCTATGTCCCCAAGCGATTCAGCCCTGTACGCCGGTTCGCGTCGCTCACGGACCTGGGCTTTATAGTCGTGCAAATAGATGGTATGGGAACGGCTCATCGGTCCAAAGCGTTCCACGACGTCTGCTGGAAAAATCTCAAGGACGCTGGCTTTCCCGATCGTATCCTGTGGCATCAAGCTGTGGCCAAGAAGTATCCATATTACGATATTAGCCGCGTCGGCATTTACGGGAATTCCGCTGGTGGCCAAAGCGCCGCTGGCGCCTTGCTGTTCCACGGCGAATTCTACAAAGCTGCCGTGGCTTCGTGTGGCTGCCATGACAATCGGATGGACAAGGCCTCCTGGAACGAGCAATGGATGGGCTACCCGGTCGGGCCGCATTATGCCGAGTGTTCCAACATCAAAAACGCCCACCGGCTGCGCGGCAAGCTGTTTCTGATAGTCGGCGAGCTGGACAGGAATGTCCCTCCGGAATCCACGATGCGCCTGGTGGATGCACTGATCAAGGCGGAAAAGGACTTCGACCTGCTCGTGATTCCTGGGGGCGGCCACGGCATGGGCGGCTCCTACGGCCAGCGACGGATGCAGGACTTCTTCGTGCGTCACCTGCTTGGCATCGAACCGCCCGACCGCAATGCCGAAAACCAGCAGTAGACAAATCCGGATTGCAACACGCCCCTGTGGCGAGCAGATACGAGCGATGTTTCATCGCTACGGCCCGGGAGCATGAAGGGGGTCCCCGCAAGTGGGGTCCCGCCATAGGCATGTCCTCGGCCCCTCCTCGGACCTGATCTGTTATTCGCTTCGCAATCTCACCACACGATGCTGTATAATGTTGGATACTTGTATTCGGAGACCAATTATGAAAACGACACAGGTTGTTCTCGGCATACTCTTGATTTGCCCGCTAATGAGCTTTGCGAAACAGAATCCCATCGTAATTGACAATGCCCACATGCGATACACGATTTCTGCCGAGGGCAAGAACCTCGGATTTGTCGGCCGCGCGACGGGAATTGACTACCTGAAGCGCGATACCCCGTCAGTCTGCGCATTGGTGCGATGCAATGGTGTCGAATATCCCGCAACCTCGGCCTTCTTGGCGAACGGACGGTTGACCCTTGAGTTCGACAAGGCGGACGCAAAGGCAGTTCTTCATGTCGAAGCTCGAGATTCATACATTTATCTCGCCGTTGAGTCGGTCAGCGGTGATAGTGTGGAATCGCTCGTTTTTTTGAACGTTCCGCTTACTCTGCATGGTCGGCCCGACGAGCCGTTCGGAGCATGCGCTCTATCTCTGAACCTGAGCACCCGGGTCAACCAACTTCCGGTACTTCAGACCAGGCTGCAGGCGTCATGTTACACCAAGTTTGGTATGGAAGGGGCCAAGGCTGCAATTGTGGCGATGCCGACAGAGAGAATGTTGGGTGCTCTCAAGCAGGTATTGACTGATGCTGATGAGATGCCCCACTGTACGGTGGCCGGGCCTTGGGCGCATGGTATACCCTTTAATCACGGCTCGTATCTGTTCAACTTCGGCTCCCTCACAGAGTCAAATGTAGATGAATGGATAGCGATGGCCAAGCGACTTGGTGTGACTCAAATAGACCATCATGGTGGCAGCAAATTCTTCCGGTTCGGTGATTTCACTCTGAACCCTGCGGGATGGCCCGACGGATGGAACACGTACCGCGGTATTGTCAAACGCCTTCACGATGCTAAAATCGGGTCCATCTTCCACACGTATGCGTTCTTTATCGACAAGCAATCGAAGTACGTCAGTCCGGTCCCGGACAAACGGCTTGATGCCTTCCGAGCCTTTACTCTCACTGAAGACATCAATGCCGATGCCACGGAGTTCATGGTCAACGAATCCACCGAAGGCATGAGCACCATTACCGGGTTCTTCGAGCACAACAGCATCATACTTCATATTGAGGATGAACTTGTTACCTTTGGAGCTGCAAGCCAGGAACCTCCGTGGCGCTTCACGAAAGTCCAGCGCGGCGCATTGGGGACGAAGCCAGCCGCTCACCGGAAAGGAACGAAAGCCCGTCATCTTAAGGAGTGCTTCGGCCTTCTTGTGCCGGATCCGGAGTCATCGCTTTATGAAGAGGTTGCGAAAAATCACGCCGACATCGTGAACTCGTGCGATTTTGACGGGATATACCTCGATGCTATTGACGGCAGCAGTATCCTGCGAGGCGCAGATGAGTGCTGGTACTGGGCGGACAAATTCGTCCTTGAAATCCAGAAGCATCTCAAGAAACCGGTGGGTATGGAAATGAGTGCCATGTGGCACCATTTCTGGCAGTTCCGTACTCGCTGGCAGACATGGGACTACCCACAGCGTGGACACAAACGCTTTATTGACATACACGCTGCCTCTGTGAATGGAGGGTTGCTGTTGCCTCTGCATCTCGGCTGGTGGAATTTCCAGCATTTTAACCCACCCCAGGTCGAACCTACCTATCCCGATGTCATGGAGTATCTTGGGGCCAAGCTCATCGGTTGGGATGCGGGTATTTCCCTTACAGGCGCGATAGACCGTGCTCGTCTCGATGGGATTCCCCTTTTTCGGCGTGGAGTGGATGTCCTTCGTAGGTGTGAGCAGCTCCGTCGAGGCAATGCTTTCGCCGAGACAATCAAAGCCAAATTGCGCGAGCCGGGAAAAGAGTTCTCACTCTTTCACGATGATAGCGGAAAGTGGCGGTTCCGCCCGGCTCATTATGATGCACATATAGCCTCATGTTCGGAGCCCTGGAGCCTTTCATGGACGGCAACAAACCCTTTCAACGAACAACTCACAAAGTTCCGTCTTGAAGCCCTCATGTCTGCAGGTTCGTATGATGATGTAAACAACGTAATCTTGGCCGATCTTTCAGATCCAAACCAGTTTACGGGACCACCACGTACTGCCAGCGGAGTAACAGCCCTACTGGCGAAAGGGCCAAACGGGTCGGAGCAAGCGGGCATATTCACTGCAACGAGTTCAGACAAGGTTCCCCCCAACGCGGCGTGGGCCAGGGTGGACCGCAAATTTGCACCCAATCTCGATCTAAAGGACCATCAGGCAATAGGCGTTTGGATTGAGGGAGATGGCAAAGGCCAGATCATAGCCATCCGGCTTGAGAGTCCGCGCCACATTTCGTATGGTGCCGTGGCGGATCGTTACATCAATGTTGACTTCACCGGTCGGCGGATATTCACGCTCGTCGAAACAGAATCAGCCCGATGGAGCGACTACGTCTGGAATGACGGCAAATGGCTCTATAACGTCTACCGCGAGACGATCAACTTCGGCGCGATTGAATCCCTCAGTCTCTGGTACAACAATCTACCCAAGGGCCAAACAGTCAAATGCGCCATCGGCCCCATCAAGGCATTGCCGATGCTCACCTGCACGGTGAAGAATCCAACCCTGATGATCAACGGCAAGATGCTGACCCTGCCTGTTGAAATGCAATCGGGTAGCTACATAGAATTCAGAACAGGCGAAGACTGCATACTGTACGGGCCGAAAGGAGAGGTGGTCACTGAGGTAACGCCACATGGGACCATTCCCGTCTTCTCGGCCGGTGAGAATCAGATACGGTTCTCGTGCAACACAGTAGACGGACCGGCCCCACGCGTGAAGCTCACAGTTGTCTCGTATGGTAAGCCTCTTTGATCACAAGCCGAATATTTCACATCAGTGTCATAGTTCTCGATTATCGGCGCTTTTGGCGTGAGTGTAGAGATCACCTTTGCATGCGCATGGCAAGTCGACTTGGGAGAGGCTTGTTGGCCGAACCTTGCGTGGATATACTAATGGCAAGATTAGCTTGAAGAGGCCGTGCCCGAGTCGGGATGCGGGGCTGTCTATCATTTGACACTCAGTGGAGCACTACCATGAAAAGGAAACTGAGTCGGCGTTGTTTTCTCTCGAAATTCGCGGCGGGCACGGCTGGGTTGCTGATTCTGAGAGATAGCCAATCCGTGCGGGGTGTCCCGGCTAACGAAAAGATCAACGTCGCCCTTATCGGTGTGGGAGGACGTGGGACGTGGTTTGTCAATACAATCCCCCGGATGGAGAACGTCGTTGCAGTCTGCGACGTTGACGAACAGAAGATAGCCGAGCCATATAAACGCTGGGCGGAGCTGGCGGCTCGCTTTGCAACCTCACCTCATCAATGGGAGCGCTCCGCCGCCCCGACGTTTAGGCGGCTCGCTGACGAGAAGCTCAGGGCGTTCGCCGACTTTCGCGAGATGCTCGACAAGATGGACGAGCAGATCGATGCGGTTGTCGTTTGTACTCCCGACCACACTCACGCCGTCGCCTCGGCGGCTGCCATCAGAGTGGGCAAGCATCTCTTCTGCGAGAAGCCGCTTGCACGCACCGTCCACGAGTCCCGTGCCTTGCGAGAGCTCGCCAAAAAATATGAGGTCGCCACGTCTATGGGCAACCAGGGCACTGCCAGCGGCCAATTCCGCAGGGCTCTGGAACTCATCCGCGATGGTACGATCGGGCAGATTGAGCAAGTGCACGTCTGGAACACCGGCGGCGGCGCGGACCGTAAAGAGCGGCCCGGCCAAGAGCCTGTGCCCGACTACCTGAACTGGGACTTGTGGCTTGGCCCGGCGGCAAGCCGGCCTGGGCCAACTTCGATTACGCCTCGGCGCTCAACGAATTCCTCATGCTCGGCAACGTGGCCACGCAGATTAAGGACAGGCTTGAATTCGATCCGGTCTCCATGAAGATACTCAATAACGAAAAGGCTGATGCGCTGCTGCGGTCGCCATATCGTCAAGGTTGGTCTTTATAGGGAGGATTTCCTAATGATAGATCGAAACCACATATACTTGTGCTTGCTTGCCACCATGGTGTTGTCTTGCCGCTCATTCTCTGCAGAGGGTTCCCGCCCGGCTTCGTCAGGGCATAGCCCGGCTTCGCCGTGGCGACGCCCGACGGGGTCGCAACAGATTCCTCCGCAGCGGGCCAAGAAGATTGCCGAAGCTGTACCGGCCAAAGCTCAAGTCGCACCGAAGGAACCTCGGCGTGTGCTTATCTGGATAACACCGCCACACCTGATGGAGAGGGACCCGCACAAGGGCTATTGCATCCCTTACGGCACCGCGGCGTTCGAGACGCTCGGGCGCAAGAGCGGCGCCTTTGAGCCGGTTGTGAGCGACGACCTGAATGTGTATTTGCCCGACAACATCCGGCAGTTCGACGCCATAGTAATGAACAACAGCTCCGGAGCCTGGATCACGCCCACCGACGCGGATATGGCCAAGAAGGCGTTCAAGAAATACGGTGCCGACAAGGCCGCGGTTGAGCAAGCCTTGCGCAAGAGTCTGCTCGATTATGTGGCAAACGGCGGAGGCATCCTGGCGATTCACTATGCCATTGGTGCCAATCGGCATTGGCCGCAGTTCCAGGAGCTTCTCGGCGCTACCTTCACAGGACATCCTTGGAACGAAGAAGTCGGCATCACGGTGGAAGAGCCGGGACATCCTCTGACAGCGGCATTCGGGGGAAAGGATTTCCGGCTGGCAGATGAGATATACCAATACGGCGATCCATACGACCGCGGTAAATTGCGCGTCTTGCTTTCACTTGATCCGGAGCGGACGAACATGGGGGTGAAGTGGATTAGGCGCAAAGACAATGATTTCGCTCTGGCCTGGATAAAGTCTTATGGCCGGGGTCGTGTGTTCTACACATCCTTCGGACACCGCACCGAGCTTTTCTGGAATCCAAAACTGTTGAAGTTCTATCTGGATGCCATCCAGTTCGTCACTGGTGACTTGGAGGCACCGACTGCGCCACGTTCCGACCGTCCGGTCAGGCGTGCGCCCGGGCCCACGCCGCCCGATGTCAGGGCCGCCAAAATGAAGGCCAGGAATGTACCTACGCCGAGCGAGCAGCAGATACAGCGAATCGAAGAGGCAGCTCCAGACAACGCGCCGGCCAAGCCTGCCAAGCCGCGAAAGGTGCTCGTCTGGGGTCGCACCTGGACGCATCTGCCGAACCCTTATGCGGAGAAGGCATTGGAAATACTTGGCCACAAGACCGACGCCTTTGACGTTATGGTCAGCGATGATCCGCGTCTGTTGCTGGGCGACCGTCTACCACAGTTTGATGCGCTGGTGATGAACAATATCCACGAACGCGAGCCATTCCTGCCCGAAGGTTTTGGCGGCCTCGGCGAAGAACAAAAGACGGCGGCGAGGCAATTCGATGACACCGTTAAGCAGAGCATTCTCGACTATGTCCGCAGCGGCAAAGGCATTGTGGGGATCCACGCCGCCACCGCTGCTTTTCAGAACTGGCCTGAGTATGGAGATATGATGGGCGGCTACTATAATGGGCACATTCACCAGGAAGTGGTCATCAAGCCCGAAGACCCAGAGCACCCCGTCAATGCCTGCTTTGCGGGAAAGCCGTTCACGATAAGAGACGAGATATATATCTTTCGCGAGCCGTATTCACGCAAAAAAGTCCGCGTCATAGCAAGCCTCGACTTAGGCCGGATGCAAGACCCACAGAAACGGCCGGACAAGGATTACGCGGTCTCATGGGTTCGAGCATACGACAAAGGCCGCGTTTTTTACACCACGTTGGGCCACGAGCCGGCGACATACTGGAATCCGGTTTTTCTGAGGCACCTGCTCGCGGGCGTACAGTTTGCTATCGGCGACCTGAAGGGCCGGACAGCCCCGATAAGCGACAAGCCCTGACGGGCTTGTAAGGCCAGCCTGCTAACCTTTGTCCACTTTGGCATAGTGACCGGAAGGAGCAGATCATGCGAATCCGGACGCCGTGGCCGTTTGCCAAGCATTCTATGCTCTTGGCGATTCTGCTAATCTTTTGGTGCCATCAACAGCAATCTTCATACTCGCGCACAGTGAACGGGCAGATTCCCTGGGAGCCTGTCGGCCTGTCCGGTGGAGGCGCCATGTTTGCACCTGCCATCTCTGCGGCCGACCCGAATCTGATGATGCTCAATTGCGATATGAGCGCAGCATACATCTCCGAGGATGGCGGCCGCAATTGGCGAATGATCCACCACGCTCAACTCAAGTCCGACATAAGGTGTAAGCCCGGCTTTCATCCGTGTGATCCTGACGTTATCTACGCTTCTTCGCGTGGTCGACTCCGAATCAGTCGTGATCGCGGCAGAAGCTTTTCACCCATCGGTGACCTGAGGCAGTCTCTCTATGGCGAAATAGCGATATGCCCGTCAGATCCGAACCGGATACTTGTGGGTACACGCAGCGGTCAATGCTGGTTGTCACGCGATGCGGGTAGTACATGGACAGAGTGCGCCGGCCCCACTGGCCAGGTCATAGGCTTTCACTTTGACCGCACGCGCAAAGGACGTGTCATGTTCGCCGCCACACACAACGGGATCTGGCGGTCCGATGACGGCGGAAAGACGTGGATGGAGAAGACCAGCGGTCTGCCGTTCAAGCAAATCCAGGGATTTGCCGGCGGTTCCAATTCCAGTAAGAACATCGTTATGCTGTACTGCACTATCCGCAGCAAAGATGAAAACGGTACTTTCCGAGGCGGTATATGCCGTTCCAGCGATCGCGGGCGAACCTGGCAGCGCGCCATGGGCACTGGGCTGAATACCGAAACGACAAAGGCGGACCAATGGGCCTATGATTCGATTGCCCAGTACAAGCAGCTTCTCACCACCGACACGAGTCCTCTGACGGTCTATGTTATGAATACCAGCACAGGGTTTCACCCCCCTCATCATGAGACGGTCTATCGCAGTGACGACGGAGGCCGGAACTGGCGCGCTACATTCTTCATCGATCCGCGTTTCAAGCAGTACAACGTGGCCCCCAACTACTCCACCGCCTCGACGGGGCAATCATACAAGGGGGGTGATGTGCCTTTCGGAGTAGCTATATGCAATACCGATCCCGACCGGCTTATTCTTTTATGGAGCCAATGCTATATCACGCATAACGGCGGCGATACGTGGTTCAACGGCCACACCTACCCGGCGGCTCGTCTCGGCGTAGGCGCGAGCCGGAGCGGGGCGGGACAGAAGCCGGGGCCGGGCTCTGCGTGGGTGTGCAACGGCCTGGTTGTCACAACAACGTGGCACTACTACATCGATCCATTCGAAGCGAACCGTCATTACATCGCCTATACGGACATCGGCTTGGGCCGGTCCACAGACAACGGCAAGACATGGATATGGTGGGACAAACATTCGTGGCCGCCGTGGCGAAACACGTGCTACGAGATTGCATTTGACCCGGACATCCCGGGCAAGATGTGGGGCGCGTTCTCCAACGTGCATGACATCCCCAACGACAATATCATCTCCGAGCGTCACGGCCACAACCGGCCCGGTGGCGTGTGTATTTCTGGTGACTTTGGCGCTTCCTGGAGACACGAGGCCCAGGGCATTGCCGCCAAGCCGGTTACCTCGATTGTACTGGACCCGAAAAGCCCCAAGAATGCGCGGACGCTGTACGCAGGGGTCTTCATGGAAGGCATCTACAAATCGACGGACGATGGCAAGAGTTGGACACTGAAGAAGAACGGCTTGGGCCACCCGAAGAATATGCGCGTCTATCGTGTGATTCTGCACAGAGACCGGACACTCTTTGCGATTATATGCGCCAAGCGTCCGGCCTACGGAAAGCCGCTGATCAGTGAAGGCGTCGGCCTGTACCGCTCCAGAGACGGCGCTGAGACCTGGCAGAAAGTCAATACGTCTCGACCGTTTCTGTACCCTAAGGATTTCACCGTTCATCCTGAAAACAGCGATATCATCCTTGTGGGCACATGCGATGCGAACTGGCAGGACAAGTCCGGCGGCTTGTACCGCAGCGACGATGGCGGCAGGACCTGGCAGCGCATAGGCCGCAAAGGACGCCAGACGTTTGGCGGTTATTTCCATCCCCAACGTGAAGGATGGATTTACATGACGCTCACCGAGGGGGCTCCGGGCCCCGGCTTATGGCTCACACGAGATAACGGCGCAACCTGGGAGGCGTTCGAGGATTTGCCGTTCTCAAATATTCAGCGTGTGGTCTTTGACCCTTCGGACGACGCCGTTATGTACGTCACTACGTTCGGCGGCAGCGTTTGGCGCGGACCCGTTGTGCCTCACGCAAGGCCGAATTCCGGCGTGACAGGGCATTAGCCCCCGCCACTCTCCGCGCAACGGCTTCATTCAAGCTGATACCTGAAAGGACATATCTAATGAGAGCGACAACAATTGTGAAGACTGCTGCCTTGTGCCAGCTTGTCAATCTTGCAGTAGGAATCACAGCAGCCGGAGAGGATGCGGTGATCGCCGAAGATTACTCGAAGCTTCCGGCCAACAGGTGGGTGCTGATTCACCGCGAGGACAACTCCGGAGGCAAAGCGTTTGCCCGGCTCGTTATCGCCGACAACGTCGATCGGCTCTATCTCTGGGGTACGGGAGGCAAGAAGCCTGCGCGAAACGTGTTCCTGCGCTACGAGTTGGAAAGCCTTGCCCCGACAGCACCTCGGTGGCTGCCTGCGTTTCCGGAGACGATGCGCGGCAAATGGACCGCCGAGAAATTCCCGCCGTTCCGCATCTACGGCCAAACGGGAGCGGACGGCCTGAAGTACGACGAGGGCCCGAGGCTGCAAGTTGTTGGCGGCTACAATCATACAAATCGCATTCGCTGGTGGGACTTCGACGGAATCAAGCGACCCAGTCCGATACATACCTTTAACATGGCCTGCTGGGACTCCAAACGAAGGCGTGTTGTCTACTACAGCGATGGCTGCACTTTCGCTCTGGACCCGACTGTCAACACATGGACTGATCTGAAGGCGAAGAACCATCCTGCAACCTGCCGGACGGTCGCGTGGGCCGGCATGTGTTACGATCCCCTCAACGACCAGATCCTGCTTTTCGGCGGTGGTCTTGCTACGAATCCAGCCGGAGCGGCGCCGACGTGGCTCTATGATTGCACCGAAAAGATCTGGCGTCGGCCGAAGCTAAAGGTTGAGCCGCCGCCGCGCTGCAATTCGCCAATCGTTTATGATCCTGCCACCCAATCGATGATTATGTTCGGCGGATACAACCAGGCGGCGGCCCTCAATGACACATGGGCCTTCGACTGCCGCATGGGCCGGTGGCAGGAGCGTGTGCCTGAGCTTGCTCCGCCGCCCATGTTTGCCCCCGTTGCGGCTGTCGTTCCGGGCGGCAAGATCCTCGTCTGCGGAAACGATGCGCGCAAAGTCAAGCTTCACCACAAGACAAGCACGTCGGCCGACAAGGAGACGTGGGTTTACGATACGGTGGAAAATGCCTGGACGCCGATCAACACAGAGCTCAGACTTCCAGGCTATCGCTGGCTCACGGCCGCAGGCTCGCAGCAGCACGGCGTGGTTTTCATGGTGGCCATCGGACCCGAGCGGCGAACGTATGCCCTTCGATACGATGCCTCAGTCCCGCCGGTCGAGTTGCCCGGTGCCGAGCCCGGCGCCATAGCCTGGAAATATCCAGAGCAGAAACAATCACTTGAAGAGGCACCGCCGCCGGACATTGAAACCCATGTCAAGTTCCTCAGCTCACTGCCGACGAATACGTTTGTAGATGCCAAGCCGCCGGGGATGTTGATCAGCAAGACGTGGTCAACCGCCGTGATCGACACCGACCGCAGTGAGGTAATCTACACCGGCGGCGGCCACTCGGGTTACTCCGGCAACGATTTCGCCCGCTACAAAATCAAAGAGAACCGCTGGAGTCTTGACTTCCCACCCCGCTTCCCGCCTTTTCTGGAGAGTACCAACGCGGGCATTTTCGGTTGGAGCTACGGAACGCTTCCTTTCAGCCAGCACACGTACCTCTGGTACTGCTACGACCCATCATCGAAGACGGTCGTATATCTGGCCCGCCCGTCATTGTTCGATGGACTGAATATCCGCCTCGAAGACGACCCGGATAGCGTCTTCGCGTACAGCGCAAAGGAGCACGGCTACGCCAGTTGGGTTTACGACTCACAACACAAGATGATGCGCAAGCCCAGTTTCGGCAGGCCGTTCGCCAACCCGTGGCATCTATCGCTCGTCGGCACGCCGCGCAGCGTGTATGCAATGTGCAACAATAAGCTCTACCACGGAGCCGTAACTCGTCAAACCGGCCGTGTAGAATGGCGATTAGTCGACGCTGACTTCCCAAAACCGCGCAGGAGCATCAAGTACCACTACGAATTTCAGCCGATCATCCACGACACCGCACAAGACCGACTGATTCAACTCAAAGGCGACGACAATCGTGTTGATGTCTACGCACGGCCGTTGGACAATGACGACAAATGGCAACAGCTCGAGACCAAAGGCTCAGCCGCTATCGGTCGCGAAGCGGTCTATATCCCCCGGCACCAGACGGTGCTCTGGCTGGCCGACAGAGAGCTCTTCGCCCTCGATTTCCGGACGATGGGCATGGCGCAAGTGGATACTAAGCTGCCCGAGGGCCTGTACACTCACGAGTGCGCCATGGTCTACGACCCTACATACGATGTGTGCGTAGCCCTCATACCCAGCCGATTCAGCGGACCGATGCAGACATTCCTGTATCGCTTCAACCCGGCCACTGCAAGATACCGATAGTTGTGGACCTCAACCGAACATTATTTAACCTACAGGAGCACGCCGCTGAGATGATTCAAACCGACTCTACGGAAGCTGGCGTCGAGGTCGTGAACCACAAGGGAACCTTGACGTTTCACTCGTCGCAGCATACGTGCGGGACGTATCTTGCAGCTAAAGGTGTTCAGTCCAAGAGGTTATGCGCCACAAGGATATTAACCTGACCATGTCACGGCATACACACCTGTTGAGCAGGCAAAAACGCGCGGCCGTAAACCGCATGCCTGGATTCGCTAAAGAGAAAAGGAGATGAAATAAGTTCGCTTAGAAACCGACTTGCGCCATACTTGGCGTTTTTAGGTGTAGTTCTATGGATTACAGTGGAAAACAGTAGAAAGTGACGCTATGATAATGAAACAGAAAACGTGTTTTTCGAAAGCGCCCGTAGCTCAGTAGGATAGAGCATCGGTTTCCTAAATGGAAGAGGGCTTTTGCTAAGCCGCTGTCTCTGCTATATTTAAGCTGAACCCCATCCACCAGTTGATTGAATTTTTGTCTGCTGGTCCTATAACCAAATCTTATACAGATCTCATTAAGACAGTATACTAATTAGACGATATTGGATATAATATCGAGAATTGCAGGACCGGTGGGAGAACCGCGTTCTAATAAATTCTCAAAGCCCAGGTACATACCTTTCTCTCCCACCGGATGACCTGGGCTTCTTTTTTTATTACTTGGTATAGACTAACATGCTCAACTTTCGCACTTTTGGTAAGGCGCTAAGCGGCTGAAGATAATGCCTCGACCAAGAACTCGGTGTTTTTGTCATGTGCGATATGTTTTTCGAACATCATTTTAATTCGATCCCGCCACAGCCGACGACGAAGACAACATATGGCGTCGGCAAAGCTCGGGTGGCTCTTTCTACTATACCACGGAACTGTAAGCATAAGACGACAAGATTTTCGCTGGCTCAAAAACCACAAC
>Ga0180433_10004017_pt1 | contig 20971 bp, 21 predicted proteins | sample SS_ome_8_FD_132980 | JGI IMG/M metagenome (GOLD analysis project Ga0180433, IMG submission 132980) | Hypersaline lake sediment archaeal communities from the Salton Sea, California, USA - SS_1_D_1 metaG | ecosystem: Environmental > Aquatic > Non-marine Saline and Alkaline > Hypersaline >... | reverse complement strand
TGCAGCATGGGCAAGGCAAAATCCAGGGATATCACCTTTGCCTCTTTATAGCGATTAAGCAGGCCTGCACTGCAGTGTCCGGTGCCCGCTCCGGCATCCAGTACCACTGCTGGTTTGGCCTTGATGTAGTCAAGGCGCTCGAGCATACGATCACCGATTTCCCGCTGCAACACAGCAACCTGGTCATAGCCTGCTGCCGAGCGTGAAAATGCCTTGCGTACCTGGTGCTTGTCTACCGGGTTGACTGTATGGTTGTCATTCATACCTGTTGCTCCAGTTCCAGTAGTTCCGGCATTACCTGCTCAAAGTGAGAAAGAAACGGCACATGGGCCGCACCATGGATAATCTTTGAGGTTGCTGATGGCATCATGAAAGCTATCTCATCGGCTGCACAGGCCGGGATCAAGGTATCCTGGCTACCATACAGCCAGTGCACCGGTATAGCGATAGTTTGCAGTGATTCACGCAGGTCAGCATCACGTAAAAAGACAAGCCCTTTTTCCAGCGCATGGAAAGTCGCTGGCGGGCGTTCAGCAAATCCACTGCGCAATTTTTTTAAAAGATCGCGGGCATTGTCACACCCCTGAATCTGTAATGACAAAAAACGCTTCAACGTACTTTTAACATCGGTTTTAAGGTTCTCTGAAAATTGCATCAGGGTTTGCTGAGACATGGCGCATTGCCAGTTATCACGTTGCATAAAAGACGGCGAGGCAGTCACCATCAACAGGGCACGAATGTTTATTGTCCTGTTCAGTGCTGCCTGCAATGCCAACAATCCACCGAGTGACCAGCCCAGCCAGATAGCATTTTCCGGCACCACCGCAGCAATCGCATCCGCCCAGTTTTCCAGCTTGCTTTCATCCGTATCTGCCAGGGTACTGAATCCATGTCCCGGCAGGTCAATGCAGGTGACAGTAAAATGCTGATCCAACTGATCGATAACCGGCTCCCATACTGCCGAGTTCATCCCCCAGCCGTGCAGTAATACCAGGTCATTGCCCTTGCCATGGGTTTCATGCCAGAGTTTCATGCCTGCGCCCCTTCGCTGTTCAACTGGTTCTGTTTCAACTGGCCCAGCGCATCCAGCAAACGATCAACCTGCTCTTCTGTATGGGCCGCTGAAAAAGTAATGCGTAAACGCGCCGTGTCTTTGGGCACGGTTGGTGGACGGATCGCGGTCACCAGGACGCCCTGCTGCCTCAACTGTTGTGCCCATGTGATAGCTTGCCGGGTTGATCCTGCCAATAGTGGTTGAATTGCTGTGGGTGATTGCATAAGCGGAAGTCCCAGCTGCGATGCACCCTGTTTGAAGCGCTCCACCAGCGAGGCAAGTTTCACACGACGCCATGCTTCAGTTTCAAGCAGTTTCAATGCAGCACTGGTTGCAGCCGCAATGGCAGCCGGTTGTGCCGTGGTGTAAATATAGCTGCGCGCTTGCTGAATCAATGTTTCAATAATGACTTCATCTGCAGCAATAAAAGCTCCGGCGCAACCCATCGCTTTACCCAGCGTCCCCATGAGCAGGGGTACCTGCTGCGATGAAAGACCCGCCTGTTCAATCGAGCCTGCGCCAGTTTCACCGAGCACACCAAAACCATGTGCATCATCAACAGCCAACAGCGCATAGTTGTCTTGAGCGACTTCCGAAAGTTCCTTTAGGGGTGCCACATCACCATCCATGCTGAACACGCCATCGGTGAGAATCATGCTGTTACCCGCCTCGACAGGCTCAAGCATACGCTGCAATGAAGTGATATCAGCATGCTGATAGCGATGCATTCTGGCGGTTGCCAGATTACCGGCATCAATCAATGAAGCATGGTTGAGGCGATCTTCAAACAGATGATCATTTTTATCGGTCAGCGCCGTCACCATGGCGAGGTTTGCCATATAACCGGAAGAAAACAGCAGTGCTCTTTCTCTTCGGGTGAAATCTGCCAGTTCCTCTTCGAGCTGGTGGTGTGCCGCAGTATGGCCGGTGACAAGATGTGCTGAACCACTGCCCACCCCCCACTTTTCAGCACCCGCTATGAAAGCCTTTTTTAATTCAGGATGGTTAGCCAACCCCAGATAATCATTAGAATTGAAAGCAAGTAAGCGCTCACCTTCGACAACCATTTGCGGCGCACTTGGAGACTCCGTGAGCAAGCGGCACCGGTACAACGCATTGTCTTTGCGTTGTTGAAGCTCTTGTTCAAACTGTTGTTGATATGGGTAAACCAATCTGAGCACCTTACCAAGTTATAAGTGATCAGTCTTATCTGCAGGAGACCTTGGCTACAGGGATGTATTCACGCGTTCTCCGCAAGATAAGACAGGTCGCTTATGACGCCGCCAGCCCCGGATTTTCAGCAGTTTCCTCAACCGGTGCATGGCAGGTTTTTGCTGCCTTGATCTCGGTTTCGATTTTCTCTTCCATATTCAAACCCAGGCGCTTAAACAGATCCCTGTCCTTGTCTGTTTCAGGATTATCGGTTGTCAGTAACTGATCACCATAAAAAATCGAATTGGCACCCGCAAAGTAACACAAGGCCTGCATCTCATCGGTCATGTCGGAACGCCCGGCAGATAAACGCACGTAAGATTCAGGCATCAAAACACGGGCCACCGCAATGGTGCGAATAAATTCGAGATGATCGAGGTCCTCGTTACCAAACAGCGGCGTTCCCTCAATACGCACCAGCATGTTTATGGGCACAGACTCGGGATGCTTCGGCATGTTGGCCAGTTCCTGCAACATGGCGGCACGGTCACGGCGCGATTCACCCATACCGAGGATTCCCCCGGAACAGACATTAATACCGGCATCACGCACATGACTGATGGTGTCCAGACGCTCCTGGTAGGTACGCGTTGTTATCACGTTGCCGTAAAACTCCGGAGAGGTATCGAGATTGTGATTGTAATAATCCAGCCCGGCATCACGCAGACGTTGCGCCTGGTCTCCTGACAGCATGCCCAGCGTCACACAGGTTTCCATTCCCATATCGCGTACCGCGGTGATCATATCGATGACCTTGTCGAGGTTCTTGTCGGTCGGATTACGCCAGGCAGCCCCCATACAGAAACGGGTTGCGCCTTTTTCCCTGGCCGCCTGTGCATTAGTAATCACTTCTTCCAGTGGCATGAGACGCTCGCGCTCCAGCCCGGTGTCATTCTTTGCACTCTGGGAACAGTAGCCGCAATCTTCCGGACAGGCGCCGGTCTTGATACTGAGCAGTGTACTGACCTGTACCTGGTTGGGATCAAAATGCTGACGGTGAAGCGACTGCGCTTCAAAAACCAGATCATTAAAAGGTTTGTCAAAGAGTGCCTGAATGTCTTCAAGCGACCAGTCGTGTCGGGTGGCCATGGTGAATTCCCCGGTGGTTTAGGGTGGATTTGGGTGAATTGGGATGCGATGCAGTGTAAAGTGTTAGCCTGCATTGTCAACCAAGGATGGTTATCATGATTAACAAGTGTATAAATTTTATACAGGACGTTGTTTTTGCCCAGTCATGCATGAACTGCGGCCGCCCCTCCGACACGCCGCATGCCATTTGCAGCAAATGTTACCCACAATTACCAGAGAATCGCCTGTGTTGCAGGCAATGCGCCTTGCCGCTGCAGACTGAAACCAGCCATCTCTGCGGTCACTGCCAGAAAGCATCCCCGGTTTTTCAGTCGGCTTTTATCCCTTTCCGCTATGAGTCTCCCATTGATCAGTGGATATGGAAATTCAAATTCCGCAACGACCTGGTCAGTGGCCGGCTACTGGCTGAGCTGTTTTTACAAAAATGGCAGGAGGCGGGTCTGGCGATACCCGAAATACTGGTTCCGGTACCGTTGCATGCTTCGCGCCTGAGACAGCGCGGTTTCAACCAGTCACTGTGGCTGGCCCGGTATATTGGCACTGAGTTGGGTATCCCGGTTGATTCACGCACCGTACGTCGCAACCTGAAAACGCCACCGCAACATGAACTGAATTTGCAAAAGCGCACCACCATTCTTAGAAAGGCATTTACCCTGAACGGGGAATTTGAGTATCAAAATGTCGCCATAATTGATGATGTATTGACTACCGGTTCCACGGTAAATGAAATCAGCAAGCTGCTACGCAACAATGGCTGTGAAACGATTACTTGCTGGGCAATCGCCAGAACCCCGCCTAAATGACTTGCTAACCGGTGACAATGTAATCAATTAATAACAACAGAAAGATGGTCATGCCAAAACAGTTATTATTTAAAAAGGCGGCGTAGGCACCGGACTTTTTATCCAGGCTCATCATCATCTGCTGACGTACAAAATAGATCGAAGACAAAACAATGCCTACCATATAAATCCAGCTGCGCCCGGTCATTTCACCCACCAGCAACAACAGACCGATCATAATGAATTGCATGATGGCTATTGCCAGAACGTCAAAATCTCCAAAATATATGGCAATGGATTTCACCCCGATCAGCTTGTCTTCATCCCTGTCGACCATGGCATATTCGGTGTCGTAGATCAGCACCCATAGCATGGTAATGACAAACAACACCCAGGTTACCGCCTGAAATTCAACGTCCAGTGCTGAAAATGCCAACGGCACAATCCAGCCAAAGGCAAAGCCCAGCACCAACTGCGGGAAATACGTATAACGCTTGGTATAGGGATAGACCAATGCCAGCACAACGGCGACGGATGACAACAGAATAGTTTGCAGATTCAGGGTCAATACCAGCATCAGGGCAGAGGAAATCAATACACCAAAAATGATGAGGGCTTCCCTGGGCTGGATGATGCCAGTTGCCACCGGGCGCAGACAGGTACGCATCACTCGCTGGTCAATGCGCCGGTCAGCAAAATCATTGACGGCGCAACCGGCTGAGCGCACCAGCACGCTGCCCAGGATGAAAACCAGAGTAACATACCAGTCGGGCCTGCCTTGACCCGCGATCCATAATGCCCAGAGTGCAGGCCATAGCAGCAATAGAATACCGATCGGTTTATCCGCTCGTATCAGTTGCCAGGCACCTTTGAGCTTTTCATCAAGACCAACCTGCTCCTGTGGCAGTGCCAGTTGCACCCTGATTTGTGACTCGTTGTTTTTCATACGTCAGTCTTTGGGAATATCCGGCAAAAAAATCTCGTTGACCAGTAGCGGTCTTCCAGCAAACTGAAACAGTGTACGGCGTCCCCAGAGATCTTCATCGATTATACCTGAATTATGTTTGCTATAGAGATTGGCATATTGATGCAGCAAGTGATCTTTATTGAAATGAGCAATCTCCATGGTTTTGCGTACTGTATGCGGGTCTGAAAACAGCACAGCGCCCAGCGGTTTGCTTTTCAGATAGGCAAGGCGCCTTGCCTTGCCCCTGAAACTCGAGGCAGGAATCAGGGTACGCGCAAAGACCCATGGGGTATCGCCACACAGCAACACAACTTGTCGCGTCAATGCCACCTCGCTCCTGGGTATTCCCAGTAGTTCCCGTTCACTTCTCAAAGGCCGCCCCCATTGCTGGCTGACAGGCCGCACATTGAAACGACTGCCACAGCTGGCAACCAGCTTGCTGGTCAGTGAACCTGCATCGAGCAGCCATCCAGACAAACCATCGGGCAGATCTGATTCCCGAAAAGATTCGGACAGGTACCAGCTTGGTTCAATTGAATTCTGCAAAATATGATATCCCTCGTTCAGGCGTAACGCTCAAAAATGACCAGCCCCCAGATCACGGCGGTCATGGTCAGAGACAGAAACACCGCGGCTGAGCCCATATCCTTGGCCCGTCCGGCAAGTTTGTGTTGCTCATCACTGACTCGATCGACCACAGCCTCAACGGCCGAATTGAGAATTTCAGTAATCAATACCACAAACAGGGTCAACAGCAGTAGTACCAGCTGCGTTGTGGTTTCTGAAATCACAAAAGCCAGTGGAGCAAGTACAACTGTCAACATCAGTTCCTGCCTGAAGGCAGCCTCATGCTTCCAGGCCGCCCGAAAGCCTTTCATGGAAAAGCCGAATGCCTTGATGATTCTGGTTATACCCGTATTGCCTGGTTTACCCACAGTTCCCTCCTTACGATGAGGAACAGCTGATTACAAAAATTGAAACGGGATTATGAAGGCTTAAAAACACGAGTCAAAAACTATTTTGAGGTCATACGTCAGCGTATTGGGTTTTATTACCCAGCCAGCGCTTCACCAGCAAATCAGTATGTTGAGGATATTCACTGATCAGGACTTCTGCGACCTGCTGGGCCCTGGGCAATAACGGCTGATCACGCATAAGATCAGCAATTTTCAGCTGCATTTCACCGGTCTGGCGTGTGCCCAGCACCTCGCCAGGACCGCGCAGTTCCAGGTCTTTCTGGGCTATCACAAAACCATCAGTGGTTTTGCGCATCACAGCAAGGCGCTGCTGGCCATTCTGGCTCAGTGGCGCGTGGTACATTAACAGGCAATGACTCTCAACACGGCCGCGCCCCACACGGCCGCGCAACTGATGCAATTGGGATAATCCCAGACGCTCCGGGTTTTCAATAATCATCAGACTGGCATTGGGAACATCGACACCAACCTCGATCACCGTGGTGGCCACCAGCAGATCCAGCTCTCCGGCCTTGAAATGCTGCATCACGCGCTCCTTGTCAACAGAAGACAGGCGGCCATGAACCAGGCCGATTCTCAATTCCGACAGCTGTTCTGCCAGCAGGTTAGCTGTGTCCTCAGCGGCCTGACACTGCAGGCTTTCGGATTCTTCAATCAGGGTACAAACCCAGTAGGCCTGCCTGCCGCTTTTACAGGCCTGTTGCACGCGTTGCATCACTTCTTCGCGACGTTCATCAGATATCAATACAGTTTTCACCGGAGTCCGCCCCGGAGGCAGCTCATCAATCACTGACACATCAAGATCGGCAAATGCTGTCATTGCCAGGGTTCTCGGAATCGGTGTAGCGGTCATTACAAGTTGATGCGGCACAAGCGCATCGCCTTTTTCCTTAAGAGCCAGACGCTGGTGCACACCGAAGCGATGCTGTTCATCAATAATTACCAGACCCAGCCGGGCGTATACCACTTCCTCCTGAAACAGCGCATGAGTGCCGACAATCATATGCACCTGGTCTGCAGCAATACGTTCCAGCTGTTGACGTCGTGGCTTACCTTTAAGTTTGCCCGTCAGCCAGGCCACCTCGATACCCAGTGATTCAAACCATACCTGAAAATTATTTCGATGTTGTTCTGAAAGCAGTTCAGTCGGCGCCATCATTGCCACCTGGTAGCCTGCTGAAATTGCCTGTAATGATGCCAATGCCGCAACCACGGTTTTACCACTACCCACATCACCCTGCACCAGTCGCATCATCGGGTGATCGTTAAGAAGATCTTTACTGACAGCTTGCACTGTTCTTTGTTGCGCCCCGGTCAGCTCAAAAGGCAACTGTTTGAGGAAAGCCGATTCCAGCTTGTGATCAGACTTAAGTACCGGTGCATCATGCTGGCGATGCTGATAGCGCATCTGCCGCAGACTCACCTGGTGTGCAATCAGTTCTTCAACTGCAAGGCGTTGCTGGGCCCTGTGCTTGCCTTCTGACAACAACGCAAAATCAATATCGGTTGGTGGCCGGTGCAGTACAGTCAGCGCCCGCGCCAAAGTTGAATATTCCGCGACAATATCTTGCGGCAGCAATTCCTGCAAACCCAGCTTTTCCTGTTCAAGCAACTGCAAACACTGGCCGGTCAGTGAACGCCAGGTTAGCTGGTGCATACCTTCTGTGGTCGGATAAATTGGCGTCAGGCTGTCTTCATGAAGCTCCTCGTCGCGTTCAATATCCAACTGGTATTCTGGATGAATCATTTCATAACGGTTCTGACCCCGGCGAATCTCACCAAAGCAGCGGATCTGCTTGCCCTTGGCAAGGTTGTTTTTCTGGGCTGCAGAGAAATGAAAAAAACGCAGGATCAGGCTGCCGGTGCCATCGGAGATATGCACCAGCAATGAACGACGACGCCCGAAGCGGATTTCACTGTGATCCACCTCGCCTTCGACAACTACCTGCATGCCGGGCCTGACGCTACCGATGGCAATCACACTGGTCCGGTCCTGGTAACGGATTGGCAGATGGAACAGGATATCCTGAGCGCTGTGAATACCCAGCTTTTGCAGGCGTTCTGCCGCCTTTGGCCCAACTCCTTTAAGACGGGTTACCGGGTAGGAAGATGAAGTGGTATTCTGACCTGCATTCATTCAGGAGCTAACTGGATATCCTTAATCATGACTCAAACTTATCAGGAAACACTGCAATTCAACACCCCGGGAAGAGGCACCAGCAATATCAGCCGGGAAGTTGCACGGGTTGTCTCATCATCAGGTATCAAAACCGGCCTGTGCCATGCCTTTATCCATCACACCAGTGCCTCACTGGTTCTCTGTGAAAATGCCGATCCGGATGTACGTGCCGACCTCGAGACCTTCATGTCACATACCGTTCCCGACGGCAGCCCCATGTTTCGCCACATTGATGAAGGGCCTAATGATATGTCTGCGCATATCCGTAGCATCCTGACCAATATGGATTTGACCGTACCGGTTACATCAGCTCAGCTGGGGCTGGGTACATGGCAGGGTATCTACCTGTGGGAACATCGAACCCACGCTCACCGTCGCAGGGTTACCATTACCGTTACAGGCGACTAGCCGAGTTCTAAAACCCCGTCCATTTCCACGCCCGCATCCTTGGGAAGGGCCGAGACACCGATTGCTGCACGGGCAGGATAAGGTTCAGCAAAATATTCTGCCATTACCTTGTTAACCACCGGGAAGTTACCAAGATCGGTCAAAAACACATTCAACTTGACGATATCGGACAGGTCTCCGCCAGCAGCCTTGCAGACAGCCCGCAGGTTCTGAAACACGCGATGAATACGTGCTTCAATATCGCCTTCTACAATTTCCATGGTTTCCGGTACCAGGGGAATCTGCCCTGACAGGTAAACGGTGGTACCCACCTTAACGGCCTGCGAATAGGTTCCGATTGCTTGTGGTGCCTGGTCGGTGCTTATGATTTCTTTGCTCATTACTTTTCTCTATTTACTGGGTAGTTTTTAATCTCGCGGGTATCACTTTCAGTGTTTCATGGGACGCTATGAATACATCCCTGTACGCTCTCAGTGAACATCCATGTTCACTGACGCCCTTGAAACACCAAAAGCAATACCCTTAGTATTCATGCGATTCTGTTTGAGGGAGTAGCCGAAAGTCTCTTCCAAGGACATTTGCAGCCAGGGAAGGCTGCAATGAGTCCCCATGGATGGGTTAATGACGATCCTTGGAAGAGATTACGGCTACTCTCCTATAATCAATTAAGCCATCTGCCGAATGATTCTGATAACCGGAGGAAGGGCCTTCAGGCGTTTCATGATCTTCGCCAGATGCTGTCGGTTATGTGTAGATATCACAAAGGTTAATGCCGTGGTGATACCATCACGCTCTTCAGTATGCACATGTTCAATGTTGGAATCGGTATCCGCTATGGTAGAAGCAACTTCAGCCAGAACACCACGCTGGTTACCCACTTCCACGCGAAGTTCAGTGGAAAATTCACCTTCCATCTCATCTTCCCACTGTACGTCCAGCCAACTGTCACCCTTCTTATGTTCCTTACTGAGGTTGCGGCAATCACGATGATGTACCACGATACCGGTCCCGGGACGGAACAAGGCACCAATCGGGTCGCCGGGAATCGGTCTGCAACACTTGGCATACTTGACCACCAGGCCTTCGGTGCCACGGATTGCCAGCGGCATCGCTGAACGCTCACCCGTCTCTACAGGCTGTTTGTCTTCTTCAGAACCAATCATGTGACGGGCCACCATCAAAGCCATACGATTGCCCAGCGCTATGTCTTCCAGCAAGGCTTCAAAATGTGGCAAGTGATAAGTTTCCAGGTAACTTTCTATTGCCCTGGAAGAAAGATCAGCTATACAGGAATCGTACACTTCCAGCTCTTTTTCGAGCAGCCGCCTGCCCAGCTCGGCGGCTTCCTGGTGTTTGAGCTGTTTCAGATAGGTACGGATATTGGCACGTGCCTTGCCGGTGATGACAACATCCAGCCATGCCGGACTGGGACGGGCATTACTGGAGGTAAGAATTTCAACGGTCTGACCATTGAACAAACGTGAGCGCAATGGTACAAGGCGACGATCCACACGGGCTGCGACACAGTGGTTACCCACGTCGGAATGCACGGCATAGGCAAAGTCAATGACGGTCGCTCCCTTGGGCAACTCCATAATTTTGCCACGCGGTGTGAACACGTAGACTTCATCGGGAAACAGGTCAATTTTGACATGTTCGAGAAACTCTTCGGAATTACCTGCACCTTTCTGTAATTCAAGCAGGTTATTCAACCAGCCGGTGGCGGCATTATTGGTAAACAAATTGTGCTCGTTGTCTTCCATTTTATAGAGCCAGTGTGCAGCAATGCCGGCTTCAGCAACGCGGTTCATCTCCACGGTGCGTATCTGCACTTCGATGGGAAGACCATGGGGCCCAAACAACACGGTATGCAGCGACTGGTAGCCATTGGCCTTGGGAATGGCAATATAGTCCTTGAACTTGCCCGGTACCGGCTTGTAAAGATTATGCACAGCCCCCAGTATGCGGTAGCAGGTATCAACCGAGTCAACAATGATGCGAAACGCATAGACATCAGCGAGCTCACTTAAACTCAGCTTCTTGTCGCGCATCTTACGATATATGCTGCTGATATTTTTCTCACGGCCAATGACGTCACCCTGCAGGCCTTCCTGCTCAAGACGATTGAGAATAGCCGATTCGATATGGTCAACAATTTCCTTGCGGTTACCACGCAGGTTGCGCAATGCCGTATCTATGACCCGGTAGCGCCACGGATGATAAGCCTGAAAACCCAGTTTTTCGAGCTCCACACGCATACTGTAGATACCCAGGCGACTGGCAATCGGGGCATAAATTTCCATGGTCTCACGGGCAATACGTCGCGCCTTCGCCGGGCGCATCACCCCGAGAGTGCGCATGTTGTGAAGACGATCAGCCAGCTTGATGAGAATCACACGAATATCGCGCGTCATTGCCAGCAACATTTTGCGTACATTGGCCGCCTGCATCTCAGCATGACTTTTGAAATCCAGGTGGGTCAGTTTGCTGACACCGTCAACCAGCTCAGCAATTTCCTCGTCGAACAGTTCGATCAACTGTTCCTTGGAAGATTCGGTGTCTTCAATAACGTCATGCAGGATAGCCGCCATCAGGCATTTGTAGTCCATGCGCATTTCAGAAAGAATGCGGGCTACAGCAATCGGGTGATATATATAGGGTTCGCCGGACATACGTTTCTGTCCGGAGTGGGCTTCAGCACCAAACAGGTAGGCACGATAGACTTCACGTATCTGATCGGCGGAAAGGTAGGCCTCAAGATCGGAACAAAAGTTACTGATCAGGTAACGAGGCTTGTTTTCATCCTCTCCTGTAATGGCAGCCAAATCGGCAAGTTTATGATCCGCGAGCGTTTGCGACACCGTTTTCCTGTATCCGATAACAATTGCTACCGGTACAACAAACGACCGGCCAAGCTAAAATAACTGTTTAGCTTAGCTTACTCGCCAGTGGCTGGAGGTACAACCGGATTCTCGCCACTCAGGTCTGCTTCAAGTGCTGCGGCCAGTTCATCATCAACTGACATGATTTCTTCTTCTGGTTCTTCGACAGACTGCGATGTCACCAGACCTTCGGCAATTTCTCTTAACGCGACCACGGTGGCCTTGTCATTTTCCCAGGGAACCAGTGGCTCAACACCATTAACCAGTTGACGTGCCCTTTTGGTCGCCAGTAAAACCAGGTCAAAACGGTTATCAACATGTTCCAGACAATCTTCAATGGTTACGCGTGCCATACTTTAAAACCCGAAAAAAAGTTACAAATAAATAAACAGGAGGCGAATTCTACGACAAACAGCGACTTACGCCAACCTCAGGCCAGCAACTCACGTAATTTTTTCTGTTCTGCCAGGCAGACTCGATCCATTTTCAGGCGGTTGGCAATGAAAATGGACTTTAAATCCCGTAATGCCGTTTCAAAATCATCATTGAAAACCAGGTAGTCGTATTCAGGATAATGAGAAAGTTCGTCTCTAGCCTGCTGCATTCGCCTGTTAATGACTTCTTCAGCATCCTGACCACGGTTGCCAAGACGCTCTCGCAGCGCTTGTACACTGGGAGGAAGAATAAAGATGGAAATAGCGTCCGGCAGACGTTTTCTGACCTGCTGGGCACCCTGCCAGTCAATTTCCAGAATGACATCCTGTCCCTGCTCCAGCTGGGCATTGATACCGGCTTCAGAAGTACCGTAGTAATTACCAAAAACCCTGGCAGACTCAAGGAAAGTGCCCTTTTCGAGCTCATCCTCGAAGGATTCCGGAGAAACGAAATGATAATGCACGCCATCGGTTTCTCCTTCTCTTGGAGCACGGGTGGTATGGGAAACCGACAAACTGAGCGAATCGTCTTCGGGTACCAGGCGTGACAGCAGACTGGTTTTTCCGGCACCGGAAGGTGCAGATACGATATAGAGCTTGCCCGGCATAGAAACCTCGAAAAACATGGTAAGACTTTTAACAAGCGCAGACTTTATGACACATATCAATAAAATTCCAGAGAACTCCATGATTAAATCCCCGAAAGTTCGCTATTAAAGAACCAGTCCGTATACTTGTGTTATGTCAGCTTCAATCCAGAATACTCATTTTCTGTTGCGCAGACTCCATTCCCTGCTGGGCCTGCTGCCGATTGGTGCTTTTTTGATGTTTCACCTGTGGGAGAACTCGCAGTCGCGTTTTGGTAGTGAGCACTACAATGTAAAGGTTGTTGGCTGGCTGCAGGAATTGAACTACCTGCCGTTGCTGGAAATTTTCGTTATCGCCCTGCCGATTTTATTCCATGCCGTGTATGGACTGCACATTGTAGCCACCGGCAGGTCTGAAGTCAGACGCTTTCCCTTTCTGCATAACTGGTTTTACTGGCTGCAACGTCTGTCCGGTGTAGGCATTCTGCTTTTTCTGCTGGCCCATGTAGGAATGACACGCATCTGGGCCATGTGGGAACCTGCGATCAAGCAGGACCTGTTTGCCCACATGCAACAGTTACTGGCTGACCCACTGATTCTGGTGCTATATGTTTTCGGCCTGCTGCTTTCTGTCTTTCACCTCGGAAACGGCCTGTGGACCATGGCAATCAGCTGGGGTGTTACCGTGACTCCCAGGTCACAACAGCTGAGCTTTTACCTGTTCATGGGACTGACACTGTTGCTGGCAGCGATGGGGCTGCACGGCCTGTGGGGGTTCCTGCAATGAAACAGCAACCAAAAGTCATTGTCATCGGTGGCGGCCTGGGCGGACTGTGGTCGGTATTACGTATAGCCGAGGCCGGTTATGAGGTGTCAGTGTTTTCGCTGTTTGAAGTCAAGCGCTCCCATTCTGTCTGCGCACAGGGGGGGATTAATGCCGCCATGGACAGCAAGGGTGAACGCGACTCCATCGACCAGCACATCATGGATACCATCAAGGGCGGTGCCTACCTGGCCAACCAGCCACCGATTGTTTCCATGTGCGAACAGGCGCCTGGCATGATTCGTACCTTTGAACGCATGGGCGTAACCTTTTCGCGAACCCCTGAAGGGCTCATGGATGTCAGGCTGTTTGGTGGCGTGAAGCACAAGCGCGCCTGTTTTGCCGGCTCCAGTACCGGCCAGCAACTGATGTATGGCGTCGATGAACAGGTCCGCCGTTACGAAGCGCTGGGCAAGGTCAAAAAATTTGAATGGTGGGAATTCCTGTCTCTGCTGCTGGATAACGATGGCGTTTGCAAGGGCATTATCGCCTTGAACCTGCGCAGCATGAAAATCGAATCCTTTCATGCCGATGCCGTGGTCATTGCTACGGGTGGCATGGGCAAGGTATACGGGCATCGCACCACCAATTCGAGTAACTCAACCGGTGCAGCCGCCTACCGCTGCTACCTGCAGGGAGCACGTTACGGCAATCCTGAATTTTTCCAGTTTCATCCGACTGCCATGCTGGGCAACGATAAGACCCGGCTGATGAGTGAAGCCGCACGTGGTGAAGGCGGACGTATCTGGGTGCCGCGTAACCCTGATGATCGGCGCGAGCCGCGCAACATCCCCGAGAACGGACGTTTCTACTTTCTGGAAGAATGGTACCCAAGCTATGGCAATACCGTGCCCAGGGATGTAGCTTCACGTGCTATCTGGAGGATTATTCACCAGGAAGGGCTGGGGGTTGATGGCGCTCACAAGGTGTACCTTGACCTGAGCCACCTGGATCGCAAGTTTGTTAAATCACGTCTCGGCTCTATCCTGGATATTTACCGCAAGTTTAACGGTAATGACCCGCTCGACTACCCGATGGAAATCTATCCGTCAGCCCACTATGCCATGGGCGGTCTGTGGATAGACTACGAAAAGGATGAAACCAGCGGTGGCCTGAAATACGGCAGCCCGCGTAACCATGCCACCAGTATTCCGGGACTTTACGCCTGTGGTGAATGTGACTATGGCTATCATGGCGCCAACCGCCTGGGAGCCAATTCACTATTGTCAGCTTCATTCAGTGGCCGGGTTGCCGGCGAATCGGTTGTCTCCTACTTAAAAGGACTGCAAACCACCGGACAACAGTTCAGTGCCGAAAGTGCTGATAACATCAGGCGCCAGCAGGCCATCAACGACCGTCTCATCAACTGTGACAAGGGTGATACCCCCTACCAGTTACACAAGGAGCTGGGCGAGTTGATGACATCCAGGGTCGGTGTTGTCAGGCATAATGAAGCACTGGATGAGGCCGGCAATCAACTACAGGAGCTGGCCATGCGCGCTGAGCGGATGTGCATGGATGACCACAGTAACTGGACCAACCAGAGCCTCACCTATGCCCGCCAGGTACAGGAAATGATCGGACTGGGGCTGGTGATCACGCGCGCAGCGCGAGAACGTGATGAATGCCGTGGTGCACACCATAAGCCGGAATTTGAGCTGAAAATTCCCGAAGGCAAATTTCCGGGGGATGCTGAGTTCGAGGAATACCGTTTTAAATGGAAAGCGGAAAACCAGAAGTGGCTGAAAACCACCGTTGTTGATCATTCCGTAAACGGCCCGGTTATCTCCTATGAGGAAGTCGACACATCGGTGGTGACACCAGAACAACCCCGGGATTATCGTTAAAGGAACTATCGCTGATGAGCAAACCCATACTTATCCGCATTCGCCGCCAGGCAGATCCTCACAGCCAGCCCTACTGGCAGGATTTTTCCATCCCTTACCAAACCGGCTACAACATAGTGTCGGCGCTAATGGCAATCCGTGATAACCCGGTAACGATTGAGGGCAAACGCGTTGACTCTCCCGCCTGGGAATACAATTGCATGGAGGAAGTCTGCGGTGCCTGCACCATGGTTATCAACGGCATTCCACGCCAGTCATGCTCTGCACTGATTGATGACATTCGCACCAGCACTAATGAAGAACTCCCTATTACGCTTGAACCTTTGAGCAAATTTCCCGTGGTGCGCGATCTCATGGTTGACCGTAGCCGGATCTTTGACGGCTTGAAACAAGTCAAAGCCTGGGTGGAAATTGACGGGGCCTGGGATGTCCATGAACGCGCACCGAGAATTTCACCCCGGGAATGGGAACAAAGCTATCTTTACAGCCGATGCATGAGTTGTGGCTGCTGCATGGAAGCCTGCCCGCAGTTTTTACCGCAGCAGCCTTTCGTAGGCCCTGCTGTACTGGCACAGGTCAAGCTGAAAAATTCACACCCAACCGGCAAATACAACAAGAGCGAGCGCCTGCATGCCATCATGGCAGAGGGCGGTTTAAGTGATTGCGGCAATGCGCAGAACTGTGTAAGGGTTTGTCCCAAGGATATTCCGCTGACAACAGCCATCGCAGGGCTGGGTCGCGAGGTTAGCGGTCAGTTGATCAGGGATCTGCTTGGATAACGGGTAACGAAAACTCACCCTTACTCAATATTCTGGATCTGTTCTCTCATCTGTTCGATCAGAACCTTCATTTCTACCGATGCCTGCGTGGTAACGGTATCAGCAGATTTTGATCCGAGTGTATTGGCCTCACGATTGAGTTCCTGCATCAGAAAATCAAGACGACGTCCAATGGGCTTGTTTTGACCCAGGGTACGGGCGACTTCGGACAGGTGGGTTGTCAAACGATCCATTTCTTCATCAACGTCGAGTCGCTGTGCCAGTATCACCATTTCCTGTTCGACACGCGCATCATCCAGCTCATCGAACTCGGCCAGCTTGGTCTGCAGGCGTTCGCGCAATCCGGCAACCACTTCAGGCATACGTTGCTTGGCAACTTCAACCTGATGACCCATGTCATCGATGCGCTGTTCAATCAGCCTGCGCAGTTGCTCTCCTTCACGTTGACGGGCTTCTACCAGAGCAGACAGCGCTTTATCCAGAAGTTCCGCTGCCTGTTTCTGAACTTCCCCGCTGTCCACTGGCTCAGCATCCAGTACCCCCGGCCAGCGCATCACTTCACTGATGCTCAGTCTGGCTTCCGAATGCAGAAGATGACCGACCTTGCGGGAGGCTTCAACAAGTTCACTGACGAGGGCTTCGTTGACATTGACGGAAGAAGGCGCCACGCCTGTATTCTTATAGCGCAAGCCACATTCAACCTTGCCACGTGATAAAGCCTTACCCACTTTTTCACGTACCACTGGCTCAAGTGCACGCAACTCTTCGGGCAGGCGCACGAAAATTTCAAGATATCTGTGATTGACGGATCGTATCTCCCAGGTGAGCTCTCCAATTTCCGAACGGGACTCTTCTCTGGCAAAAGCCGTCATACTTTTAATCATTTGCTATTCCAATTACAGTTATTGACTGTCATGTCGATACTATAACAGTATGAGCGATTTACCCCCAAGAAAAGCACTGATTCCACGCACCGAACTGGACTGTTACCATATTGTGCGCCTTATTGGCAGCGGCGGTTTCAGCCTCATCTATCTGGCAAGAGACGACGAAACCCAGGACGAAGTCGCCGTTAAAGAATACTTCCCCAAACGTTTTGGCAAGCGCGGTGAACGTGATCAGGTACAGGTATCAGAAGAGGACAAGCTCAACAGTTATTACCGCGGACTGAAACTGTTTTTTACCGAAGCCCGCACCCTGGCTAAACTGCGCCATCCGAATATCGTCAAGGTGCGCAACTGTTTCCTTGCCAACGATTCAGCCTATCTGGTGATGGACTATGAACCGGGTAAAAATCTCGGCACCTACATCAAGAAACGCCAGGGGGGATTGAGCACGAATTTTATCATGACAGTGTTTCCGCCGTTACTGGATGCACTCGACCTTATGCACAAACAACAGCATCTGCACCTTGATATCAAACCGGGAAATATCCATCTGCGCCCTGGAGGCAATCCCTTGTTACTGGACTTTGGCGCCGTACACGAATTTTCAGAAACAACCGATATACTCAAGGCACAAATCATTACGCCTGGCTTTTCACCTGTTGAACAGTATTACAGCAAGGGCAATATCGGCCCATGGAGTGATGTGTATGCCGTTGGCGCCACCATGCGCGCCTGCCTTGATGGAAAACCACCACCAGCAGCTACAGAACTTGATGCCGGGAAAAGCAAACTCGAACCTGCCATTGAAAAGTTTCCCAACCGCTATCCGGAATGGTTATTAAATTCCATAGACTGGGCAATGGAACTGGATGCCAAAAACCGCCCTCAAGCTGCAGCCGACCTGCGTGACGTGTTGCTGCAACAAACCGGTCGACCACATGCATTTCAACAATGACATTGACTATGCACGCGCCAGCCAGCGTGGGGACCGGAAAATCAACCAGGATCGCTGCGAAGTGTTTGAGCATGGTGGCATCATAGTTCTGGTGCTCGCCGACGGCATGGGAGGCCATCCAAAAGGGGAAGTTGCAGCGCAAATGTTTATCGACTCTGCCTATCACCTGCTGAAGAACTCTGACACCGCTGCTTTCAATGCTGACGGGTTCATTCATCTGCTAATGAAAACCGCGCATAAAAACATCCGTCATTTTGGCATACAGAAACGACCACCGATTTTTCCGCGTACCACCGGGGTTATTGTTGTTATCCAGAATGGCATGATGCAATGGTCGCATCTTGGTGACAGTCGTACTTATCTGTTTCGCCAGGGCCAGGCACATCGTCGCTCACTCGATCATACCCAGGTAGAACACATGCGCCTAAAAGGCCAAATTGAAGACAGCGACTCCCAGTCTGAAGCCAGTGGACGCAGCGGTGTTTCAAAATGCCTCGGCGGAAAAAAAAAGCTGCCTGATATTGAAATCACTCCTCCCATGCCACTACTTCATGGAGACATACTGTTATTATGCACAGACGGTATCTGGTCACAACTCAAGGAAGCCCAACTTCAAGCACTGATGCTTGATAAAAACGCTTCGCTGAAAGAACGCACCAGCAACCTGGTGGATGAAGCGGTAAAGGCAGGCCACCCAAATAGTGACAATGCTACTGCTTTGGCGTTAAGCTGGCATGCAGACATCAGGGATCCCAATACGGATCCTGATAAAGGAAATATCACTGAAGTAGACTCAGCCATGGATCACTTGCGTGGCCTTATCAATAAATTTCAATAAATATCAATAATTTCACGAGGACATTCCATGAGGCCCAGTGGTCGCAGCGCTAATCAAATGCGTAAAGTAAGTTTTACCCGAAACTATACCCTGCATGCTGAAGGCTCGGTGCTCGTCGAGTTTGGTGATACCAAGGTCATCTGCACAGCTACCGTCGATGAAAATACACCTCGCTGGATGAAAGACAGCGGCAAAGGCTGGATCACCGCAGAATACGGCATGCTGCCGCGTTCTACCAACAGTCGAATGGGACGTGAATCTGCCCGAGGCAAACAGGGTGGGCGCACCATGGAAATTCAGCGCCTGATCGGACGCTCGTTACGTGCTGCAGTTGACCTGAAAAAACTTGGTGAACGTACGATCACGCTGGATTGTGATGTTATCCAGGCTGATGGAGGTACCCGAACCGCTTCAATATCCGGAGCTTTCGTTGCCCTCTCTGATGCCATCAGCCACCTCATGGAAAACGGAGCTTTAACGGAGAGCCCCATCATCCATAGTGTCGCCTCGGTTTCTGTCGGCGTTTACCAGGGCCAAGCGGTTCTCGACCTGGATTATACTGAAGACTCCAACGCTGAAACAGACATGAATGTTGTAATGACTGAAAATGGTGGATTTATTGAGGTGCAAGGTACGGCCGAAGGTGCCCCTTTCAGCCGTTCGCAAATGGATGGCATGCTGACGCTGGCCGAGAAAGGCATCAACGAAATCATCAAGGTCCAACAAGCCACACTATTGTAATAAACGGGAAATATTGAATATCTACGTAAAACCTTTACTATCGGAGTCTACGTATATTCAACAAAACATAAAGCAGTTATCAGATGAATAAGGACAATAGGACTGACAACAATGCCCTGCTGGAAGCTGACGAGCCGGCAAAAGCAGCGGAATTTTTACGTCTGGCAATGGCAAAGCTCACTGAACTGCAGCTGCCATTCACTCCTGTGTTTTACAGTCTGTTTTATATCTATGTTGCCGGTAAAAATACGACACTCAACAGGAAACTCGAGCGTCATATTGAAAACAAAACACTGACCCATGAAAATGCAGTCAAGATGTTTGTAAACTACTTTTTTGTTTGCAGCGAAGAACTCACCGAAGGACTGCGCAACGAGTTACTGGATACCATCACAGAAGTGGTCAGTTCGATCATCAGCATTGCCGGCAAGTCCGCTATCAGCAACAAGCAACTTGAACAACATATCAAAACGCTGTCTTCAACCCAGTCGACCCAGAACATATTGTCCGTTGTATCCTCGATTATTCATGTAACCAAACAGTTTGTTTCCGACACCAAGCAACTGGAAAACGATCTAATAGTTACCAGCAAGGGCCTTAATACCCTTAAAAATGAGCTGGCTCATGCGCGACTCGAAGCTACCACAGATTCATTAACCGGCCTGTTGAACCGGCGCGGTTTCGATGAGCAACTCAACAAGATGCTTAATGACCGACGCAAAAGCGGAGCAGGTTTCTGCGTTGTCATGGCTGACCTTGACCACTTTAAAGAAATTAATGACAGTTACGGACACCTGTTCGGTGATAAAATTCTCAAGGTCTTCGCGCGTTTACTCACGGATAAAACCCGTTCCACAGACCATATTGCACGTTTTGGTGGTGAAGAATTTATCCTTATCCTTCCTGAAACCAGCATGGAAAACGCATTCATCGTCACCGAAAACATTCGTAAAGCCGTTGAAAAACTCCAGGTAAGAAACACCAAGACCAGCGATATCATCAACGCAATGACCTGCTCTTTCGGCATCGCTGCACACCGCTTTGATGAATCAGCCAGCGACCTTGTTGGTCGATGCGACAGTGCCTTGTACAAAGCCAAGCAGAATGGTCGTAACAAAACAATAAAAGGCTGATATAAATTCGACTCCTGCGAATGGACTTTCGTATCACTATTAAGGCTTACTTACCCTGATTAATCTTGCTGTCATTAACAGGCCACTGATCGCCAGCCCAACAACAAGTGATATCCAGAAACCCTCGGCTCCTGAAGCTTGCCCCAGTACATCAGTCAGGCCCAGCAGATACCCCAATGGCAGGGCAATGACCCAGTAAGCCAGTATCGCCAGCAACAAGGGCACGAAGGTATCTTTGTAACCGCGTAATGCCCCCTGTGTGGGTACGACAAAAGCATCTGCCAGTTGAAACATGGCAGCAAATATCATCAGATGAGCCGCCAGTTCAATGACCTGTTGATCCTGCGAGTATATGCGGGCAATTGAGTCTGCAAGGGTTACGAGAATAATGATATTC